>Ga0308160_10003075_pt1 | contig 19235 bp, 21 predicted proteins | sample PhyFR1_FD_201036 | JGI IMG/M metagenome (GOLD analysis project Ga0308160, IMG submission 201036) | Phyllosphere microbial communities from UC Gill Tract Community Farm, Albany, California, United States - DLSLF.R1 | ecosystem: Host-associated > Plants > Phyllosphere > Unclassified | place: USA...
CTACAACTGCGCGCGCTTGAATTCTGTATTGGGCAATCTGCCGCCCAGCATCTATGAACGCACAATGGCAGAGAAAGAGCTTATCGCCGTGTCCGAAATTACTTGACCACTACACGCCGCGACCTACACCAGGCGACATATTCGGCTCAAGGCCAAAGCAATATCTTTAAGTATGCAGGCCAAGCGCAAGGGAGTAGACAAGGGATGAAACGTCACCAAGTTCAGCTCCCAACCTTGGCGGTTGTCTCGCAGCTCCCCAACATCGCGCGCACAAGGGCAGGGAACGAATTTGACCCCACGCTTAGTCGATGGAAGATTCGGGGAGATGTCGATGTTCTAAATATCAATTTCGACGCGCTTCCACCTGTGTCACCTATTTTGATGTTTGGGTTTAAGAGCGCGTTGCTGTGGTGCGCCGAGAAGAATTCGCTAGGCACTGTCTCTGGAATGTTTCAACACATCCAGCGTCTTCTCCGGCACATGTCCAAGGCGACAGCAATGCCTCTGGAGATAATCACGAGTTCAGATTTCCTCAACTTCAAGACGCACCTTAAACCGGAAGCGGAATGGTATGCAAGTCATGTTGCCGGATACCTGAGGAGCTGGCATTCGCTTGGTTACCCAGGTTTAGACGACGACCTTATGAGCACATTGAGGCAGCTGCGTTTGAAAGGTAATCCCAAGGGTAATGCGGTTCGCACGATGGACCCGAATGGCGGCCCTTTCACAGACATCGAACTGCAGACAATTCAGGCGTCATTAGACCACGCATATGAACACGGGCAAGTCGGAGTCCAAGACTATCTGATTGCCTGGCTTTTTATCATGCTCGGTCCGCGCCCCGTCCAGCTTGCCGCGCTGAAGCTCGGTGATATCGTGGCTGAGAGGAAGCCTGACGGTTCTGTTGAGTACATATTGAGGGTGCCACGTGCCAAGCAGGGACATGCCCACATTCGCAAAGAATTGAAGGAGCGACCACTCATCCCCCAGATTTGGACTTCCCCCACTCCGGTAGACATTTCTGACCTATGATTTGAGCATAGGAGAAATGAATGAGTACACAGCGTTACACACCGGAATTCAAGGAAGAAGCAGTTCGCCAAGTCGTCGAGCGGGGGTATCCCGTACCAGAGGTAGCGGCCCGTCTGGGCGTGTCAGCCCATAGTTTGTACAAGTGGGTCAAGGCGGTCATGCCGACAAAAGACGAGCAGCAAAGTGCCGAGTTGATCGAAGCGAAAAGCGAAATCCTGCGACTGCGTGCCCAGATGCGCCGTTTGGAAGAGGAGCGCGATCTGTTAAAAAAAGCCGCGAGGTACTTTGCCAAGGAGCCCGAGTAAAGTACCGATTCATGAATGAGCACCGACGGGAGTTTGCGCTCACACTGATGTGTCGGGTCTTGAAAGTGGCCAGGGCCGGCTTTTATAAATGGTTGCACGAGCCAGAGTCGCAGCGTACCAAGGAAGACGCGCGCCTAGTTGGATTGATTCGGTATTCGTACGCTGCCAGTGGCGGCGTATATGGGGCGAACCGGGTCTTTGGTGACTTGCGCGAAGCCGGTGAGCGCTGCGGCCGAAACCGTGTGGCTCGTCTCATGCAGGCCAATAAAATCAAGGCTGTACGCGGTTACAAGGCGCCTCGGAGAATTGCAGGGCGCCCATCAATCATCGCACCGAACCATTTGAACCGCGAATTTACCGTGGATGCGCCGGACCAGGCTTGGGTCACGGATATTACCTATATCCGAACCTGGCAGGGTTGGCTTTACCTGGCAGTCGTGGTCGATCTTTTTGCACGAAAGGTTGTCGGGTGGTCGATGAAGTCGACCTTGTCGCGCGAGCTGGCCATCGACGCCTTGCTGATGGCGGTTTGGCGGCGCAAACCCAAGAATCCTGTACTCGTGCATTCAGACCAGGGCAGTCAGTACGGTAGCGATGACTGGCGGCGCTTCTGCAAGGCCAACAATCTTGAGCCGAGCATGAGCCGTCGTGGAAATTGTTGGGATAACGCCGTGGCCGAATCGTTCTTTAGCAGCCTGAAAAAGGAACGGATCCGCAAACGCATCTATAAAACCCGGGATTTGGCCCGGGCGGATATCTTCGACTACATCGAAGTCTTTTACAATCGAACCAGGCGCCACAGCCATCTGGGCGGTGTCAGCCCCGAGGCCTTTGAACGCGCCTCAGCGTGAGGTCAAGATTTGTCTACTGAAGTGGGGGAAGTCCAGCATTCGACGTAAGCCGATGAGGTCCCCGTCGACATGCTCCATAAACGAGCGCGATCGAAACACTCTGCGCTCGGGCAAGTCACTTCGTCTGCGGAGAGGATTCGCTGTTGAGCTAAAAAATTTGAATTAGGGGACGGTCTATTTCGCCAAACTAACAACACTGAGCACTGTTCCATCCATGGCCTTTGTGGACTGTGTTCTAACCTGGTATCGAGAAGCGTCTCGGTTTGAAAACCATAAAGGACCATTCTCTAATTTAACGCGAGTCCTCGCATTGACGGTGCCAAACAAAAGCCCAAATCCTTCTGTGTCTTGGTGAAGTTCTTTGCGAAGGTACAGATCATTAGGAACGAACTGACTTTTGAAAGACCATGCGATCCCACGCTGATGATGGCAAACTAGCCACGCAGCAACAGGAGCATTTCGAACTAATTTAATCACGGTAGCCGTTAAGCTCGTGTTGAAGGCGTCTGCTAGCCTCTCCGCAGCATCTAAAGTAACTGGTTTGCCGGAGGCTAGAGGATTAAATAAATAATCTGGAAGGACTAACTGGCTAGCAAAACTGTTCGCGATAGCTTCGCCATCCCTCGCTGCGCCGTCACGCGCACTAATGTCGTCTTTTGTGCAAAGAAAGCCGCCCCGACCACGGTCTAGCTTCCAATGCCCTAACTCATGTGCAATCGAAAATCTCTGACGCGTCAAGATACTTTCGCTGTCGACGGTAATAATTGCGTTGTTATCAGAGCCTACTAACCTAGCTTCACATCCATCCAATCTTCGCCTTTTGATAGTAGCGCCCAAATGAAATGCAATCGCATCTAAGTCAATATCGATCGGATCTGTAATCCCTAAGCTCCACAAGATGCGCTCAGCTGGGCTCAATTTAGATAGCTCAATTTTCATCGCTAATTTCGGAGATTTCACCAAGTTCCACTAAGTCGTCCCATAGACTGTACCAATCTGTCTCTGATTGACTCTTCCCTTGCCGAAAGGCTACCGCAAGGGCAGGCTTTGCTTGAAAAAGCTCTGCAAGGACTCTCTTGACGGCATCCAAGCTCGGTCGGCGTTTATCAGATTTTGATATAGACTGGACTAACATACCTGCTCGAGCTTTGGCGAGCTTCTTTCTTCGCTCTTGCATAATTAGCTCCATAGCTCCACTGCGCATTGAATTGGCCAGGTCCTTTATATTTAGTCCATCTTGGGCGAACTCATGCTCCAGCTCTGCCTCCGGGACTTTGAAAATATCGTCGATCAAGGCCAGCTCAATGGCCTTGATCTTTGCGCGAGAATCATTTTTTGGTATCTGGCTCATGCGTTCCTCCGGCCAGGAAATTGGCGTTCGACGAACCGACGCAGCTTCTTGCGCGCAGATTCATACTGCTTGATGGTCAGACCGTAGTCAGACTCAAGCTCACGTGGTGGGATGTTGTCTTCTATTGCCATAATAACAAGCATCACGACCTGATCGTCTTTGAAGTGGTCTTCAATAACTTTGAGATCTTCGTCTACTTGCCTTTTTGCGTCCGCCGCTTCCAGCACTTGGTCGACGGCTGACTCCGGCCATCCAAAGTCGGCGATTCGGTCGGTGTCGGCAGCGGCACCTTCAGTACTAGGGGCATCGTTTGCCAGCAGTTCAATCGCGTTGGCCTGCATGCGACGATCAGCATCAGCAATGCTTCGCATCACCATCCAAATATAGCTGCCGAATGGCTCGCTCGGCGGCCAGTTGCGGCGCCCGTCGAGCGTGCGCTGTATGGCTTCGTTGAAGAGTTCTTGGGGCGCTTGGTAAGAGGTCCCGCCCAAAAGGAAGTACTGAGCAGCACGATACAGCCTGGCCCAGTTAGCGTCTGTCATCTGCACTAGGGCATGCTCCAGGCGCGATGCAATGTCGGTTAAATCTTCGTCTTCTGCCATGGTCGTGTATCCGTCCTTAGTTGACTATGCTCCAGAGTCCTAAGAACCGGACACCGCGGCACGTATGTCCGGAAATTGTATCTCTAGAGCATATGCAACTGAGCAACATCGCTCGGTAACCAGGAGTCAGCATGAGTGGCAAGCGCAACCAACACGTTGTTCCGCATGAGAATGGCTGGGCAGTGAAAGGAGCTGGGGCCGAACGTGCCACGGCTGTGTATTCCACGAAGCAGCCGGCCGTTGACCGCGCCCGCGAAATCGCCCGCAACCAGGGTACGGAGTTGCTGGTGCACGACAAAGGTGGGCAAATTCAAACCAAGGATAGCCACGGCAAGGATCGCTTCCCACCGAAAGGGTGAAAAAACTTGTACTGAGGCCGGGCGTCGGCGGTTAACACTCGGCCTCACCATCAAGAATATTAATATTTACATTTAAATCATGACCATCGAGACCAAGCGATTCCAAGTATTAGCCCTCTCCGGCGGAGGATATCGAGGGCTCTATACAGCGAAAATTTTAGCTGACATAGAGACTGAACTGGGCGGCCCGGTTGGACGCCACTTCGACCTTATCGCCGGTACTTCAATAGGGGGCATCTTGGCCTTGGCGGTTGCGCTGGAGATTCCTGCGAAAAACATGGTCGAATTGTTTGAATTGCACGGGGCAGAAATTTTCAAGCGCCGCTGGTCGTTCAACGGAATTGTTCGTGCGCCCTATTCTAGCGAGCCACTGAAAAAATTGCTTTCTGGAAAGGAACTGTTTGGAAACAGGCTTCTTGGTGAGTGTTTGCACCCAGTAATTGTCCCTAGTATCAGCTATACAAGTGGGATGCCGGTGCTCTTCAAGACACCGCATCACTCGTCGTTCAAGAAGGATCACTACCATAAAGTTGTCGATATCGCAATGGCAACAAGCGCAGCACCTTCATACTTCCCTCGATATACATTCGACAATAACCAATACGTCGATGGCGGCCTCTATGCAAATGCACCAGGTCTACTGGCGCTGCATGAAGCTAACTGCTTCTTCGACGCACCCATCTCAGATATTCACCTGCTGTCGATAGGCACCATGTCTTCGCGATTTACCGTCGATCCACGGCACAACCGCGCGGGAGGCACCTACGACTGGGGAGGGCTGAATCCGGCAAATATGCCCAAAAAGTTGTTTGGACTCTCGATATCCGTTCAAGAATCGTTGTCCGATTTTATGCTCAAGCATCGGCTGACTGAGCAACGATATTTTCATGTTGATGACCATCTCACAGATGCACAAACAAAAGCAGTGTCGTTGGACAAGGCCGACAAGGCCGCGCAAGAAGCGTTGCTCGGCTCGGCAAGTCAGCGTTCGAAGGCATGTCTGGGTAACCCGGCGTTTCTTAGCTTCCTACACCACAGTGCGGCTGAGCCGCAGTTTTACTACGGCGCTAACGCCAACGTTTCGAAGGAATTTAAAGTATGTTGAAGCTTCACAAGCTGCTGGCTGAGAAGGTAGATCACGCTTTCGGCTCCCAACTAAAACCGACGGATGAGCAGCGTAAGTTTCTGGTCGGTTGCAAGAACAAGATCCGCGACCATCTTCGGAAGGGTATCGAGGCCGCGACGGTGTCGAAACTCGGCATGGAGCGACGAGTGTCACCAAGATTCCGGACCCAAGGTTCTTGGTCGTACAACACCTGTGTGAAGCCCGCTCAAACGCCCCCTCAAGAAATGGACTGGGACTTCGGCGTTTACCTTCCTGTAACGGTGTGGGAAGAGAACGGGCCTCCTCATGCAATGGCCAAGCTCTACTTCGAGTTGGTTGAACAGCTACTTCAGAGTTTGTGCGAAGAAGAGAAATGGATCCTCGTGCCGGGTAAGGACACCTGCATCCGCGTACAAGTTGCAGACTGGGCGCACATCGACCTCCCTCTTTATGCCGCACCAGAAGATCAATTCGTTCAAATCATGGAAAAGGCGCTGGCCTTAGAGGCTCGTGGTATCACGTTCGATAGCGCTGTGTTGAACGAAAGCTTTGATGCTGGAGAAGTTCAGGACCAAGCATGGGAAGACATGGACTGCATCATGCTGGCGACGAGGAACGGAGAGTGGAAGGAGTCCGATCCTGAAGCAGTTAATCGTTGGTTTAAAGACCGGGTGGCAGAGTTTGGGCCGCAGTTGAGACAGGTGTGCCGATATGTCAAAGCGTGGCGCGACTACCAATGGAGCGAGGGTGGTCCAAGCTCAGTATGTCTCATGATCATAGTTGCCCAGAATTTTGAGCCGCAACCAGGTAGAGATGACTTGGCTGTAGAGAATGCAGCGAAAGCGCTTGCAGCCGCACTACGTTTCGAGGTACGAGAAATTGCGATCGATGATCGTGCAGAAGACTTCAACCGCCTTCAACCTGCAGACCGCGAGATTGCCTCACAACGAGCTGAAGAGTTGCAGCAGGCAATCTATCAAGCAAGAACTTGGCACTTGTCCCTGAAGAAAAACGCTATTGAATCCTTGCGACGCGGTTTCGGCACTCGCATTCCAAACGATCATGACCTTATCGAGCCCGACGCAAGTGCGGAGGTGATTCGGTCAACGCCCGCGGTCCAGGTTAAACGTCCAGCAGTTAAAGCCACCCAGGCCGGCTGATGAACAATAGCGAGCATCTAGGGAATACGTTGCGAATGTTGGCTGCCCGTGGCTTCGCTGTTATCAAGTATCAACGTGGTGGAGGGCGTGTTTTCGAAGGACAGCTCCAGTGTTCGAAGGGCGCGATTCCCATACGTCTAGAGTTAAGCGATTGGGACTTCACCACATACCCACGGATCAGATTGACAGAACGCCCGTCTTTCTTGCCGGATCAGATGGCCCATGTTTCCGTTGACGGTGAACTCTGCTATTTTGCCCGGGGCTCGGTGGTCTTGGATAGGTATGACCCTGCAGTCTCAGTCGAGCAATGTTTGGACCAAGCGACAATAGTACTAGAGAAGCTAGCTACAGATCCAAGGTATTGCGCGAGCGATATCGAAAACGAGTTTATTGCGCACTGGTTATACGGCCAGGGAAAGTCGCCTTGGCCAGTAGACTTGTGTAGCTTTAATGATGGCCAGAAATTTGCAGAATATTACCTGATCGATAATCCCAGTGGTCGACGCGTTGTGATTGCAACGGATCACGTCGGCGCTCGAAATTTCGCTCAGGCAATCGGTGGAAATATTTCGACTAGAAGTGCCTGCAAATGTTGGATGTTTCGGACTTCCGAACCACCGGTAGCTCCGACTGGGCGGATGCCGGCAACTGTTAAGGAGCTGTTTAATTGGCTGAAAAAGTGGGATCGTTTGCTCTACAGGGACGTCCAGCAGGTCCTCGAACGTGAACCTGCTTATCTGGAGGCTAAGTTCGCAACGTTTGCTGTGGATACTCCGATCGGCTGGCTGGGCTTCGGGTTCGATCACCCGCACATGTACAGGTTGGGATATCGAAATTCGCCTAGCCGGTATAAACAATTCCTTCACGGTAGGGGCGGAGATACGCCAATCTTCCGTCTCGACATAGCAGATGTGAGGCCCGAGTTCATTCATAGCAGGAACCTAGCATTCGGTGATTTGAGAAATAAGCGTATTAGCTTAGTCGGCTGCGGGGCGATTGGTGGTTATTTGGCGCAAGCACTGGTTCGGCTTGGGGCGGGCACCGGAGAAAAGGGGGAGCTTTTACTTATTGACCCGGATACCCTTGGGCCAGAAAACCTTGGGCGCCACTATCTCGGCATGGGCGGGCTCTATCAACCTAAAGCGGATGCGTTACGTATCGAATTAAACAGGCAGTTCCCTTATGCAAATGCCAGATCCGCAAGCCATGGTGTTAACTTATCAACTAAATTTTTTACGGGCGATTTAGTAATTGATGCAACCGGCGAAGAAGCGTTAAGCGAGAAGATCAATGGATATTACTGCCAGCAAAGAAAGATTAATACTGCCCCAGTACTCTATGTTTGGATCAAAGGTAATGGTGAATGTGTACAAGCCCTGTTAGTAGACAGTAAGCGATATGGGTGCTTACGCTGTTTAAAGATCACGAATGCACAACAATATCGCGCCGAACGATTTCCTGTACTAAAGCGTGATCCTGACCGGCGAAACATTGGCTGTCGCTCTTTCACGCCCTATGCAGTATCGGCACCAATGCACGCAGCGACACTGGCGACCGATATCGTGATCGATTGGATGCAAGGAAACCCGAGTCCGCGCTTTAGAACGCGCTATATCGAAAATGCGGATATGAAAATCGTGAAGAGCCAGAATATCGCTCCGTTAGAAGGATGCCCAGCGTGCAGACATCATTAATTTGGTCACATCCTTTCAATCCTACGGCCCGAGTTCTGATTGAACCATCGGTGTGGACTCGGATATCCGAATTTCGTCAAGACGAATGGGGGAAGCCAGAAGGAGGAGGAATTCTTTTGGGCTACCGGAGAGACGCACATCTCCACATCGTCGAAGCAACTACTCCTCAGGCGAAAGATCGGCGATCGCTTTTTGGCTTCTTTCGCAGAGATCGATTTCACCAAAAGGTCGCCTTGCAACGATGGGCGGACAGCAATGAAACTATCGATTACCTTGGTGAGTGGCATACACACCCGGAGCTAAACCCAACTCCATCTCGGCTTGATTTAGTAGAGTGGCAAAAGATATATAACGGTGCATTGCCAATGGTATTCGTCATTTTAGGTGTCAACGACACGTGTTGGGCCGGAGTTAGCACGGATAATAGCTTGATTCGTTCTAAATCCGTTTTAGGCGATTGCTGATAACGCTAGGAAGGGCTCTATACGCGAGCATGAGGCTGGTTACGTTGGCTGCGGCTTTGAGGACGAACCGAGGAGTGCCGAGCCAGTTTGCTGGACGGCGTTGACTATCGTTTTCTTGAAGCCCTCAGCTTGATGGCTGCGATAAGCTGCCCTCGAAATCGAAAGCCTTGTTCGTGTGGTTACGTATTCGTAGGCTTGCCCCAGGTTTGTTGCAAAATTTTCGACACGGTTCTCCGAAACAATTGGTGTCGCTGGTTTGTTGCTGCTACGAAGGTTCCTAAGCCTTAACGGTTGTGAAATAGGAACGACAATCTGGTAGCCAGCCGGAGCAACATTGAGCGACGAATGTACCTACGGGACTGTCAGTTCGGGTCGAAGGGCGTCTTGACGACGCAGGGCTGCAAAGTGTAACAAGTCAACGATTTGCTCCTGGTTATTTACATTTTTGTGGAGCATGCGAGCCGAACCCTAGCCCCCTCACTCACTTACAACACTGTTGACAGGACCGCACACTCGCATACACAGCGGTTACTCGCGGTCAAAGTCAGGTCGTTGTCGTTCGCGACGTGGAGGTCGCGCGGACCGTCGTGGCGTCCGGTCACATGCTGAACTTCGTACCGTTGGGCTGCACTCATTCCTTGCGCAAGAGTTGGCCGAGAATGAACAAATGAGGCTGCTAAGGCCTAAGCAGTACGTTAGCTACTGACGCGGGGTATGGGCCACCACATACGGTCCGTGTAGACAAGGGCATCAGCATCCAGTTGGCAAGTACGTACGGCTCGCCAGTCTTAACCAGGGAACAGTGCTCGCGCAGTACACGGTTGTCGTTAGCCCTCACTACTGCACTTGAATAAAGTTACCAGCGGCCCCATCTCTGTCCGGCACGAGGTACACAGCGCAGATGCCTATCCTGACCGTCGAGCCGTTGGCAACTGTGCGAGGGGGCTCATCTGATGTCGCAGGTGTGGTTGACATGGGACGAGTTCTTTGCTAGTATCTAGGCTCGAAGTTTGTGGCGGATAAACGACCCCACGTTAATAACACAAGCGTTTGAGGTGCGGAAGATAGTGGCGGATGGACGACCCCACGTTAATAACATAAGCGTCTGAAGTACGAAAGATAGTGGCGGATAGACGACCCCACGTTAATAACATAAGCGTCTGAAGTACGAAAGATAGTGGCGGATAGACGACCCCACGTTAATAACATAAGCGTCTGAAGTACGAAAGACAGTGGCGGATAAACGACCCCACGTTAATAACATAAGCGTTTGAAGTACGAAAGACAGTGGCGGATAAACGACCCCACGTTAATAACATAAGCGTTTGAAGTACGAAAGATGTGGCGAATAGACGAAATCCACATTAATAAATAAGAGTCTGATTAAGAAAAGCCCCTGAATTCAGGGGCTTTTTTTTTGCCCTAGTATTAAATAAGCCCCTAAGTGCAGGGGCTTTTTTTTTGTTTGAAGAAAAATGCACCCTAAGGGTAGGAGTACTTTATTGAAAACGGATGGAGAAATAATATGGAAGTGAAAAAGCTTAATGAATCATTCTACGATGAGAATAAACATCTCGTGGAAGTAATGGATAAAAATGGGTCCAATTGGAATGGTCACAAAACACGTGGCTATGGAATCGTTCTTGTTGAGTCGGGAGAGTTGACGTTCGGGATTCCGCTTCGTTCTAATATGAGACACCCCTATGGCTTTATTACGGCGCCGTCAGAGAATAAAGGGCTAGATTATTCCAAGGCAGTTTTGTTGAAAAAAGAGGAATATATCTCTGATGCTGAGTTTATTATTCCGCAGCCGGAGTATATCTGCATAAAGGAAAACTCCGAAAAAATTGCTAAGGAGTTCAATAAGTACGTGAAAAACTATATGCGAGGTGTTCGCAATGAAGATGATAGAATTTTGCGAAACTATCGTTTTTCCACGCTTCAAAATTATCGTAAAGAATTGGGGGGTGCCGGGGCAGATGAGGGGTAAGTCTAAAGAGGTCGAGGACCAGTCGGCGGCCGCGCGCACCCAGACGTCGACTTCGTCCTTTGCTTTATTTCTCGCGTCTATCGAAAAGGTAGGATGTCACAGCAGGTGATGGCACACGAGCTAGCCATCTCCTGCTATACTTACCCCACGCTTGCCGTCGAAGCCCAATGGCACTGAAATGGGTAGGACTCGGGCTTGAATTCAGTGGGATGAGGGCTACCAAAGCAACCCATGTGCCATGCAGACTGGTTTTCGGTAATTTGTCGAGCTGCGTGCACTACCCACAAAAATGCGATTTGGTCGCTCTTACATGGCATCTAAGTACTCACCCAAAATTTACGGTGAATTCACTGCCGAAACCTTTCATCAAGGATTGAATCTCGGCAAGTAGGTCCGCCCGTTGACGCTGGCGAATCGGCGCCAGAAGTACTTAGCGTGCTTCCAGAGTATCTCAATGCGGTTGAGTTCTGGGCTGTAGGGCGGCAGGTAATACAAGCACAGCCCCTTCTTGGCCCAGCGGCGGCGCTGTTTTTCCATCGCATCGCCTTTGTCAATCCCGGCATTGTCGAGCAAGACAGTGCGCGGCACCGTGTGCGGCTGCTCCGCTATCCGATCAAAAAAGGCGATGACATCATCGCGCGTGGTCGGCCGCTGAGTAGTCCAGATCAACTGGCCGTCGTGACGCAATGCCCCAAGTACGTTGACGCGCTGCCGGTGCGCCAGCGGTTCGACTGAGCGCGTTTGGCCGATCCGAGTCCAGCGATATTGCACCGGCGGATTTGGACTGAAACCCGCCTCGTCGAAATACAGCAGTTCGCACTGATGCTCACGATCGAGCCGGCCCAGTTCCCCAATCACCCTGGTGGCGCGTTCGAAGGCCTTCTGGTTGCGTTTTTTTTAAACCGTACCGGTAGCGCTTGTAGCTGAAATTCATCTCTTGAGATAGCGTACCGCGGTGTTCTCACTGATCGGTGCACGTTCCTGTTGCTGGCCGATATGGCGCAGTAGCGCGACCACCGTGCCGCCTTCGGACTGCGCCAACTCGCCCAGGGCCTGCCGCTGCTCGGACGTCCACTTCCTTGGCCGCCCCGTGCGACGACCATCGTACAGTCCGGCTAGCCCAAACTTGTTCCATCGTTGCCGCCACTGTTCGACGCTATTCAAATGCACCATGAACTCGTCAGCAGTCTGCTGTAACGTCAGCCCCTGGCTCAACCGCAAAATTCCTTGCGCCCGCATCCGCGTCCGCGGGCGCGCATGAAAAATCCCCATCTCCCGTAGCGTCCGCCGTTCGTCTTTCGACAGTTCCAGCAGTTTCATCGCTTCAGCTCCTGCCATCTTGCCTAATCGACTTTGACAGCAAAAATCGGAAGACTACTTAGTACATTAACCATTTCAAAAGGGAGGCTGGCACTATGAGTTGGAAGTTTTGGCGGAAGAAAGAGGTCGCGCTAGCGCAGCAGCAACAAGAGCAGCTGGAGTGGCCAACTGACAGCTTCGATGCGGTGAAGATGCTTGCCGCATTGTTCGTTGGCCAAGACATTCCGCCATTTGCGCTCTGGCGTGCAGATGACGCACAGTTGACCGTCGAGACTGAGCAGATAGCTGAATCTGGCAGCAAGGGCTTAGTCCTGGCATTGTGGTTCTGGAAGTTCGCGGCGATACACGGAGACATCGCGGCTCGCATGGCTCGAGATGCTTTTTGCCTTCTATTGGGAAACCTCAGCGACAAGGACAGGACTGGCGAGCACGTCGAGTGGTTGCTCACCGTCATCGACGACGCGAGGCAGGGCGTTGAGCAACTGCCCGAGAACAAGCGCATTTTTGAGGTCGCGGATGAGAAAGTTGACTTGACCTTCCATTGGTATCTTGCGCTCGCGTTACTCATACAGGACCAGGACTCACCGTTCTATGGTAAGGGCAATTTAGGCGATGCCGACTTAAACGTGACCCTGTGTCTGGCGCATGCGGCAGAACAAGCACAGCGCATTTGGGTCCCAATGCTCGCCCATATTGGTCCGTTCAACCCAGCCAGCTTCCCATCATGGAAGTGGTCCATGAAGATCGGGGCGTTTGAGCGGCACCTGCAACGACGGCATAATAATCCACTCTTTCCTAAATGACCGGCAGCAAGTCTCGGCTGTGGATGTTTACTACGCCAGAGTGAAGGACGCTCAAGCTCTTGCTGATGTCCGTCGAGGGCTATCTAGTGTCTTTGATGAACTGAGAAAAGGCGGCCTTCCTATTGACTGGCACCCGTACCTTAATGGTATGCGGGAGCAGCTCGATGAGTTGTATGAACAGCTTCAGCGGGCAGGCGGGGATAGCGAGCTTGAACAGGCCTGGCGACAACTGCGCGAACACATCATCGAAACCTGGCGGACCGCTAGCGGCAACACGGACGCATTAGACAGGGCAGAGGCCTTGGTGCAGCAGAACTGGGAGAGCTATACGCAATGGGCTTACCAAGTCTCTAGCCCTGCGAAGAGCATACCTCCAGAGGAGGTTACATGCTCTCTCTTATCCGAATCGCTCGAAGACATAGTAAAGTCGGTCGAGTATCTGGGACCGAACAACGAGGTTTGGAGCGACGTACGGGCAGAGGCGCTGCAGCGAGTGATGCAGGCGCTAGCGGCGGGCCATGAAGTGCCGCAGCATCGGCAAAAGCTTGCTGCCCTGGGGGTTGCCATCTAACGGACTTCACGAAAACGTCAATAACTCGTCCTCCGCGACCAATTTATTGACATTTCTATGCAGCGTCACTTCTCCTTGGCTGCGCATCTACTCATACAAAGAAGGTTATTTACAGTTTTTGTTCCGCATAAGAGTTTTGATCGCGCCGCTTTTATAGTGTCTTGATTTGAAAATCCCCGCAGCTTTTCAGGCTGCGGGGATTTTTTTCATCTGCAGTCCGAGTTCGAACTGGTCCAATAGCCGGGTTGCGATCTCGGATTCGGTACCAGCGAAACGCGTCATGTGCAAGACAAGCCGGTCGCGCTTGCGCGGGTCGGCCAGGATGGCCAGTAAAGCGCGCAAGGACTGCTCTTCAAGCAGGATGCCTGCATCATGGCCGAGCAAGGCGGCGCCGGCCAACGGCAAATCGAATTCGCATGCTTCGAGCAAGGTGCCATGTTGGGCAGGTTGGTAATACAACAAATGCGCCTTGTCGGCGGCCGGTGCAAAGTCGCCGTGGACCACGAGCTCAGCCTTGAATGCGTGAAAGCGTTCCCAGTTCTCGACAGCGATGGCAAAGTCGACGTCATGCGTCGCCCGCCGTGATTCGATGCCGAAAACGTGGGTCAGATTGCTCTGGCAACCAGGTCAGTTTCGCCACTAAAAATCGTTTCTTTGTTCATTTCTTTTGACTTTTCACGTTACGTAAAAAAGCTAAAAAAGTGAACGAAAACGCCGGCACCCTACGAACTCACACATCCACCACCATCTCGAATCCACCATAAATCATCCGCTTGCCATCGAAAGGCATGCTCTCCGGCTTCATGAACTCCGCCATGCGCGGATCCTTCATCACCTTCTCGTTGACCTCGTCACGTTTGGCCCGCGACTCATAGACAATCCACGAAAACGCCACCACCTCTCCATCTTCCAGCATCACACTCTGCGGAAACGAGGTCAGCTTGCCCGGCTTGACGTCATCGCCGATGCACTCGCGGAACTCGAGCGCACCGAGTTCGCGCCAGATCGCGCCCGCGGTCCTGGACATCTCCTTGTAAGCATCTAATTTAGCCCGTGGAACAGGCACCACAAAACCATCGACATACGGCATGTCGTCCTCCTGTGATGAGTGTTCCCATATAGACCGCTGCGGCGGCGGAAAAAATCCCGCTGCCGCAGCAAGCAGATCAGGCGCAGATCAAGCTCAGGTGATTTCGAAGCGCACCGGCGGCAAACTGGCAATCTCGCCCACGACCATGCCGACTTCCTCCGGGAACACCATTCCCGTGTACGAACCCGCGGTAACCACCGTCCCGGCCGGCAGCGCAATGTTCTGCTCGTTGCAATGCCCCACCAGCCAATGCAGCAAACGGCGCGGGTCACCCGCCGGGTTGGTACCGGCCCCCTTGAACACATCCCGCCCATTCAGGGTCAGGTGCGCCTGCGGACTGCGGAAGTCGACACCGGCATCGTAGGGAACGAACTCGCCGACGATCAGCGCACCGTGATTCTGCAGGTCGGCCAGCTGGTTCAGCTTCGGCACATCGGGCCAGCCCTTCAGCCGGCTCGAGACGATCTCGATCGAGGCCGCGATGCCATCGATGCTCGACAGCACCTGCTCCTCGGTCACCGAAGACGAGCCAGGCATGAAGTCGCACCCGAAACGGAACATGATTTCGAGCTCGATGCCGAATACAGGAAAATCGCTGCGCGCCAACACGGCCGGGGAGGCATGGATACCCCGGCCAGGCAGCGGTGCGCCCTGGATCGGGCCGTCTTCGGTCTTGGCGCCGATCTTCCAGCCGCCGATCTCGAGCCGCTGGCGTTGCAGGAAGGCTTGCTGCACGCGGTAGGCATCGGCGCCGGTCGCCGGTTCGAGGTGGGCCTGCACGTCCACTTGTGCCGCTTTTTGCGCATATGCGTCGGCAAGCAACATGCCGAGTTCTTCAGGGGTGGTCGTCATTTTCGGAAGGTCAAATAAAAGATTCAAGCCTGGATATTCGCCACGGCGTCGTCGACAGGCAGTTGCACGTTATGGAATTTATTGTCGGGCTGGATGCGGAAGCACAGCAGGACGCCAATCCCCATCAGGATGATACTGCCGACGAAAGGCAGTTCCCAATTGCCGGTCCTGTCGATCACATAGCCGGAAATCACCGGCGACAGGATGGCGGCCATGGCCGATCCGGTATTCATGATGCCGCTGGCGGTGCCCGAGCAATCCGGAGCGATATCCATCGGGATGGCCCACATCGGCCCGATCGTCATTTCGGCGAAAAAGAAGCCGGCGCTCAGGCTCAGGATCGATACGGTGCGGTCGTGGGTCCACATCAGCGGCAGCAGCGCGAGCAGCGTCAGGAACATGCACACCGCGACCATGTAGCTGCGGGCCTTCTTGAGATTGCCGGAGCGTTTCAGGATACGGTCGCTGATGATGCCGCCGAGGGTGTCGCCGATCACGCCGGCGAAAAACACGCCGGAGGCGAACAGCGCGGACTTCTTGATGTCCATGTCGTAGCTGTGCAGGAAGTACTGGGGAATCCAGCTCAGGAACAGCCACAGCGTCCAGCCATAGCAGAAGTACACGAGCGTCACCGGCAGCATGCGGAAGAACAGCGGCTTCCAGGCCACCTGCACATTCTTTTTCCTGGTGACCGGGAGCAGGTCCAGTTCCTTCGTCGTGATGCGTGGGTGTTTCGACGGGTCTTCCGTGAACACGCGCGACCAGAGCAGCACCCAGACCAGGCTGATGACGCCGCAGATATAAAACGATTCGCGCCAGCCGTAGACGGCCATGACGGCCACCACGGCGGTCGGCGCCACCGCGTTGCCGATGCGGGAAAAGGCGTGCGTGATGCCCTGAGCGAAGCCGCGGTTCTCCTTGGCGACCCAGCGCGACATCGCCGAGGTGGCGGCGGGGAAGGTGGCGCCTTCGCCGAAGCCGAGCAGCAGGCGCGCCAGCAGCAGCGAGACCAGGCCGCCGGCAAAGCCGGTGAGGATGGTGGCGACGGCCCACAGCAGGCCGCACCAGATCAGCGTCTTGCGGGCGCCGAATTTATCGCTGACCCAGCCGCCGATGATCTGGAAGACGAGATAGGGATAAGCGAATGCGGAAAAGACCAGGCCGATTTCCGTCTTCGACAGATTGAACTCCTTGCCGAAGCCTGAAGCGGCGGTACTGACGTTGACGCGGTCCAGATAGGTGATGAAGTACATCAAACAGAGCATCAACAGGACGACCGACGTCGCCCGCAAACGCAGATATTTCATGGTTGTCTCCTGATGGTGCCGGCCTGCCTTTGTAAGGCGGCGTCTTCTCCGAGACTCATGCGCGGCACGGATTCTATGTCGTAGAAAACTGCTGGTGCCGGCCGGGCCGGCCTGCTCTTGCGCCTGCGTCAGGCGGCTTTCAGCTCGGGCTTTGCCTTTTGGGCGCCGAGCACCTCCATCGCTGCCAGCACGCCGCTGCCCGCGAGCGGCACGCCGGCCAGCTTCAGGCCCATTTCGCAGCCGGCCAGCGTGGCCATCAGGGTCAGGTCGTTGGCTTCGCCGAGGTGGCCGATGCGGAACATCTTGCCTTTCATCTTGCCTAGGCCAGTGCCGAGCGACATGTCGAAGTGTTCGTAGATCGTCTTGCGGATCTGGTCGGCGTCGAAGCCCTCGGGCACCATCACGCCGGTCAGCACCGGCGAGTACACGGCCGGGTCGGCGCACTGGATCTCGAGGCCCCAGGCCCGGACCGCCTGGCGGCAGGCATGGGCCAGGCGCTGGTGGCGCGCGAAGGTGTTGTCCAGGCCTTCCCCCAGGATCATGTCGAGCGCTTCGGCCAGGCCGTACAGCAGGTTGGTGTTCGGGGTGTAGGGCCAGTAGCCGGTGGCGTTCATCTCGATGATCTCGGCCCAGCCCCAGAACGCCTTCGGCAGCCTGGCGCTCTTGCCGGCTGCGAGGGCTTTCTTCGAGACCGCGTTGAAGCTGATCCCCGGCGGCAGCATCAGGCCTTTCTGGGAACCGGACACGGTGACGTCGACGCCCCATTCGTCGTGGCGGTAATCGGCCGAAGCCAGGCCTGAGATGGTGTCGACCAGTAGCAGGGCCGGGTGGCCGGCGGCATCGATCGCCTTGCGCACCGCGGCGATGTCGGACGTCACGCCGGTCGAGGTTTCGTTGTGGACCACGCAGACGGCCTTGATCTGGTGCCCGCTGTCCTGGCGCAGGCGCGCTTCGATCAGGTCGGGCTGCACGCCGCGGCGCCAGCCTTCGATGCCGGGCAGGCCGAGGAATTCGGGCTTCAGGCCCAGGGCTTCCGCCATCTTCTTCCACAGCGTGGCGAAGTGGCCGGTCTCATACATCAGCACATGGTCGCCCGGGCTCAGGGTATTGACCAGCGCGGCCTCCCAGGCACCGGTGCCGGAGGCCGGGTAGATCACGACCGGCTGTTCGGTCTTGAAGATTTTCTTGATGCCGGCCAGGACCTGCAAGCCGAGGGCGCCGAACTCGGGACCACGGTGGTCGATCGTCGGGTAGCTCATGGCGCGCAGGATGCGGTCGGGGACGGGGCTGGGGCCGGGAATTTGCAGGAAATGGCGGCCGGCGGGGTGGAAATCGAGTTGAAGCATGTACTCCTCCATGAACCAGTGAATGATTTATTTTGTATTTTGCATGCAATTCGAGCATAGCAGCGGCTTCTCGGCAGGACAACGCTTATTTGTAAGCAACTTCTGGAGGAGCAGGCTCGGAGTAAACACAGGGCGGGTCATGCTAAAATAAGCACAACGGCAATATAGGAATTTTGTATGCAAAACCCGGCAGTCGAGAGCGTGTCCGCAAGCGGCGCGTCCACCATTTCCGTTCCCAGGCTCGAGCGGCAGCACTTGCACGACACCGTGGTCGAGCACCTGCGCCATCTGATCGTCGAGGCGGTCTTCCCACCGGGGACCAAGCTGAACGAGCGCGAGCTGTGCGAGACGATGGGCATTTCGCGCACGCCGCTGCGCGAAGCACTGAAGGTGCTGGCGGTGGAAGGCCTGATCGAGATTGCGCCGAACCGTGGGGCATCGGTTTATAAAATGTCGACGCTTGAGGTGCGCGAGACCTTCGAATTCATGAGCGGCCTGGAAGCGCTGGCCGGCGAACTGGCGTGCGAGCGCATCACCGCCGAAGAGCTGGCCGAGATCAAGGCGCTGCACTACGCCATGCTGACCTGCAAGGTACAGAACGACCTGCCGGGCTATTACAGCCGCAACCAGCAGATCCACAACAAGATCAACCAGGCGGCGCGCAATTCGGTCCTGAACCAGACTTACCTGAACATGAACCGGCGCCTGCAGGCGCTGCGCTTCAAATCCAACTTCAAGGCCGACAAATGGGACCGCGCTGCCCACGATCACGAAGAGATGATCAAGGCACTCGAGGCCCGCGACGGCAAGCGCCTCGGCGCCATCCTCAGGCAGCATTTGCTGGACAAGCGCGACGCCGTCATGGGCATGCTGGATGCCGGCACATCCGACTAGCATGGCGATTCGGATGGCGTGCCAGCCACAGTCCGCGATGGCAAGACTGGCACGCCCGTTCTCATCCGTGTAATATCCCGACTTTGGGTGCGTCCATTCCCGTCCGGGGATGGCGTTAAACGGGAAACCGGTGACGCCG
>Ga0308160_10003076_pt1 | contig 19235 bp, 12 predicted proteins | sample PhyFR1_FD_201036 | JGI IMG/M metagenome (GOLD analysis project Ga0308160, IMG submission 201036) | Phyllosphere microbial communities from UC Gill Tract Community Farm, Albany, California, United States - DLSLF.R1 | ecosystem: Host-associated > Plants > Phyllosphere > Unclassified | place: USA...
CCGAATCGTTTGAAAGACATTTCCTGGATTAAGCCGGGTAAAGTTGCCTGGGATTGGTGGAATAACTGGAACCTGAGTGGTGTAGATTTCCGTGCTGGGGTAAATACAGATACTTATAAATACTACATTGATTTTGCAGCGAAAAATAACCTGGAATACATTATTATGGATGAAGGGTGGAGCAATTCATTGGATTTACAGCAAATCAATCCTAAGATCGAAGTGGAAGCGATTGTGAAATATGCAAAATCTAAAAACATCGGTGTAATCCTGTGGGCATCATGGCGCGCGGTAAGTAAGGACATGGAAGCATCTTTTGCGAAATATGCAAAAATGGGCGTCAAGGGTTTCAAAATAGATTTTCTGGACCGTGATGATCAGGTAATGACCACCTCAACTTATGAAATTGCTGCAACGGGTGCTAAATACAAATTGCTGATTGACCTTCATGGTGTATTTAAACCGGATGGTTTGCAACGGACTTACCCCAATGTAATTAACTACGAAAGTGTAAAAGGCCTTGAGAACTCCAAATGGGCAGATTCCAATGATGTACCACGTTATGATGTAACCATTCCTTTCATTAGAATGCTTGCGGGACCGATGGATTATACACCGGGTGCAATGCGTAATGCAATTAAAACAAATTACCGTGCCATCAGTACCAATCCAATGAGCCAGGGTACGCGTGCACATCAGGTTGCTATGTTTGTGATCTTTGAAGCCCCATTGCAGATGCTTGCAGATAGCCCGACAGCTTATTATAAAGAGCAGGAAACAACAACCTTTATCAGTAAAATACCAACGGTATTTGATGAAACGGTTGCCCTTGCGGGTGAAGTTGCAGAATATGTTGCACTTGCCAGACGCAGTGGACAAACCTGGCATTTAGGTGCCATGACCAACTGGACGGAAAGAACAATAGCGCTTGATCTTTCCTTCCTTCCTGCCGGCAATTATGAAGCTGAGGTATTTCAGGATGGCATAAACGCCGACCGGGAGGCCACAGACTACGTTAAGAAAGTAATCAAGGTTACAAAAGGCGATAAAATTAAAGTTCAGCTTGCACCAGGTGGTGGATGGGCTGCACGAATTTACCCGGTAAAAAAATAAAAATAGCCCCCGCTTGCCAAAGCGAGGGCCATATCATACCGGAGTTGGACGAACTAAGTTTTAGACTTAGTTCGTTTTTCTTTTTAGTTCATCCAGGTTAATGGTTTGAGGCAGATTATAAATCTCGCGGATACCTTCTTTGGTATTATGGGTCCATAACCAACTTGACCAAACCATGAACCAGGTCCACTCTGGTTGGTGTTTTAGGATAACGGTTTTTGGTACTTCACCAACTTCTGTTAGCGCAATGGGGCGGCCATTTGCCAGTTTTAACAATTCCTGATAATCTTTCTGCTCATAATCAGCATTGTAAATATCGGTTCCAAGGATGTCTACATATTGGTGTCCAGGATAAAACTGTCTATAAGAAAACGCTTCATCTTCAGGTAAATCTCTGGGTCCGTTTGCACCCCAAACCCAGATCAGGTTATTTAGTTGGTGATAATTGGTATAACGATCGTACATCATCTGCCATAGTTTAGCGACGCCGTTTTTACCGGCTTTGTTTCCCCACCAGAACCAAACGCCGTTCATTTCATGATACGGGCGCCATAGTACGGGTACATGTGCGGCCTGAAGTTGTTTAAGCCATCCGGCAACCTGATCTACCTGTGCCAGCCATCTGTTGTTAAGTTCCGTGTTGGGGGTAATCAGTTCTTTCCATTGCGCATCGGTTAATTTGGCCTGTACACTTTCTTTCCAGCCGTAAGGTGGATTGTCGGAAGGGCGGCCCTGGTGCCACATCAGGGATATGATGTAGCCTTCCTGATGCCTTTTGATGGCTTCAGTCACCACTTGCTGGCCCAGATCTTTACTGCCGCTCCAGATAAAGTCGCCACCCCAGACGGCAGGCTTCTTGCCCGTGATGGCTTGTACGCTGTCAATAAAACGATCGGGTTGTTCGGTATAAGAATGCTGGCCGGACAACATCGATTTTCCCTTTATGCTATAAATGTAGGATAGGATTTGTCGGGCTTCGGGCGTTGTTTTTGGGTTCACAGGTTGAAAGGCCTGTTGCGAAAAACTGCTGAAACCAAACAGGCTCAACGCCATAGTGTAGAAAATACGCTTCATGAGGTTAAATTCGGTTTAAGATAAAATAAGGTTAGTCCTAAATGCCTAAATATAAAGGCCTTTAATGGCTATCCTTGATATTTTTTTAGCCTATCCTGATGCTTTTTGGCCTTGGACATGATGGAAATATGTACAAATTCATTAAAATACTATTAAGAAAATGATAAAAAATCATTAGTCTTTGCGGCATTATACTTTTATAATTGGAGCTCAATTATTTTGAGTGCAGTCAGTGTATTCTTGATTTGAATTCACTTTGTGTGTCTTACCAATTATAAACTTTTAATGAACGTTAAATGAAAAAACAATTACTGTTTTACAAAAGCAGCCTGAGCAAAATTTTAGCTCTTAGTCTGTTCTTCATGGCTTTCAATGTTTTTGGCGTCTTTGCCCAGAACAAGCCAGTTACTGGAACCGTTACCGCAGGGGACGATGGTTCTAAACTTCCAGGAGTAAGTGTTCTTGTAAAAGGCACTCAAAATGGAACGGTTACCAATGCAAATGGTGTCTATACCATCAATGCACCTGCAAATGCAACTTTAGTTTTTAGTTATGTAGGCTATGCAAGCCAGGAGTTGCCGATAAATGGCCGCCCAACAATCAATGTAATTCTTAATGACGATGCCCAGGCTTTACAACAGGTAAATGTTGTTGCTGTAGGTTACGGAACTGCAAGACGTCAGGATGTTACCGGATCAATCGCTTCCGTTAGCTCCGAGCAACTTGCTAAGGTACCAGTTACCACAACTGACCAGGCTTTGCAAGGTAGAGCTGCAGGTGTTCAGGTAACCAATAATGATGGTGCTCCAGGTGCTGGTGTACAGGTTCAGATTCGTGGTATCGGTACATTTGGTAGCAGTGATCCACTTTATGTAGTGGATGGTTACCCTATAACTGGTGGTCTAAGCCAGATCAACCCGAATGATATTGCTTCTATTGACATTTTAAAAGATGCTTCTGCGACTGCTATTTATGGTACAAGAGCAGCAAACGGTGTTGTTATTATCACTACTAAAAGAGGTAACAAAAGCGGTGATGTGATCATTGATTTTGATGCTTACGGATCTATCCAAGCCAGACCTAAAATGTACGACGTGTTAAATGCACAAGAGTTCGTTACTTTGGCTAAAGAAAGAGCAACCGCTGACGGTATTTCTATTCCTACAGAATGGAACAATCCAGAAAATTTAAAAACAATTGACTGGCAGGATGTAATGTACCAGACTGGCTACAGACAAAACTATAACTTGTCTATGCGTGGTGGTAACGAGAAAGTACAATCTGCTTTATCATTAAACTATTTCGATCAGAAAGGTATTGTTATCGGATCAACCTTCAAACGTATGAATGCAAGTTTGAATACCGATTATCAGGCAACCAGCTGGTTAAAGGCAGCTGCCAACATTAAATATACCCGTAACGACAGTAAAGTAGCTTTCGGTAGCGGTGGTCAGGATGCTGGTTACGGTATCGGTAGTTTAACCAAACTGGTTCCTACAATGACTGGTAATCCATTAACGGACCAGCCTAAAGATGCAAATGGTAACTATGGTTACTATACAAAAACAAATCAATATTTAAATGGACATGCAAACGTTCTTGCTGATGTAGAGACGCAAGATCAAAAAAACCTGACCAACTATTTATTGTCTAACTTCTCTTTGGAGGCAACTATCCTTCCTGGATTAAAAGTTAAAACCAACTTTGGTATTAACACCAATGATTATTCTGGTTATTATTTTACACCAACCAATAACAGACGTCAGAATACAATACTTCCTTTTTATTCTCAAAGCGCAAACAACAGCTTTGATTACCTATGGGAAAATACCGTTTCTTACTCCAAAACATTTGGTGAGCACAGCATCGACTTCGTAGGTGGTGTATCTCAACAAGAGAATACTTACCGCTATTTAGGCGTTGAAGGTAACGGACAAATCAGTGATGTATTAAGAAATGCGAACAGCATTGGTAGCTATACTGACATCAATGGTAGTGAAGCCAGCTATGCTTTGGCATCGCAATTTGCAAGGGTTAACTATAAATTCGGTGATAAATACTTAGTGACCGGTACCATAAGACGTGACGGATCATCAAGATTTGGTGCAAACAACAGATATGGTATCTTCCCTTCAGGATCGATTGCCTGGAGAGCTAAAAATGAAAACTTCCTGAAAGATTCAGAAGTGATCAGTGATTTGAAATTCCGTGCCAGTTACGGTGAAGTAGGTTTACAAAGCTCTATTGATTTATTCCAATATTTGGATTTATACAGTACAGGTGGTAACCAAAGCAGCCAAAACAGTTATGGTTATGCTTTCAACAAAAACTACCAGTCAGGTTTGGTATTAACCACACCACCGAACCCAGATTTGAAATGGGAAACTTCTAAACAAACTGACATAGGTATGGATGCTGCTTTCTTAGGTGGTAAATTAACCTTGACAGCTGATTACTACATTAAAGAATCTGCCGATTTCTTATTAAGAATTCCGGTTCCACCACAAACAGGTTTTACTGATCTTACTAAAAATACAGGTAGTATCCGTAACAGTGGTTTCGAACTTGGTATTAGCTACAGAGAATCTTCAAAAGATTTCAAATATGGTGTTGGTCTTAACGTAACAACCGTTAAAAACAAAATCTTAAGCCTTGCTTCTGGTCAGGATGCCATCTATAACTTAACCACTTTAGGTTTCCCTAATACTGGTGCTAACAGCTGGATCACTTATACTCAAAGTAAAGTTGGTTCTTCTATCGGTGAATTCTACGGTTACAGAACAAACGGTATTTTCCAGTCACAGTCAGAAGTTGATGCCGTAAATGCTTCAGCAACTGCAGCGAATGGTGGTGAGCCAACTGTATACCAAACTTCAGTAACACAGGCTGGCGACAGACGTTTTGTTGACGTAAATGGTGACGGTAGAATTACTGCTGCTGATAAAGTATCTTTAGGTAGCCCACTTCCAAAATTCTTTACTGGTTTAAACTTAGACGCTTCATACAAACAATTTGATGTAAACATGTTATGGTTTGCTTCAGTTGGTAACAAAGTGTTCAACTACCAGGCTAGAACTTTAGAATCTTTTGGAGCAACTAACGGTGGTATCGGTATCGAAAACGTAAGCCGTGAGTATTACGAAAACCGTTGGACACCAACTAATCCATCAAACCGTTACGCAAGAGCGGTAAAAGATGATCCAAATGGAAATACTCAACCAAGTGATGTTTATGTTGAAGACGGAAGTTTCCTTAAACTTAGAAGCTTACAGATCGGTTATTCTTTCAGCGATGCATTGGCTAAGAAATTATCCGTTCAACGTGTAAGACTATACGTTAGTGGTCAAAACTTATTGACTTTCACTAAATACAGCGGTCTTGATCCGGAAATTGGTCTTCCATCTGATCCAACTACAGGTACAAGAAACGTAACGGCATCTGGAATTGATATTGGTACTTATCCAAACTCCAGATTCTATACTTTAGGATTGAACGTAACATTTTAATAAAAGACATATTTCAAAATAACATGAAATTTAAAAATCATATATGTGCAGCAGCTTTAGGATTGGCGTTGATGCTGCCTACGAGCTGTTCAAAAGACTTCTTCGAGAAGGATAACGTAACAGATATTTCTGGAGATGCGTTGTTTACCAAACCGGAGGATGCGGTAAGCCTGGTTAACGGTGCTTATAATACCTTCATGAACGTGGATTTTATGCTGAAATCCCTTTGGTACCAGGCAAATTTCCTTTCACAGGATTTCAAAAACTACGGTTCTGATACTTTCTTTGAGCGTTATGAGGTTCCTGCAAGTTTTGATGCCCTGAACGTATTCTGGGTAAGATGTTATGCAGGTATTGCCCGTGCAAACTCTGCTTTTCCGATCATTGAGAAAATGAAAGCTGATGGCATCCTGGATGAGGCTCTTGCCAACAGGTTAACTGGTGAAGCATACTACTTAAGAGGGGTGTTCTACTATTACCTGGCAACAAACTTTGGTGGTGTACCTTTGGAATTGAAAACCGTTACCGATAATGGTTTACACCCAAGAAATACACAGGATGAAGTTTTCGCTGCAGTGGCATCTGATATGACAATGGCTGCACAATTGCTTCCATGGAGAGAAGATATGAACATCGCTGATCTTGGTCGTGCTACTAAAGGTGCTGCTTATGCTTACCTGGGTGGTGCAAACATGTGGCTTAAAAAATATCCTGAAGCAATCACGGCTTACAACCAATTGGAAGGTCACTACCAGTTAATGGAAAACTTTATTGATGTGCATGAATTCAGTAAGCAAAACAATAAAGAATCGATTTTCGAAGTGCAGTATTATGCACCGGAAGGTAGTACACAGGATTGGGGTCACTCAAACTTATCACACTGGTTGTCTTCTTTCGGTATGCCTGAAGAAGTATCAAACTTTGGATATGCTTATGCGGACAAAAAACTATACGATTCTTTCCAGGCTGGTGATACCAGAAAACTTGCTACTGTAGTAGGTCCTGGGGATGTTCATCCAAGTCCTGCAATCCGTATCGATAAATACAAAAAAATCATCGATGAGTATACCGTTAACGGTGTAACCATGAATACTGTTGGTACAGTTGCTAAACCTTGGAAAGGTGCTGACGGCGCAAGATCTGGTTACTATGGTACCAAAACCTGGAGAGATCCAAACGTTACTGGTAACAGCGGATCGCCTTCATACATGTTCAGTGGTCAGAACGTAATCATGATGCGTTATGCAGAAGTATTGATCAGTAAAGCGGAAGCGCAATTTAAAGCAGGTGACCAGGCTGGTGCTTTGGCAACCATTCAGAAAGTAAGAGACAGAGCATTTGGTAAATTAACGAACCCTAATGTTGTTGTTCCTGCTCCTGCTGCCGGCAACGACGTGCTTAACGTAATCCTTGACGAATACCGTCATGAGTTGGCTGGAGAGGTTTCTCTTTGGTTTGACTTAAGACGTTCAGGTCATCACAAAGAGTTTGTACAAAAAACTTATGGTATCAACATCCCTAATGGAAAAGACTTAATGCCGATTCCTCAGGCTGTTTTATCAAGTAATAATACACTTATTCAGAACCCGAGCTACTAGTTCCTTAAAGGCCCTGAAAAGGGCGCATAGAAAAGCCTTATCTGCAATTGCAGATAAGGCTTTTATTGTTTTTGGGTTATTTTGTAGAATAACCCATAGTGCTTTTTCTTTAGTACTATGGGTTATAGCTATTAATGTTTGGTTGTCGGGTTTTTTAAACGCTCCTCACAATGTTTTAAAGCTCTAAGGGTATGATAGGTCCCTTTCCAGATCTGACCTTTTAATGCAGTCTTAAATTCCGGTTGCTTGTCCAGACCACCCATATACCAGTCGCCATGTTCTTTATCAATCAGGTAAGTCTGGATATAGTTCCATTGTTTCTGGAATTTCTCATAGTATTTATTTTGGTCCTGAGGATAGTAGTCGGCCATTAACAATAAGGTATTCATACCTTCTGCCTGTGCCCACCAGTTTTTCGTGTCCTCTGTTACGGTTGGCTTTGCCGCACCTTTAAAATAATAAGCTTCATCATAGAAACCACCTACTTTATCATCCCATCCATAAGCTAGCGCATGATCCAGCATTTTCTTGCCGATGTTCAGGGTTAAGGTATCGTTTTTAATGCCCAGAGTATGCGAAGCTTCCAGCATTAAAAATGCCGTTTCTATATCATGCCCAAAAGATACGTGATCCAGGCTATGGTGTTTTTTGATGCTCACATTGCTAAAATCCTGAAATGATACCGGTGTCCAGTCTGGCTGAAAGAATAAAGTCAGGTAGCCTTGTTTGGTGGTGATGGTATCACGGATAAGTACCAGCATTTCATTCAACCGCGCTTTCAATAAAGCATCCGGCCATACCCCATATAGTTCGGTAAAGGCTTCCAACAAGTGGATAGAGGTGTTTTGATCCTTATAACCAGTTTCAGCAGTTGAAGCAACAGCTGAGGTACGAATAATTGGTGTGCCATCCAGTTCCATGTGCTGGAAATAGCCTTTGTACTTAGGGTCATGTGCATGTTTTTCCAACCAGTAGAAAGTCTTTTTTGCCAGGTTAAGTGCTGCGGTGTCTTTACTTACCTTGTAATAGGCAGCAAGTCCATAGATGGCAAATGAATTACCATAAGATTCTTTGGGCGCGAAGCCAGCTTTTTTTGGATTGCCCTGTTTATCGGTGAAGGTATGGAAGCCACCATTTGCTTTATCCCACATTTTGTCCCTCAGGAACTCAAAGCCATGTTTAGCACCGCTTTTATAATATGCTGTTTTAGGAAACAACTCTGCAGCTTTTGCATTGGACCAGATGTGACGGGCCTGGGTTACAATCATTTTATCCTGATCGTCACCTTTTTTGAAATCATAAGTAAATGAACTTAAAAATCCGCCATCAGCGGTATCAATTGCTTTTGGGTACCATGGCTTAAGCAGGTTGTTGGTCATGGAGCTGTGCATTTCAGCAGCAAGCTTTCCACGTTCAGCTAAGGTGCCAGCCATCACTTTAGGACTGGCTGGTTTGGTTTGTGCCCAGGTTGGTGAACCCGCAGCGGCTAATAGGGCAATTAGCGCAATGCTGCTTGTATGTTTTATTGATTTCATATGCTGTTTTAAATTATTTATTTAAAATGTGATCTGCTGCCAGTACCAGGAATAGATAATCCGTAGTACCGCCACCCAATACATATTCCGTTTGCTGCCACAGGAAAGGCCAGTTCAATAATTCCGGAAAGTCAGGACGGATTAATGCAGTACCAGAAATACTTCCACCAGGGATGTAAGAACGATCGGCACGGTTAAACCCGTAAGCGGTAGTCATGGATTTTGAACCAACGCCCGAAACAAAAGATGAATTGTTGGAGCCTGGATGTGAACCCAGAATAAAGTTTACCGCATTCAGCAGGTAGTCTTTAGGAAAGATGCCTGGGAAATAAGTATGTAAAAAGTATTGTTTGTAACCAAAGTTCTGGATACCCCAGCCGGCGCCCCAGATGCTTGGCTCGTAAGGTACACCATAAGGCGTTTTTGCACCCTGTACCTTAACCTGATCAGCAAAACCTTGAACGGACTTAGTTAAAGCGCTTAAATAGGCCTGATCTTTAATGATCGGCATGGTTCTGCTCACCAACCAGCCGGTGTTTTCTATATTATCTGTGATGTATTTGGTTTCGGCAACCAGATAATCAGCATACTGTTTGTTTCCGGTAGTGATCAAAAGTTCTACAGCCAAGCCAATAAGCTGTTTGGTGTTCGCTTTAGGTGCCTGTGCCCATACCTGTTCTGCAATCTGCAGGGATTGGGTAGATAAGGTATCATTATAGCCTTTCATCACGCGGCTTGCTGCAGCTAATGCAGTTGCAGCGTCGATAGAGCGACCAGGGTTTTCTTCTGTAAATACCCAACGGTCATCTGCTTTACCATTAGCGCCGGGTTTATTGTCGGTTAAGTTAACCGGATCACCCAGCAATACATACTGACGGATGGTTGGTTCAATGATGCCCCTATAAAAACGGCCCATTGCTTTATAGCCACCAACGATGGAAAGCAAACCATGTTCCACCTGTTGTAACATATCAGGCTTGCCATCTGGCACGCGCATTTCAGTAACCAGATTTACCTGATCAATGGTGGTGTTGTCATACTTTACACCGAATTGCTCGTAAGCCAGGGTTAAGCCATGAACGGTTTCTGCCTGTGATTCTACCCTTAAGTCAAAATCACCGGCATCATGCCAGCCACCGCGGTTAAGCATCGGTACCTGTTGCCCGGATTGGTATCTGGTTAAGGTAGATTTCCCTTGAATGTAACCATCGAAGTGGTTAGAATCAACCGGTGCCATCAAGGCATCATCCAGATGGCACAGGCCGTGCCATACCCGATACTTATCGTTCACACGCATGTGGCACATTTGTGCAGGAAGGAAATAAGATAGGGTAGGTTGCCAAACATCGTTTTTGAAAACATCTTTGCTAATCTGGAAAGGCTCAGAGCGTTTGCTGCCATACTGAATTAAATACATGCCTGGCTTTTCCACACTGCTAAAGTCCAGCTGTAAATATTGGTAGCGCAAAAACTTGCCCCATTCTTTTGGTTTAGCTGTTAAAACGGTTTCAAAGCTGCCGTTTTCAGAGATTCTAAGTAATGAAGTCGCCGCTCTTTGTGCATCGTTGGCGTCAAGTTCAATCACGGCAACTTTCTGCTGTTTGGTATGGTAACCAACCTGCGAAATCTGGATGGTCGGCTCCGATTTCCAGCCTTCGATGGCGTTAGGTGTGATCAACCATTCAACAGCCGCTTTTGTTGCACCTTTAGCCACTAATGACCTTACTACGAACCAACCATTGTTGTGGTTTGCACGACCATCAAGGAGCTGCAAATCACCTTTCAGGTTTTCAATCAGCAATCTTTCGGCTGCAGATTCTGGTGCAACAGTCAGCTTTTTACCACTTGCCATAGGCATAACCTGGTCCAGACCTGCTGCATCTTTATACACCTGCCCATTTGCCTGTTGAGGGAATATGCCGAATTGCTTATCCATGTAAAAGGATTTGCCAAAAAGTACACCTGGATAAAGCTCAATGTTAAATCCAACCTTGCCAATCCAATCATCGGGTAGTGGTTTATCCAGGTCAACGATGATTTTAAACGCTTTCCCAACGGGCACAACGCGTATGTTGTAGGCAAACTTAAGGTCAGGATAGACGATGGGGTTAAAACCTTTGCGGTCTATTTCCTCATTCGGATATGCCATGCGCACGCTGATTTCCTGCTTGCTTTTATCTATTACACGGCTGCCAACTTTAGGAATGGGCGACCATTGCCCTGGTGTCGGCTCCAAACGGATATCTCCGTTGGTGGCAATACGAAGGCCGTTTTGAATTATGCCTACACCGCCCTGGTGTCCTTCAGGGTAGAAATCGTGGGCAAGCATTACATTCACACTTTTGTATTCGAGGTACTCCTGCTTGTTAAGAGTCATTGCTCCAGTACTTTTTATCTGCTGTGCGTGCAGAAAGGAGCTGCCGCAAAAGCATAGTAAAAGGATGGAATAGCACTTGATTTTGTAGGTCATTTGTTTGATTTGATTATTAACTGGGTATTCTATTTCAAAATCTTAAATGTACCTGACAGAAACTTTCTGGTCTAATGATTTTTCATCCAAATTTGATAGAGAATAAACGCTGCATAGATGATATGAAAGACTTGGTAAGCAGGGTTAGGCAGTGTTTAGGGCAAATAATAACTATCGGGCACAAAAAAAGGGATGACCTCATGGCCATCCCTTTTAGGGCTTTATTGGTAAAACTATTGCGGATGATTATCCAGCCATTTCTTTTCGATCAAATAAGAGACGATTAAACCAATTCCACCGAATACACTTAGCAGTCCGAAGTAAACAGGAACGGCTTCATCCTCCGTTAAGTGTGCTTGTAATGCCACAAACAGGGCAAGTAATAAGCCGATGCCCAATCCAACCATCAGCAAGCCAAATTTAAGGCTTAGGAAGGGTTTAGGAGCTGCCCGGTTTATTCCCGGATCTATGCCACGCTCAATCATGGCCATCTTTTCTTTGTTGGATAAATATCTGATGCCGAAAACCATTGCAAAGGCACCAACGAATAGGGTTATGGGAACTAGGACTTCCATGATATGTTTTATTTTAAAGTTAATTGAATCTGATCTTAACAGCTGTTCTGTATACTAAGACCACATCAATTTTTATCAGGTTACACCCGATAAGCGAAAAATAAAATATTTCTTTAAATCAGGTACCTGTCTTTAATTAGCTGCGCATGATGAATGACGTGACCTGCAATTACAAATAAGATCGCGCGGACACTAATATCGCGGTTTGAAGCATTACCAACCTGGTTCAGCTCAGGTTCCTGTAAAGACTTGAAGAGGTATAGATTTGATTTGCGCAGCAATGAAAATTCTTCGGAGAGACTAAGCAGGCTGCGGTCCTGAAAATGCGCATTCGCCACGTAATCATCTTCTTCAAAACCTGGAAGTGCAGTTTTTTCACCACGTGCAAAACAGGTTAGGCGGTAAACGAGAATTCTTTCGGTGTCTATCATATGGCCGATCAATTGTTTGATGGTCCATTTTCCCGGCGCATAAGCATAGTCTGCCTTTTCAATCAGGCTGTTGATAAAATCCGGAAACTCTGAAGCCTGGCGTTCCAGAATTTCCATGACATCATCCTCCACCAGTTTGATATAGTTTTCTGCCCAAACAGGATATTCGTTAGGTTGTGGTCGGTTCATAAGTTATGCTGCTCTTTAATATGATTCTAAAGGTAGTTCCTTTACCAAGTTCAGATTCTTTTACAAAAATTTGTCCGCTATGATAGTTCTGAACGATACGTTTGGTTAAAGACAGCCCAAGGCCCCAGCCCCGTTTCCGGGTGGTATACCCAGGTTGAAATACGGCTTCAAACTTAGAGCGGGGGATGCCTTTACCGGTATCTGTTACATCAATGAAAACTTCCTCTTTGGCCAGGTTCTCAATGATGTTTACCGTTATAGTTCCTTCATTGCTGATGGCATTGGCCGCATTTTTAAGCAGGTTTTCAATTACCCAATCGAACAGTGGAACGTTAAGCAATGCCCTAACCTGGTCATCCCCGGTAATTTCAAAAGTAATTTTATCAGAGGTTCGCAGTTTAAAGTAGTCAACAAAATTCTGGATAACCAGATACACCACATGGTCTTCAAGTATGGGTTTGGAGCCAATCTTTGAAAAGCGGTCGGTGATAACTTCCAGCCGTTTAATGTCGTTTTCCATTTCCTCAATCAAGGGGTCATTTTCTGCATTAAACCTTGATTTCATCAATTCCACCCAGGCCATTAAGGAGGATATCGGTGTACCAAGCTGGTGTGCGGTTTCCTTTGCCATACCCACCCAGACTTGATCCTGCTCTGCTTTTCGGGCAGAACTGAAGGCCACATAAGCGGTAATGAGGAATAAGGCAATTACGCCCAGCTGTATATAAGGAAAGTACCGTAACTGCGTTAATATAAAGGAGTCTTTATAATATACGAGCATCTTTTCGCCCATGTAATTTATAGGCAGGGGTGCATGCTGCTCTTTCATGCGCTTTAGTTCCCGCTGAAAATATGCCGGATCATAGGTAGCGGTAGATTCTGCGTTGATGTAATTGGTTTTTGTGCTGTCCAGCCGCAGGTAAGTTTGAATTTTTGTGCCGGTAGTGTCGGTCAGGATGACCGGAACTTTACTACTTTGGATGATCATGTTTAGCACATCGGCATAACGCACATCGTCGAAGATTTCAGAGGACTTCTCCGTACCCTTAACCCAAAGTTCAAATTGAATTTTTTCTTCCCGCTCCATCTTCTTCACAAAGAAGTCGGAATAAAACACGGATGCCGTTCCGATAACGATGGCAAAAACAAGGAGAAAGATCTTCCAGCGGCGCTTCTTTTCGTATGGATTCATAGGTTATGAAGGCAAATTACAAATTATATATCTTTGCAACACAAGTATGGAAAAGAAAGTAAGAGTAAGATTCGCCCCGAGCCCAACAGGAGGCCTTCATTTAGGTGGTGTACGCACCGCCCTGTTTAACTATTTGTTCGCCAGACAAAATAATGGAACCTTCATTCTAAGGGTTGAAGATACCGATCAGAATCGTTTTGTCCCGGGCGCAGAAGAATACATTGCTTCCTGCCTGGAATGGTGTGGCATTCGTCCGGATGAGAGCCCTGCATTGGGAGGTCCATTTGAGCCTTACCGTCAGAGCGAGCGGAAAGCCAGTTATGGGCAATATGCAACACAACTGGTAGAATCCGGGCATGCTTATTATGCCTTCGATACGCCGGAAGAATTGGACTCCAAGCGTAAAGCTTCACCTAATTTTCTTTATGGACAGGCTACACGTATGGAAATGCGCAACTCGCTGACCCTAAGTGATGCAGAAGTGCAGCAATTATTACAAGAAAATACACCACATGTGGTGCGTATTAAAATTCCGGAAGATGAGCAGGTTTCCTTTTTCGATTTAATCCGTGGTCATGTAAGTTTTGATACGAACCTGGTTGATGACAAAGTTTTGCTAAAAGCAGATGGCATGCCTACCTATCACCTGGCAGTTGTTGCCGATGACAAAGCGATGGAGATCTCGCATGTTTTCAGGGGCGAAGAATGGCTACCTTCGGCGCCGATCCATATTTTACTTTGGAGATACCTTGGCTGGGAAGACGAAATGCCTGAATGGGTACACCTTCCTTTGATCCTTAAACCGGATGGTAATGGTAAATTGAGTAAACGTGACGGTGACCGCCTTGGATTCCCGGTTTACGCACAAAACTGGACCGATCCTAAAACCGGTGATCTGACCAAAGGTTTCCGTGAGCTTGGTTTCATGCCAGAAGCATTCATTAATCTGCTTGCCATGCTCGGTTGGAATGATGGTACAGATCAGGAGATCTTTAGTATGGACCAACTGATAGCAAAATTCTCCCTGGAGCGCATTTCCAAAGCTGGGGCTAAGTTTGATTACGAGAAAGCCAAATGGTACAATCATGAATGGATTAAACAGGCCGGCGCTGAAAAGTTATTGCCGGAAGTGAAGCAGGTATTGGCAAATGCATCTGTATCAGTTACTGATGATGCCTTGTTAGCTACTGTAATTGAATTGGTTAAAGATCGTTGCAACTTAATCTCTGATTTTGGCACACAAAGTGCTTACTTTTTTGTTGCTCCTAAGGAATATGACACTGCAGCAGTAAAGCCAAAATGGAATGATCAGAAAACGGCATTCTTTGAAGCTTATGCGCAAAGCGACATGGAAGGCAGTGCAGCAGAACTGGAGGCAGCATTTAAAGCACTTGCTGCTGCACATGAATTAAAACCTGGCGAACTGATGTTGCCTTTCCGGGTGATGCTGGTTGGTGGAAAGTTTGGTCCTGGCGTGTTTGATATTGCTATGTTATTAGGAAAAACTGAAGTTCAAAACAGAATAAACTTAGCCTTGAAGGCGTTCACTTAAAAAGACAATTATGCAATGGTTCGGTAAGGGCAGCGGTAATGTAGATGACAGACGAGGAATGAGCGGTGGCGCTGCAATCGGTGGCATCGGCGGAATTGTACTTGTTGTCTTGGGACTCTTGTTTGGTCAGGACTTTAGCGGAATGGTCAGTCAGCTGCCTATTGGCGGCCAGACTGCCGTGGAAGGCAAAAGCGGTGTTCCTGCCGACGCAGAAGGCCGCTGGGCATCCAACATCCTGGAGTCTACCGAAATCATCTGGACTGCACAATTTGAAAAAATGGGGCGGCAATATGAGCCCCCTGTGCTTACTTTATTTGAAAACAGTGTTGCGACCAGTTGCGGAAATGCCAGTTCTGCAGTTGGTCCTTTTTATTGCCCCGCAGATCGTCATGTTTACCTCGATCTGAGCTTTTATAAAGAGCTTAATGAACGGTTCGGGGCATCCGGCGACTTTGCCAATGCTTATGTGATTGCGCATGAAGTTGGTCACCACATCCAAACCCTCCTGGGAATTTCTGATAAAATGGATCGCTATCGTTCACAGCTTAGCGAAGTAGAATATAATAAACTATCTGTTAAACTTGAGCTTCAAGCCGACTTCTTCGCAGGTGTCTGGGCACATGATGCGAAGAACCTTGGCCCTGAAATGTTTAAGCTTGAAGAAGGTGACATTGAAGAGGCACTAAATGCCGCAAATGCCATTGGTGATGATAAACTGCAGAAGCAGGCACAGGGTGAAGTTAAGCCCGATTCCTTTACGCATGGCACTTCTGCCCAACGCATGTTCTGGTTTAAAAAAGGCTTTGATACAGGCGATGTTGAACAAGGTGATACCTTCAATTCAGAACATTTGTAATCCTTTTAATGTCAGTAGTTTAATTTTTACTTAACAGAAACACCGAATTATTTAAACTTGTGTAATTTAAGCAGATTATGCAATGCCTTTAACAGGGCCTACTTATAACAAAGAATGATTTTAATTGTAGATGATACCTTAGAGAACTTAATATCCCTTAAGAAAGTTCTTGAAAAGCATGATTTTGAAGTTGACACTGCGTCTTCAGGCGAAGAAGCGCTAAGAAAGGTACTCAAGAATGAATATGTACTGATCATCCTCGATGTTCAGATGCCAGGCATGGATGGTTTTGAAGTTGCTGAAGCGATTTCAGGGTATAGCAAGGCAAAAGAAACCGCCATCATATTCCTTTCTGCAGCCAATACAGAAACCAGATTCATTACCAAGGGTTATTCCTCCGGTGGCCTGGATTACATCACCAAGCCAGTAGACATGAGTGTGCTTTTGTTAAAAGTGAAAACTTTTTACCGCATTTATGAGCAGAGCCGCAAGCTGATTGAAATTCAAAATGCTTTGCTGGAAGAGATCGAATTCCGCAAACAGGCAGAATATAAAAAAGATGAATTCATCAGCATTGCCAGTCATGAGCTAAAAACACCATTAACAAGCGTAAAAGGCTATGTGCAGCTTTTGGAACGCAGCATTGACCGGGGTGATATCGGAACGGTGAAAAAACACCTTCAAAAAGCACAGACACAACTGGAGAAGCTTAATAACCTGATTGCAGATCTGCTTGATATCTCCAAAATTGAAAGCGGCAAACTTAAATTTAATAAACAATATTTTCCTATTGATTCCTTGCTTGGAAACATTGTGGAAGTGATTCATCAATCCTTCCCAGATTTTGACATCATCATAAATGGTAAGGCAAATAAAGAAGTTTACGGCGACGAGATGCGTATTGAACAGGTGGTAATTAACTTCCTGACCAATGCCATTAAGTATTCTCCGGGCACCTCCGAAGTAATCATCAATGTATGCGAAGAAAATGACCAGGTGTATGTTGGGGTGCAGGACCAGGGCATCGGTATCAGCCCGGAGGAACAGCGAAATCTTTTCGAGAAATTTTACCGGGTGGAAGAAACCGCGTTACATTTCCAGGGCCTTGGTATTGGTCTGTATATTTCAGCAGAAATTATCCGCAGACATGGCGGGGAAGTTGGTGTTAAAAGCAACTTAGGCGAAGGGTCTGAATTTTTCTTTAAAATTCCAGTTATTGCACCTTCAGAAACTGATTAATTAAACTCTTATGCAGAAAACCTTTAAAAGTAACCTTCAAATCGGTTTAGGGCTATCCTTATTGATTTTATTCATTACTTCTCTGGCCTCTTTTATCAGCATCAATAACCTGGTAAAAAGTTCTGAACTCGTTGCCCATAGTAATGAGATGATTTTTAAAACGAACCAGGTCATCTCCCATCTTAAAGATGCGGAAACCGGCCAGCGGGGCTATTTATTAACCGGTGATGAGAGCTACCTGGAACCAACCCGGGGGGCCAGAGGCGGGGCGATGGAACTCATCAACAGCTTAAGTGCAGAATCCAAAGAGAATAGTTTTCAATTAAGGAGCCTGAAAAGACTGGCGGAGGTTGTTGATAAACGACTGGAAATTATAGATAAAACCATTGCCATAAAATCGAGGGGCGGCGTGGTGAGTATTCCTCAATTATATGAGGGAAAGACTTACATGGACGAGGCCAGGGCCTTAATTACTGCCATGCAGGCGGAGGAGATGAAGACGCTGAACCTGCGTACGGCAGAACTTAACAAGTTCGCCGATTATACGCCGATTCTGATCATTATTGCGGCCATCATCTCTATCATCATCACCATCTATTTCTATCAAAAGGTTTATAAAGACTACTACGCCAAGACAGAACTTCAAAAAGCTTTAAAGGATAAAAATGATGAGATCAATTATCGGATCAGCGTAATCCGTGATCTTGCGAGCCAGATTTCTGCAGGAAATTATAACATTCGCCTGGAAGGGCAGGAAACCGATGGGTTGGGGAGCCTAACCGGCCATTTAAACTCCATGGCCGAATCGTTACAGTATTCCTTTAAAATGCTTGCCGACAAAGAATGGCAGCAGGCTGGAATCGCCAGCTTAAATGATAAAATGGTGGGTGAAAAAACCGTACAGCAGCTTACCCGAGATATTCTGGAAAATATCATTGAACATACCGGAAGCAGTGTTGCCGCATTTTATTTGTTCGAAGATAAGGAGCTTCACCTGGTGAGCAGTTATGCGCTTGAAGATTCACAAAAGAAAATGTATATCAAGTCGGGCGAAGGCCTTGTTGGTCAGGTTGCTGATTCAGGAAAACTTATTGTGCTTGATGATATCCCACAAAATGAGCTAACGATAAGTTATGCCACTGGAAAAACATTCCCGAGAAACATTGTTGCAGTTCCGGTGATGCGTGATAATCAATTGATCGGGGTAATGGAGTTTGGTTCATTAATCAGCTATACGCCTTTACACCTGGACTTCCTTAGTGCAGTTGCGCAGAATATTGGTGTTGCCATACAAGTTGCACAGAACCGCAAAAAGCTTCAGGAATTTCTGGAAGAAACGCAGGCACAGGCAGAGGAACTGCAGGCGCAGCATTCGGAGTTGGAAGGGCTAAATGCGGAATTGGAAGCGCAATCACAAAAAATCCAGACTTCTGAAGAAGAATTGCGTGTGCAGCAAGAGGAATTGTTGCAAAGCAATCAGGAGCTTGAAGAAAGAACCAGCTTACTGGAAGAAAAAAACCAGCTTATTCAGGAACGTAACCGCGATATCCAACTGAAAGCGGAACAACTGGAGCAAAGCACAAAATATAAATCAGAGTTTCTGGCCAATATGTCCCATGAGCTCCGGACACCATTAAACTCCATTCTGCTGTTGTCTAAACTGATGTCTGAGAACCAGGAACTGGATAAGGAATACATTGAATACGCAGAAGTGATACAAAGTTCCGGACAAGGGTTATTAGGCCTGATCGACGAAATCCTCGATCTTTCTAAAATTGAATCCGGTAAAATGACCCTGGATTTCGATGATGTAAATCTTAGGGAAGTTGCCACCGACATGAAATCGTTATTCATGCCGATAGCTAAGAATAAAAACCTTCAGTTACTGATTGATATAGAGGAAGA
>Ga0308160_10003077_pt1 | contig 19231 bp, 28 predicted proteins | sample PhyFR1_FD_201036 | JGI IMG/M metagenome (GOLD analysis project Ga0308160, IMG submission 201036) | Phyllosphere microbial communities from UC Gill Tract Community Farm, Albany, California, United States - DLSLF.R1 | ecosystem: Host-associated > Plants > Phyllosphere > Unclassified | place: USA...
CGTTCGCTCCGGAAGATACGCCGTGACGATGGAAGCTGGCGGGAGAGCATGGCTGCAAGTCTTCGGCGGGAGAAACGGGTCAAGGAGAGACGGGTCAAAAAGCAAACGGTCCAGCAGGCGTTCGACTTGCCTCGAAAGCAAAAGTATGTGTCGCTGACCTGAATCGAACAGGTGACCTTACGATCTTCAGTCGTACGCTCCACCAATTGAGCTACAGCGACCATGGAAGCCGTTAACTTCCGATGGTTGTCGGCGCGGGCCAAAAGATGTGTATCTTAAAAACCGACACCCGCCGGCGCCGTTCCGGCCGAGCCTCCTTGAGGGGCAAGCGAGCCCAAGGATCGACGCGCAGGGTTGCGGTAGACAAAAGGGTTACCCCCCGTCCCTTCTCACTTTGCCTCCTGCTTTTTCTCCTGCTTACCCCCGCTCGCTGCCGGCCTCGCTTCTCTCTCAACAGCGACGTTGATTGCGAGCGGGTGCCAAGTGCAACAGTATCTTGACGAACGCCAGCCCGACCCCGCGCGGGTCGCCCCTCGCCGCCGCGGCTGCTGCCACCTTCCCCTCGAACCATCACCTCACCTGCCAGTCACCCCGTCTCTCTCACAGGCCCCCCCCCCCCCTCTCTCCCTAGCTCCGACGCCTGTCCCTTTCGCTTGCCGCTCTAGAACGGCCGTCGGCAGTGTCCAACACGATGAGCTCCTCCACTCAGCCCGCCGACGAGGCACGTCTGCGCCTGCTCCGGCAGCTCTACGCGTCTCGTGGCCCGCCTCGAGCTGACCAGCTAGCCTCCCTCTGTGATGCCTGTGCCTTTCAGGGCGTCTCCATGGACTCGCTCAGTCTGTCCTCCCTTTCGGCTCTGCCCATCGCGCTCGAGCTGGCGGTCCCGTCGGCCATTGGCAGCTGACCTGCATCCGCCCAACTTGCCTTCGCCTTTCCGACCCCCAGTGGAGGACTCGTCCTCGTATGGCCCCGCTTCCGACCGGCTCACGCAGGAGAATGCCGAGCTCCTGGCCGAGCTTGAGCGCAAGAAGCGCGCGCGCAAACTCCAGAACGTGCCGACTGACGACCGCAAGGTCCGCCTGCGCCTGAGGGAGCTTGGCGAGCCGATCACCAAGTTCGGCGAGGGCGTACGTTCTCCCCTCCTTCCCCTTTCCCTTCTGCTCAGTCGCTTGGGCTTGCTCGAGACGTGAGGAGAGCGAGCTGTGTCTCGGCAATCTCGCCTGAGCTCCCGCTTCTCCTCGCACGGCACGGCCCTGGCTTGCCCGGATGCAGCACGGTCGTCTTGACAAGCCCTCGTCCCACGTCGTTGCCTCCTGCCCGAGCTCGTCTGGCTGTCTGCGGGGCGCTGCCGGCTGACGCCTTCCCGCAACACGCCCCTCATCGCTTAGGCTGCCGATCGATACGACCGTTTGCGGCATCTCCTGTCGGTGCGGGCCGTCCAGAGGGACGCGCTCGGTGAGGACGAGGACGCCGACATGGTGTCGGACACAAGCTCAGACTCGGACGAGTCGGATGTGAGTCTCGCACGTCAGCACGCTCTTGCACCCGATCTGCCGACTCTGATGCTACCTGACCGCCGTTTTAAGGAGGAGTTCTACACCGAGCCGCCGCTGCCGGAAGAGCTCCTTGCTGCCCGACGAAAGATCGCACGCTTCTCCTTACCCCTCGCCCAGCGCCGGCTTCGGCAGCAGCGGGCAGAGGCTGCCCTCCCACTCCCCAAAATTCTTCAGGTCCGGCGCAAGGTCTTTGGCGACCTGAAGAAGACGGTCTTGCTCGGCTCGCAGATTGGCGACACGAGGCCGATCTCGACTGTCCGCTTCTCGCCTTGCTCGACCATGGTCGCAACAGGCAGCTGGACCGGCGGCGCCAAGATCTGGGGGGTGCCCAACCTGAATGAGGTCTCGTCGCTGAAAGGTGCGTCTGCCTTTGATGGCGCTGCCGCCATCGCGACCTGGGCTAGACCCTGCGGTGTGCTCTGCGACCTCCCCGTCATTGCAGGCTCACCTATGCGCGGCTCGACGCGGCGGCTCGTCTTATACCTCCGCTCGACTTTCTAATCCCACCTCCCGCTGCTGCTGCACCAGGACACGAGACACATTGCCGAGGTCTCGCTTGGCATCCGCGAGCCGGTCTCAGTCAAGATCGATCGGCCGTCAACCTCGCATCGGGAGGCGGCGAGGGCACCGTCAAGCTCTGGAGTCTCGACAGGTGCGTCCCCACTTCGAGCGAGATGTTGCTAAGCCAGGACAGCACTGATCCACTTTCCCCGCACCTCGCTGCGCATGTTCTGCTCTGCAGCTTGACCCCGTTGACGACACTGTCCGGTCACAGTGGCGCCGTCGCGCGGGTCGCCTTCCACCCTTCGGGCCAGTATGTCTCGTCCGCGAGTTTCGATGGCTCTTGGCGCCTGTGGGACCTCGAGACGAGTACGTGTTGCGCGCGCTAGATCGATGCGGCACCCCAGCGACTGACGGCCTAGGCACTGCGCGCACCCATCTGGCTCCAGGTCAAGAGCTTCTCAACCAGGAGGGTCACTCGAAGGAAGTCTACGCCATCGGTTGGCAGGACGACGGTGCGCTAGTCGCGACCGGTGGGCTCGATGCGATCGCCCGCGTCTGGGACGCTCGGACAGGCAAGACGGTCTGGGTGCTCGACGGCCACGTCAAACAGATCACAGCGCTCGATTGGAGTCCCAACGGGTGCGTCGGTGGCGCCTCTCCTTTCACCTTCGCAAGTCGCTGACCCATTAGGGACCGTTCGCCGGGCCCTCAGCTTCCAGCTCGCGTCAGGCTCGGCCGACGACTCGATCAAGATCTGGGACATGCGCAAGCTCGCCTGCGCCTATACGATCCCGGCCCACAAGTCGCTCGTCTCGGACCTCAAGTTCTTCCGCGCGGCCAACGAGCGGGTGAGCGATACTCCTCTTCCGGCGGCGGCACCCGCCGACGGACCCGTCAAGAAGGAGGAAGAGATGGACATCTCGCTCGACTCAGCGGCTGCATCAGCAGCAGCGGCGGCGGCGGCCCCGGCTCCGCTGCCGTCGTCGGCGGTCAACCGGTCAGGCCTCTACCTCGTCTCCTCCGGGTACGACTCGACGGTCAAGGTCTGGAGCTCGGACGACTGGCAGCTCGTCAAGTCAATCAACACCGACTCGGGCAAGGTCATGGGCGTCGACGCCGACGCCGAGGGCAAGTTCCTCGTCGCTGGCAGCGGCAACCGCAACTTTCAGCTGTTTGGCGCCGAGGATGCGCTTTGAAGGGGCGGCATGCATGCAATGTTGGACCCCTGTGTCGAACCTACCGGCTACGAAATCAGTTCGAAGGGCGCAAAGAGGGGGCGACCACTGGAGTGTGACGCACGAGGGGTCTTGCTCGGCGGCGTGCGACGGCCGAGCCGACGGGCGTGTTCTCGCGTGGCGACCTCGATCGCTCCGAACGGGCTCCGGCCTTGCCCCGAGCTGGACCTCCGCCTTTGACGGCGACGACCACTCGCCGTTGACGCAGCCGCCTGCGAGGCCCACAGACGACGACGGAGGGGCCAGCCGGGCAGCGCAAAAGCTGCTGATCGCCCTGTGCTGGCGAGCTGACGACGGCTGAAAGGGTAAGGGCTCGCTCTGCATTTGCGACCTGACTGTCGACCTCGAGCTCCCTCCATCCCCCTCACAGACGAGCTCCTCGAGAGATACACGAGACCTCCCTTAAATCGCCAGCCGATCCCTTGAGAGCAACTGTCTCACCAAGATGCCTGCCGCACCGCTCAAGCCGACGACGATCAACGCCACGCTCTTTGCGCGGCACGATGAGACGGCCGGCGGCGAGACGCGCCGCAAGCGCGACCTCGCTCTCCGCCGGGCAGCGGCAAAGAAGCGGACCGAGAAGGAGACCGGCATCGGCAACACCGAGGGCGTCGAGGACAAGGCTGTCGCCGCTCAAGAGCAGGGCAAGGTCATCCTTGTCAACTGGGAGGAGGTGCGTGCGCGGCGCCGGGCTGGCTTCCTCAGGGTGTCGCGCGCGAGCTGAGATTAGTACGGCGGCCCTGCAGAACGATCCTGAGGACCCGATGAACTGGCCCAAGAGTCGCAAGTGGCGCATGACGATCCTGCTCTGCCTTATGACGCTCTTCATCGGCCTTGCCACGAGTGCCTTCTCGGTCGGCATCGATGAGATGTGCGCCGAGTTTGGCGTCGACTCGGAGGTCGGCCAGGTCGGCATGTTTGTCGTACGTCCACTCGTCGTCGCTTTTGCGCGCTGGCCGCCTCGGCATCGTTCCTGACTGCGAGGCGACAACCCTTCATCCTAGTTTAACGCCGCCTTCTCGGTCGCGCCCCTCTTTGCCTCGCCTCTCTCCGACTCCCTGGGGCGCAACCCTGTCTACCTCGTCTGCTACTTTTGCTTCACTCTCTTCTTCCTCGCGCTCGCGCTCGGCCAGAACATCTGGACCATCATCGTGCGTCCCATCCGCTCGCCGTTTTGTCTGCCCTGGGAAGTATCGGTGCTGACCTCAGCTGCGCTCAGATTGGCCGCTTCTTCTCTGGCGTCTTCGGCGCGGCAGGCACGACGATGGTCGGCGGGACGCTGTCCGACATATGGCGCACGAGCGAGCGCTCTGTCCCCATGGTGTGTGCATCAGCATCGAATGCAAACATCTGGCCTCCCATTCAGCTACCTGATTCACGCGCTTCTCTTCTTCAGGCCATCTTTTCCTTTGTTGCCGTCCTCGGTACGTCTCCTTCGTCCTCTGCGATCAGACGCTAACGGGGCTCGCTGCTCCCGGCCTGCCGTTCTCCGAGACGCCCTGCCCTTCTGACGACCGACACCGCTCCGCAGGAACAATCCTGGCGCCACTCTACAGCGGCTTTATTCTACAGGCCAAGGGGTGGAGGTGGATCCAGTGGGTCCAGCTGATCGTTAACGGCGCGATGTGCTTGATCGAGTTTGGTTCGTCGCTCTCGCCTCTTGGTTCGACGCCGATGACCTCTGCTGACGACCTGCTCTCAGCTTTCCTGCGCGAGACTCGCGGCGCCATCATCCTCGCCAAGCGAGCCCGCAAGATGCGCAAGTCGACCGGCGACGGCCGCTTCCGCGCGCCGATCGAGCTCGAGCGCGACTCCTACTCGCAGAAGCTTCGGGAAGACGTCGCCGGCACGTTCAAGCTCCTCTACAAGGAGCCAGTCGTCACTTTCTTTAGCTTGTGGATCTCGTTCGCTTGGGGGGTCATGTTCCTCGTGCGTCTCTTTACTTGTCGACCAAGCTCGTGTCGCCGTTTTGCTGACGATCCCCCTCCTCCTCCCGCTCTTTTCCACCAGTTTTTCACCGTAATTCCGTTGACGTTCGGCGGAAACCATGGCTGGTCGACCGGCGTCGCCGGCCTCGGTTACTCTGGCTTGGTGATCGGGACGTGCCTTGGTTTCGCATCAAATTTCGTTCAAGTCGGTCCCTACGCTTGACTGCGATCTATTCTCTCCGGGACGAGATGACTCACTTTGTCGACCCCGCCCTTCGGCTGCCTCCAGGACCACCTCTACGACCGAGCGACGGCGGCAAATGGTGGCGTCGCTCGGCCCGAGGCGAGGCTGTACGGCGCGATGGTCGGCGGCATCCTCTTCCCCGTTGGCATGTGGTGGTTCAGCTGGACGCAATTCGGCAACGTCCACTGGATTGTGCCCGAGATCGCGCTCGTCTTCATCATCCTCGGCATCTGTGCGTCGACCGAGCTGTGCTTCGTCTGGCTCAATCCGCTGACATCACGTTCGCACACATCGTCAGACCACATCTTCCTCGCGACCTGTGCGTAGCCGAGCCCGTCCAACCTCTCAGACCCGGCAATCGCCCCGTGCTGATTATCACCTCTCCGACCCCTTCTCTTCAAGACAACTACCTGACCGATGCATACGGCCAGCACGCAGGCAGCGCCGTCAGTGCCCAGGGCTTCATGCGCAACGGTTTCGGTCTGTCCGCGTTCCTGTCTACGTGTTGCGTGCAGTGGCGGTGCTGACCGCTGTCTTCCGTTCGTCTACGCAGCCGCCTCGTTCCCTCTCTTTGGCGGCTACATGTTTAAGGGCATGGGCTACCAGTACGCCGGCACGCTGCTTTCTGCCCTCGCCACGCTCGCCATTCCGTTCCCATTCTTCCTCTACAAGTACGGCCCGACGATCCGCAAGAACTCGCGCTTCGCTGCCGCCGTCACCGGTGCAAACGACAACGACAACGCTAGTGACGAGGAGAAGCGCGGTAGCAATAGCGGCGAGACGCGCAAGACGCCGTCAACCGTCGACGAGGGGGAGGACGAGGAGGCCGGCCACACCGACGTTGACGAAGTTGACGAGGACGACGCTCGTGCGCTTGAGGCGCTCGAGCAGGAGGCGGGCGGCGCGAGCTCGACGATCGAGGGCGACCGGACGGCCGTCAACTCACGCGAGCCGTCGATTGACGACGGGGCTGCCGCCCGCGAAAAGATGCTCGCCATTTGAGGCTGTCCGCGCTTCGAGACTGCTATAGACACCTAGAGGCCGCTCAGGCCGTAGAACGACCATCGTGAATTGCATGCCGATTTTTCGGCTGATGCTACCAGGTGTGGTTCTCCCTGTGTGGTGGCAGACTGCACGGTGATACGACGTTAAAGGGAGTCGAGTGCCGGTGCTCGAGAGCGGGCGGGACGGGCGCAAAGTGAATCGTGGACGGGCAGGTTGTGCCGCTTCTGACGGGGCTGCTGCTGCCGTCCAACAGCTCTCTGTCGACCGGCGCCGTCGCAATGTTTGAAAACAGTGGCCATGAGCAATACAACGTTCGCTGGGTTTCTAGTCATCTAAAGGGGATAAGCGAGGGCAGGCGATTGTCACTGCTGGTCGGGGCTGACAGCGACCGCGGGGGTCGTGTCCACCTCCTTCCCCTCGGCAAGATTGGAAAACGAGCTGATGACGTGGACCGGTGCGTGGCCGGCCAGCTCCTCGATGTCGGGCACGAAAGCAGATTCCTGCGGTCCAGAAGAAGACAGCTCCTCGCTCGGGTCGGCTGCGCGCAGGCGTCGTCGCCGGCGGTTCGCTCTCGGGTTGAGGATCGCAGCGAGGATGAGGATGCCGCCGTCGAGGACGACAATGCCGGCGTAGTTGACGGCGGCGAGCGCGTCAAAGTCGTGTTTGAAAACGAGCGAGAGCGTGCAGAAGACGCCGCCAAGGAGGTCCATCTTTCGGGCAACGTTCCAGGAGGCATCAGGCCACCTGTAATCCAGAAGAGCGCGTATTGGGGAGACAGGTGCAGGTGACGCACCGACATGAAGATGAGCGAGAGGCCGATGACCTCGCGGAAGCGGTAAATCTCGAGATACTGGGGGATCAGGCCGCCGAGAAGAAGCACGGCCGAGATGATGCCGAAGACGAGTAGAGGCGCATCGGTCCCGGCCTTCGTCCCTGCCTATAGAGCGGAGAGTTGCGGTAAGAGAGGGAGAGTCAGCGGTTATCCGAGGTATACGGGGAGGGGCGACGTACGCGGATTGCATAGACGAAAGACACCTCAAGGCCGGCGAAGAGGGTGAGGTAGCCGACGAGGAGGCCGATCGACCGGTTGCGCGAGAGCTTGCGAGGGCCATAGTAGAGGCACTGACAGAAAGAGAGAGCAAACCGCAGAGGTATAGGTCAGGAATCAGATTCGAAAGGAGAGAAACGTGTAAGGTCCCCGCTGGGTCCCTTGTATCTCGGAATGAGGCACAGACGCAAGGAGTGCTCGTTGGACGACGCACCTGGATCCAGCAGACAGCGGCGAGGGCGCCAAAGAGCTGGGGCTGGAGCATGATGGGCACGTTGATCGACTGGGCGACGACATAAGCGCCCAGGAAGATGCTCGCCGCACTCCAGATGAACCTGATCGCGAGCGAAGGGGTCAGTGGCCACGCGTCTGGGCAGCGGCTTTGTCCGAGCCGACGCACATGAGCCAGATCGAGAGGCCCTCGACATCCTTGCGACGGTAGTTGACCACCTGGGGATGCAGGGTCGGGGCCAGGCGTCAGCGTCTGGACTTCAACACAGCGCGTAAATAAGTAGCTCACGATTTGCGGGATGATCTGGATACACCACAGCACAGTGCCCTGCAGAGCGGGGTCCGGGAATACGTCGTTGTTGTCAGCCCGTCTGTCCGCATGGGCTCAGGTACCGGTCTGGGCAGGTTGGCAGGTCGAAATGGGGGAGAGAAGTGGCCAAGCGCCCGACTGACTATCGTGCCAAAGACGTTCTCAAGCGCGGCGTTCGCGACCATCGAGGTGATGGCGGAGAGAGGCCAAGGGGTCGTCGCGGTCGGAGGATGAGAGAGCGTCCCGATTGCACGGGCCGAGCAGCGATTCCATTCTGCCCCAAACAGCCCAGATCGGGGCGCGAGGGCTTGGCGCCGCTCTAGTCTGTCGTCGGCGACAGCCGACGGGCGGCAGGCGACCGACGGAAGCACGCGCTTCTCACATCTCTTGCTCGCCCGGCCACTGCTCAGTCTCTCTTCCTCCGCTCTGCCCCTCGATCTCTCTTCTCTCCTTGCCCAGCAGAGTAGCCTCTCGCCGGTCACCACGCGTCTCTCTTCCTCCCTCCATATTGGCCCTCATCCTCCCTCGTCTGTCCCCAGCAGAGTAGCATGCCACCTTCCCCGCCGCCTCACTACGCACCTCACCAGCGGCCGCTCGGCATCCTCCAGCTCAACACGGCCGGCCTCCATCGGCCGCCGGGCGACGTCGCCAATCCGGCGTCGTGGCCGTTCCCGATCAAAATCGCCGTCATCGGCCCAGCGACGCAGGAGGCCATCATCGGAGGCGTCTGGAGCGAGGATCTCGTCACCGCCTTTGTCCGTGCCGGCCGCCGGCTGATCGAAGAGGAAGGCTGCGTTCGTCCACCTGCTGGCCGAGACCGCCGGCACGCAGCGACTGACGGCTGCCTGCGCCCTTCTGTCTCCAGATCGGTCTCGTCACGAGTTGTGGACTCCTCTCGACCATACACTTGCTCCTTGCGAGCCACTTGCCCTCGATTGGGACCAGTGCGCTTCTCCAGCTGCCGACGCTCGCCGCCCTCTACCCCGAGCCAGGCGCGGTCGGCGTCCTAACCTTCCGTGAGAAGTCACTCTCGATCAAGCACTTTTGCAGCGTGCGTCGTTCTCCTCTGTCGTTGTTATCCACCGGGTGCCTCTTTCCGCCTCACTCTCGCTATCTGTCGTTGTTGCGAGCCGTCCCTTGGCCCGTCTTCCAAGACATTCCAAACCCGGAGGCAAATACAGATCTAACTGGACCTCTTTGCCTGACTTTTCGTGCCTGTCGTCGACGCTCTCACAGGTCGGTGCCAACCCCAACGCGCCCGTTGTCGGCGTGCCCGAGAACGGCATCTTCCAGCAGGTCCTCTACGGCCAGCGGGCCTATGACGCCGAGGGCATGCTGGCCGAGGTTCTGGAGGCTGGTGACCGGCTGAGAGCTGCCTGCCGGCAGAAGGGTGGCGAGCTCATGGCCATCGTCCTCGAGTGCACAAACATGTGCGTGCCGCAGCCCTTCTCTCACATTTGCAAACCCCCGTGCACCCGGAATTCACCTCACCTGTACTTACTCGTATCGTCCGAACAGGTCGCCCTTTGCCCTCGCTCTCGCTCGGCACCTCAACGTCCGCGTCTTTGACATTCTCACCCTCGGCCGCCTCATCCACTCGTCCGCCTCGATGGCCGACTTCTCGGCCCTCTCATTTTCCCCGTCGGCTAGTCCCATGTCCACCGCACCCCAGAGCTCAATGGTCGGTCGACCCCGCCAGCAGCAGCAGCAACAGACGTCGCCAAGCCCGGTCGTCCAAGTGCCCATCATGACGCTGACGCCGGCACCGACCCCGACGGGCTCACCCGGCGTGTCGAGGACGTCACCGACGACGCGCCTTGTCCTCCGGCAGGAACTGTCGGCATGAGGCTCGTCACTTTTGTCACCGAGTCTCTGCTCTTTCTTCCCCTTGCTGCCTGTCTCCTTGGGCTTTCGCATACCGCGCTTGATCCGCCCCTTTCCTCCGCCATGTCTTTCCTTGCGTCCGACCTTACCTCCGCCTTTCCACCTTGTAGCTATAGCGCCCCTTGTCCACGACCCGTTCCGCCTCGCCCCTACACGCCTACCACTCACATCACATGCATCACATCACCCCTTCCTTTCGGCACCACCGCAGCGAGAGAGGCGCCTGAAGCGTTCTCTCGAGAGCGGCTCCTGGACTCATCTTCTCTGGCATACGACCGGAGCGAGAGGAAAGATGCGTTGAGATACTTCAGAAGGGCAAGCGGACGGAGCAAGTGAGGGGCAGATGCGAGCGGCAAGGGAAGGCAGCGGAGAGAGAGGAGCGAAGGCAAGCAAGGAGTCTTAAGCAAGGGTGTGAGATGCGTGTGCGATATGCGGGTCGTGCCTGCGCGGAGAGGCTACAAGGAAGGGAGCAGGAGGCGGGTATAGAGAGAGTCTACAAAACGAAAGATCGGGACGGGAAAGCTTCGCCGTGAGGATTGGCCGATGCAATCGGCCGCCCTTCTAGAGGATGTACTCGCGCTCGCCGAGCGCCGTCTCGTAGCTGGGCGGCGGGAGCAGCCAGCCCCGCTCGTCGTCGACGGCCGAGCCGCTGACCATCCGCGGCGCCTCCTCACCCGTCCTCTCGTTCGTCGCGAGGTAGAGCTCGCGCCAGGTCCGACGATGGCGGGCGCCAGAGGGCTCGCCGACCGAGCCGATCGTGATTGGAATCAGGAGCGAGCGCGAGCGAAGAACCGAGGGGATGAAGAGCGGCCGGTTGAGCTGGAAGTCGTTTGTAGGCTGGTCGCTACCGGTCGTCGACGTGTTCGGGGTAGAGGGCAGGTAGGCGACCTGCAGGGCGAGGTAGAAGCGCGAGGAGCAGTGCGTGTGGAGGTGCGCCTGGCCGTCAAAGTCCTCGGCCTGCATCGGATCGGGCGAGACGGTCAGGCTCGTCGTCATGCCGCTTGCCCACGGCTTGGCGAGCGGCCCGAAGCCGAGTGGGAGATCAAGCCGCGGGAGCTTGACTGTCTTCGTCGTCGGCGAGCCGGTCGGCAAGAGCAAGCTGAGGTCAAAGGCGCCAGAGGCGCTGACAATCTCCTCCTCGTGGACGAGCCCGCGGGTCTCCTCGAGCTTGGACGGCGCCGAGCGAGAGGAGAAGGCGTGCTCCCGCCTTAGGATGGAAGCCTTGACGAGCAGCTGGCCCTCGGGGAGCGCTTGGGTATCGCGAAGCGACGCCGAGAGCGGAGCGACGAGCATGAGGTCGAGCGGGATATTGGACGATGGCGAGAAGGCCGAGGTCGACAGCGATGGCTGGACCGACCAGCTCGGGTTAGCCTCGGCGGCAGCTTTAGCGCTGGCGGCAGACACAGCGAAGGTCGACGGCGGCGGTCCGGGCGAATGCGATCGACTCCTGCTCCCGCTGGCGCCGCCGTCGCTCGCTGCCAAATGGCCCCCGAGCGAGGACCGGAGCGGGACGAAGGCCTGCTGGAGCTTGTCCATCCAGCCCGCCGGCGCCGAGATGCCGAGGCCGACGAGCGACTGACTTGCCGCAGCGACCGACGACGGCGTCTGAAGACCTGCAGCCGGAGCCGGCAGAGGGACGTCGAGCAGGCCGTCGAGCGGCGGCAGGACGGGCGGCTGCGAAGGCAACGTCGTCGGCAGGAGCGTGAACTCGCGGCTTGTCCGCACGAGCTGGACCCGGTCCGATTCGTCCTTTGAGGCTCCGGCCGGCGAGGTGCGGTCGATGGTCAGGGAGACCTCGAGCGCGTAGACGATTTCAAAGATGCTGCCTGGCAGGCGGAACGACGGCGGGAGGCGAGGGTGGGTCGGGACTTGGACCGTCAAGGGTAAGCTGTAGGGAAGGCCGGCCAATGTCGGGGGTTCAGCTCATCCATCTGACGCCGCAGCGAGGAAGGAGACCGTGGCGCACGTGTACTTGCCGCCCGGGAGGCCGACGGCCGGGTTGGCTCGACCCCGCTGGCGTCGCTCGCTCAGCTGCATCCAAGCTGCAGGACGGTGTGAAGCGCGGTCGGTCAACGGAGGCTCTAGCTCCGGGTGAAAGGAGCAGTGCGCCGACGGACCTGCTCCGGCATCCTTGGCCCAGAGTTGGAGGCCCTCCTCAAGCGAGACGCCGACGTTGATCAGGCTCCGCTCGACGATGTTGTTCTCCTCAGCTGCATTTGTCTCGCGGCCGTCGGTCGGCCGGAGCACGCGAAGGACGCCGACGAGCGACATGGTGAGCTCAGGCCGGAGAGCGTGGGCGAGCGTCGTGTAGCGCGGCAGCTCGAAGAGGAGCGTCGTCGGGATCGTCTGGCCCGGCTAGCGATGTTGACCACGACAGCGGCGCAAAGGTCAGCGACGGGAGCAACAGCCTGGACGAGGTCTCGGTGAGGACAGGGGCGAACGTAGAAGCATGGAGGGACGTCCTCCTCGCCCTCCTCCTGACAAAAGGCGACGCGAAGCGTTGGCTGACCGAGCGGGAACTCGATCGGAGCGTCGGCCGGCTCCTGCAGCGACGACTCAGCCGTGACAGGGAGAGCTACCGAGCAGGGGATTGCGAGGCCGGCGACAACGGTAGCCGCATCGGCTGAAGTGGACACGTCGGCCTGCATGACGACGTCCTCAATCTCTTCCGCGCTGGCGATGACCGTCGTCGTCAGCGGCGTTGGTGGCGGCGGTGGGATCGGGGAGCCGGCATCCGAAACGGACGACTGGAACTCGACGGTCGAGCGCCGACGGCATCTCTGGCGTCGGAAGACGTCGTGATCGGTCGCGGTGGCGATGGGCGAGCTAGTAGGAGGGCCAGCGGCGGTAGACGTTGGGTCGGCCGGGCCGAAAGCGCCGCCGGTGTCGGTGTCGGTGTCATCGCGGACCAGGCCGGCGCCAGCAGTAGTCGTGTCGGACGCGTTGCTGCCGAGACCTGCGAGCCCTCCGAGGCCGAGGCCAAGGACGCCCGCTCGGACGGCGCTCGACTTGCGACGCCTGTAGCAGCGACGACCTTCGTCGGCGTCGTCGCTGCCGTCGCCGACGGGGAAGACGGCCATGGCGGCCGGGGCTGAGGGCGAGCGGTCTCGCATCGAGCGCGAGCGTCGTCGCCGGCGGGGCTCGGCCGCCGAAGAGAAGGAAGACGACGACGAGGAGGAGGAGGCGGAGCAGGATGGGTTGCTGGAGCCGGGAAACCGGCGGTCGGTGGGCGACCCCCAGCGGTCGTCATGGTGCTGCGGGCGGTCGAAGCAGTCGGCCGGCCGGTCGCCGGCGGCCAGGAAGGACATGGGCGGCGTAGCGTGCGTGCGTGCGGCGAGGGGCTGGGCGAAGAGTGCGAAAGCGGTGTGCGAGGCGAAAGCGATCGTCGTTCCGTTTGACGGTCGCTTTTGAGCGTGCGGGCGTCGTCGACAGGAGGAGGTGGTGATGCGCGAGGCAGGTCGACCGGGAGGGGCGAGAGGGGCTGGTCGGCCAAGGCTGCTGCGAGAGGGATGAAAGGGCGAGGGTCGGCAAGGGGGAGCTGCTCGGGCGCCGTCTGGTGAAGACAGGGGAGAGGACGAGGACCGGAAGAGCGGAGAGGGGGAGGCGAGGCGAGAGAGAGGGGGGAGAGAGAGAGGGAGGAGAGGTCGGACAGGGTGTCAGCGGTGGTCAGCTCGACCCCCTCTGTTCCGTTGGTGCCTGCAAGGAGACGTCTCGGGCCCGTCCGTTCGGTCCAGCCCGCAGGCGGGCGTGCGGGCTTGCTTGCGCGTGAGAGGGCCGCCGACTCGACTCGACTCTCGTCGTCGGTCGAATCAAAGGGCGGCCAGGGCGCTGGCGCCGGCTGCAGGTCTCGCTCGCTCGGGCTTTGGAGACGCGGCCCCGCCCCCCGGCTGCCCGCGCGCCCGCACGCCCCGCCCGCTCCGCCTCTGCCCGCGCGCGGGCTGCGTCCATGTTTCTCTCCGAGGCGATCGACTCAGACATAGACGGTTTCGCGCTTCGCGAGCGAGTCGAGCGATGCCCGGGTGTCTGGCTGCTCGGGTCGTCGGCGACTTTTGCGAGTCGGATGCAGGCGCTCCTCTTGCACGTTAAGACCGCGCCAGTGACGTTTCTTGACACAGCAGGCAGCGGCGACCGTCTCGGCCCCGTCTGTCCGCGGCAGATCAACCCGGGCTCATGCAAGGGCCATGAGCCGAGCACAAGGGACTAGACACTTACCCGACAGCCAGAGTCGAGAGGGGAACTCATACAAAACAGACATAGGTTGCAGGGCTGTCGCCCCACCCTTCTAAACGGACGAAGAAGAGAAAGAGAGAGTGCAGAGAGCAGAGAGGTCGACGCGGGAGACGGTTCTACCAGACGTCGCTCGCCCGGTCGCTGCTCGCGCTCGACGGCACCTCGCCGTACCGCGGCTGGCTAAGCGGGAGGACGAGCTCATCGTGGACGGTCCGGTCAAAGTAGATGGCCTCGCCCTCGAGCGGCGTCGTCGAAAACTTGAGGTTCGACTGCGTCACCTTGCCCTCGAACTGCTTGAGGGCGACCATAGCCTCTTCAAAGGGCATGTGACTGAGGCCAGGCAAGGAAGGAAGAGGGATCAGGACAGACGTTCGACACGGACAGGACGGCACGACGGGCGACGCACGAGAGGAACTTCTTGCGAGCCTGGACGTTGAGCGAGTGCCGGGCGTCGACCGACGAGTCGAGGATCGCGGGCGAATGGGCGCCCTCCGAGATGGCAATCGAGAGCGAGAAGCCCTTCTTGCCACCCTCCTCGGACGAGGTGCGCTCGTACAGTTCGAATGTGATGTGCGACGCTGGTGGAAGCGAGCAGACGGCGTCGTCAGTTGAGGAAGGCTGAGCGAGAGCTGCTTTGAGGAAGGGACAGAGACCGCACCATAGTCGAGCTCGGGCACCTTCTTCTTCTTGTCCATCGGCAGACCGGCGGCCATCAGAAGGTTGAAGTAGGTGTAGATGTGCGACTGGGCAGGCGGGGCACACGAGTTATGGTGCGGTCAGCAGAGAGCGATAGAGGAATGATGCGTTGCGCGCCATACAAACCTCCTTCGTAAAGTAGAACGAGGCGTGCGACTCGTCGCTCGCCTTAGCATTTTCGAGGTCCTGCGTATAACGAACAGTAGGGGGGGGGAGGGGGTCCCGATCAGATGATGGTGCCCACTCGATAGCATCCAGACGAGGACGCGACGCACCTCGATGACCTTGCGCAGGAGCGGCAAGCTCGTTAGGATCCCAATCTCCTCCTTCTCCTCGGGCTCGATCTGCGTGCGGAAGCGGGGAGAGTCAAGCGCACATTGTCAGCCCAAGAGAGCACCGTGGACGACGCGAGGAGGGAGAGTATAAGACGCACGCCGTACTCCTGAGGGGCGACGAGGTCAAACAAGAGCTTTGCGCGGTCGACGAGCTCGTGCAGTCGCCGGTCGCGCGGGGCGACGGTCGGGATTGGCTCGCTCCCGCAGAGCGGGTCAAAGATGGCAAAGAGGAACACCCGGTTGTGGAGCGAGTCGTACTTGAGCGAGTCGTAGAGCTCCGACACGCGCGAGGGATCAAACTGGCAGAGCAACGGCGACCCGAGTGTGAGATAGACTAGTCGGCAAGGGCGCTCCCAAGGGTCGGGGCAGTCTTTGCTCTCCGCACCTTTTCCTTCTTGACGCCAACCCAGTCCTCGAAGAGCTTCTCCCAACGCTCCTTGAAGAGGTCGGGAGAGTCGCCCGAGCACCAGCGCGACTGTATCTTGTCGACGTTGACCTTTTCAAAGTTGTCGATCAGGATCTTGCGCAGGTCGGTCATCATCGCGACAATCTCCTGCAAGGCGGCAGCGGCAGATACGGAGAGATGAGAGAGTCAGCACAAGCAGGGCGCAAGCGGGAGCGGCCTCAGACGGCAACGCACGCGGACAACCTGGACGGGCTCCTTCTTGATCTCCTTTGGCCAATGGAGGCCCGGCCGACGGTCCGACTCGCCCGGCCGGAGCAGGATCTTGAGCTTCTTCTTGACGCCGTCCATGAGGGCCTTTGCCGCGTTCGAGTCGTCGAGCAGGTCCCGACGCTGGATCAAGTGGTCGACGAGCGGTGCCTTGTCGAGCATCGACTGCCGGCTCGACGAGAGGTCGGCCGCGGGGCCGGCCGTCTCCTTGTCGAGCAGCGCCCGGGCAAAGATGTCGGCCGTGTTGATGACCCGACGCTCGGACGACGTGTAGATCTTGACATTCTTGAGGATCGACGAGTTCATAATCTTGATGTCCTTCTTGAAGTTCTCGCCGAGATCCTTTGACTGGTAGCGGGCGGCGTGGGTTGACTGACGAAACCGAAGGCAGAGCGCGGCGCAGCAGACGGATGGTCAGAGAACGGGATGATTGACAGACGGACAGCGAGCAATGAGGGAAGGGCGCACCTCGCCACCCCACTTGACGACAAGCTGGACCTTTTCGAGTCCCTCGGGCGCGGCAAAGGACGGGTTTACGCGCCGCGAGCCGGGCGGGACGCTCAGGCTGCTCGTCCGCGTGCTGCTCACACTCGCGTCCCGACCTCGACCGCCATCGATGGCGTTGGCGCTCGGGTTGGCCCCTGGGATAGGCATCGGGAGGACGCCCGGCGTTTGAGTCGGCGTCGAGATTTCGTCGTCGGCCTCCTCGATGTCGGCCATCAGGTTCGCGCCGTGCCCGTGGAGGCCGACCTCCTGCGCGCGCATGTCGCCCGTCGCGATCCACTTACGGATCCGCTCGTCCGTCTCGGTCGTCGAGCCGTCGTCGTCGTGGTCGTCCTTATCCTCCTTCTTGGCCTTCTTGGCCGTCGCATCCTTCGGGAACGTCGGCTTCAGCTGGGCCTTCGTGCCGGGCTGCATGCAGGCAAGGAGAGCAATCGACAGCGCGTGAGCCTAGCTAGAGGATGTCCGGCGCCTGCGACGCAAGGGAAGGGCGAGGGCGAGCGTACGAGGTCCTTCTTGCGCTGGATGACGTCTTGGAGCTTGGTCAGCCGTTCGGTCACGTCGGCCGGGCAGCCGATCGCGACCGCTTCGGCCGCCGCATCCAGGATGAGGTCGAGCTGCTTGCCCTCGCGAAGGACAATCTCCTCGCGGTAGCCCCGGAGGAGTGAGACAAAGGGCGCACCCCAGGGCTCGTTGACGTTGAAGGTGAACTGGCGAGCGAGCGAAGGATGTCAGTTGGGTCAGTTCCCCTCGGGCGGAAGGGTGCAGCCAAAGGCGTCGCGCGCTGACCTTCGATTTCATCTTTGGCGTCCGATCGCTGTGGCGGAAGACGGTGACGCTCGCCTTGAGCGTGCTCGTCGTCGCGCTGCTCTTCGCCGCCTCTTGCTCTTTGCTCGCAAAGTAGCTCGGCCCCCTGAGCCTGACCGTCCCGCCCGGCGTCTGAAGCTTGAGCCTCGCGAGCGCCGCCCGGCGGTCGCGGGCCTGCGCGCAAACGTTCGAGAGGATTTCGGCAGCCTTGTCGTAGTAGGCCTGGTTGCCCTTGACGAAGCTCCAGCCGTTGACGTCAATTACGAGCGACCTCTCGCCGCCCTCGCATCGGAGCAGGTCAAAGCCGCAGACCATCTGGCCAAAGCTCTCGCAGATCCGGCTCGCATAGCCGCGCTCCTCCTCCGACAGCTGAGTGATGAAACGGATCTCCTTGCCGTCGGTATTGCGGCGGACGAGGCCGTCGACGACGGGCGACTTGCGCGTCTCGGCGTGCGAAAACGTCGGCCCGACCGTGTAGATTTTGATGTCTTCGGCGTTATCGACGTTGATGAACTCCTCGTAGATGAAGGAGCCGTCGGTCCGGGGCTCGTTGAGCGTGTCGTCGTGCTCGGACGACTTGTTGCCGACCTGCGGCGACGGGCGCGCCCGAGTTTGTCGCGTCAGTCTCTAGACGGGGCTTTCAAGTTGAGGGGCGAGGTCGGAAAAGACTCGCCTTGCGGAATAGACGCCGGCCACCGCCGCCCTTGTAGTAGATGTAGACGTTGTGGTCCTCGCCGTTGACGGGCTTCTCAACAAAGGGCTTTTGCATCATGACGCCGTTCACGAGAATCGCGTCGCCGCCCTCGACGAGCCGGACGTTGCGGCCGCGGACGACGCCCGTCTTGCCCTTGCCGCCCGAGGGCGTCTTCCAGTCCGGGATGGCGAGCTGGAGCTTGGTCAACCGCTCGCGCACGCGGTCCTCGATGTAAGGGCCCTCGTCGCGCGAGACTTCGATCCGGCGCGGGGTGGGCACGAGCAGGTGGTCGAGCAAGGCGAGGACGAGCCGGCGGTCCCAGAGCATCGACTGGAGCGGGAGGTCGTTGATGACGATCGGAGGAGGCTGGAGCGTCGGAAGCTCGGTGTAGGCGATCGCCTTGGGCAAGGGAAAGTCGGTCGAGAAGAATGAGATAAGGATGTCGGTCGACGGCCAGTGATGGATGTCTTGATCGGCGCAACCGGGGCAGGCGCGAGTTCAAGCGGCACAGCGAGGGAGAGGACATCAGCGCATAGCCACCCTTTCGCCAGCAGTCCCAAGCAGATGTCGCCACGCACCCTCGTCGAGGATCGTCTTGTCGCCAAAGATCTTGATGTCGACCCGCTCGCCCTCAATCTCGACGAGCCGCGTGAGGATCTCGCGCATCGCCTTGGACCTGGCCTTGACGTCCATCGAGCAGATACCGAGCACGACGGGCTTCTCGCCCGGCGCGAGCGGCTGAGCCGTCGACGTCTTTGCTGGCGAGGGCACAAGCAGCTTGGCCGACTTGGACGGCGTCTTCTGCGGCTGGCCGGGAGCGGGCGACGACCGCCGCGAGGGCGAGGCGGGCGGGCTCGTCGGCGCAGAGCCGGGCGCGCTGCTGCTGCCGCCAACGTTGGCGAGCAGGGGCGGCAGGAGGCCCTCGGAGGTCGATGAGGAGGCGCCAGCAGCGGGCAGCGGAGGTGGACCCATTGCGGCGCCGGGCGGTGGCTGCGGTGGGGTCGACATGGGCTGGCTGGGTGAGGGGTCGAGGGTCGAGGGAGAGAGGGCTTAAGACGACCAGTAGCAGCCGGCAGCAGCAGGGGAGGGCCGGGGTGGGCTGAGGGCCAGAAGGTTCCCACGCTCGAGCCTACTACCGGTCGGAAATCCCCTCGCTGCCGACGCCGCCCACCGCCACCCACACTCCTCACTCCTCCCAGCCCAGCCCAGCGCCATGTCCGACAGCGAGCGCTCGATCAAGCGGTCCAAGACGGACGCCGAGAACCCTTACCTCGTCCGTCTGCCCTCCCTGCTCGAAAGCTCGCGCGTATGGCTGACCCAATCGGCCGACCGACCTCCCCCCCCCCCCGT
>Ga0308160_10003080_pt1 | contig 19212 bp, 24 predicted proteins | sample PhyFR1_FD_201036 | JGI IMG/M metagenome (GOLD analysis project Ga0308160, IMG submission 201036) | Phyllosphere microbial communities from UC Gill Tract Community Farm, Albany, California, United States - DLSLF.R1 | ecosystem: Host-associated > Plants > Phyllosphere > Unclassified | place: USA...
AGTAACAGCCGGTACGGACGGCAGACATTCAGCCACGCGAGCCGCAGCGGGAACGGTATCAATATCAAAAACCAGCTTCACAATATCAATGCCATCACCATTGCCACAGTGATTACAGAACCACGTTCCGCGCCCGTCTTTATTATCAAAACGGAAACGATCTTTCCCTCCGCATTTAGGACAGGGGCCGTGTTTCCCATTTTCGGGAATTTTTATGCCAAGGCGCTGTAGAATGTAATCCCACTTCCCCACAGACTGCTTGCTAATTTCTGACACTTTGATATTCTTCATGCCGCAACCTTTTTCAGTAAATTCATTAAGCGCCGCTCACTACGGCGCTTTTTTATTGTTATATCAGTCACTATCTTTCAGTAGTGCCTCAGCCTTATTTTCCCCATAGCGTTCAATAATATGCAGGCCAGTTACGCCCTGAAACTCAGAGAATATACCTCCAGTGATAAATATACCTGACTCGATGCGTTCCAGCTCCTCACTGAGCACCTGAAAAAGGCTGTGCATTCTTCTGGCATCTACACTATCCGCATCTTTATTTTGTGCCGTATCTCCCAGGAATATAGCCATCAAATCCACAATATCCGTAAACATATCAAGTCTGTCCTTGCTTTTCTCCGTCATAAAACAGGTATAATTTGGGAGCAATGACAGTTCGCTGTTAACGTATGAATCCGCATTTAATGTATTTTGAGACATAAAGACTCCCTGACCCGTCAGGGTCATATAAAATATGAATTTATTTACCGAATTATCAGTGCAGTTTACTGGTGTCAGGCGCGGTTATTTCCAGAACCTTAAGCGTTTTAAAATACGTTAATCCTTCCCAACGTAATTGCGCTGCAGCCCGAATAATTGCGTCTTCACGATTTAGCGCTTCAACAGTTGCTTCTGCGCTGCGGGTATAACCCTTCGGTGTTACCGCATAACCGGAAACCAGAAACGTTTTATTGCGGGTTACTTTTCCGCAGAAGATATCAGCCATGCTTTCACCTCAATAACTTTTACCATGCATTCATGCGTGACAGTGCCAACGGCATTTTTATGGATATACGCCATTTTCTGTGCGTCTTTCCAGGCAGCTTCGCGGGATTTATAGCGGCCACCGTGAACCAGTTCGCGCCGTTCGGCAGCTTCGTAATTAATTAGGGTGATAAGGATTCTAAACATGAGTCACCTCACGAACAGGCAGGCGACCAGCAAATGAGGCGATAAAATCACGCGCTATCGTGCATCGTGCGCTCATGAAATCAGGGGCGGTGACTTCCCTACGGTGCGGTTTAGACAACACGTCAGAACGGCGAACAGCGAGAAAAAGCCAAACAAATTGGGGATACAACGGGGTTGGGGTTGTCATCATAATGATGATCTCCTTGTACTTGATTAAGGAGTCACCACCGGAGTTTCCACGCTCATGATTGGTGGTGACGCTGACAGGGGTGGAAATACCGGCGTACAAGGAGACCGGCCAACCCGAAAGCTGCCCTGCCAGCGCCACCATTGATACTGCGCGGATCTGCTCCGCTGAATATGGTGGCACTGACTTAACGACAATAAAAAAGACGCAATCGGCGTCTGGTGTCGCCTTGTACTGATACGGGTTTCCACGCCCGGTTGCCCATTGAGTGGCAACGGTAAGACGATAGCGCCGTAATGCCTTCTGCGTCAATAACAATGCATCATTTTTATTTGAAAATGATAACATCACATTGATTTTATGAGCATTAAAGATACAATGCTTGTGGTTGAGTTGTTTTGGCATAACCAATCTCCGTAAGTGATATCACCAGATCCCCCTGTGTTGCTGCACCGGGGGATTTTTATTTAGAGTGCCTGAGTACGGCGGGTGGATGCGATGTAATCATCGAGATCATGCTTGAAATAGATGACCTTTTTCAGGCCAGCTTTATAGAATGGCAGCTTCACTTTGCCAGTGCAGGCCCAGTTAGCCATTGTTGCGGAAGTTACGCCGATATAGTCAGCAGCTTCTTTACGGGTCATTCTTTCTTTCACTTCCATCTTTCACACCTTAAGTAAGCGGGTTAACACCGTGAAAAAGATAAATTGAAAATTAGAATGGCAAAAGAATCATAAGGCTAATAGTAAGATCACAAGCAATGAGTAAGCATACTCATTAAGCCAGTGATCACTATAAAATCAATTAGTTACTCATGTATCAATTTAAAGTGTCTTGTGTAAGGTTCTTGTGGGATCTGATTATTTTCATCACGTATATCCTGAACCCATCGCCTTAATGTCTGTATTGATGGTGCATCACGGTGTTTAGAAAGATGAACATGTAGCCTATTTGATAATGAATAGGTTGAAATATCTGGATATTGCACCAGTGTTAGTTCAACAATTCTAACAACCTCACTGTAATGCTTATTTCTTGGCCCTCTTTTAGCTTTCGGTTGATACTCAAAATATTGATCTTCGTCATTAGAAGAACGTGATAAAAGAAGTAATGATATATTCTTTGCAAACCTAACCTTGAAATAATCCAAATAAATTCGCCTTACCAAACCGTTAACAATGACAGTAAGCAGGTTATCAGCTTGTATAGTCATACCTGTTGTCCGTAAGTAAAGGCTTGTAGAAAATGCATTCATCTCACTCTCATTAAATGGAACAGAGTATTCTTTACTCATAACCTGAACATCCCTTAAAAGAGTGGTAAAATCAGGCAAATGATCAGATGAGTCATTTGTTTTTATAACAGAGGAAACTCGCTGTATTTTGAATTTTATTTCTTTTAAGGCCGCACTTTCAATCCAAACCAAAAGACTCTCAAATATATCATACGCATTCCCATTGTTAGGAATAGAATAAGAAATGGCATCGTTAAGAATTTTTATAACCTTTGGTGATAAAAGCCCTGAAGCCTCGATTTCGGGAATTATCAACTTTATCGTATGATTGATAAAATCACGTTCATTATTTTTAGAATCATCTAAACTGTAAATGTTCATTCTTTCCCCTTCAACAATTCATTAAGCAGGGATTCTTTTTCATCTTCAGACAGAGTTTTTAATAAGTTTTTTGCCCCCGCAAAATTCCTTCTTATTCCAGCCTCATGCAGAATTTTGCTTTCAATTCTCCCTGCTGGCTCAATTAATTCTTCAACTGGCAATGATATATAACCTTGTGTTGTATCGGAAGTTCTTCCAGAGCGGTGATTCATGAGCCGCTTCAAAATATATGTACCAACGCCACTAAGTTCGGCTAGCGTCGCGAAAGTACGTCTTGCATCATGGCAAGTAAAATTAATTTCCTTCTGTTCTCTGTCCTTATCAGATATTGTTTTACTGATAATTTTGGTGATGACTTTTCGGGGATCTGTTATCAAACCGCCACGCGCCGCAGGGAAAACATAAGGATTATTATCTACACGGAATTTAAGCCGCCGCTCAAATATAACTTGCAGCGTTGACGTTATGGGCAATTCAAGAGGATCGCCATTCTTTGTTTTGTCTATCCAGAAATAGCCACCTTCAAGGTTAACCCTATCCCATTCAAGCCCAAACACCTCACCTCGCCGCAACCCGGTAAAGAGAGCCATATCAAGCGCATCGCACACCGACACAGCATGATCATCACGCCACTCAAGGGACTCTGTTCTCACGGTTTCTACAGCATTCAGCCAGCGCCCTAACTCATGGTTACGGATGCGCGTATTTTTCCTTGCCAGGCCATGCCACTGCCTTTTAGTACTGAGAACAACCGTTGGCGGTTCTGGTAACAGTTTTAGGCCCATCTCATTCCTGTAATGGTCATGAGCGAAATTAAGAATCGCTCGCAGCGCACGCCCCCACAAATCGGCCTGAGCCTTGCTACCACATCCAACGCCGGAACGGAGCGTTGAACGATCCTCACCAAACCACGCGGTGCCATCTGTTATTGCTTTATGCCTGTTGAATACACTATCCCGCGAAATATTCGCGAGAGGTTGCCCCAGCCAGTCACCGGAAAAATTATTCAGTAATCGGCGATACTGGTTCGCCGTGTTTTCTTTAAGGCGGTGCCCTCTGGTCTTGATATACAACTCCATGGCATCCCTCAAAATCACATCAGCAGCGTCATTCTCACGCTTAACCGTATTCGGGTTACGACCCGTAAGACCTATGCCCCCCAACGTCTCAAGAGCTGCGGTTCTGGCTTGATCTACAGTGATTTCAGGAAAGCGACCCAACGCCGTTCTGAAAAATTTCCCTTTGACCTTCCTGACTACGCAAAAAACCTTAAGCCCAGAGGAGCCGACCCGGATTCTAAGCCCTTTAACCTGGCTATCATGATATTCAACCTGCTTACCATGCGGGGCTGGGGGGAGATCATGAAGTTTTGCTTTTGTGAATTTGAATGTTGCCAATGTCAGGTATCCTACAGAGAAGGCCGGAACGACTCAGGAAGCGAGAAATCTCAGCGTAAGGGCTGTTGCCAGGATTCGCTTAGGCTACCTTAGAATAGCGTTTAAAGTGAATAACAGTGAGTTGCAGGCATACAAAGAGAACAACTAACATACTGAAATTTATCATATTTTATAAAAATAAATTATCCGTGAGAACCTTGATTTATTTCTCATAATCGCTTGGTCGCTGGTTCAAGTCCAGCAGGGGCCACCAAATAAAACAAGGAGTTGGATGAGAAATCGTCTGACTCCTTTTTCGTTTTATACGAATCGGGTCAGGTAAGGAATTGCCGGGACTGTTTTTGATTCGATTAAAGGTACTCAGCCAGTATATCCAGGTTCAGTAATCCCAAAATCTTTTGAAATGTCATTACCGAATGGTCAAAAAGTATGGATCCACGGAAATGCTACCGAGCATATGGCAGAATATGCAGCATCAAAAGCTGTGACACAGACGCCTGAAGCTGTAAAGCTTGCCAGTCAGGAAGAGCTAAGAAGTTTCCAGGCAGCTGTAAATACAGCAACGAAAAATAAGATGCCGTACGGTGAGAGGATCACCGTTGATGGCTGGCAGTTGGAAATTAAGCCGCCTCGTGCTGCTGGCGAGTTACCAACAATTATTCATGCTCGTTACTTAGGATCCCATTAAATGGATATAGAAATTAGTAGTCCTATAAATATCAAGATGGATGTTGTGGAGCTTGATGAGCATGTTCCATCACTAAAGTTTAGCATTACTATCCGGGTAGAAAAATTTAGCTATAGCTCCGAAGTAAACTCTCAGTTATGGATAGAATGCCAGTGTTTTGATGCGTTTATTGATAGTATGCGAAGGGGGGATATAGCAGTTCTTAAAGATATGAATGGCTTTTTTGAATTGCGAGTAAACCCGGCTCAAAGTTGGCTCGAATGGTCATGCTCCAAAGAAGACCTGGAAGGTTATGTCACTTCAGTTCAGGGCAAGGAAAAGCTAACTAATCAGTCAATGCGTACGTTATACGAGGCGTTTAACGATTATCCCAAGTGGTGGTAATTAATTAAAGATCCCGGCTATCAAGCAGGGATCTTTGTTTTTATGCTTTACCCCCCTCAACTTCGCGCCGCTGCAACCGAATTACACCGGGCGTGGCGTTGCTCTCCAGTTGTTCGGCATCGGTGATCCCAGACTCAATGATCCAGTCGCCACCGACAATCACCTCGCCGTTCTGCCGTACCCAATCCGCACCGAGGTCGTGGCGGTGTTAGCTGGCGTCACACAATGTAGTGGCACACTGAATTTGGCCACCTGAACAGAGGTGATATGCTCACCTCAGAACAACACGGGTGCTCCAATGTGTTAGTACCAATGAAAAAAAGAAATTTTAGTGCAGAACTCAAACGTGAAACGGCTCAGTTGGTTGTCGATCAGAGCTACACCGTTGCTGAAGCAGCAAAAGCCATGGATATTGGCCTTTCAACAATGACCCGATGGGTCAGACAATTACGGGACGAACGACAGGGAAAAACACCGAAAGCTTCTCCCATTACCCCGGAGCAAATTGAAATACGTGAGTTTAAGAAAAAACTACAACGTATTGAAATGGAAAATAAAATATTAAAAAAGGCTACCGCGCTCTTGATGTCAGACTCCCTGAACAGTTCTCGTTAATCGGAAAACTCAGGGCGCGTTATCCCGTGGCTACACTCTGCCACGTATTTGGGGTTCACCGCAGCAGCTATAAATACTGGAAATGCCGTCCTGATAAGCCGGACAGAAAGCATACAGAGTTACGCAGTCAGGTTCAGGAACTATACAACATTAGTCATGGCTCAGCCGGGGCAAGGAGTATCGCCGCAATGGCAACGCTCAGAGGCTTCCTGATGGGGCGCTGGCTTGCCGGCAGACTCATGAAAGAGCTGGGGCTGGTCAGTTGTCAGCAGTCCACTCATCGGTATAAACGCGGTGGCCCTGAACACATCGCTATCCCGAATCACCTTGAGCGTCAGTTCGCAGTGACAGAGCCTAATCAGGTGTGGTGCGGCGACGTGACGTATATCTGGACAGGTAAGCGCTGGGCATACCTCGCCGTTGTTCTCGACCTGTTCGCGAGGAAACCGGTGGGTTGGGCAATGTCGTTCTCACCGGACAGCAGACTGACCATCAAAGCGCTGGAAATGGCGTGGGAAGTTCGTGGCAAACCAGCCGGGGGGATGTTCCACAGCGATCAGGGCAGCCATTACACAAGCAGGCAGTTCCGGCAGTCACTTCACTGTGGCGGTACCGGATCAGGCAGAGTATGAGTCGTCGTGGAAACTGCTGGGATAATAGTCCGATGGAGCGCTTCTTCAGAAGCCTGAAGACTGGAAAATAGGAAAAGATTATCTATACTCGGTGGAGTATAACCACCTCAACAACCAGATCCAGATAAGGAACGAGACGATGTAATTGACATCACATGGAGGGGAATCAATTCAATTAATCGTTTAATGGTCTTGAGGTGACTATGTTTTTTATATTGTTACGCTCAATGCGTAAGTATCTTTGGTTAAGAATACTCGCGTTAGCGCTAATTTGCAGTTCCGTAGGTTCTGGATTGACGTTCATCATGGTTTTTGGTGAGCTGGCCAGATTGAACGCGGCGCCGTCTTCCTTTGCCTTGGCGTTTATTTTGTCAACATCACCGGGGTTTTTGGGGAGTATTGCAGGAAAATATCTGCTTGCACGTATTGAAGCAAAATATTGCTTCATGATCGCTGAATGCATTGGCGCACTGGGTTTGATTATTCCCTGGTACGGATTGGTTCATGGTTCCGTGACCATCCTGCAGCTTGCTGGCGTTGCCTCGTCGGTATCTGCGGGGATCACCATTCCTGCCATTAATCATTATACCAAAGCTAAACTTGCTCCAGAAGATATTGGTGCCGGTGCGGTTATCGACACGCTGGTGTTTGCTTGCCAGGTTTTATTTGGCATCGGTGTTGGCGTATTCCTTTATGGTACCGTTCAGAGCAATACCTATTTGTTGGCAAATCTGCTCAGCTACATCATAGCCATTACATTTATATTTTCACTGCCAAAGCTGGCGAATTATGCAGAACAGAATGTTTACGCACAAGGGTTGCCTAAAAGGTTGTCATCAAAACAACGTGCTAGCCTCTATTTATTGCCGGCACTGGCGATGACTGGAGCACCGGCCATGTCGCTCCTGCCTACATTGGTCCACAGCAATAATGACCAAAAAGAAACACTGCTGTTTTTATTGTTCGCCCGCAGTCTGGGACAACTTCTTGGGCCATTTTTGGTCAAGGAAGAGCGTTACAAGAATCAGTCATCACTGTTTATTATTGCGTGCATGACGGCATTTATTGTGTGCTATTTGTTCGTTCCGCTGACACCGTTCCTGAGTGTTTCATTACTACTGGTTTTTTCTGCCCATGTATTTTCCAATATCATCTATAGCCTTGGCTGGTACAGTTTGCTGACGAACTTTGACAACGCTCAGGTAGCAGCAGCCTCTGCCAGCAGCTATAGAAAACAAATTATTATCGGTGCAGTGATCAGTATTTCGGCGGGCATACTGGCTGACAGAGTAGGCAGTCCGCTGGCACTTGTCATTTGTTCTATGACAGGGTTGTTGCTATCTTCTCTACTGATTTTGCATGTAAAACGTCAATCTTAATGACATTAAAACGGCCGGTATTGATTACCGGCCGTAGCTTCAGCTTTTATGAAAAAAACCGGCAACGGAACAACGCATATTGTCCCCGGCACTGACATCAACCTTCTTGATGCAGTGTGAATAATTTGGTTTTATGATCACAAGTCGATTGGGTTTTGGGTAAATAAATGTCCCGACCCCAGAATCATTGATACTGCGTTCACGGATGGTCCATCCAAACTCCGGTCCGACTGCCCCCCCGGTTATCCCTGACATGCGTAAAACCTCTTCAGAAGCATTGTAGGTTTGTTCGGACAGTCCCGCACTGGAATTAACAGGTGTGTTGGTGACACAAAGCTCCCCACCCCAATTGGGTTTCCATTCGGGATGCGCATAAAATATGTATGCCCCTTTATATTGGGCATCGTCTTCATGCCAGCCCAGCCCGCTACCTGCTGGATACAGGAACGTTGTGAGTGAAAATGCATTCCAGTCTTCCCCAAGAAAATTACGCAGAAGTGATGTTATTATGCTGATCTTTTTACTTAAAATATTAATACCAGCAGTAATGACATTATCATCCAGGGTGGTTTTTTCTGTCAGCAATGAGTAAAAATAACTGACACTCACCAAAGGCTCGCCGTCGGTCATCCTCCATGATTTTGACCACCCCTGAGAATGGACGAGATAGTAATTCTCAAATTGCATATATAACTGAAGGGCGAAGAGCTCATCGCTACTCAAAAATTCGTCAAAAATCAGATAGCCTTCCCCTTCGACTATATTACTCATAATGGTTTCTCCGAGTTGAAATATTTCTCTGTCTCATTTTCCAACTTCCATTCTTCGATGAGTGATTTCCAGGGAGGTAAAAAGGCGTCCCTGACGTGATATAAACGTGCGGCCAGATTAAATCGCATCATTATTGCAGAGTCCAATGCCTCATTTATCCATGTTAATTCTTCAGCCCGATATTCCTCTGAAAGGTATTGCGCTACTTTACGACGATATCTAACAATTTCCCCGTAAACGTAACAAGCATTGAAAGCCTGGGTATAACTGAAAGTTCGATCTTGCCGTTGAGGGAAATCGATCAGCGACTCCCCCAGAGTTCCCTGACAGTATTGATTACCATGAAATGCGTTGAACGTGTGTACTTGATGATGGAGTGCTTCGTGATAAAGATTTTCGACGAACCCAAGAAACCCGAATTCTCTTGGAAGCTTATGGAACGGTGGAACAAAGAAGAGTGTGGCATCGGAAATAAAGGTAACATGTGGGAGTTCGTAAAATGATGCGCTCCCATTATTGGCGTTTGCATTTTTAGGAACCAACCATACCAATGTTGAGATAAAATCAGCGATGAATGCCATTTCACTCTCATATAACGAAGAAAACCTTTTCACGCCGTCATTGAGGAATGCTAATCGATTATCACATACTGGAATGCTGCCGACATCAGAAATCCCCATCAGCAATGCCATTGCCTCTCCTGCCTCAGCATTTGTCCAGTTAAATGACCAGTTTCCTATGTCAATCTTTGAGACGTGTTTTCGAGGTAATGTAAAAAAACATCTATCGTGCATGGCGTGATCGCGAACTTGTGCGCAAATAGGGGGCCACTTTTCGCTGATATCTCTGTGAAGGGCCGATTCCTCGCAGCATGAGTAGTAATCATTCAGCATATCGTTTCCGTTATAGGAAAGTATTGACATTTCACCCTCCTGCTAAATAATATTAATTTCTTTCAAAAATTCGAAGTTTACCCTCTCCTTGCTGGGTAAAGAGCCTGGGATATAAAGCGTATGGCGATAAGTAACTTTTGAAAGTAATGTCTCGATATCAGAAAGCTCACCTTGTAACTTATCCGCACATTGTCCTTTTTTGGTTGAGGCACTCAACAAGAAAATCGGAGTATTGGCTGGGTAATGCTTTAATAGCTTCGACTTCAAATATATGACTTTATTTGAAGTCTGCGGTGATGAGTAATCCGTATTAGCATTACCAATAGAGCAGACATGATAAATAAAATAATTGACACAGGGATCCATTGCATAATCATAGATAATCAACCGATTCACATCAAGTATACTGACACCTTCTTCCAGTGGGTCAATACCAATATCATTGATCATCGCGTCGAAACTTGAAATTCCAGGATAACAATGAAAAGTAAAAATCCCATCCTGAGATAATTTCTGTAGTAATTGAACGATGGTCACGCCGACTCTCGGGTGACCAGGAACGATAAGGCCTACATGTTCACACTCAGTAAGCACATTTGAGATGTACTGGATAATTCTGGTGTAATTATCAACATCAACACCGCCATCTTCATACAAATGCGAGAGGTTCTCATGGAGTATTTCATGATGGGAAAGATATTCGTTCAGACCAGCAATGTCTCCGATCCAGAAAACCCGATTTACACTCTGAATGACGGAGAAACCTTCTGTGGTAATCTGATTGACACCCAGCATGCCACTGCCGATGACAGAGATTGTGCTCATTAAAAATCCTTTTAAAAATGCCTCAATACGGGATTGAGGCATGGAATATTTAACTAGAAGCCACCGATAACCTTAGCCAGGTTCATAGGGGCAGCCGCCTGCAAACGCGGGTGCAAGGCTTTGGTGGAATCAAACCCTCCGATGACCTTGGCCAGGTTCATGGGAGCGGCCGCTTGCAAGCGCGGGTGTAGTGACTTAGTCGAGTCAAATTCGCCAATGACCTTGGCAAGATTCATCGGTGCTGCAGCCTGTAAGCGTGGGTGCATTTTGATGTTAACTTTTTCCATGAATATATCCTTATTTTCTATTGAGTTAATGAGATTGTTGGCCCACATCTAACTTCTCAGAACTACGGGTATTTCATCTATTAAAAGTGAGCTCTTTGCTGATCCATCACGCCTATGCGTTAGTAATCGTACAAACGGCATAGCATAGACAATTTACATTTATAGTGTATTTTTGCATCATTGCAACAACAATTCATAAACATGGTTTACATATTTAGCCAAAGCTGATGATTAGAATCTAGAGCGGGGTTACTCAAAAAAGCCTAATTAATTATGCTGATAGCCCTAAATATCCATGGCTATAGAGTGATGAAATTTTACATTTGCTATTTAGTTAAAAATCAAATTGCTTCCTTGAGCAATTATCTCCCTTTTCGTTATCCAGTCCAAAAAAAGTAATAAGTACAGACGGTACAAAATTTTGGCGGGTTCCCGCTTACAACCCCGAAACGGTGGGTGTATTAAAAGTTTTTACCGGCGATCGGCGCGGAGCCCCCGCGAGGTAAAATCAGTGCTAGCCGACGGCTATATGCTGGAATCACTGGGTGATGAGGGTGAAGTCATTCTGAGTCATGCCGATTTTTTGTCAGTAAAAGCGAAACTGGCAGAAATGGAGAGCTGGGAACAGGTTGTGGGGAGCACACTTTTCGGTGGAAGCACCTGGATGTTACGGCATGATCCTGATGATTAAGGGGATAATCCAGTAACCGGTTCATAATTTAAAAGTGACAAACGTTACAGAATTTTCGAGGGTTCCGGCGTAGAACCCCATAAAGATATAATGTGACAAAATGACATGTTTAGGGTGATGAAATATGACGGGATTCGAGTTAAAGCTTTGGCGAACGGGGCTTGACTGGACGCAGGAACGGGCTGCTGAGGAGTTTGGTATCTCGATGCGTACTTACATCCGTTATGAGCAGACTAAGCCGCCGAGGGTTATTGTGTTAGCTATCCAGGCATTGTCCCTGGTGGCCATGTTACCGGACATTGATACTCTGCCGGTGCATACTCTACGCCAGCGGATCAGAATACTGGCGGGCGACATCTCCACTGGCTGAGTAAACAAATGTCGCATTTTGCAGCTTCGCCCCATAGAGCCAAATAAGTTGTCGCCGGAAGTGAAAAATGAGGCGGAATTTTCGGGGGTTCCGGCATAGACGTCATTTTCTATGCATCTGGATTTTTGCCTGTAAATCCATGAGCCGATCGGCAATCCGTGTCAACCCCGCATGAACGTAGTCACGCTGCATGGGGGTGACGTTCTCATCGGCATTTAGCGCTTTCCTGAAGTCTTCTACGCATTCCTGCCATAGCCTGAACGACTGGCCCAGCCGGATTATTTGTTCATCAAACACCGACAGGGCATTACCCTGATAAGCGAGGTATCCCCGTTCCAGGGTTGCGGCCGTGGTGAGTATCTGTTCCATGGTGTGTTTATGGGTTGCAGAGAATTCAGGCATGCCGTCATAAGATCGGGATGACCTCTGGCTCTCCTGCTCGAACGCAGTTTCCATGATGAGGGCGTAACGGTAAAACCCCGGATATTCCTGGGTTAATGCCATCAGTTCTTTATCCGTAGTGCCGGTCCAAATCTGATGCAGTTCAGGGGTATAGCCCATCATGCGGTTGATAACCTGGTGCGGCTCCGTGACGCCTTGCGCGTCCAACTGCTGCATATGCTGATCCATTTTTGCCGCCATTCGGCGAAAATCGGCCATTGTCATCGGTGTTTCCTTTTACCGGTTTGGCAGGGAGCAATGCTACGCGGGCTCCAGCGCGACCGTATGGTGATCTGGGGTGCTGTCAACGAGCCTCGCGTTCAGGCCATATTCCGTCATGACACGAATGAATGTGACGGTGTCACCAATGATGCGAAAGGGTACGGGGTGCAGGTGTCGTCCATCCTGGGTAAAGGCCGCATTCAGCGCCGTTTTTTCGACGTAGAAGCCGTTGTTAAGTGACGGCGTCAGGGTAACTCCGGATTTCCACTCCCGTGCATCCATCACGTAATTGTCCCAACCCTGGTCTTTCAGCGTTTCTGAGGCGTAGGTGAGTCGGAACAGATCGGATTGTGCGGCCAGATTGCCACTGCAGGAACGCCACAGGTAGTCCAGGTGCTGACGCAGTTTGCCGGCCGGCCCATGCTTACGCCCGCGTTCGAGTAGCCAGGTGATGTCGACGGCGACGCTTTTGGGGAATCGTTTCTGTTTTTGGGCCGTGGCCAGCCAGCGAATAAGAAACAGATTTTCGGCATAGGGTGTGCCGGCTATGCCGTCCTGACGCGCCAGACCCAGCGCCGCCAGGGCGCAGAACGCGAGATGGCTGAGCGCTGAAGTGGTGTTTTCCGTGGTAACGGATTCAGTCTTATCTAACAACGTCTACCCTGCCCGTCGTAACTATGGATTAATGGCGAATTTGCGCCAGGTCGGCGGTAGTCAGACCGGTCATTTTCATTACGGAATCGCGATCGATGCCGTTCGCCAGCATAGTGCGGGCAACGGCAAGCTTGCCCTCAAGCACACCTTCCTGGCGTCCTTCCTGACGTCCTTCCAAACGCCCTTTTTCCAGTCCTCGCTCCAGGCCTTTTTGTTCCAGTTTTTGTGCAATGGTCATAAGAACCTCCTCGTGCTGTGGTGCACGGCGAGCCAGCTCGCGGATAAAGGTTTCCGGAGAGGCCGTATCGCCAACCTGCAGCATGTAATTCATCAATGATGCCAGCTGCTCATTAGTAGTGTATCCGGCCAACAGCAAGGTGACCAGTTGTTCCAGTAGTTCGGCCAGGTCGCGCTGTCGGACATGCTTTTGCAGCAGTTCCAGGATGGCCATACGACGGTGCTGCATGATTTCATCATCTGGAATAACGGTAACGTCGACCAGCGGAAAATCACTGGTATAAAGTTGTTGGGCCAGCTCGGGATCACCAAACTCATCCAGCCAGCGCATGGAATACGGGTAAGGCGTGACCTGACCATGGTAGAACAACAACGGAACGACCAGAGGCAATTGCTCATTACCGGCGTCAAGGTGGCGTTGCATGGCGGCGATAGCATAACGTATCAATCTGAAGGCCATGTGTTTGTGTGGTGAACTCTGGTGTTCAATCAAACAATAAACGTATCCGTCTCCCTTCCCCGTCTTGAGTGAATACAGAACGTCGGAATAATAGGCACGAAGGTCTTCTTCGACAAAGTTGCCTGATTCCAGACGCAACGTGCTCAGATCACAGGTTTTCAGCAGTGCCGGTGGCAGGTGCTGCTGCAGAAAGTCGCGGGCCGTTTCCGGGTGCGTCAGAAACTGCTTGAACAAGGCGTCGTGAGGTGTGGGTGTCGTTTTCATAATGACATCGTAGCACGTAGAGCCTCCTGTTCAATATCGTTGCACTAGAGATTCAGGGGCGGTTTTCATTCGCCAAATACCTTTTTCTAGTCCAAAAAATGGGGGCCATCAGGGCAAACAAGTGGCACTGTTGCAAAGTTTGAGTGAAGAGTTTTTCGCTACCACATTTTGGTACTGGAGTTCAAAATGTACGCAAAAAATTGTGTCTGCTGCGCGACGTTTTTGGTAAAAATCAAACTTTGCAACAGTGCCAAATAATTTCATAGTCACCTGCGCTCTGGCAAATAAGTTGGCCAGGATAGCATGGGCCCTGACTATCAGGGATAAGCCATTTGAAGCATAACTGTCGACGATTCTAACTATTAAACATTCACTTACCTGGTTTTGCGGATACTGATTACTGATGATATAAACGGCCAAGCGGCCTGATGAAGAACCTGTGGTTAGGAGAGGCCTGAAGGCCGTTGAATTTATAAGGTTCATCAGGCGCGGAACTCATCGAGGCGCGGACGTAATGCCTATTCAGACGCCGGATAGATTCATGCAAGCCAACAATATCGTCAAGATCGGTGTTGCAAAAACGGGAGTGACCATAGACTCCTAACCATCAAGCTGCGAATCGACTGAGGATTCCGCCCCAACGTTGCGCACCACAAATAAACGCGACTCGAGTCCCCCTATCTTGAAGGTGCCGGTATTGACCCACCCTGGCGGAGAATGGCCGAAGTCCTGGTTAAAGTCGCCGCCGCTGACCAGCCAGACCCGGCGGTGACCGTGCGATAAGGCGCTGAGTTTATCAACGTAGGTCTGTGCCGCCCGATCGTGGAAAAAGGTGCCGAAGCCATAGGCATTGGGCTTGCTCGAAATGCCGTTGGGCTTGGCTGGGGTATACAGCAAGGCGCGATAGCCCTTCTTGTTGTAATATACATAGCTCAGGTAGTTGAACATGTTGCTGACCACCACCGCATCATTGGGCTGATAGTTGCTGTTGATGTAGTGCACCATCACCTTGAACGCATCTTTCTCGACTGGATAGTCATTGCGCACGCCTAAACCGAACAGCAGGCTGAAGAACAACAACAAAGAGATCCCACGCCCCCGGCTTTTCGTTCCGGCGATCAGCACGCCCAATACCAGCGGAATGCCGAGCGCGGCGGAAAAGATATAGCGATCGACAAACAGCGGCGAGCGCCAGGATATCGCAAAGACCAGCGTCACTGGGATCAGAATGCCGCCGAGTAGCAGCAATGAGAATTTTCTCGGCATTTCGCGCCGTTTCAGTAGCAGTGAACATAAGGCGATAAACATCGCGGGCATCAGCCAGAGAATGATCATGGGGTAGTTACTGCCATCATGAGCGGTGAGAAAACGCCAATACATCGCCGGAAGATCGCCCCAGGAAACCGGAGGGATCCAACCGACATCACCGCCGACTCGCAGTTCGGCGATATGTGCCAGCAGATTGAACAGCACCAGCAGCCAGGGAATGTAGGCCACCCCGATCGCTGCATTGGCCAACCACCACGCAGGCTGCTTAATGTAACACTCACCTTCGCGGCGGCACGACAGCGCCAACACAACCAGCCAATGCGCGATCAGCGTAAAAATCGTGAAGTAATGGGTATAAAAACTCAGCGTCATCAACAGCGCATACAGCGCCAGATAACGACGGTTATCGGGTGTTTTCAGCCACTTCGCCAGCGCCATAGCGGCGGTGATTGCCAGCAACCCCATCAGCGCATACATACGCGCCTCCTGGCTGTAGCGCACTGCCATCGGCATGATCGCCATAAGCCAGCCGGCTATCAGCGCCGCCCGCTCATTGGTCAGCCAACGCGTAAAGCGCATCGCCAGCACCACTGTCATCACGCCGAACACCAGGCTCAGCGAGCGCGCCGCCATAATGCCATCACCAAACAGCACCATCCAGCCATGCAACAGCAGGTAATAAAGCGGTGGGTGAACATCGAAGGAAGCGTGGTACAGCAAAGCGCCCACATCATAGCGGCTGGTCAGCACGCTGGAGGCTTCATCGCACCAAAAATACCGATCCGTTAAGGAAATAAACCGCACGATCGCTGAAAACACCACGATCACCAACGCGTAATGTTTGTAACCGATGAATTTTAACTCATTGTTGTTCAAAGAAACATTCGATACCTGTTGCAGTGACATAACCGCATTCCGCCTAAGAGAACCACACAGTGTGGAGACACTGCATCATCATTGCCGATAGCGGGTAAATGGCGTGTAAATGAGGTCAGTTTTGATGACTGTGTCGCGTTAACGGCGGCAAGTTAGCAAAAGGGGGGGGTTGCCGGTTATTTAGGGGGCTGTTTGGATATCGAAAATTATTGTACTATAAGGGGGCAGCTTGGAGAACGGAAAAAATTGTACGGTAAGCGAATTTTTTAACCAGTTGAAGGGCGTAAGTGATTGATTTGACGTGTATTAGTCGCGACTTGATCTGAGGCTGGACCTTGAAAGGTTGAGAGTTACCGGTTTTGATATGGGTGTCGAATCCTTAAACAAAACACGAGGTAACTCTCATGCTTCATACTAACAATCCCATCATCAAACACAAAGCCGGCCTGCTCAATCTGGCCGAAGAACTCGGTAATGTATCAAAAGCCTGTAAAATCATGGGGGTGTCACGCGACACGTTTTACCGCTACCAGGAGCTGGCTGAAGAAGGCGGCATTGACGCGCTGGTTAATCAAAACCGTCGCGTGCCCAACCTGAAGAATCGGGCTGATGAAGCCACTGAGCGGGCGGTTGTTGAGTACGCCGTTGAGTTCCCGGCCCACGGTCAGCACCGGACCAGTAATGAGCTGCGTAAAAAAGGCGTGTTTATCTCCGGCAGCGGCGTGCGCTCCATCTGGCAACGACATGACCTAGAGAACTTCCGTAAGCGGCTGAAGGCGCTAGAGGAAAAGGTCGCCAGAGAAGGCATTGTGCTTACCGAGGCTCAAATTGTTGCGCTGGAGAAGAAGGCGCACGATGACGAAGCCTGCGGTGAAATCGAAACGGCTCACCCAGGGTATCTGGGGTCGCAGGACACCTTCTACGTTGGCAATCTGAAAGGCGTGGGGCGCATCTACCAGCAGACGTTCGTGGATACGTACTCGAAAATGGCTCACTGCAAGCTGTATACGAGTAAAACGCCGATCACTGCAGCCGACCTGCTTAATGATCGGGTACTGCCGTTCTATGAGGCTCAGGGGCTGCCGATGCTGAGAATACTGACCGACAGGGGGACAGAGTACTGCGGTAAGGTGGAGCAGCATGATTACCAGCTGTATCTGGCCATCAACGATATCGACCATACGAAAACGAAGGCGATGTCTCCGCAGACAAACGGCATCTGCGAACGCTTTCATAAAACCATTTTGCAGGAATTTTATCAGGTTACGTTCCGCAAGAAGCTATATGCAGACCTGGAAAGCCTGCAAATGGATCTGGACAACTGGTTGATGCATTACAATAATGAGCGAACTCATCAGGGTAAAATGTGCTGCGGTCGTACGCCAATGGCCACGTTACTTGATGGAAAACGAGTCTGGGCAGAAAAGAATCTGAACCAGATTTAATCTGACAGACACCTGTATAAATAATCGGTAACTGTCAGATCAGGTCTGAGCTACTACATTTGACGTCAGTGGCTATCGATTTTAAGTTGTTGTTTTTTCGGCATCGCATTTAGATTATCCGATTAGACAAAATCGGCACTGTTGCAAAGTTTGAGTGAAGAGTTTTTCGCTACCACATTTTGGTACTGGAGTTCAAAATGTACGCAACAAATTGTGTCTGCTGCGCGACGTTTTTGGTAAAAATCAAACTTTGCAACAGTGCCTATAGAAATATATTTTTTAATATCTCCTCTCTATCGCGTCGCCAAAAACACCTTGATTCACTACACCAATATCAATATAGTCGATGGCTATAAGGGGGCAGTTTGGAGATCGGAAAAAATTGTACGGTAAGCGCATTTTTTAACCAATTGAAGGGCGTAAATGATTGATTTGACGTCAGTGGCTATCGATTTTAACTTTTTTTTGTTTTTTTCGGCATCGCATTTAGATTATCCGATTAGACAAAATCTACGTCAAACAGCGTATAGCGCGGGAGTACACCCAGTTGCGATAGCAAGGAATGTTAAAAACCGTACAATAATTTTCTATATCCAAACTGACCCCTATTACAGCAAGATAAGATGAAGGACTCACTGAGGGATACAAATATGGCAGGTTCCCAAAATAGTAATGTCGAGGCAAATAAATTGCTTTATATTTTCATGTTTATTGGAGTCATCCCGTTAATAATTATCTTTGGAATTTATCTTCATAATTCCGACTCCCAACTGCTAAATAATATATCAGCCAGAACCGGCAGCCTTCCGGCAGTCCTATCATCCAATAACCCATTAATGACAAAAGTAATGGATGTTTATTGCAAGAGTGCACCACTGCTTGCTTTTGTTTTGTTTTTATTGTCAATTAAAAAAAGACAAGTAATTAAAAAAATCAACAGAGACATCCTAATAAGATCATGCTTGTTTAGCCCATTTGTTTATTTTTTCTTTATTTATATGTTTTTGTTTCGAAATTTTGAATTAACAACGTCGGGGAGGCCTGTTCGGCTCATGTCCAGTCATGACCTCACCCTGCTATTATTTTACATTTGTTTATACCTTTCCATTTTCTTATTAACTTATGGCATTCTCTATATTCCAATAATCGCTTGTAAACTATATAAAGAAAGGCGGTAATTCCGCCTTTCTTTACTATTTATTAATGTGCAGGACGGATAACCTCATTATTAAGAAAATCCACTGCTTTATCGTCAATCAGAGCTGCAACCGTACCTGCAACAATAATCCCCATAATCCCCACAGTCACTGCTGGAATCCCAGCCGCTAACAAAGCGGCACCTAGTGTCGCTGAAAAAATACCCAGCGCCACGCTGGCAGCTATTCCACCTAACACCCAAGATTCCACTTCCAGTATCAACGGCGCCCA
>Ga0308160_10003084_pt1 | contig 19191 bp, 10 predicted proteins | sample PhyFR1_FD_201036 | JGI IMG/M metagenome (GOLD analysis project Ga0308160, IMG submission 201036) | Phyllosphere microbial communities from UC Gill Tract Community Farm, Albany, California, United States - DLSLF.R1 | ecosystem: Host-associated > Plants > Phyllosphere > Unclassified | place: USA...
TATTTGATTTTACAGAAACAATCACTGGGGCAGCTGCAGGGTTCCAGCCCTGAAAGTCGCCAGGCACCCAAAGTGAAGGGAATCCACTGAAAAGCTTATACGGGGTAACCATGATGGCAACACTGCCCGAATATACGCTACGGTCAAGATAAGATTGAACACGAACGATCAAACTACCTTTCTCTTCAGGTGCTAAGCCTAAATCCAGCGCTATTTTATTTAGTTCTTTACCTTGAAGTGATTTGGCTAAAATATCATCACCAACTTCCATGTTTACCGCATTTGCCCATGGTGTAGCGCCAATTGTATCTGCTGGAGTACTGATTTGCAAGGTGTAAGTTACCGGCGCTTTTACCGGGTAACTAACTTCTGGCCAGGTAAAGGTGATTACCGCGTTATCGGAATCACTTTCATTGATTACCAGGTCGCTTACGGAAGCTGAAAGCCCTGCACCAAAAGACACTGGTTTAAGCGTAGTTAGGTTCGCATCCTTCTTACAGCCTGTAAGGATTACCAGCAATGTGAAAAAGCTGGCAAATGAATGAATTAATTTTTTCATATAATAATAATTAATAGCCAGGGTTTTGTATCAATAATGGGTTTGCATTTAATGCTGCAGTTGGAATTGGAAACAATAGTCTTGATGCCGGGGCAGCAGGAGCAAGGCCCCTGGCCAGAAGAAATTTTCCAAAGCGGATCATGTCCTGCCTGCGGTGACCTTCCCAGGTTAACTCAAATCCTCGTTCATTATAAACATCATCCAAGCTTGGATTTGATGGCAAGGCACTTAATCCGGCCCGTACTCTTACCTGATCAATTAATGGTTTAGCGAGTGCTGGATTTGACAAGCGTACATAACATTCGGCCTTCATTAACAGGATATCTGCATAGCGATAAATTGGGAAATCATTTGATGCCCCACCACTGTTCATGGGCGCTACAGGAAAGAATTTCTGACTCCTTGCGCCATCATTAGGATTGGCACCAGGGTTATCTACATTGGTTAAGTCTAAACTGTAATTTGTAAACCCTGCTGGTTTAGGACCATATGGATTGGAACCAAATCTGAATTGCCTTTTTCTGATATCACTGTCTGAAAACTTTTCTACAAAGTCTCTCGGAATGACACTACCATTCCATCCGCCGAATCCTATCACTGCCGTGCCGTCAGTTCCGCCAAGACTTCTTACCGTGAAGATATTTCTACCAACTACATCTACCTTTGTATAGATGGCAAGAATGGTTTCATCATCAGGTAAAACATCGCCGAAAAGTTCAAAGTATTTATATCCTAATGGATTAGCAGCATCAGCTGCTCCTGAATGTAAACTAAAACCTCCACCGTTAATTTTTTCGCAGGTTTCCAAACATTCATTCCACATTGGTGATCCGGTGTAAACTTCTGCATTCAAATATAATTTGGCTAACAATGCATATCCTGCCCATTTGTTAAATCTTCCATAAAATTCGCCGCCTTTGGTAGCTGGCAGCAGCTCTACATTTTCTTTGATTTCATTGACAATGAAACTGAAAATCTCGCTTCTTTTCCCTTGAGGAATTTTGTCAACAGGCAGGTTGTTTTCCGTAAAAAAAGGAACATCACCAAAGTCATCAATGGCCAGATAATAGAAAAAGGCTCTCAATACTTTGGCCTCTGCAATCTTTGCGGGTTCCGCCTTTGCCTGCTCCAATTGTCGCACTGCCAGGTTTGCATTGAAAATAGATTTGTACAGCCAGTTCCATGTATTGTTTACAAAACCATCTGTGGGTAACCACTGACGGAGGTGCATCCTGGCAAAGTCCAGTTCCCAATCACCTGTAGTACGGTGTGGTACAACCTGTTCATCTGATGACATGTTGTTTAAATCATACCAGCCGCGGTCCGCACCTGCATATCCAACCCCGTCCCAATTACCTGGCATCTGTGCATATACGGCTGCGAGGGCAACATTGGACCCTTGCGGTGAATTATAAAATTCATCAGAAGCGTATTTGTCATATATTTTTTCGTCAAGTTTGGTACAGGACTGTAAAAGCACTGTAGCAAAACATGCGTATAGGAATATCTTTTTCATGTTCGTATTATTTAAGATTAATATTTAGACCTACAGCAATGCTGCTTACACGTGGGTAAATACCACCATCACCACCAAAGCCATTTCCACCGCCCACATTTAATTCAGGATCAACACCAGAATATTTTGTGAATAGGGCCAGGTTGTTTCCAGTCAGTGATAGTCTTAATCCACTGATGTACTTTACATTCTTCAGGTCAAAGCGGTAGCCAACCATTATATTTTCAAAGCGCAGGAAAGCCCCATTTTCAAGCCATAAATCAGAACCATATTCTGATGTATAAATGCCAGTTGGAATTGCACTATCGAGAATATTCGACTTACCAAGGTTTTCGAACAAGCTTAATTCTTTTCGTATGTTATTATAGATCTTGTTGCCGCCAGAACCCCTCCAAACCATGGATGCTACGAAGTTTTTGTAGGAGAACGATGGTGTGAACGCATAAGAATAAGTTGGCAGTGCAGAACCGTTGATTACACGATCGGGGCTTCTTGCTCCCTGGTCAATTGTTCCGTCTGCATTTTGATCTACAACCGTCTCTTTATTGTTTTCATCTTTTCCTGAGCTTTGCAGAATATTAAATGTTCCGATTGGTTTACCTGCAATGAGGTAAGAATTTGGACCCCAACCCACATAGTCTGTATTAAGGGGAATCCCATTAATAGAGCCACTAAGACTTAAGACTTTATTATTTAATATTGAACCGTTACCAGCCAGCGTTAAGGTGGTATTGGTGTTTTTGATCACATCAAAACTTAAAGTGGCCTCTAATCCGCGATTGCGCAGCGAACCAACATTGGCACTAATGCTTCCAAATGGATATGGTGGCTGAGGTACGGTGTAGTTAAATAACAGGTTTTTAGTTGTGGCAGTAAATGCATCTACTGTACCGCTCAATTTCCCATCAAGCATGCTGAAATCTAAGCCCACATTGGTCTGGTATTTTGTTTCCCATCTTAAATCTGCGTTTGCATTCTGCGAAATTGCATAGTTGGTGATTTGAGCGCCTCCAAAGTACGCCTGTCCGGCATAACCTACAAGCTCAATAGATCTTTGAGGACCTAATCCTTGTTGGTTGCCGGTTACACCGTATCCGCCCCGCAATTTCAGGCTGTTGAAAATGGTTTGGCTTTGCATAAAAGGCTCCTGATCAATTCTCCATGCGAGCGATACCGAAGGAAAATTTCCCCATTTATTGTTTGCCCCGAACACCGTAGATCCATCGCGTCTCATGCTTGCGGTAAGGATATATCTATCCAGATAAGAATAGTTTACACGACCTAAAAAGGAAATCAGACTGCGGTCGTTTTTATAGGAAGAAAAATCTCCAGGCAGGACTTTGGTCAAATCGCCAAGTTGAAGTGCGTTATAAGTAGCAATATCGTTGATAAACCCTCTTGCTTGAGAAAAACTTCCCTGATAACTTTGGTTTTGCCACTCATAGACGCCAATAACATCGATATTATGGTCACCAAAAGTTTTTTTGTAGTTTAAACTCAGGTCGAGTAAACGCTCATTCTGGCGGTTATTGTTGATGTTTGCAATACCGTTCTGATCAACAGCAGCGGTTAATGTCGACTTTGCGGGAAGAAAATAGCCCCAGCTGTTATCTACTTTCCTCCAGGTTCCAAATGCACCTGCAGTCAATCCTTTAACGATCTCCAGGTCAGCCCGGACACTGCCGAAAAGGTTGTTGGTGCTACCCTCATTAATCACCGTTTGAGCAACGGCGTAAGGATTGATGTACTGAAAAACGTTGGGGTCGGTGTAATAACTTCCATCGGTATTAAAAACCGGGTCGGTAGGTCTGGAGAGATAGGCATTGCTTATTAAATTCGAGGAGAAGGCCGCTCTGCCAACACTATTGGGACTACCTTTTGTATTGTTAATGCTACTGCTAAGGGTCATGGTGATGTTGAGCTTATCATCAAGTGCTTTTTGTGTAGCCTGAATTCTGCCGATGTAGTTTTTGTTATTGGAGTTTATTACAATACCATCTTGTAAAATTGCGTTTAACGATGCCCTGTAATTAAATTTATCCGCGCCACCTCCAAGTGAAAGTGTGTGATTGTGTGTGCTTCCATTTCGAGTAAGGATATTGAACCAGTCTGTTTCAGCGCCATGGTTTGCAGAAGCAGGGACATTATAAATTTGTGCCTGTTGCCACCATTGACTGGCATCCAGCTGATCAAGTGGATCAGGGATGACATCTATAGCAGATATCGCGTTGTATTCTATGGTTGTAGTTCCTGCCTTACTTTTTTTAGTAGTAACAATAATTACGCCCGGGGCGCCTCTGGATCCGTAAATTGCAGTAGCTGAGGCATCTTTAAGAATATCTACGCTTTCAATTTCTGTGGGTGCCACCTGCCTTAACAGATCCATATTACCCTGAATACCATCAATAACAACTAAGGGGTCATTACCTCCGATAAGTGAACCGATACCTCGGATTCTGACTGAAGGTGAAGACCCTGGTTCACTTCCAGTTTGGGTAACATTTACACCTGCAGCTTTACCTGCGATCTGTTGAAGTGGATTCGTAACGGGACCTGGGTTCAGATCCTTGCTGTTAATGGTAGAAATTGATCCGGTTATGTCTTGTCTTTTTTGTGAACCGTAGCCAACTACCACCACCTGTGCAAGATCAGTTGAGCTGGGTTGTAATTTGACATTAAGTTGGAGATCTGGTTTAACAACAACCGTCTGTTCAGAGACTTCATAACCTACGTAAGTGATTACAAAGGTTTGCGTGCCCAGGGGTACATCAGTTAACACAAATTGGCCGGAGGAATTGGTGCCAGTTCTTTTTTGGCTGCCTTTAATTTGAACTGTGGCATTAGGTAAAGGTTCATTCGTTTCGTCAGTTACTTTTCCACGAACATTTCCAGTTTGAGAGAATGCTGTTAAAGCGGAAAATAGAAAGCAAAGCAAAAAACCAATACTGGTAAAGTAGATTTTTTTCATTGTACGATCGGTTTATATTTGGTTATAAAACATTAGTGCTTAGGCACTGTACAAAGAAAATCTATTAAAGTAAAGGCAGCAATGAATGTGTGTGCTGATATAGAAAATAAAGAACTTACTGAAGTTTTAATGTACTGATAAACAGCTGTTTGTGCAGGATATGATGTTGGCTTAATATCGACTTTTTTGAAGTGTTATAACCTCAAAAGCAATGGTTACAGGTGCTAATCACCCTTGATTTCCATAATTCTTTTTTCAAATTCATGGTTTGAAACAATGGCCTTATTTTTTATTCTTGTTTTATAAGAGTAGATCGTGTTTACGGAATAATTCAAAATTTTAGAAATCCGGTCATTATCGTGAATTCCCAGGCGAATCAATGCAAATATTCTCAGTTCCGTATTTAATAGCTGACCATGCTGAAGTTGGATTTGGTCTTCCTCTTTGAATAATGAGTTATAATCTGCGATGAAGTTTGGAAAGAGCTTAAGAAATACCCGGTCGAAACTCTGGGATAAGTCTTCACGTTCTTTTTTGAGGTCGATTTTGCTTACAATGATTCTGATGTCATCATATTGATTAGACTTCAACTTTTGGGACACTGACTTTTTGAATCGGTCAATTTTGTCAATATAATCAGAATTAATATTGAAATAATAACCGATGTATTCATCCTTAATCTTATTGGCCTCCCGTAATGCGTTGTTAGTTTCTATCAAGATATGATTCGTTTCTTGCAGTGATGTGTTTGCCGCGAAAAGTGATGTTTGGGCGAGTTTAAGTTTCTTATTTTGCTTGATCACAACAATGATGGATGCGATGATTACAAGTGTAAGTATTGTAACTGTAGTAGCGTATTTGATGATAAGATTCTTCTGGTTCTCAACAGTTTCGAGTTGCCGGCCTTCAATGATCCGAAAAAGAGTGCCCACTTCAAACTGACGGTGCCTGGCTCCATAATATTGCGCATCCTGCATCGCCGATTTTATATATTTATAAGCCCGTTGGGTATCACCTGCCTTATATAGGGTATCTGATAATTTAAATAAAGCATAAGTTTCTTTAGTCGAAGATCTGGCATCCGCAAGGGCACTTTTAATGAGTAGATTCAATGATTCATTACCCGGGTCGTCAAATGAATATAAATAACTTAAAGTGCTGGCTATCACTGCGTAATTGTGCAGACCGAGTTTAGGCCTTTTAATTAGATTACGATAAGCATTTAGGGCAAGGTTAATATTTCCCGTTCTCAAGTTTTTAAGCCCTAGTATAAAATAATGATCATAACTATCTTTCTCTGCATACCTCAATGCGGAGTCAGCTAGCTGGTTCCCCCTGTTGTTATATACAGAGCCATAATGGTTGTTGTTTACAAAATTTGCTAAATCATAATAACAACGAGCCTTAATCGTAAAATATGCCGTTTTGTGTTTATCATTCAGTACACCGACATCAACGTTATCTAATACATCGAGCGTTTCTTTGAACATCCCGGATGAAAGCAGTATAAAACCAAGATTCTTTTTTGCCAGACTAATTTTTGCGGGGTCTTTACTGAATGCTGCTACTTCATAAATCTTACTTGCATATACAAATGCAGAATCAAAATTGAAAGTTTTGTACTCCTCAAAAAGAAGTTCATATTGGTTCAACTGTTCGGAAGGATTTCGGCTTATGCTTTTTTTGATTTCATCAATATGTTTTATTTTTTGCTTCGTGTATTTGTCTTTCTGAAGCAGTACCTTATCCAATTCTTTGAGCAGGCTATCTTGGTTAGCATAGGTATGAAGACAAGTGAAAATTAATGAGATGAATAAAATAATTTTTTTTTTAATCATAAAATGAGACGTTACTACCACAAGTTCTTGCCTGGCAACCATTAGCTGATCCATTCTAGGTGAAAAAGCTAGTAGCATAGGAGATGAAGGTACCAATATTTTCAATATCCTAATAACCAGCTATATTTTCGTCTTAAGGAATATGCCCTGTTACCTATAGCATAAACCCTTATATTTGCCGCCGATGAAATATTTGATTGTAGGTTTAGGAAATATAGGGCCAGATTATGCCCATACCCGTCATAACATTGGATTTGACATTGCAGATGCGCTGGTAAAAGGCCTTGATGGCAGCTTTCAGAATATACGTCTGGCTTACTATGCAGAGGTTTCTTTCAAAGGAAAGAAGCTTCATGTAATTAAGCCCAGCACTTTCATGAACCTGAGCGGTAAAGCCGTAAACTACTACATGCAGGAACTGAAGATCCCGTTGGAAAATGTGCTGGTATTGGTTGACGATCTGGCACTGCCATTGGGTAAGCTGCGTTTGAAACTGCAGGGAAGCAGTGCAGGGCATAATGGCCTCAAAAGCATTGAGGCTTTGTGTGGGGGACAAGGTTACCCGCGACTGCGTTTTGGTATTAGTGATAATTATCCTAAAGGCAGACAAGCGGATTATGTACTTGCACTCTTTGATAAAGACGAACAGCTGGAAATTCCTGCATTGATTGATAAAAGCGTGGAACTGATCAAAAGCTTTGTCACCATAGGTCCGGCTAAAACAATGACACTATTTAACTCGTAAACAGAGCGCAGCAATTTTACTGTGTAATAACTCCAGATCAAACGGTTTGCTCATAATGTCATTTGCTCCGGCATCAAGCGCAGTTTGTTTGTCGCTTTCCATTACCGCAGCAGAAAAGGTAATGATTGGAATAAACTGTTTGCCTGGAACGGCACCAGCACGGATCTTCCGGATGGCATCAAGGCCGTTTAAGACTGGCATGAAAGTATCCATAAGAATCATGTCGAAATCCTGCTCTTCTAATTTATCAATAGCTTCCTGACCGTTTTCCACCAATATAGCTTCGATCTGCCAGGATTTCAATATCCTTAATATTAAGAACTGGTTAATGGCGTTATCTTCTGCAACCAGGATCTTTATCCCTGGAAAGGTGCTCAGGCCACCGCTCGCCGGCGCCGCAGCAGGTGCAGTAGCAACATCCTCTGGTAATTCATACCAATTGCTGAAACTAAAGTTGCTGCCCTTAGATTCTTCGCTGGTTACTTCAAGCACCCCATTCTTTAAGGCGGCCAATTGTTTAACAATGGATAGGCCTAAACCTGTTCCGCCAAACTTAAGCGTGGTGGACTCTTCTGCCTGCTCAAAAGTTTCGAAGATTTTATCAATGTTATCTTTAGCAATTCCTATTCCTGTATCTATAACTGAGAATTTAAGCAGTACTTGTTTTTGTTTGCGCTGTTGTATTTCTACTTTAAGCAATACGCTGCCTTCCAACGTGAATTTAATGGCATTGCCAATTAAATTCATCAGGATCTGATTAAGCCGTAAGGAATCTGCCATGATGAATTCAGGCACATCTGCTGCGATATCCAAGGATAGTGCAAGGTTTTTTTCCTTTGCTTTGATCATCAGCAGATTGATCACATCCTTACAAATATTGTGGATCTGAGTTTTAACACGACTGATTTTAAACTTGCCAGATTCAATTTTAGATAAATCCAGGATGTCATTAATCACACCCAACAGTGATCTGGAAGATACTTCAAGCAGGGCAACCATTTCTTGTTGCTGTTCGTTGAGTTCTGAATCTTTTAATAATCCGGTGATGCCAATGATACCGTTGATGGGGGTGCGGATTTCATGGCTCATATTGGCCAGGAAGTTCTCCTTGATTCTTTTACCGGTTTCAGCAAGTTCTTTTGCTTTTATCAGACTCTCCTGATAGCTGAGGAGCTCCTGATTCTTGTTTTTAAGTTCTCTGCGGCTGTTTTCAAACCTTATAAAAGCATCAACTTTTGCTGCCGTAACAAAAGGATTTAGTGGTTTATATAAATAATCCACTGCGCCAGACTGGTATCCCATCAGCGCATATTCAGTGTCTGTTGATATGGCAGTAACAAAAATTACCAGGATGTCTTTCGTTTTTGGATTGCTTTTTAAGATACGTACCAATTCAAATCCATCCATTTCTGGCATTTGCACATCCACCAGCGCAATGGCAACATCTGATTCCCAGGCAATCCTCAAAGCGTCATTTGGACGCGTTGTACTTAATATATTGATATCATCACGTTGCAATAAAGCTTCCAATGCGATGATATTTTCTTCCCGGTCATCAACAATCAGTATGTTAATTTTATCCATGTGTCGGCTCGTATATTAAGTGATTTTCTGGTAGATATTGTTTAGCTTGTCAATGACTTTAAAGTACTTCGCAATGTTTCCCTTCAAGCGCTCTTTGCTTCCTAAACAAAGAAAGCCAAAATTCGTCAGACTGTCGAAGAATAAATTTAAGACTTTTTCCTGTAGCTCCTCATTGAAATAGATAAGCACGTTGCGACAGGAGATGATGTGGAACTCGTTAAACACGCCATCTGAAACTAGGTTATGTATGGAAAGCAGCGTATTTGGTTTCAACTCGGACTGGATATAAGCAGCTTCATGATTGGCCTGATAATAATCAGAGAGGCTGTTGCAGCCGCCAGATGCTTTATAATTTTCTGAATATAACTTCATGTCTTTTAAATTATACTTGCCTTCCCTGGCTTTATCAATTACAATCGAATTGATGTCTGTGCCATAAAAGAAAGCCCTGTTGTACAAGCCTTCTTCCTTGAATGCAATGGCAAAGGAATAAAGTTCCTCGCCTGTGGAGCAACCTGCGTTCCATACCTTTATGTGCTGGTAAGACCCCAGGTAGGGCAGCACCTTCTTCCTAAAAGCATAAAAAAAAGCAGGGTCACGGAACATTTCTGTCACGTTAACGGTAACCTCCGTTAAAAAGTGCTCGAAATAATCGGCATCATTCGTTAAAATACTTCTTAATTCAAATAAGCTCAGGTTCTGTAGCTGAAGAATTCTCATCACCCGCCGCTTTAATGATGCAGCGGAATACTGACTGAAATCAAAGCCATGGACATGTCTGATCAGCTGGATCAGTTGATCCATATCTTCATGGGAAATAGTTTCGGGTACCATAAATCTCTAACTTAACCAAACGCGCATCATAGATAAAAGTCTGTCGATGTCCACTGGTTTGGAAATATAATCGCTGGCACCAGCTTCAATACATTTCTGCCGGTCATTTTTCATGGCTTTGGCAGTAAGTGCAATAATTGGAATTTTGGCATATACATCATCCTGACGAATTTTAGTCATGGCTTCGTAGCCGTCCATCTCCGGCATCATGATGTCCATCAATATCAAATCTATTGGTTTATCGCCATGGAGCCTTTCTATGGCCTCTCTTCCGTTATTTGCTATTACGATGTTCATATCAAATTCATGCAAAGCCGTAGAGAGGGCAAAAATGTTCCGCATGTCGTCATCTGCAATTAAAATGCACTTGCCTTGTAATACCTTTTCCTGGCTGCTTGGTTTAACCGGCCGGGCTGGGCTTACAGGTGCGATGTTCATGGCTTGTTGCTGATGTTGAAGCTTATTCACAAAGAGGTTCACTTCATCCATTAGCCTGTCATTCGATTTATTGGACTTAAGGACCATGGCTTCAGAGTACTGCATAATCTGGGTCATTTTGTGTTGATCCAATTCCATTGCAGTATTTATAACTACTGGAATATGTGCAAGCCGGGGTTGTAATTTAATTTTATCCAACAGTTCCATGCCGGACATATCAGGCAGGTTCAGGTCAAGGATGATGCAGTCAAACAGCTGCTCTTCCAGGATGCCGAGTGCCTGTTCGGCGGTAAAAGCCTGACTAACTTCAATGCCTTTTGCCGTAAGTTGCTCTTTAACCAAGGCGCTTTGCAATTCCTGATCTTCAACCAGCAATACACTTTTTACATTATTTTCCTTTGTCTGGGTAATCAGTTCAAAGGCCTCATTAAGTTGACTACGTTCAACTGGTTTTTTCAGAAATCCGATTGCACCTTCCTGCTTAGCCCGGTTTTGGTTATTTTCTCCGGAAGACATCATATGGACCGGTATCTGTGCCGTCTTATGGTTTGATTTCAGGCTTTTTAAGATGCTCCAGCCGTTTGTATCTGGCAGGAAAACATCCAGTATAATGGCGTCTGGAATAACCGTACTGGCAATTTCCAGTGCCGTCTTTCCGTCATGCGCAAGCAATGGTTTATAGCCCTTTTCTTTTGCATAATTTTCCAAGAGCCTGGCAAAAAGGACATCATCCTCCACAACAAGCATGGTCGGTAATACTTGCTGCTTGCCGTTTATCGCTGATGTTGAATCTTCTTTGGTGTTTGCTGTTGCAACCTGGCTGTCGCTCTCGGTTAAGGGTAAGAACAAGGTAAATTCACTGCCTAAAGATGGGTTGCTTGATAATTGAATTTCTCCACCAAGCAAGGCGGCTAATTCTTTGCTGATGGAAAGCCCCAATCCGGTTCCACCATACTTACGGCTGGTAGATCCATCCGCTTGCTGGAAGGCTTCAAATATCAATCGCTGTTTTTCTTCCGGAATGCCGATACCAGAATCGGTTACTGAAATCGCAATGACTTCTTTATTGTTGTTTTTGAGGTTAGCGGCATAAAACACCTGGGGGCTTTTGGCTTTGGTAAATGTCAATTCGATGTGCCCGTTTTCCGGTGTAAATTTGAACGCGTTTGATAAAAGATTTTTAACGATTTGCTCCACCCGGCTCGCATCAGAAAGAAATTCTTTGGGAAGCGCCTGATCAATGCTGGTGCTGAAGTTGATGTGTTTGCCAGCCGCAACTTCAGCGAACAAAGACTCCATATTCCGACTGATTTCCAGTGGACGTACAGGTTCAATCGTCAAGTCCACCTTTCCAGATTCTATTTTAGATAGGTCCAGGATATCGTTAATTAAGTTCAAAAGGTCCGTACCCGCATTATGTATTACACCGGCATATTTTATCTGATCACTGGTCAGATTTACCGGTTTGTTTTCTTTCAATATTTTAGCAAGAATCAGGATGCTGTTTAAAGGTGTCCGCAATTCATGACTCATATTGGCCAGGAATTCAGATTTATACCTGCTCGAAGCCTCTAGTTCTTCTGCCTTCATGCCGATAGCTTCTTTCGCTTCATTAATGGCGATATTGCGTTCTTCCAGCTGCTGTGCCTTTTCTTCGAGCTCCGCATTGGTTTGCTGCAGCTCTTCCTGTTGAATCTTAAGCTCTTCTTCCGAAGCCTGCAACTGTTCAGATTTTTGCATCAACTCTTCATTGGTTGCAATCAGTTCTTCCTGCTGTGTTTCGAGTTCTTCACTTTGGCTTTGTACCTTTTCATACATCTTACGAAGTGTAACCCTGGCAATGGCACTGCTTAGGCCAGCTGCTGTGCCGGATGACAAACTTTCTAAGAAAACCCTTCCATCTTCATTTGGCGTTTGCAGGTAACCAAGCTCAAGTACGGCAAGCGTAATGTTGTCATTTACAATAGGAATTACATATAATATCCTTGGGCTACTATCTCCAAGTGCCGAATTGACCTTAATGTAATTTTCGGGCAGTTCGGTGATGCAAAGCATCGTTTGTTCCGCTGCAGTCTGACCCACAAGCCCTTCGCCTTTTCTAAATGACATGGCCGCTTTCCCCGGCCGGGTAGCATAGCCGGCTTTGAAATCGTAAGTATCTTCACTGGATCGAATGTATATGGTTCCAACTGCCGCCCTGGTATATTTACATATTTCGTTGAGAATCTTTGTTGCCAGCGTATCAATTTCCAGGTTTCCAAGCATTAGTTCATTTACCTGGCCCAGTTTAGACATCAGTTGGTTTTTCTGTTTATTATCGAAAGAAAGCTGTGCCAGGCGTTCATTGCGCTCCTTCACCTGCTCTTCCACCCGTTTCTGAAAATCGAACGTTTTCCGTATCAATGTTAACAGGTAAGAAACCAGAACGAGGATGCTAAGGGAACTAATGATGACAATCAAGATTGTCCGGCTTGATCTCTTATAGGCCTCATCTGCTCTTTCTTTTAAAAGCTGTCGCTCATTATCAATCATCTCGATGATGATATTGTAGATTTTTGCCCTTAAAATCTGACCCTTATCTGTGTTTATACTGAGTTCTTTGGATTTAAGACCAGAATCTTTAAACAACTCCAGGTTTTGCTGCATGGTCTCCAGCTTCAACACGGTGAGATATTTAAGGGAATCTATCCTTCTGCTTTGCGGAAGATTATCTTTGACCAACTCCTGCAACTCCGTTATGGAAGGAATGATATGCGCTATATGTTCCGTGTATGGTTGCAGAAACCGCTGCTTACCGGTTATGATAAAGCCCCTAAGCCCTGATTCGCTATTGGTAATCTCCAGATCCAATTCCTGAATTTTAGTGATCACTTTGTAAGTGTGGGTTTCCCAGGCATCAATTTCACGGGTGGAAAGAACACTTAGACAAGAAGTTACAGCGGAGATTAAAGCAACGATCAGCGTGATGGTAAAGCCGATCAATACCTGCCTTTTGAATGCAGTATTGAGCATATTTTGAGATTGTAAAAGAATTTTTACGCAATAGTAACTAATATAAAGAGCGAAACAAAAAATTAACACTTTTTAACGAAAACTAGAAAAATAATTTCTTTAGACTTGTAACTAAATTATTAGTTCCTATTCTAATCAAATACTTAACCCATTTTAAATGAGAGCGCTCTACATCTTTATTTGCCTGTTCTGTATCACATCCTTCCAGAGCAGCGCGCAGGTATCTACCGAAACATCATCCATTAAAGGAATTGTAATTGATTCCGCATCCAAGAAAGGTCAGGACTACATAACTGCTGCCCTTAAAAAAGAAAATGTCACCATTAAAACGGCAGTTTCAAAATCTGACGGTTCCTTTCTTATCGAGAAAGTGGTACCTGGCAAGTACACCTTAGTTGTTGTTGCCATGGGATTCAGCTCCAAATCCATCCCCCTGGAAGTAAGCAGTCCTAAAGTATATGACCTGGGTAAAATTACCCTGGCTTCTCAGGCCAACGACCTGAAAGAGGTCAGCGTTACCGCCGCTAAACCGATCATCAAACAGGATATTGACCGCATAACCTACGATATGCAGGCCGATCCGGAAAGCAAGGTTAACACGGTGTTGGACATGATGCGTAAGATACCTTTACTGTCTGTGGACGCAGAGGATAACATCAAGCTAAAAGGAAGTGGCAGTTATAAGATTCTGATTAACGGCAAACCTTCATCTTTGGTTGCCCGAAATCCATCAGATGTGTTTAAAAGCATGCCGGCTGCCAATATTGAGAAGATCGAAGTAATTATAACGCCTCCGGCTAAATATGACAGCGAAGGCCTGGCTGGTATTATCAACATCATCACCAAGAAAAATATTGATGCCGGTTATAATGGCAGCTTAAACTATCGTCATACATTCCCAACCGGTGGTCCAGGTGGTTCAGGTTCCATTACCGTGAAACAGGGCAAATTAGGCCTTAGTGCTTATGGTGGTTTAAACAAATATAAGAACCCGGCAACTACTTATACCAACAGCCGGTCGACCACTGGAACAGAAAGCATCCTGCCAACGCAATTGAATCAGGATGGAACCAGCAGTTATAATAGTAATTTCGGTTACATCAGCACGGAGCTTAGTTATGAGATCGATACCCTGAACCTCATTACCGGAGAATTTTCCATCAATAAAAGTACGAATGACAATAACTCCGACCTTGGTTCTATGCTTACTCAGGGTGGAAGTCCGTATCAATCCTATACCTCCAAAAACACTTCAGAAAATGAATGGAAGGGCTATGATATCAGTATTAACTACCAGAAAGGCTTTAAGAGTAACAAAAACCGTTTGCTGACCCTTTCCTATAAAGCCAGCAATTTCAGCAACGGACAAGAATCTCAATTCTTACTGTCAGACCGCTTTAACTATACACCGGATCTGTATCCTAATTACAACCAGAACAACGAGGGTAAATCAAACGAACAAACCATTCAAGCGGATTATGTACATCCCGTTGGAACAAAACTGAATATTGAAGGTGGTGTTAAAGCCATTCTGCGCGAAAACAGCAGCGTGTTTGAATATCAGGGTCAGAATGCCGGTGGCGATTATGTTGTTGACCCAACCAGAACCAATGATTTTGACAATCAGCAGAATGTTTACGGCATTTACAATTCTTATCAGTATAATTTAACCAACTGGGGTTTTAAAGCAGGGGTAAGGGTTGAACTAACCACCATAGACGCGGATTTTGTATCTCAATCATCCAACCTAAACAAGGATTTCTTCAACGTTATTCCTTCCTTGTCCATAAACAGGAAGTTTAAAAACATGAGCAGCTTAAACTTTGGCTATACCCAGCGTATTGAACGTCCTGGAATCTGGGAACTGAATCCTTTTGTAGATCGCTCACCAAACTTTGAGTCTACCGGTAACCCTGACCTGCAGCCCGTTCTTAACAACAGTTTTGATTTAAATTACAGCAGGTTCAAGAAAGGTTCCATCAACATTGGATTAAATTACTCCTTCGCCAATAACACCATCCAGTACGTTAGCACATACTTTCCTCAGGATGAGATTACCAGGACTACCTATGTAAACACCGGAAAAGACCGTAAACTTGGTACCAATTTCAACGTGTCTTATCCTTTTACACCAACATTGAACTTAACATTGGGTGGAAACATGAATTACATCTGGCTGGAAGGTTTTGTAAATGGCGAAAATGTTAAAAACGACGGTCTTCAGGGTTATATGTATGGCTATCTGAGTTACAAACTCAAAAGCGGATGGCGTTTAGGTGGTAACTTCAGTTACAACAGTTCATGGATCACTTTGCAGGGCAGTTCAAAACCAATGGTTTACACCTCATTCTCCCTGGGTAAAGATATCATCAAAGATAAATTGACTTTCAGTGGTAGCGTAAGCAATCCATTCCGCAAATTCCAGGCCTGGGAGAATGATACCGAAGGACCAAATTTCAGACAACATACATACAGTGAGAATTATTCCAGACGTTTTAACTTAAGTTTGAACTGGCGTTTTGGTAAATTGAAAGAATCCATTAAAAAGAACCAGCGCGGAATTAGTAATGACGACGTTAAATCGGGCGGAGGTTCTGCCTCAAAATAAAAACAATGATTAAAGTATACGGTATCCCAAATTGTAACTCAGTAAAAAAAGCCATTACCTGGCTTAAAGAAAATAACCGGGAATTTGAATTCCACGATTTCAAGAAAGAAGGGGTAAATGCAGATCAGCTGAAAAGCTGGTCTGCTGCTTTTGGTTGGGAGCAGGTGCTAAATAAAAAAGGCACCACCTGGAAAAAGCTTACGCCTGAACAGCAAAGCGCCGTAGTAGATGAAGCATCTGCGGCAGCAGTGATGATTGCTGCACCAAGTATGATCAAAAGACCGGTCATTTTAAATGATGATAAACCGGTGCTGCTTGGCTATGATGAGGAGCGCTACGCACAAAGCATCAAAATATAAACCCAATTTGTTATTTATTGTTAATCTTAAACTGATATGGACTAAACTGTATTAGCTTTGGTTATGACTAAAAAACTCCTTTTAATACTGCTTTTGCTGCCCTTACAAATGTTGGCGCAAACTGCCGTAAACGGTCGGGTATATGATTTTGAAAATCGATTACCGCTTGCACAAGTAACCGTAGAGAACCTTAACAATAAACAGACAACCAGAACTGCCGCAACCGGTAATTTCAGTATTACGGCAAACCAGGGCGATGTATTGACATTTAGCCTAAAGGGGTATCATACAGATACGCTCTATTTAACCAGTATGCGCGCTTTGGCGGTTTATCTTCCAAATTCTTCGATCAGTTTAACAGAGGTTAAAATTCAATCGGCAAAGATTTCCCCTTACCTGGATGTGGAAAACATCAATTCTGGTATCAAACCCGTTAAAAGGATCGAAGGTGATGGCCTGGAAGGTAAGAAGAACAATGACCGTGCAGGTGGCATCATCCTTAACCTTGGTTTTGATAAAATGAAGGCCCAGCGGGAGAAAGAACAAAAGCTTAATCAGAATGAAGGCTATGAAAATGAAATCCGCCTGAATTTCAATGAACGCACCGTAGGAGAAATGGTTAAGCTGAAAGGGCAGGAACTGAAGGATTTTATATCCATTTACCAGCCCAGTGTGGAACGCGTAAGGAGCGAAGCACCCTTCAACTATACTTTATACATTGCACAAGCCTATCAGGCATGGCTCAAATTGCCCCCTGAACAAAGAAAAGTACCTAAATTCAAATAACAATTATGATCAAAAAATGCAGCAAAAGTCTTCTGTTTTTGCTTGGTTTCCTGACAATCGGAGTCCAGGTTGAAGCGCAGGAAGCTGCCAGCCCACAAACTGGCAAATACAGTTCACAAGACGCTTTCAGTCCTTTATTTTACACCAGTAATGGAAATGAATATCGCTCGGCAAGCGGATATCCCGGCCCGAAATACTGGCAGAACCGTGCAGATTATAACATCACTGCCAATCTGGACGAACAAACCCATACCGTAAGCGGTACGGTCAGCATAACCTACAAAAACAACAGTCCGGATCAATTACCCTTCCTGTGGCTTCAATTAGATCAGAATCTTTTTGCTAAAGATTCCCGTGGTAATGCACTGATCACTTCAGGCAGCAGATATGGTGCACGTGGTGAACAAATCAATGGTGGTTACAAAATCACCAACCTAAGTGTTGCTCAAAAGGCCAAAGCGGTTAAGTTCAACTCTTTAATTGAAGATACCCGCATGCAGATTCAGCTGGATCAACCAATGGCTGCTAACGGTGAAGTGATTACCATCAAAATGGATTTCTCTTTCCCTATTCCGGTTAACGGTTCTGACCGCATGGGGCACCTGAGCACCAAAAACGGAGAGATCTACAGCATTGCACAATGGTTTCCAAGGATGAGCGTTTATGACGATGTTCATGGATGGAATACCTTACCTTACTGGGGTGCAGGTGAGTTCTACCTGGAATATGGCGATGTGAACTATAGCGTAACCGCTGCTGCTAATCAAGTGGTATTAGGCTCCGGCGAGTTGCTTAACCCGCAGGAGGTATTCACAGCAGAAGAACTTAAACGCTGGAATGCCGCTAAAAACAGTGATAAGACTGTGATCATTCGCTCAGAAGCAGATGTGCTGAATCCGGCTTCCAGACCATCTAAATCAAAGATCACCTGGAAATACCGCATGAACAACACCCGCGATGTGGCCTGGGCCTCTTCAAAAGCATTCATCGTTTCTGGGGCACGCATCAACTTGCCAAGTGGCAATAAGGCGTTTGCAGTAGATGCACATCCGGCAGAAAGTAATACGCCAAACGGTTATGTAAGGGGTGCGGAGTTTGTGAAAAGCAGCATCGAGCATTATTCAAAACAATGGTTTGAGTATCCTTACCCAATGGCCATTAACATTGCCTCCAACATCAGTGGTATGGAATATCCAGGCATTGTGTTCTGTGGTTATGAAGCTACAGGCGAAGAAGCATGGGGTGTAATTGATCATGAGTTTGGTCATAGCTGGTTCCCAATGATTGTGGGTAGCAATGAGCGTAAATATGGATGGATGGATGAAGGATTTAATACTTTCATCAATAACATCTCAAAAACCGTGTTTAACAATGGAGAATTTAACAAAGGCAGAATGGATTATCAGGCTACTGCAAAGTATCTTGCGCGCCCGAGCAATGAAAGAATCATGCTGGAGCCGGATGCCATGCGTGAGGCGAACATCGGTGTTAACCTGTATTTTAAACCAGCAATTGGTTTAGAGATGCTTCGTAAACATATCCTGGGCGAGGCACGCTTTGATTACGCTTTCCGCAATTACATTAAACATTGGGCCTATAAACACCCAACACCGGTAGACTTCTTCCGCGCTATGGAAAATGCAGCTGGCGAAGACCTTGCCTGGTTCTGGAAAGGCTGGTTTATCGAGAACTGGAACATGGATCAAGCCATAACCAGTGTAAAAGAGGCGAAATCTAAAGCTGGTGCAAGAGAAGGTTATGACATTGTTGTCAGCAACCTGGATCGCCTGCCCATGCCGATTATACTTGGTGTGGAAACTGCAAGCGGTAAAAAAGAACTCGTAAAAGTACCGGTTGATGTTTGGATGCGTAACAGCGCCTGGACTGTTCACTTCCCAACTACTGAAGAAGTTGTTGCAGTAACCCTTGACCCGGATCATGAAT
>Ga0308160_10003085_pt1 | contig 19190 bp, 14 predicted proteins | sample PhyFR1_FD_201036 | JGI IMG/M metagenome (GOLD analysis project Ga0308160, IMG submission 201036) | Phyllosphere microbial communities from UC Gill Tract Community Farm, Albany, California, United States - DLSLF.R1 | ecosystem: Host-associated > Plants > Phyllosphere > Unclassified | place: USA...
CGGCGATGTCCCGGTACGCCGGGGAGCCGGCCAGCAGCGCGTCGTGGCTGCCCTGCGCGGTGACCCGCCCCTCCTCCAGCACCAGGATGGTGTCCGCGTCCGCGATGCTGGCCACCCGTTCGGCCACGACCAGCACGGTGGCGTCCGCCAGCATGGGTTGCAGGGCGCGGCGCAGCCGGTGGTCGGTGCCGTAGTCCAGGGCCGAGAAGCTGTCGTCGAAGAGGTAGACATCGGCGCGGCGGAGCAGGGCCCGGGCAATGCAGAGCCGCTGCCGCTGGCCGCCGGAGAGGTTCGCGCCGCCCTGGCTGAGCGGGGCGTCCAGCCTGCCGTCGAGTTCGCGGACGAAGACGTCGGCCTGCGCGGCCTCCAGCGCCTCCCAGAGTTCGGCGTCGGTGGCGTCGGGCCCGCCCACCCGGAGGTTCCGCGCCACGCTTCCGCCGAAGAGGTGGGAGTGCTGTGGCACCAGCGAAATCCTGCCGCGCAGCTGGTCCAGGGGCAGCGTGGCGATGTCCACGCCGCCCAGGGAGACGGTGCCGTGCGTCGGGTCCAGGAAGCGTGGCAACAGGTTCACCAGCGTGGTCTTTCCGCTGCCGGTGGCGCCGATGACCGCGGTGGTGGTGCCGGGGCGGGCCGTGAAGCTGATCCCGGAGAGCACGGGCTTCTCGGCCCCGGGATAGGCGAAGCCGACGTCACGGAATTCGACCGTCCCGGCGGCTGCACGGGGTTCGGCCGTCCGGACTGCTGCGGTGACGGCGGCGATGCCGGGGTCGGCGATGGACGGCTCGGTGTCCAGCACCGCCTGGATCCGTTCTGCGCAGACGGCAGCCCGGGGCGCCGTCGTGAACACGTACATGGCCATGACGATCGCGATCATGATCTGCAGGATGTAGGCGATGAACGCGGCCAGGGCACCCACCTTCATCTGCCCGGCGGCGATCCGGTGCCCGCCGAACCAGACGACCGCCCCCGAGGACAGGTTCACCACGATCATGATCAGCGGATTCATCCCGGCCACCAGCAGCGCCGAATCCAGGTTGTTGCGGGTGAGGTCCCGGTTGACTGCGTCGAAGCGCCGCATCTCGTGCTCCTGCCGCACGAAGCTGCGGATCACGTTGGCGCCGATGATCTGCTCCCGCAGCGTCCTGCCGGCACGGTCGATGAGCTGCTGGCCGGTCCGGTAGAGCGGGATCAGCCGGCGGACGATCAGGAACATGATCGCGGCCAGGAGCGGGATGACGGCGACCACGATGCCGGAGAGCGCCACGTCCTGGTGGACCGCCAGCACGATGCCGCCGACGAAGCTCGCGGGCGCCGCCACCAGCATGGTCAGGACCAGCAGAGTGAGGTTCTGGATCTGGACGACGTCGTTGGTGGCCCGGGTGACCAGGCTGGACGCGCCGAACCCGGCGATGTCCTGAGAGGAGAGGGTCTGCACGGTGGCGAAGAGGTCGCTGCGCAGGTCACGGGCGACCCGCATGGCGACGACTGCGCCGAGGTAGCCGGCGGCGAGGGCCGTGACCACCTGCACCGCGGCGACGGCGGCCATGATGGCCCCAAGGCGCGGGATGGCCGCGGTGTCGCCGGCGACGATGCCCTGGTCAATGATCGCCGCATTCAGGGTGGGAAGGAGCAGGTTGGCGGTGGTCTGGAGCAGCTGGAGCCCGATGATGGCCGCGACCGCGCCCCGATGCGCGGACAGCGCCCGTCTGATCAGGGCAAACAGCATAGAACCTCCAACGTCGGGTCACGCAGCGTGACGGCGGACGTCGTAACCGTCGCCCGCCGGGCTGGCACCGTCCCCGGCCTGGCAGCGGAACGGTACCCGGAAGCGAAAAGTCCAGCGGCCGCCCCCAGACCGCTTTGTCATTGTATGCCTACAACTCACCGGAATTTGTCACGCGGCGTGTCACATCCGTCAATCGGCGAGGGATCCGCCGCGCTTGCGGGCGACGGCGAAGACCCTACGGAACTCGAAGACCGTCCCGTGCGGGCCCCGCGGGTAGGCCTCACGGAGCATCGCGCCGTATTGCCCCTCAAAGCGTTCGGCGTCGGGGCCGTCGAGTGCGTCGAGGACCGGCCGCAGTCCGGTGCCGCGGACCCATTCCAGGACGGCGTCCGGACCCTGGAGCACCTGGAGGTAGGTGGTTTCCCAGACGTCCGCGTCGCAGCCGGCATCGAGCATCAGCTTCAGGTAATCGGCAGGCTGGCCCACGACGTCGTCGTGCCGGAGGACACCGGCGAGCGGCGCGGCCCACTCCCCTGTCCCGGCCAGGGAGCGCATCAGCGCATGCGAGGGGGCGTCGAAGTTGCCCGGGACCTGGAGGGCGAACCACGCGCCGGGGCGGAGTGCGGCCAGCCACTCCTTCAGCAGCCCTCGGTGGCCCGGGACCCATTGCAGTGCCGCGTTGGTGACCACGACATCGGTGTCGGGGCCGGGCTGCCAGCCGGCGATGTCGGCCTGCTCGAAGCGGAGGCCGCCGCCGGCCAGCGCCGCCGCACGTTCCAGCATCTCCGGTGAGGAGTCGATGCCCACCACATCGGCTCCGGGCCAGCGGGCGCCGAGGGCGGCCGTCAGGTTGCCCTGTCCGCAGCCGAGGTCCACCACCTGACGCGGCTCCTCGGCCCGGATCCGCCCGGTCAGGTCGAAGAAGGGCCGGTCCCGGTGGTCGCCGAACTGTGCATATTTGGCCGCATCCCACTTCATGAGTTCCCCCGCCTCGCAGTTCTTTCACAGCAGTGTGCATTCACTACTGTGTTCATTCACCGCTGTGTTCTTTTACCGCAGTGTTCTTTCACCCGCGGTGTTCTCTCAGGGGAAGCCTAAGCCCGGGCGGGTACCTCCGGGGCGTCACGGTCCGCGGTCCGCGCGGCGCACGCCGCGAGGTCCCCGATCCAGGAGCCCAGCTCCGCCAGGGTCCGGGCCGAGATGCCGTGGCCGCCCGGGTCACGTCGGGAGCGGGCAGCCGCGGATGATTCGCCCAGCAGGTACCGCCAGGTACGGTCGAGCAGTTCGGCGGGGATCACCCGGTCCTGCTCCCCCTGGGCGACGAAGACGGGTGTCCCGGCGAGCAGGCCCGGGGTCACGGCGACTCCGGCGTCGAAGGGCAGCGTCCCGTAGAGGATGGCCGCGCCGGCATAGCGGCCCGGGTCGGAGAGCAGCAGCCCGCCAGCGAAGGCGGCACCGCCACTGAAGCCCACCAGCACCACGGGGCGGCCGGTGGGAGCGGCCCCGTCCAGCCACGTCCGGAACCAGGCCATGGTGCCGGCCAGGGATTCGGCCACCGGACGTCCGATGCCGCGGTTGGCGAACCAGGCGTATCCGCCGCCCTCGGCGATGGGGGCCCGCACGGCGGCATAGGCGGCGCACTCGGGCAGCGCACCGGCCAGGCCCAGGATGTCGCGTTCGTTCGATCCCCGGCCGTGCAGCAGGACCACAAGCGGCGCCTCCGGGTCTGCGGACCCCGCAGTTGCCACCACCGGCGCGGGATATGTGTCCGTCATTTACTTCGTCACCTTCAGGCCGGTATCCCAGGTGAAGTCGGGGAACGCGGGGCTGGCCTGCATGGTCATGAGGACGAACTGGAAGCCCTCGAGTTCGCGGGCGCGCTTGAGCGGGCCGACGGCGAGCGGACGCATGCCGGCATCGCTGACGAAGCGGGCGACGGCGGCGGTGGCCGCCTCGTCGTCGCCGGCGATGAAGACGTCCAGCGGCTGCCCGGCGGTCTGGCCGGTCATGAGGGTTCCAGCGAAGGTGGTGTTGAAGGCCTTGACGACGGGAGCACCGGCGGGGGCCAGTGCGGCAATTTCCTCGGCCGCGGAGCTGCCCGGGGCGACCACGAGGGAGTCGAAGGTCTTGAAGTTGACCGGGTTCGTGATGTCCACGATGACCTTGCCGGCCAGGGCGGCGCCATAGGCCTCCACCACGGCCTTGGCGGCGTCGAACGGTACCGCGAGGATGACAAGGCCGCCGGCCGGGGTGTTCCCGATGCTGCCGTGGCCGACGCCGGCGCCGAGTTCACCGGCCAGCGTCCGGGCCTTGTCCGCGTCCTGGCCAAGGATTTCGACGGTGCGGCCGGCGGCGAGGGCGCGGGTGGCAATGCCACGGGCCATGGAGCCGTTGCCGATGATGGTGATGTCGGTCATGGGGTTCTTCTTTCCAAAGAGGCTTGCCAGGAGGTTTTTCATGGGGTGCTGTTCTGCCGGGATCGACTTTCATAAGTTGAAGCTACAACTAAACGTACTCCGGTTCAGTTGAACTTTCAAGTGTTTGCGGAGGATGGGGCGGACTCCTGCCTGACGGCCGCGGCACTAAGCTGGAAGGCAATGAAACTCGTAGATCAACTCCCCGCCCCGGCCGCCCGCGTTTCAGGCGGCGCGGGTGTGGACCCGGACGAGCTGTACACCCGCTTCGTCGAGTGGACGGAGAGCCGCGGAATCGCCCTCTACCCCGCCCAGGACGAGGCCGTCATGGAGCTGGCGTCCGGCGCCAACGTCATCCTCGCCACCCCCACCGGTTCGGGTAAATCGCTGGTGGCGATTGCCGCCCATTACCAGGCGATGGCCCGCGGACAGCGCAGCTACTACACCGCCCCGATCAAGGCCCTGGTATCCGAGAAGTTCTTCGCGCTCTGCGACATCTTCGGCGCCGAGAACGTCGGCATGATCACGGGCGACTCCGGCGTCAACCAGGACGCCCCGATCATCTGCTGCACGGCCGAGATCCTGGCCAACATCGCCCTCCGGGAAGGCTCCGCCGCCGACCTCGGCTCCGTGATCATGGACGAGTTCCACTTCTATTCGGACCCCCAGCGCGGCTGGGCGTGGCAGGTGCCGCTGCTGGAACTGCCCCAGGCCCAGTTCCTGCTGATGTCAGCGACCCTCGGCGACGTCAGCCGCTTCGAAACCGGCATCACCGAGCTGACCGGCCGCCCCACCACCACGGTCAGCTCCGCGGAGCGGCCCATCCCCCTGCACTTCTACTACCAGCAGACCCCGGTGCACGAGACCCTGGAAGAGCTGCTCTCCACGAAGCAGGTTCCGGTGTACGTGGTGCACTTCAGCCAGCTGGAGGCGATCGACCGGGCCCAGACGCTGATGAGCATCAACGTCTGCACCCGGGAGGAAAAGGACCGGATCGCCGAACTCATTGCCGGCTTCCGGTTCGCCCCCGGGTTCGGCAAGACCCTGAACCGGCTGGTCCGGCACGGCATCGGCGTCCACCACGCGGGCATGCTGCCCAAATACCGCCGCCTCGTCGAGCAGCTGGCGCAGGCCGGGCTGCTGAAGGTCATCTGCGGTACGGACACCCTGGGCGTGGGCATCAACGTGCCCATCCGCACCGTGCTGCTCACCGCCCTGAGCAAGTACGACGGCGTCCGCACCCGCCTGCTGAACTCCCGCGAATTCCATCAGATCGCCGGACGCGCGGGCCGCGCAGGCTACGACACCGCGGGCACCGTGGTGGTCCAGGCACCCGAGCACGTCATCGAGAACGTCAAGGCGATGGCCAAGGCCACGGCCAAGTTCGGCGACGACCAGAAGAAGCTCCGGCAGGTGGTGAAGAAGAAGCCGCCCGAGGGCTTTGTGTCCTGGGGTGAGCCGACCTTCCAGCGGCTGGTCGAGTCCGAGCCGGATCCCCTGGTCTCCAGTTTCACCGTCACGCACGCGATGCTGATGAACCTGATGGAACGCCCCGGCGATCCCTTCCAGGCTGCCCGCCGGCTGCTGACCGAGAATCACGAAACGCGGCCGGCGCAGCTGAAGCTGATGAAGCGTGCCCTTGGTATCTACCGCGAACTCCTGGCGGCGGGCGTCGTCGAGCGGATCCCGGCGGCCGAGCAGGGCCCGGACGGCCGGGCGGTCCGGCTGACCGTGCATCTGCAGGCCAACTTCGCGCTGAACCAGCCGCTCTCCCCCTTCGCCCTGGCGGCGCTGGACTTGCTGGACCCGGAGTCGCCGTCGTACGCCTTGGACGTCGTCTCGGTGATCGAGTCGACGCTGGAGAAGCCGCGGCAGATCCTCTCCGCGCAGCAGAAGAAGGCCCGCGGCGAGGCTATCGCCGCGATGAAGGCGGACGGGATCGACTACGACCAGCGGATGGCCATGCTGGAGGAGGTCACCTACCCGCAGCCCCTGGCGGAGATCCTCGGCGAGGCGTTCGACGTCTACCGCAAGGCCGCGCCCTGGATCGGCGACTTCGAACTCGCGCCCAAGTCCGTCATCCGCGACATGTACGAGCGGGCCATGAACTTCGGCGAGTTCGTCCAGTTCTACGGCCTGGCCCGCTCCGAGGGGATTGTGCTCCGCTACCTGGCGGACGGCTTCAAGGCGCTCCGCCAGACCGTGCCGCAGGATGCCCTGCGCGAGGATCTCGAGGACCTGATCGCGTGGCTCGGCGAGCTGGTCCGGCAGGTCGACTCCAGCCTGCTGGACGAATGGGAGGAACTCACCTCCGGCGCCGCGCCCACCCCGCACGACGCTCCCCCGCCCCCGCCGCCGTCGCTGACATCCAACGTCCGGGCGTTCCGGGTGATGGTGCGGAACGAGATGTTCCGCCGCGTCGAGCTGTTCGCGGACGAGGCCGCCACCGACCTCGGGGAGCTCGACGGCGCCGCCGGCTGGGACGCCGAGCGCTGGGAAGACGCCCTGGACGACTACTTCGACGAACACAACGACATCGGCACCGGGCCGGACGCACGCGGACCCGGGCTGCTGATTATCACCGAGGAGCCGGGCCGCTGGAAGGTCCGGCAGATCTTCGACGATCCGGAAGGCAACCACGACTGGGGCATCTCCGCCGAGGTGGACCTCGCCGCCTCCGATGAGGCCGGCAGCGCAGTGGTGCGCGTGACCGACGTTAATCGTCTGTAGCCGCTAGTAAACTGCAGTCCATGACTGTAATCCGGCCCGCGGCCGCCTCCGACGTCCCCGCCATCCTGCAGATGATCCACGACCTGGCCATCTACGAAAAGGAGCCGGACGCGGTCCGGAACACCCCGGACATGCTGGCCGGAGTGCTGTTCGGGGAGAACCCGCGGGTCTTCGCCACCATGGCCGAGAACGAGGCGGGCGAGGTGCAGGGATTCGCCTTGTGGTTCCTGAACTACTCCACCTGGGAGGGCGTCCACGGGATCTACCTCGAGGACCTGTACGTCAAGCCGGAAGCCCGCGGCGCCGGGCACGGCAAGGCCCTCCTGCAGCACCTGGCCGCCACCGCCGTCGAACGCGGCTACGCCCGGGTGGAGTGGAGCGTCCTGGACTGGAACGAACCCTCCATCGCGTTCTACCGGAACCTCGGCGCGGCGCCGATGGACGAATGGTCCACCTTCCGGCTCACCGGCGACGCCCTGGCAGCGTTCGGTTCCCGCGCGGAGGCGGCCCGTGGCTGACACCGTGGCCCCGGCGCCCCCCGCTCACGCCCCGCTGCCCGTCCTCGAGTCCGGCTCCGTCCCGCACGTGGTCAAGGGCCGGCACAGCTACCGGGGGATGCGCACCTCCGAACACTACTTCGAGGTCCCCCTGGACCACGCGGATCCCGCCGGTGAGACCATCACGGTCTTCGCCCGGGAGTACGTCTCCGCCGACCACACCGAGGAGCAGGCGCAGGATCTTCCCTGGATGCTCTTCCTGCAGGGCGGCCCCGGCGGCCGCGGCAATCGGTTCCCGTCCCTGGGCGGCTGGAGCAAGGCCGCGGCAAAGGACTTCCGGATCCTCATGCTGGACCAGCGCGGCACCGGCCTGTCCTCCCCCGCGGACCGGCACACCCTGCCGCTGCGGGGCAGCGAGCGGGACCAGGCCGAGTACCTCACCCACTTCCGCGCCGACTCGATCGTGGCCGACGCCGAGGCCATCCGCCGGACCCTGGGCGCGGCCCCGTGGACCATCTACGGGCAGAGCTATGGCGGCTTCTGCGCCCTGACCTACCTGTCCTTCGCCCCCGAGGGTCTTCGCGAGGTGCTGATCACCGGCGGCCTCGCCCCCCTCACCGGCCCCGCGGACCGGGTCTACCAGGCCACGTTCCGCCGGGTCGCCGCCCGCAACGCCGAATACTTCGGCTGGTACCCGGAGGACCGGGAGACCGTGAACCGGATCGCCCGGCACCTGAGGGAGACGCCGGAGGTGTTGCCCGACGGCAGCCCCTTGACGGTGGAGCGGTTCCAGATGGTGGGTTCCTTCCTGGGCGGCAACACCCGCGTGGACGGACTCCACCACCTGCTGGAAGACGCCTTCACCGCCACTCCCGACGGCGACCGGCTCTCCGACACCTTCCTGGAGCAGGTCCGCGGCCTGGTCACCCGTGCCGCCAACCCGCTCTACGCACTGATGCACGAATCCATCTACGGCCAGGGCGAGGCGACGGACTGGGCGGCGCTGCGCGTGCTGCAGGACCACCCGGAGTTCCGCCCGGACGTGCCGGCCCCGCTGCTCACCGGCGAGATGGTCTACCCCTGGTACTTTGAGCAGGACCCCGCGCTGGAGCCGCTGCGCGCCGTTGCCGCGCTGCTGGCGGAGAAGGACGACTGGGCGCCGCTCTACGACCTGGACCGCTTGGCCGCCACCACGGTGCCGGTCGCGGCCGCCGTCTACACCGACGACATCTACGTGGACCGGGACCTGTCGCTGGAAACCGCCCGAGCGGTGCGCGGCCTGCAGGTCTGGGAGACGGACGAGTTCCACCACGACGGCATTGCCGACGACGGCGAGGCGATCTTTGGCCGCCTGCTGGGGATGGCGCGGACCCACACGGCCTGACACCGCCTCAGACCGCACAGCACCGCACGGCACGGCACAGCCAGTCTGGGACAACAATGCCCGGGGAAGCGTTCGCTTCCCCGGGCATTGTCGCCTGCGCATCCGGCGCTAACCGGTAGTGGTCGGCGCTACTCGGCGTCGGTGAGGCTCTTGCGGGAGTCTTCCTCGAGCCGGGCGTCCAGCTTGGCCGTGGTGGCCTTGGAGCTGTAGAGGCTGGCGACGACGGCGACGATGATGGTGCCGACGATGACGCCGAGGGAGACGAAGGTGGGGATCTCCGGGGCCCACTCGATGTGCCGGCCGCCGTTGATGAAGGGCAGCTCGTTGACGTGCATGGCGTGCAGGACCAGCTTGACGCCGATGAAGGCCAGGATCACCGAGAGCGCGTGCTTGAGGTAGACCAGCCGTGTCATCAGGCCGCCCAGCAGGAAGTACAGCTGGCGCAGGCCCATCAGGGCGAGCAGGTTGGCGGTGAAGACGATGAACGCGCTCTGCGTCAGGCCGAAGATCGCAGGGATGGAGTCAACCGCGAACAGCAGGTCGGTCAGGCCGATGGTGACGAAGACGATCACCATGGGGGTGAAGACCTTCTTGCCGTCCACCACGGTGCGGATCTTGCCGCCGTCGAACTTCTCGGACATCGGCAGGACGCGGCGGATCCGCGCGATCAGCGGGTTCTCCCGGTCCTCTTCGTCCTCGCCCTCGTCCTGGGCCTGCTTCCACGCGGTCCAGAGCAGGAACGCGCCGAAGATGTAGAACACCCAGCTGAACTGCTCGATCACGATCGCGCCGAGCATGATGAAGATGCCGCGCAGGATCAGGGCGATGATGATGCCCACCATCAGGACTTCCTGCTGGTATTTCCGGGGCACCGAGAACCGCGCCATGATGATGATGAAGACGAAGAGGTTGTCGATGCTCAGGCTGTACTCGGTGACCCAGCCGGCGATGAATTGACCGCCGTACTCGGGGCCGGTGAAGAGGAACATGGCGCCGGCGAACAGCAGCGCCAGGCCGATGTAGAACGAGACCCAGAGGCCGGCTTCCTTCATCGACGGCTCATGCGGTCGCTTAAGGACGAGCAGCAGGTCGATGGCAAGGATCAGGCCGAGAACGGCGAAGGAGCCGATCTCAAACCAGAGGGGAAGTTCAGGCACGTAGAAACCTTTCGGAGGGCACGACTCAGCGGTGTAAGTCTCTCCGGCCCCACAGCGGCCAGGAACGGATTCCTGGATCTGGTGTGGTGCCCGCTACGTCCGGCATGGCGTCCGTGCCATGCGTGCTGACGATCGTAGCGCTTTGGGATACTCCCCTACGTGCCTCCCAGCTTACCTCAGGCGTGACCTGCCGACTGCATCTGCCGGAGCTCCTTCTTGAGGTCGCCGACCTCGTCGCGGAGCCGGGCGGCGAGCTCGAACTGCAGCTCGCCGGCGGCGGCGTGCATCTGCTCGGTGAGCTGTTCGATCAGCCCCACCAGGTCCTCCGCGGGCGCCGCGGCGAGACCGTCGGCGCGGACCTTCGCTCCGCCCTTGCCGCCGTTCTTGCCCTTGCCCTTGCCGGCGCTGGCGAGCAGTTCGCGGGTGTCCGCGTCCTCCTTGGCCAGCTGGTCCGTGATGTCGGCGATCTTTTTCCGCAGCGGTTGCGGGTCGATGCCGTGTTCCTTGTTGTAGGCGACCTGGATGGCGCGGCGGCGGTTCGTCTCGTCGATGGCCTGCGCCATCGAGTCGGTGATCTTGTCCGCGTACATGTGCACCTCGCCGGAGACGTTACGCGCGGCGCGGCCGATGGTCTGAATCAGCGAGGTGGCTGAGCGGAGGAAGCCTTCCTTGTCCGCGTCCAGGATGCTGACCAGGGACACCTCGGGCAGGTCGAGGCCCTCACGGAGCAGGTTGATGCCGACGAGGACGTCGAACACGCCCATCCGCAGCTCGCGCAGCAGCTCCACGCGGCGCAGCGTGTCGACGTCGGAGTGCAGGTACTCCACCTTGACGCCGTGGCCCACGAGGTAGTCGGTGAGGTCCTCGGCCATGCGCTTGGTCAACGTGGTGACCAGGACGCGCTCGTTCTTGGCCGTGCGGGTCTTGATCTCACCGAGCAGGTCGTCGATCTGGCCCTTGGTGGGCTTCACGATCACCTCGGGGTCAATCAGGCCGGTGGGGCGGATGATCTGCTGGACGAAGCCGTCCGCCTTGCCGAGTTCGTACTTGCCCGGCGTGGCGGAGAGGTACACCGTCTGGCCGACGCGTTCGAGGAACTCGTCCCACTTCAGCGGCCGGTTGTCCATGGCGGAGGGCAGCCGGAAGCCGAAGTCCACCAGGTTCCGCTTGCGGGACATGTCGCCCTCGTACATGGCGCCGATCTGCGGCACCGTGACGTGGGATTCGTCGATGACCAGCAGGAAGTCGTCCGGGAAGTAGTCGAGGAGGCAGTGCGGGGCGGTGCCCGGTTCGCGGCCGTCGATGTGGGCGGAGTAGTTCTCGATGCCGTTACAGAATCCCATCTGCTGCATCATTTCGAGGTCGTAAGTGGTGCGCATCCGGAGCCGCTGGGCCTCGACGAGCTTGTTCTGGCTCTCCAGGACCTTGAGCCGGTCGGCGAGTTCGTCCTCGATCCGCTTGATGGCGCGGCCCATCCGCTCCGGCCCGGCGACGTAGTGCGAGGCGGGGAAGACGTACATCTCATCCTCGTCGCGGAGCACCTCGCCGGTGAGCGGGTGCAGGGTCTGGATGTTCTCGATCTCGTCGCCGAAGAACTCGATCCGGATGGCGAGTTCCTCGTACATAGGGATGATCTCGACGGTATCGCCGCGGACCCGGAAGGTGCCGCGGTGGAAGTCGATGTCGTTGCGGGCGTACTGCATGGAGACGAACTTCCGCAGCAGGTCATCGCGGTTCATCTCGGCGCCCCGGCGGAGCGTGACCATCCCGGAGATGTACTCTTCCGGCGTGCCGAGGCCGTAGATGCAGGAGACGGTGGCGACCACGATGACGTCGCGCCGGGTCAGCAGGGCGTTGGTGGCCGAGTGCCGGAGCCGTTCGACCTCCTCGTTGACGGAGGAGTCCTTTTCGATGAAGGTGTCCGTCTGGGCGACGTAGGCCTCGGGCTGGTAGTAGTCGTAGTACGAGACGAAGTACTCCACCGCGTTGTTGGGCAACAGTTCGCGGAACTCGTTGGCCAGCTGGGCGGCGAGGGTCTTGTTCTGGACCAGCACCAGGGTGGGCCGCTGGACCTGCTCGATCAGCCAGGCCGTCGTCGCGCTCTTACCGGTACCGGTGGCGCCCAGGAGCACCACGTCCTTCTCGCCGTTGTTGATCCGTTCGGTGAGTTCGGCGATCGCCGCGGGCTGGTCACCGGCGGGCTTGAACTCGCTGATGACTTCGAAGGGCGCCACGACACGGTTGATTTCCTGGGCAAGGCTCATGAATCTAATTTACCGCCGGGCACCGACAGGAACAGCGGATTCAGCTTTGGGCGGTACTACCGCCCCCGGGGAGGCCGTACGACGGCGGCTGCCAGCCGGTGCGGGCAGCCCACTCCTCCATCCGGGGAACGGCATAGGCGGTCAGCCAGTCCTCCTTGTCCGCGGCGTACCCGGCGGTCGACCGGTCCACCTCGTGCAGGCGCGCGGCGCGGCGCTTCTCCGCGAGGTAGGCCGCGCGGGCACCGTCGTCGTCGCGCAGCCAGTCGCGGAAGCACAGCGCGAACCGCCAGCCCGGGGAGCCGGCGGCCCGGAGGTGCACGTTCACGGCCCGGCCGGGGTCGGCGCTGCCGTGCAGCCGCTTGTCCCACCGGGCGGGGTCCGCGTCCGCGGGTTTGGGGTGGTCGGCGAGGATGCCCGGCCAGACCGGGAAGCCCGCACCGGTCAGGGCAGCTGCCAGCCGGTCGGCGGCGGCCATGTCCGCGACGCCCAGCTGCAGGTCCAGCACGTCCTTGGCCGCCAGCCCCGGCACCGCGGTGGACCCCACGTGGTCCAGCGTCAGGGCCTCCTCCCCTGCCGCCACCCGGAGCCGGGCGATGATCCGGGCGGCCTGCGCCGGCCAGTCCGGGTTGGCCGGGGTCAGCGCGGGACCCCCGGTGCGGGCCGCCACGCGGCGCCGGGTGAGGTTTTCCGCGTAGGGGGTGAGGCGGAACTTCCAGAGCCGATCCACGGCGTCGCGGAGCTCGTCCTTGGAGCCTGCGTTCTCGAGCACGACGTCGGCGGCGGCCAGGCGTTCCTCCCGGCCGGCCTGCGCGGCGATCCGGCTGAGGGCCTGCTCCCCGGTCATCTTCCGGTGCTCCACCATTCGCCGGACCCGGACCGATTCGGGAGCGTCCACCACCACCACCAAGTGAAAGTTGGCGCCCTGCCCCGTCTCCACCAGCAGAGGGATGTCCTGCACCAGCACGGCGCCGGCGGGAGCCGCGGCGGTGAGGGCCGCCGCCCGTTCCCGCACCAGGGGGTGGATGATGCCATTGAGCACGGCGAGCCGCTCCGGATCGCCGAACACGAGGGCGCCAAGGCGGGGCCGGTCCAGCCGCCCGCCGGGTCCCAGCACCGCGGAGCTGAACGCCTCCACCACCTTCGCGAGCCCCGGCGTGCCCGGCTCCACCACTTCCCGGGCCAGCGCGTCGGCATCGACCAGGACGGCGCCGAGCTCGCGCAGCCGTGAGGCCACCACTGACTTTCCCGAGGCGATCCCGCCGGTCAAACCGATCTTCAGCACACCTCAAGACTAAACTGAACGGGTGCCTGACGACGCCGAATTCCAGGAGAGCCGGGCCACCGCCTACACCGTCCCCGCCGGTCCGGAGTTTCGGCACGAGCTGGAGATCAAGCGCTCGCGCTTCATCACGGTGATCGCCCGCACCGCCGGCGAGGACCAGGCCCGTGCCGTGGTCGCCGGGCTGCGGCGGGAATTCCACGACGCGCGGCACCATTGCTCGGCGTTCGTGCTGGGTCCGGACCGGGACGTCCAGCGCTCCAGCGACGACGGCGAGCCGTCCGGCACCGCCGGAATCCCCATGCTGGAGGCGCTCCTGAAACGCGAAACGCTACCCGGCGCCGCGGACCTCAGCGACGTCACCGCCGTCGTGGTCCGCTACTTCGGCGGTATCCTCCTGGGCGCCGGTGGCCTGGTCCGCGCCTACTCCGAATCGGTGTCCGCCGCCCTGGACCTGGCGCCCCTGGTGCGCCGGCAGCGGCTCAGGATCTGCTCCGTCGCCGCGCCGCATGCCACCGCCGGAAGGCTGGAGAGCGACCTCCGCGCCGCCGGGTTCGTGATGACGGAGGCGGCCTACGAGCAGCAGGCCACCGTCTTGCGGCTGGCGCTGCCGGACGACCCCGCCGGGCTGAACCGCGCCGCGGAGCGGGTGGCCGCCCTCACCGCGGGCGGATCCTCCCTGCAGCCGGGCGGGACGGAGTGGGTCGATGTCCCGCTCCCCTGACGCCGCAGAGCCGATCGACGTGCCGCCCATTGACCTTCCGCCCATTGACTGTGCACCCATCGGCGTCGCACTTCTCGACATTACCGAGGCCGTGCTGGAGCGGCTGCTGGCCGTCGCGCTGGCCGATGCGGACGCCGACGAGGTAACCCCGCCGCTGGGAGGGTCTCCGGGGTGGAACGCGGACCGCGTCCGGTGGTTCCTCGACTATCACCGGGCGGCGGCGGCCGGGCTCGAGGGGCCGGCGCGGGAGAGGACCTGGGCGGTGACGGCCGGCGGAACGCCCGCCGGGGCCGTCCGGCTGAAGGCAGTGTCGGCCCCGGGGACTACCGCGGGCTCCCTGGTGCTCGAAACCGGGATCTGGCTGCGCCGGAGCCTGCGCGGCCGGGGTATCGGCCGGGAAGCTGTGCGGCTCATAACAGTGCAGGCGGCGGCCACCGGGGCCGCGGTCCTCACGGCTGACACGGCCACCGGCAACGCAGCGGCCCGGTCCCTGCTGGCGGGCCTGGGTTCGACCCTCGCCGCCGACGGCACCCGGGTCACGGCCCGGATCCCGCTCCCCTGACGCCGGCTCCCCTGACGCCGGCATGCACGGAAACCCCGTGTGCCACGATGGGAGGGGATCATTCCAACGCGTAAGACGGGAGCATGAGTATGACTGGGAACTTTGACCTGGAGCACTTCGTGACGGCGCAGGACTCCGGCGGGACCTACCGGCAGGCACTGGCAGAACTGGAGGCCGGGGCCAAGCGCAGCCACTGGATGTGGTTTGTCTTCCCACAGGTCGCCGGCCTGGGCATGAGCGCGACGTCGCAGCGGTATGCCATCGCGTCGCTGGACGAGGCCCGCGCCTATCTGGCGCATCCGGTGCTCGGACCCCGGCTGCTGGAGTGTGCCCGCGCCGTGCTCGGAGTGGATGGCCGCAGCGCCGGGCAGATTTTCGGCGGCATCGACGCCCGCAAGTTGCAGTCCTCGGCGACGCTGTTCCTCCGCGCGGATCCCGGTCAGCCGGAATTCCAGGAACTGCTGGACCGGTATTTCGACGGCGCGGCGGACGAGGCCACGGACCGGATCCTCGCCGGCTGAGACGCCGGTTAAACCACCAAGGGCCCCTGCATGCTGCAGGGGCCCTTGGTGTGTGGCCCGGGAAACCCGGGCCGCTGGCAATTAGTTGCCGGTCAGCTTCTCACGCAGGGCGGCGAGAGCCTCGTCGGAAGCGAGCGTGCCGCCACCGGTGTTGGACTCGGACGCAGCCGGCTCCGAGGAGTAGCTGGTGGTGCCGGAGTCGCTGTCACCGGACGTCGCAGCAGCGGCGTCGTCGGCAGCGTGCTGGGCAACCTGCTTCTTGTGGGCTTCCCAACGGGTCTGGGCGTCAGCGTACTGCTGCTCCCAAGCGGCGCGCTGGGTCTCGTAGCCCTCGAGCCACTCGTTGGACTCCGGGTCGAAGCCCTCCGGGTACTTGTAGTTGCCCTCTTCGTCGTACTCTGCGGCCATGCCGTACAGAGCCGGATCGAATTCGGTGCTGTCGGCGTCGACGCCCTCGTTGGCCTGCTTGAGGGACAGCGAGATGCGGCGGCGCTCGAGGTCGATGTCGATGACCTTGACGAAGAGCTCGTCACCAACGGAGACGACCTGCTCGGCCAGTTCAACGTGGCGCACGGCGAGCTCGGAGATGTGGACCAGGCCTTCGATGCCGTCTTCGACGCGAACGAACGCACCGAACGGAACCAGCTTGGTGACCTTACCCGGAACAACCTGGCCGAGGGCGTGGGTGCGGGCGAAGGTCTGCCACGGATCTTCCTGCGTAGCCTTGAGCGACAGGGAAACGCGCTCGCGGTCCAGGTCGACCTCGAGAACCTCGACGGTGACTTCCTGGCCAACTTCGACAACCTCGGACGGGTGGTCGATGTGCTTCCAGGACAGCTCGGAAACGTGAACCAGGCCGTCGACGCCGCCCAGGTCCACGAAGGCACCGAAGTTGACGATCGAGGAAACGACGCCGGGACGGACCTGGCCCTTTTCCAGCTTGTTGAGGAACGTGGAGCGGACCTCGGACTGGGTCTGCTCGAGCCAGGCGCGGCGGGACAGAACAACGTTGTTGCGGTTCTTGTCCAGCTCGATGATCTTGGCTTCGATCTGCTGACCGATGTACGGAGCGAGGTCGCGCACACGGCGCATCTCGACGAGGGATGCGGGCAGGAAGCCACGCAGACCGATGTCGAGGATAAGACCACCCTTGACAACTTCGATGACGGTACCGGTGACGACGCCGTCTTCTTCCTTGACCTTCTCGATGTCGCCCCAGGCACGCTCGTACTGAGCACGCTTCTTGGAGAGGATCAGACGGCCTTCTTTGTCTTCCTTGGTGAGCACCAGGGCTTCGACCTGATCGCCAACGGAGACAACGTCTCCCGGGTCAACGTCGTGCTTGATGGACAGCTCGCGGGAGGGAATGACACCTTCGGTCTTGTAACCGATGTCGAGCAGGACTTCGTCGCGGTCGACCTTGACGACGGTGCCTTCAACGAGGTCTCCGTCGTTGAAGTACTTGATGGTCGCGTCGACAGCTGCGAGGAAATCCTCAGCGGACCCGATGTCGTTGATCGCGACGACAGGGGTACCGGACTTCTCGGTAGAGGTGATGGTCATGTAGTAGGGGCTCCGTTGTGGATAGTGAGTCGGTCAGGCAGACCGTCCAGCCCGCATCGGCGACACGGGGAGAAGCACGGCAGATCGCAGGCGATCTGCCGGGTCATCCTGATTCTGTGGATTTGGTTGCGCACACGTAGTACGCGCCCGTTTAGTCTAGTGCCATCCGCCAAGCCCGGTCAAAGCGCGTGCGGGCGCGGCCAAGCCCGGCACCGGGCGGGTGCCGGGCTTCGTGTGTTCCCGGGATGGCCCCCTCGCGGGCGGGCCGCCTAGAAGTGCGTGAGGCAGTGCGGGGGACGTTCGACGGCGAACATCCGGGCGGCGCGGAACGCGGCCGACGGCGTGAGCTCCCGGATCCGGCCGGCCGCCGCGAGGGTGACCGGGTTGACACCGCCGACGAACACCGAGGACAGGTCCGCGATGTCCAATTCCAGGTCCGCGGGCCGGTCGGCGCCCTGCCCGGTGACGTCGGTGACCGTGGCGGTCCCGCCGTCGACGTCGAGGGCAAACGTGCCGCCGGCGATTCCGAGGCCGTCGGCGACCGTCAGCACCAGCCGGTCGTCGGCCGGATAGTGCCGGGCCGCCAGGGCCCGGGGCACGTCCAGGATGCGCAGCCAGAGCATGTCGCGGGGTTCCGAGGCCTCCACGCAGCGGGGGTCCTTCAGTGCCCACGGCAGCGGGTCGTCCACGGGAGCCTCCTGCCACGTGACGCGCTCCACGAGGTCGATGGCGCCGAGGTACTGCCACAGTTCCAGGTAGGCGTCCCGGGTGGCGGCCACCAGGTCCACGACTTCCATGGTGGCCGGCGTGCTGGACCAGCCGCCGAACTTGTAGGAGACGTACCCGTCCACCGTCCCGTCCGGGCCGTAGTGCAGCGCGGTCTTGATCTTGGGGTCTTCGTTGGCCTCCCGGCTGACCTCGCCGGAGACGAACTGCCGGTAGAACTCGTGCCGGCCGACGGAGCCGGGGGTCTGGCGGTGGACCCGGTCGAAGATCTGCGGGGCGAGTTCCAGGAGGACCTTGGGGTCGGCAACTTCCACGCTGCCCACGGGCACGTGGTTGAGGACGAAGCGGGCGCTGGTGTCCACCTTGATGGACTGTTCCGCCGTGGCGACCCCGTAGCCGAAGCGGCCGTAGATGGACGCCTCCGAGGCGGTCAGCGCCGCCACGGCGAGGCCTTCCTCCCGGGCGAGCTCCATTTCCTGCACCATCATGCGGCGCAGCAGCCCGCGGCGGCGGTGCGAGGTCCGGACGGTCACGGCCGTCACCAGCCGAGCCTCGAGCAGGCGGCCGAAGCCGATGTTCAGCGTCTTGTCCAGGGTGCCGAAGGTGGCCACCGGGATGTCGGCGTCGAGCGAGTGCGCGGCGACCTGGCCGGTCTGGTAGGCGCCGGTCATCACCCGGCCGTCGGTCCGTTGCATGGCGATGCCGCGGTCCACGCGTTCCTCCGTGCGGCGGTCGTCGTGGAAACCGAAGGCGACGGCGCGCATCCAGGCAACCGCTTCCGGATAGGCCGTCTCGCCCTTGGCCGCGGGCGTGAACCGCCGGATCTCATACTGTTCTGACACGTGCTTCTCCCCCTGATGACTGTGTAAAACGTGAAGCCTGCGTGAAGCGTAGACCCGGCCCGTCGGTGCCCTGGCGGGCCGGGCGCTCCGCTTAGTGTCCGGCCTCGTACCAGCTGGTGCCGATGCCGATCTGGACCTCCAGCGGCACAGACAGCTCCGCGGCGGCGCCCATCTGCTCGGTGACGAGCTTCTCGACGGCGTCGCGTTCGCCGGCGGCGACTTCCAGAACCAGTTCATCATGGACCTGCAGCAGCATCCGGGATTTCAGCCCCTGCTCCGCCAGGGCTCCGGACACGCCCAGCATGGCGCGCTTGATGATGTCCGCCGCGGAACCCTGGATGGGCGAGTTCAGCGCGATGCGTTCGGCGTTCTCGCGCAGCTGCCGATCGGTGCTGGTCAGGTCCGGCAGGTACCGGCGCCGGCCCTCGATGGTGGCGGTGTAGCCGTCCACCCGTGCCTTCTCCACCACGCCGCGGAGGTAGTCGCGGACGGCGCCGAACCGGTCGAAGTAGTCCTTCATGAGGGTCCGGGCCTCGTCCACGGAGATCTCCAGCTGCTTGGACAGGCCGAAGGAGGTCAGCCCGTAGGCGAGGCCGTAGGACATGGCCTTGACCTTGGAGCGCATGGCGCTGGTGACCTGGTCCGTGGGGACGTGGAAGATGTTGGAGCCGACGAAGCGGTGCAGGTCCTCGCCGTCCTTGTACGCCTGGATCAGGCCGGCGTCGCCGGAGAGGTGCGCCATGATGCGCATCTCGATCTGCGAGTAGTCGGCGGAGAGCAGGCACTCGTACCCGTCGCTGA
>Ga0308160_10003087_pt1 | contig 19184 bp, 25 predicted proteins | sample PhyFR1_FD_201036 | JGI IMG/M metagenome (GOLD analysis project Ga0308160, IMG submission 201036) | Phyllosphere microbial communities from UC Gill Tract Community Farm, Albany, California, United States - DLSLF.R1 | ecosystem: Host-associated > Plants > Phyllosphere > Unclassified | place: USA...
GTTCCATGCCCTTGATACTTTTGGTTCACAATGTTTTCGAATGGTGTCACGTACATCCGCCATGGTCTTTTGCTTAGTGTGTAGGTGTCGGGGGAAGAGGTGGTTGGTGGTGGGTATTTGAGTGAATTAGCTCGTGATAGGCCCACTTGGGTCGTTGTGTCGGAGAGCTGTATATCAGTCGCCATACTGGCGTATGATGTGGACCAAGTCACTCACAGCTGGAGTGTGCGACATGGTGCTGAGGCGCTGAAGTGTTCTCCCTGCCGATGATCAAAAGCTTTCTTGCTCCGAGGTCAGAGAGTCCAATGGGTACACTGAAAATGGAAGATGAGGAGTGAGATAGATGAACAAAAGTTTGAGACGCCCCTTGAAGACCCATCAAGCGGTCTCGATGCATAAGAAGCTGTTAGTCACCTAGCATGTGATTGCAGCACTACGGCCGGTGGTCTGAAAGTCAAAATCAGTGCATCTAAGACCGACTTCGTAATCCACATCACGTCAGGGCGGTCATAGCCGACCGTCGATCTATTCTACAATTGCCCAAAATAGCATCCCATTCCCATCGGAAGAGCACGTGCCGCAATAAGTCAAAATCAAGCGACATTTCTACCAAGCCTCTGCGCCTGCATCTCCGGTATCAGGGAATGCGAATGGGTAATTCGCGTTGGACTGCGTTCCAGAAGGCAGGAACATGTTGGCGAGTCTAGATTTGATCAGCCCGAATACCCGGTTATCTCGGACTTGAGCTTTGCAACAACTCACTCTAGAGGCAGGAACAGGGAATCGGAACCATCTTGAGGAAGACCGAGATCTGTAAAGTTGCCATCTTGAAGCCATACTGGTAGATTACTGGGGCTGAACTCGTTTGGCCAGGCAAACCCGTCGTTCAGGGGTAGAGTCCCCCACTCGCCCATGCCCTCAAAGCCGCTTTCCCCATTTCCGTTCTGAGGTAGACTGAGTAGACTCTGGAGACCTCCATCAAGATCGGTCGGGAAGCTAGCCAGCATGTCGTCGTACTGAGTGCCGGTAATGCGAGGCGTTCCGGGCATCGTCGACATGGCACCGGTCTTGCGGCGGAAATTCGAGAGCATCAAGCGGAGAGTAAGGGCATAACGCTCGGCAAAGCATTCGGCAGAAAGCAAGTGAGCGACCTCTGATACTTGCGTTATTAGGTGTGCAAGGTGTATGTCGGTCGGATACAGGATCGCACTCGCTCGTCAGTTTCGACCCTCTTGAAAGGACTTACATCTTGAGCAGAAAGACCGCCGCAAAGGATACTTGGACAAGCTCGTCATGAGTAGCAACTAAGGCTCAGCTGGGCACCGACGGTGTCACTCACATTTCAGATGCTTTCTGAAATTCTCGGCTCGTAAAAAGATCTCTAAACAGCGCAGGGCCGCATCTTTGGCCTGGAATGCAAGTTCTCGTTGTTCCCGCGTGAGCTGTCATCAGTCCCAATTACCGGCAAGCCGAGTATTTTGCGACTCACCTTGTCCCACTGCACACCCCTCAGAGCTATACATATAGTCCATAGCTGGGCATATACCAGCTCCACCTCCAGTATTTTGACGAGCACGGCTTGCTCGTCGTACTTTTGCCGATGTATACCGTGCCATTCCCGGTGCCAGTCCTGTAGATCCGAAAATATACGCTTGACGAAAGAGATGGTCTGCGCATCGACTTTGCCGTGTAGCGGACCGAGATGTTCCACCACACGAACACGAATATTGACCAGCTCTACAGATGCCACCAGTCGTGGATCCGTCTCTGACGCCATACGATGGGATCTAGAGTCAGCTTATCCATTGATCTGGACCTACAATAGCGTTCTAGCTCTCTTGACAGACGAGTCGTCCCGCAGCATCAATGGCTTCGCATGTCCAAGACTGACGAGATGATCGTTCTTGTAGACATTCAGCCAGATCCTAGCCGAGACTACCAATTCGCGCTCTTCATGATCGGTCCGTTGTATTGTAGTGTCGGCCAAACTGTCAAGAGCTCGATGCAGGTTCATATCGAGAGCCATACGCAGGGCATGACCGCATGGTAACCACCCATTCTGACTCCACACACTCAGAATCACCATTGCCATGACTGCTTCTTTTCGTACGATGGGACCGAAGAGTGTCGATCGAGCAATCCCCTGTGCTTCTTCCAGACATCGGTGGAAAGTTGGTCCTAATGGTCCATTCCCAGCTCGTATCTTGGCTGCCACAGCTAACAGACCGTTCGTCGAAAATGGCGTTCTTTCGATGTACGATTCATATGTATCGTATGATTGGTCCCACAAGGGTACAAAGTAGTGACATCCAGAAAAGAATCTGCAATCAGCTCTGAACGACCTGCGGATCACTTACAGGTCCCATAGCTCTCTTGCTTCTGCCTCACTGACCAAGCCTTTCGTTACAACATCGGGAAAAGGGTTTCTGGGTGTCGGATCAGGTTTGGTCTTCTTCTTGACCCGCAGCTGGATGTTCTTGGCATCAATGGTCACTCGTTTGCGCTTTTTCTGTTTACGTTCCTCGTCTGACGAGGATCCTCGTCTACCAGCAGCGACGGAAGCAGCCTGATCCGCTGCATTGGCAAGTGCCTCTAAAGCCTCTATCGGCGCTGTCAGGGTATCGTGCGCCAGTCCGGATTCGGAAGCCACAGAAACAGATGAGCCGCGTGATCGAGGTGATCCAGCTCGGGATGGGGCGGCAGATGCGACTGGGATGATACCGTAGGTGCCAAATTGATGATCGGGAGGAGCGAAGCCAGGCAGTTTAGGGAACTCCTGTGTCGGCTTGCGTTTTTCGGTGTTGCCCATCCCCCTTCCTGCTGCTGAGTTTTGAGGGAGTTGTGATTGATTCGTTTGCATCCCGTAGTTGGGAGATTGTTGAGGGAACATCGATGGAGGTGTAATATTGTTCTGAAAAATGCTGGCCGTAGCGACCGAGCCCGAGCCGTCAGACATGGCCGGGACATATGTCGACATGGTATTCTGCTCCGTTGGACCTGTACCGTGTTGTGGCAAGATCGACAATATCCTTTGCAGCTTCATCTGTCAGCCCCTGCAATATCATAGTGATGGACACGTACAGCACTCTGGATCTGATTTTGACCTTGCGCCAGATCCCGGACTGAATTTTCCAATTGAGAAACCCTCCCTTCTGCGTCTCCAGAAAAGTTTTCTGGCCCACTCGTACTGGCCCTTCCCTTGCCCCTATCCCCCGCCTTTTCGTACACGCATGGGATATTATTCATCAAGCATCGTCTACAGGGCCCATGCTGCCCGGATGGATCACCTTCGCAACGGTTCTTTCCTTTACGACCTGATTGTCAGCTGAAGTGAGAGCGATGCGACCAAAGGATGGAGTGAAGAGGCCCCGGTGTGCTTGCTATACTTATGCCCAAGCTCGTGCAGAGTAGATGGCAGAGAGATTATATGTTCGAGGAAAGGGGTAGAAAGGTGGAGAACTCACAAGCTACACAGGCTTTACTACCCCTCTTGCCGGTTGCTGGGACCGTGGGAGCCGGCTGATGAGAGCTGGAAGCTTGGGCTTGACCATATTGAAAGTGATCATATCCTTTACTTTCATCCACTTTCATCCCAACATTGCCATAAGCATCCATGCCCTTGTTGTAACGCATCATGTCTTGCGGACTTTGCAATAACCGATCAAGGCCTGAAGTTCCGGGGAAAGTGCGGTATTGCGAGGTGGCCGAGTGAGGAGACTCGTCGTCATGCGGAGACGGTCCCGAGCCATGTGTTGAGCGAAAGTACGGGTCCATATCCTTTGTCTAGCTCCAGATGATGGGGTAGTCTCGTGGTGCTCCAAGTGTTTTCGAAGGATGGAACATCAATAGAGCGATTCAAGGAACCGGTTCACTGGCGGAGTCACGGGCCGCTTGAAGCCGGATTGCCCGCCTAACTATTCACACACATTAGGCATGACCAAAAGATCCGAGACGTTCGGGCGGTCCTCGCAAGTTAGAACAGCGGGAATAGCCTTACTGCTCGAAGATAATGCCGGTGAGCATGAAGTTACGTCACAGTCAAGGTGGTCCCTTTCTGTGTTTCTATGATTTGCCTCAATGTACACGCTGCACAAGCTCAAAGCAGCTCGCAAACGTCCACACGAGACGGCGGATGAGTCCACGTATGGCGACACTCGCACAGCCCTTCATGAAATGCCCAAGGAAACGGCGTACCCTCCTAAAAACGTGACGGGTGATACCTATCCGTGGGGTTTTGACAAGGAAGATGTGGAGAGGTTCCCGGCGCTAAAGAGGCGGAACTTCTGGTGTATACAGCGTCATCAGGCTAGAGGCAAGCTATCTGGTCAAGGACCTGTTTGATCACTGACAGAAAGCGCTGCATTACGATCTGAGGATGCAGCTTGATGGATCGACGGTTAGTTGGGCAATACCCAAGGGATTGCTTGGTGAGTTGTTGTGCGTTGACAGAACCATGTCTTATGGGAATAGGTATCTCCAAGAGAGGCGAGTCGAGTCGACTGGCAGTTGAGACCACTTTACATCCGATCAGCTATACCGTTTTCGAAGGTCTGTATTGACCCCTTGAGAGCTGATGACACTGACATGCAGGCGGCGACGGTCGTAGTGAGACCACACATAGTTCGACTGACAAAACTGGCTGATCATCTAGTGTTACCATCCGGAGCGAGGTGTGGTACTCGTGAGTAGCCTTTTTGATCGGACTTGACGAGTAGTCTTGTGGGATATCGGAACATATCGCATAGACCCAATCAAAGGCGACGATGACTCGGATAGCGAAGATGAAAAGCGCCGCAAGAGGAGGAAAGCAGATCATCCCACTTTGGAGAGCGACGATCCGTAGGTGCGCATGTCGACTGCAGGCTGACCAAAGATTGGGCAGATTTGAGGAAGACAAGTTTCGGGCTGGATATCATCGGAATCCCGGAGCTGGCAAGACAAGGAGCATACATTTCACCCTTCTTGGTGGTAGAAAGGTGACATTTCCCCATGATGCGACGTGAGTGTAAAACTGATGACCAGATGAAGGCGAACTGTAAGACGTCTTTTTACAGCTGGGCTGACTCCAGCATACATACTGATACTCCCGCCCACCAACAGCCGCTCCCTGTCCTTTGTTGGAGGAGGCAAAGAGAAGAAACAGTGGTTTGTACGTCTGCCAAGAGGAGTAGACGAATATAGCTGGGGAGAAGGAGGTGAGGAAGGCGAAGAGTACGGAAAGAGTGTCAAAAGTGAGTCTATGTATGCGTCCGCCAAGTCGTAACTTTGGCTGATCGTGTAGCTGGACGAACGCTGAAAGAGGTATGCAGGGATAAACCACCAGGATGGAAGGTATGGCAAGCGGAATTGTCAATGTTCAAAGGATGGGGCGAGCAGTCGGAAGTCAAAGACAAGTAGAATAGGAGGACGCGGCGGATTTACTTGGCAGAATTATCTTGTCGACTTTTCTCCTCTGTATAATTCATCATTTTATTCTTGTAGCCATGTCAATAATGTTGTCAGGACCATCACGGCGTGCGCTCGCAGGCTTCACGACAGCTAAAATGTCTCTGCCTGTCGGCAATCGTGCATATGCATCCAGTCCGAAGGGCAAGGGGAAACGCAAGGAATTTGATCCGGTCATCTTCACCGGTATCCAGCCTACAGGTTTGTCACCTCGTTGATCTGCTATAATTAAATTGTATTGACATGCAGGAACTCCCCATGTATGGACCATCTGCACGAACTTTGAGCCCAAACTCACACATATAGCTTGGAAACTATCTAGGAATGTTCCTGCCCTTTCTCGACCTTCAGAAATCCGCACCATCCACGACGTCCATCTACCTCTCAATAGTCGGATTACATGCTATCACATTACCTCAAGATCCCGCGGCGCTAGTGGAGTCGAAACGGAATATGCTTGCGAGCTTGCTAGCATGTGGGGTGGATCCAGATAGGACCTGTGTTTACTTTCAAGAAGATGTACGTTCATCCTGTCATGGGAACGGGCATGGCTGATATGTAGGTGAGGGAACATACTGAACTGAACTGGTACCTCAGTCCAATCACGCCTATTGGTCGATTACAGCGTATGACCACCTGGAAGGTGCGTTTGCGTTGTACTGCTAGAGCTGATATATAGTCCAAATTGGCAGTGGCTAGAAACGCAGCGGATGAAACCTCGATATCAGAGGCTGATCTCAAACTCGGTCTACTTGCATACCCAGTCCTACAAGCAGCTGATATAGCCTTATACAAGTAAGCCACCCTCCCTTTCGTAAGACGCAGGCGCTGACGACAGGTCGACCCTTGTCCCGGTCGGAGAAGATCAGCTACAGCATCTAGAACTCACGAGGGATATCATTGAAAGCTTCAATAGACAGCATGGCGAAATATTCCCTCTTCCCGAGATCAGCATAGGTGAGCTCCACTCCCTCTTCGATCCCACATCGTATGCTGACCCTTCAGTCCCATCCAAACGAATCTTATCACTCCGTGACCCATCAGCCAAAATGTCAAAATCAGCCCCAAATCCCGCATCAAGGATAACGATCACCGATTCATCATCTACCATCCTATCCAATATCAAATCAGCCGTAACAGACTCTACACAGGGTATCACATTCGACCCAGAGAACAGACCGGGCGTATCGAATCTATTGTTGATCTGGTCAGCACTTGATGAAGCTGGACGTACGCCTCAGCAGCTGGCTGATGAGGTTGAAGGGTGGGGAATGGGGAAACTGAAGTCGACGATTGGGGAAGTTGTCGTCGAGAAGTTACGGCCTGTCAGGGAGAATTACGAACGCATCAGCCAGGATCGCGCCTGGTTGAGCGAAATTGCGGCTAGGGGGAGGGACCAAGCTCGTGAGCATGCAGCAAAGACCATGGCCGAAGTTAGGCAAGCCATGGGTCTAGGACACATCTAGGGGTCGTATACGACCGTACATCATATACCCATCGCCAAGAACAACACAACTGAAATGCAAATATGTATGCAAATATGAGAGGAACGTCACGCAATTACAAGATACCAAAATCAAGTAACAGTCTTCGTAACAAGTCGTTAAATCGTATCCTTCGAGACCCTCCGCATCTTGGTCGGTCTGACCGCCTCTGCCCGTTTTGACTCCCCCGTTCCCCCGGATCCGCGCTTCTCGGCATGTGCACGCGCAGTCAGAGACTTCCATTTCGTGTACATCCGATTAGCAAAGTGAACACCGGAATTGCCAGATTGGTTTTGGTATGGCCGTGGGGGGCGAAAGAAAGGAGGCGTTTCTGTTGCAGGGCTTGATGTCGGAACTCGTTTTTGTACACGAGGTACGCCGAGTTGTGATGCAGTGATTTGCCGTATGTGTACAGGGTACGGCGAGCCAGAGTTGTGGGAACAAGGAGATGCCGGTGTAAGCGTGATGTTTGGCGTCAAAAGAGACTTTGGGGTCGTAATGTCGTTACTGCTGTGATGGTCGTCGCTTTGATCGTCAGAGTCCGCCGAGCTGGAGTCGTCGTCATGTTCGTGGTTGTCGTCGTGTTCGTGATCGTCGTCGTGAGAGTCGTTACCATGTGCCCAATCCATGGGTACACTCGGGTTCATAAAAGTGGAAAGGTCGTAAAGAGATTCTTGAATTTGTAGAGCGCCCATCATATTTGACGCTTCCTTGTCGACGCCAGCATCGACCGGCTTTTCAATCTAAGCCGTCAGATGGCTTTTCGTTTAGATCCGATTCGAGTGGGACCGACCTCGTCTTCCGCTTGGTCTTGGTCGTCTGGCGAGTTTAGGGGTGTCGACAGGGATCGCGGTATTTCGGCGGACATTGAACTGCCATTGTATCGTGCGGTAGGGAAAGTCCAGCCATTGAACCAGGCGGCCTCGTCTTCCAGACCCGCATCCGGGCGAAACATAGAGTGACTGCCAGTCGAATCGGCATTAGGAGTCGCATCTTGCATTTCGACGTCGGTATCGAATGCCGGGCCGGGAGGACTGCGCGATGTGGATGCGCCGGGACTGTCGCCGCACGCTTCCTTCCGTGACTTCATGGTCGTTTCCTGTCGAGATCGTTCCAGGGCATACTGCATCATGACCTCTTCGACATCGTCGATGCCAAAGGCATCGGCCAGAGCTTGATAGTCGACCTCGTCCGATCCACCACTACCGACGTCAGGAGTAAGAGACGGCATCGACTCGGAGTCATCCTGCGTATCGTCCACAGCCGGCGCTTTTCCTTTCCCTTTATCTTTCTTTGTTGGCCGAGGCATGAGAGGCCTATCGTCATCGTCATCATCGTCGTTGGATGGATTTCGCCTCCAAGAATGGCCAAACAAGGGAGCAATGCTCCGTCCTGGTCCTTCTCGATATTTCTCCTTGACCATGAGCTTTCGTTCACCACTCTCGTTTTCGAATTCGGGCGTGACAATTTCTGGAGTGGTGGGCGATGGCGTCATCGAGCCTTCCTTGGGTCCATCGCCAAGGGGCAGGGCTGGAGATAGAGCACTGAGGTCCCCTGCAATCAAAGAACGAGGTAGACCCGTGCCGGAAGGGGTTTGCGATAATGGTGGCGATGGGGAATTCGAGTCAACACCAGGCCGGGGTCGAGGTACAGGTCGACTAGATGTGGTTCGAGTCATCAAGGGGAGCTCGAGATTGAAACCAAGTCCAAGTCCAAGACCGAGTCCGTGAGTCTGTGACGCCCACATGCTCCGGTCTTCCATTTCTTCATCCTCGTCGTCATCGGAAACTTCAATATGCCGGATTTGACTGTAATTGTCCAATGGTGACTGTTTGCCCGGCGGCGACACTCGACCACCCCACCAAGCATCGACAGGCGGAGAAGCGTCTTCGACGGGAGGTGTAACGACCTTTGGCTGAGGGGACTCGGACTGTTGAACCGCTTTGCTAAAGTTCTTTTGGAGCGTAAAGACACATAGATTCTCGACTTCCTTGGGAGCTCGCCGCCTTCTGACTCGGACTGTTCCCGGAGGAGGCCGCACGATACTTGCTTCTCGTTTTCGTGTTTCCGCAAGGACGAATTGGGCGCTTCGGTGGTAAGGATGCGTGGCAATCTCACCACGTTGTGCAAAGGGCGTCAAGAAAGCCGGCATAGTGTCGGGATCTACCGAATTCTCGCATTTGGAGTTGCGCTTCGAAAGCCCGGGAGGAGCCATGTTCTTGAGACGAGGAGTAGGCGGCATAGCGAGCGGGAGTTCAAGCTCTTCTGGCTTTGGGCTTTCCACTCCTCTGAATGATTCGGCAAACATGTCGATTTCGTCGTCGTGATTTTCCTTGGCAGGTGTGCCCGAGAGCCACATCCCTTCGTCGATCCCATCCAACGTCACGTTGAACCTGGATTCTGGATTGGGAGCCCGGACTCCAGAGACGTCGTCCATCTCCTCGTCGTCTGATCCATCTTCATGAGTGCTAATCACGACCATGTCGTCAATGTCCATACTGTCGACTTCGTCGTGTCTGGATTTGGCAACTCGATCACGCTCCTTGCGATCTTTGTTGAAAGAGTATGGCTTCCACAAGTTTCCTATTGGCGACGTCAGACCCGAAGATATCTGGACAGGCGGGTAGCTGTTGTCGGACCGAGTTTCAACGCCTAGGTACATTTGCGGCGATGGCATGGGAATGGCAATTGGCCGTGTCTTGGTAGACGGTTTTCTCTTTGGCATTTCCGTACATCCGTAGAACGAGCTTGTTTCTGGGGCTAATGTCGTTTTAGGGATTCGACCTTCGGTCGACTCTCGTTGCATAGCGTGTGATTTGGGAGAGGGGGTGAGTAAACGCTTATCGGTCAAGAGGCAATCATAATTGATGGGCTCTCGATGTCGCGAAGTCCTGCTAGGCGAGGGCGAAGGGGTCCGTTGAGGTGTGCATGAAGGACTAGACGGGGTAGAGTCGTTAGGAGAGCCAGGAGAAGATGGGGAACGGGGATGTCTACGCGAAGAAGTGACACGCTGAGGTGGGGACGGGGTTCTATCGGGAGCCCTGCCAGGAATTGCAGAACGAGTGTTGTACTTATCGGCGAAGGCACTAAATGAGAATGACTTGGCCTTGGTCTTTTGCGGTCGAGGGACAGGTAAAGGGGCAGACTTGGGTATCTTTTGGGCGACATTGGGATAACTGTCGTCAGCGCTGTCATACATTCATTGCTTACCTGTCGACAAGCTGTCGAATGGCATTTTCCAGGCTATCGGGCTCGCGGGTAGTATACACGTCCCGCTTGGATTCGCGTGCGAATGGTGGTTTGTCTCCGGAGATCGAATGGCGGCTCCGGATCCTGACTTGGTTAGCAACAGTTGACTGTCTATGCGATGACACTCACTTTGGAGGTCTCGGTCCAGAGTGCTTGTAGAGCTCATTATCCTTTTTCCTTGCCAGCTCGGTCAACTCTGGAGTCTTTCTTCTAGGTAGAACGTAGATAGGGTAATAAGGGCTATCCATCTTCGTGACTGGGGAGAAGTCGTCCGTGTTGTCGGCGGTAATAGGTGGTAGGGATAATCGCGATGGAGTAACGGGCGAGAAGGGATGGGTGCGAGCTTGGCTGTTGGACCTAGGACGGGCTTTGGGGGTTGAAGGTTCCTCGTCACGTTTCGATCGCCTTTGCGAGTCCAGCTCGGCCGCTTGATCCAACGTCGTCATCCAGGAACGCGTAGCTGCACGAGTCGGTGTAGGCGAGAGACACTCCAGACATGCAGAGTCTGGGCGGGGGGGACGCGGCGGAGGGCTCGAACGAGTCTTGGGGGCTGGAAGAGGGAGTTGGGCGTAGTCCGATGCGCTATCGTGGATGGGGTAGTCGAGAAGATGGCGCGTGAGAGCGAAAGGGGTCGTCGGGGGCAGGCCTAGCATACTGAGCAGTGAGGAGTGTTCGTGAGTGGGAAGGTTCGTTGAGCACAAGAGACTTTCCGTAAGGGACTGGGATGGTCAGCTGGTTGTCAAGCTTGCGGTGGAATGACTCACGTCGGTAGCGTGGAGGCAGCAGCAGCGCGTTGAGCCAAGGTGCAACAGGATATGGAGGAGGATGAGTGTATACAAGGTCAAGGGAGGGGAAAGATGAGGAGGATGAAAGAAGAGTGAAATAGGTTAAACAAGACATGAGATGAGGGTATTAATGTTGGGTGAGCTATCTTATAAGGGTTGAATCAGTCGTCGGGTTGGTTGAATGACAACCGCAGTCTACGGGCCGTTCATGGGTTAAGTTAAGTTATCAACACGGGTACTATCCGACATGACGCGCCGTGTAATCCATATCCTTATCTTGTAAGCTATGTTTGACCATACTGGGCTGATGGACTCACATGTACACGTTCCAACGGACATGGCATTTTGTGGAAACCTTGTATCATGCGAGGGTCATCCCGCCCCTGTCCCGCGTTTGATGACTATTGTCTGAAGGAGATCAGACGATCTATACCTTCCTGTCCTTCGATCCGCATCGTGTCCCACTCTACAAGGTTCTCTGCCTTTAAACATTCGACGTAAAAGTCTATAGATGGCTTGTTCCACTGCACGCATTTAGTATTGTTTTCATAGACGATCGAGTCTTACCTTGAGAACCCTCCACTCCATACGGGAACATCCGCGCTCTTTAGCAACCGCGCCAAGCTCTCCAAACAATCGCTTGCCTTGTCCGGCACCACGGTGCTTTTCCTTGATGAACAGATCCTCGAGCTGCGGAGTGAGCTTTGTTGACGGCGTCTTTCGTAAGATTTACGTATAATCCAGGAGTCCCTAGCCATGTGGAGTAGTTGAAGAAGTACTGCGGATCAGCTCTAAGCCCAGCAGAATCTTGATGAGCTTGTGACTGACCAAGGCAAGTCCCACAGCCTCGCCCTTGTCCGCCGACCCATCAACCTGATCTCGCAAGATCAGGCATTCAGCGTAATTGTTGTCAAAGACATTCTTGATCATCTACAAATCAGCTCTCATCCTCAGTCAAAAGTCATACAAGCTCGGGGGTGGCTTTGACTGCGTCTGGCTCCTTTTCGTATATGGCCTAAAAGGTCAGATCAGCCGATACCGATTTAGCAAATCCCGGAAATTGCGTACGAGCTCGAGAATCAGCCCGAGGAGCTCTGGCTACGCTGTCAGCGATACAGTCCCATGAGTCGGACTTGGTCTGCACATACAACATCCTCTCTGGTAGCTTTTGTGACTGTGTATGGCATTGTTGCTGTGGGTGTATGCTTGTACGGTCACCTACTTTTGACACCTCTATACAGGTGAATGGACGGAATCAAATTTCGGTAGCCCGAGTAGCCGAAACAAGTGGGAAAGGTTCTCAGCACCTGGACCTCTACACACATCCCATTACTGACCACGCATCTGAGCAAGATGAACCCAAGTCCATGGCAGAGGAGGTCCCGAAAGCTGGCCACACTGGTCGGTACAGTAACCAGCCTGTACCTCCTCGTCAGCTACACTTTGGACCGACTTCGAGATGCAAGAGTTCTAGCGCTCAAAGATCGTCAGATCAAGGATAGGTACAACATTCACAGTGTTCCACGCTACTCCAATCTGACAGAATAGACTCAAATCTCACTACACATCACTACTATCCACCATCTCGTTTACTCTCTACGCTCTACTCCCGACTCTCCAAAATCAACTCTCGGACCGCTACCCGATTGAACAAACTTCACAGGCATTACAGGGGATGTCGATGACTTCTTCCGCTGCTAGTATCCAGCCTGAGCAGCCGGTGGAGGAGACCGGGAACTCTTTACATTTGAGTAGAGGGGAGTCGGATGCTGGGACAAGTATGAGCGGCACGGAATCGCACGAGGGAACGGGTGTGGGGGAATCGTGGGCATCGGAATTTCAGAGGAGGGATGGCACAGAAGCAGAGATCCGAGATAATGATCTGGTCAGTTCCTTTCTCATCTTGCATTCAGCTGTACTGAGTGTTCAGCTCTCTTCCACGACCTCACAATCGATATCACTCCCCACCGACCTGTCGTCCGATTCTACCTCGCCCCCATCCAATCTTTCAAGTTCAATCATGCTGAGTCCATCGCCACCTCGTCATTCACCTCCAGCACCTACAAAGAGCAAGAAGGAGTTGTGGAAAGATCTCAAAATACAAAGTAAGCTTTGAGACGCTGAATTTTTTTAGTACTTGGCTGACGAGCAGGTATCGCCAAAAGCATAACGACTGCTTACATTGTTCCCCTCCTTCTCATTCTCACCTCATCCCAACTTTCGACATTGGCCAGAGGGAAGTATCTCAACGATATCAAGACCTCTCTTTCGGCCCGACATCCACCTTCATCGACGGGCGAGGACTCTGAAGGGGAAGATATCCCGGTTCTACGCAACCAAGAGCCGAAATCGGGCTGGCTGAATTTCTTTTCGGTCGAGTCTATGGGTCTCTCAGAATACGCTGAAACGACGTCATCGGGCCCACTTCAGTTCATCTCCCAACTCATACCTGGTTTCTCCAAGTCTGGCCCCCGACCGGCCGAAGTAGAGGTATTCGACCAAGATGAAGAGGAGGACAAGGCCGAAGCGGAACGATTGTACCTCACTTATTCTTGGTGGCTACTACATGAAGGGTGGCAGGAGGTGGCAGATAGAGTGGATGCTGCCGTTGAGCAGGTCTTTGCAAAGTGGGTCCTGAACCGGAAAGGGTATTGATCATGTAGTATGCCTTTGAAACGTGAGCTGGCGGTCACAGATTGGCTTGCGGTGATCAAGGAAGTGAGGGCCATCGTCGAGACCGACGGCGGGGAGCGACTGCACGAGTAGGTCGCGTGGGCATACTAGGTCACAGGGGCTGATCAGCAGCTTCACAAGTCACGTACTTCCGCCTCTTCCCCTCACCCATGTTTCTCAGAATTGCCCCTTACCGACACATGAAGCATCACCATATTTGATGACGCTACTCGGTCAAACGCGTGAACAGTTGACGTCTGCGGACGGACGACATCTGCTCGACAAGGGTGTCTCAGAGATGGTCAGAAACCTCTGCGAGAGCCTTCGAACTGAGCTCTATACTTCGGAGGATGTGCCGCGACGACTTGTGGACTGCCTGCCCGAGTTCAACAGGTGGGCAAAGGGCGTATGGGAGAGCATCCCAGATTCTGGTGTAGAGGCAAGTCATTACGGTATATGGTCTTTGAGTGTTTCGCTGACAGCACAGGGACTGGTCTCTTTGCCAGAGTACGAGAGTTTCGCAGCACTGATATTTGGAGATTGGGCATAGGTAGGTCAGGTAGATTAATGATATTCCGCGCATGTTGTACACCTTGACACCTCACAACCTGATGCATATACATGTCCTTTAAGCTTATGCCTCCTCGGCTGGGACGTTGACCTCGGGCTGCAAAGCGTCAGCGCAGTATTGGACGTGAGGCGAGCCTGACTTACGTTGAAGAAGAGTGTCTGCATGCCCCATCTGTGATTGTCAGTATTGGCCAAAACGGTACAATTGGACCAGTAGCTTACGGGAAAGGCTATCAAGTCAGCAAAGCTATATCATATTGCTGGTATCAAAAGACTCACCTTCTGTCGCATGTTCATGTAGCTGTAGACAGCCCTGGGAAGTTCAGATATTGAAGCAGCATTAGTGAACGAGCATGACTTACCGCTCGGGAAGCTCTCCATCGTTCTCGTGCCTACGAATCAGTTGCGTTCCCATACTACGGGAGAAAGACTCACTTGATGTGCTCGGTGTGCTCCTTGTGGGCCATCTCGGCCTTGTAGGTCCAGATACCAGCTACAAGGATACCGGGAATGCAGACGTAGAAGCTGAAGCATTAGCTCACTTTCAAACGCGGGTTTGCACTAGCTTACGAGATCTTCCTCCACAAATCAGTAGTCTCTATCCATTGTCAGCTCGACCACCGTATACATATGGCCAAGGGGCGACATACCAACAGCGTGTTGTCGGACGGCTTGTCGTTGAGAAGCAAAGTCTGCAGCGGGTGCGTCGGCGGCGGTAGCGAATCCCCTTGTTCTAGATGCTCGAAGAGCTGTTCGTGCAAGCATTGCCTGTCTGTACATTGTTGCTGTTTCTGTAGTGTGTGTGTTGGATGTGGATGTATAGGTGTAGGTGTATCCGGAAAGAGCAGGAGCAAAGGAGGAAAGGGTTTATTGGTCTAGCTGAAACTTGTTTATGTACCCCATATAAGCCACCTCCCTCCACGTCTATGAGAGTCAGAGTGACTACAAAGCAGTATACACCACACACCTGTACCTTTAGTAGACAAGAGTAGACTAGCCTTGGCATACTAGAGCTTATAGCACTACTCGATCGAAAATGGCACCGGGAATCTCGTATGACGAGTCGGGATCACTGGCCAATTACTTTGGAGTCACCTTCTTGGCTCTGATCTTGGTACCTTCGACATACCTCGCTTTCAAGCCAGAGCGTCGAGGTGTGTACCAGCTGACAACTCCATGGAGAATGAAGCTGACGGGCAGAAAAACTACAGCCATTATGCCAATGTGCTGAATGCCGTGCCCACGCCAAGGAGCTAGCTCAGCGTAAAGCCTCGAAACAGGCTCGACGAACCACGAAACGCGCCGTCCCTTTCTTGCTGGCATGGGCATTTATGGCGTACATGATATATGGTATCTGGGTCGCTCCGGCAATAGCTAGCGAAACGACGTACGATCCATTCCAGGTTCTTGGTATCTCAGGATCAGCGACGGAGAAGCAAATCAAGAAGCACTACAAGAAGCTTTCGCTCCAATTGTAAGTCAGCCGAGTGTCGTGGTTTAGCCACCTAGCTGACGATCTAGCCACCCAGACAAGGTCCAACTCGCCGATAATCAGACCAAAGAAGAAGCAGAATCAAAATACGTCGATTTAACAAAAGCCTACAAGGCACTCACCGACGAGGTCACGAGAGAGAACTTGGCCAAGTACGGAAATCCGGATGGGCCTCAGCAAAGGGAAGACAAGATCGCTATCCCACAATGGGTCGTCGAGGGCAAGAATGGAATTTGGGTTCTTGGGCTTTACGGCCTCGTCCTTGGAGTTGGAATCCCTTGGGTCGTTGTAAGTTACCTAGGCCATTGCTTTTGTCTAATCGCTAATATGACAGGGACGATGGTGGTTTTCCCAACGAAGAATGACTCGGGACGGTATCCTCAACACGACAGCCGAGACGTTCTTCCATCAGCTCCGGGACGACACCGATTTCATCTCGCTCATTGCCATCCTCGCCTCCGCTGCCGAGATCCAAGCTCTGCTCGGTGGAAAGAAGGGTAGCAAGAAGGAAAAGAAGGAACGACAGTCAAAAGTTGAAGAGCTTGAAAAGGTCATTGAAGCGAGGAGGGAGGAGTTGGGCGTTGATGAGAATGTCATGATGAAACAGGAGAACAGGGTCGAGGTCAAGACTGCACCTGCTCGACGTGCTAGGGCTTTGTTGTGGGCTCATTTGCTCAGGATGAACCTCGAAGACGCAGAGATGAAGTCGGGTCAGTCAAATCAGATGTCGATTATGACGCTTGCTGACTGTCCAGAACTCGAATCGATCCTTGTTTCCGTCCAGCCCATCCTCACCGGTCTTGTGAACATCGCACTCGCCCACAACTGGCTATCTACATCTACACTCTGTATGCAGCTCCAGCCCGCTTTGGTGCAAGCCCTCCCCGCCGGTCTCTCACCACTGGCGCAGCTCCCGGGCATTACGCCCGAGCGAGCAACCGAGATGGAACTAGTACACAAGGCTGAAGGCAAGAAATGGCTCGACAAGTGGTATAATGCCAGCATCGATGACGTGACCGAGGCCAAGAATATGGCAAAATACTGGCCAAAGTTGGATGTCGTTTCTGTCGAGTTCAAGGGTATGCCATCTCATCTATCCGCCAGATCATTTGCTGATGTATCAGTCGCTGGTGAAAAGGTCGTGACCCCATCTGCTATTGTCCAGTTGACATTCAAATGCCGATACATCTACCCCTCTACTCCTGTAGCGAAAAATACATTACCCAATGGCCACCTTATCGACGGCCCGAACGGTCATGCCGACGCCACCCCTGACGACACCTCCGACGAGAAGCGCGACATCAAAGACGTCGTCGAGGACGTCAAGGAGGTTGTTGCGGAGAAAGCTGAAAAGGTGGTCGGACAAACGGGCAAAGAAGCCGTCGCCAAGCCAGAGTACGCACCTAACGGGTATGCTCATGCCCCACATTGGCCTCTGGTGAGTCTTGTCTTTATCCTAGCAAAACATAGCTGACAGGCCAGCAACGGAAACCCCATTTCTACGTTCTGTTGGGTGATTCGAAATTAGACAAGGTCATTGTCCAGCCTTTTAGAATTACCGATCTCCCATTACCCCGTCCCGATGGCCTTCCTGCCGAACCTCGAGAATTCTCATTACAGTTCCAGGCTCCACCTCAAGCCAACTTGTACTCTTTCGTCGCTCACTGGCGGAGCGATACTTTCCTCGGTAGCGATGTTCAAATCCCAATAATGGTAAGTTTCGACTTCACTTTGATTTACGTAGAGTCATCAGCTGACAAAACAGCTCAAAGTGGAAGAAGCCAAAGATGCCCAGTCGGACGATGACGATGATGATATCTCTGAACCTGACGAAGACACCTTAGCAGGTCAAATGGCAATGATGAGAGGTGGAAAAGTCAAGCCATCAGGCGTTCACGGAGGGGATGATGATGATGAAGACGAGGAAGAGAGTGGATCAGAGTACGAGTCTAGTAGTGATGAAGAGGGACCTAGGAGGAACAGGGCTATCAATGAGGATTCAGATTCGGACAGTGATTAGTCGAGTCGAGGCGAGTCTGCAGGCATCATGCATACATACAATGATACATGAGGCAGACCGATGACTCATGATTACCCTAATCGATATATTCGTAAATTATTGTGTATTCTGCAAACTTCTATCAAAGTTCAGGTCCCACACCGAGGAGCCAGCCGGTTTTCGAGTATCATCCATCATCTTTCCCGCCTACTTGAGAGGATCAAAGTCCCCCCAATCTACTTTACCATTGACTGTCGGTATACTCGGTTTAGCAGCCACGGTAGGTTGCATCAAACCACTACTATATCCAGGAGGCGGTCTAGCTTGAACTTGAGGAGCTTGGGGCGGTACAGGTGTTGTCGATTGAGTTTGCGATTGAGGAGGGAAAGGAGTCATAAATGACATGGACTGGTTTTGGGGTGGTCGCGGTGAAGGTGCAGAAGGTGCCAGTGAGATATTATAATTTGGTCCTGATGCCAAGGTTGATGACTGCTGAAGGCGAGGAGATGGATTGAAAGTCGATTGTGTAGGTTGGAGAGGTGTAAAAGTTGGCGTGGAATACGTGTTTGGAGAACTCGTACTGGAAGACGAGGATGTGGTGGTTGTCACATTATTGAACATGGAGGAATTGAGGGTTGACGATGGAACAGGTCGAGCTTTCAGTTTGGATGTACCGTTCCGGGTCGTACTGGACATAGAGCCAAGATTGGGAGAAGCAAATGGAGACGGCGTGATTGACGTGGACGCGAATGTATTGGACTGACGCTCATAAGCTTGGTTTGAGCTCTAAAGTGAGAGGCTTACCAAAACATCAGTGCTGCTCGAGTCTGCCCATCCAGAGTCCCAAGGGTCCAACCCTCCAACCGAACTCGAAGCAGGCGGTACAGGCGACGAAGTCCCCTTTACAAGACTCTCGAAGTCCATCTCCCCACCGTTCCCATTCCCGTTCGTACCAAACGAATCGAGATTATTCGAGTTGTGGTCATACGTGCTTGTCTGTTGCTCTATACGACGGACGTCCCGAAGATGTTTGGCGTGCTCTTCCTCCACTCGCGATCCAAGGGTTTTGATGACGCTGCATACATAAGTGAACGGCGCGGCGAGGTGACCGGCTGGACTCACGTCATGAACTTTGTAAATTGATCGGCATTGAGCACTTCAGATCAGCTTGATATCATGGACATCGCCCGAAGTAGCTTACAAGGTCCCATCGACATGGCCCACAACTGAGGCAGAACAAGAGTAGCAACAGCTTCCCGATCGACTTTAGACCCCATGGCCTCATGTACAGCCAAAGTTGCCATCTGGTGGTGAGCTCAAAACACTCGCGAAAAGACAGGCTAGCCTACCATGACCGCAGGCTCTTTTGTCTTGATCTTGGCCAAGAGCGGGACCAGCTTGGTAGTCAAAGTGGCTTTATCCAAAGTCTTGACCATCGCCGTGAAACAATCGAGAGTTTGTACCTTGATAGAGAGTATTCTGGTCTT
>Ga0308160_10003088_pt1 | contig 19183 bp, 28 predicted proteins | sample PhyFR1_FD_201036 | JGI IMG/M metagenome (GOLD analysis project Ga0308160, IMG submission 201036) | Phyllosphere microbial communities from UC Gill Tract Community Farm, Albany, California, United States - DLSLF.R1 | ecosystem: Host-associated > Plants > Phyllosphere > Unclassified | place: USA...
CGGCGCACCACCGGTGACGTCGCAGCCGTAGTTGGCGGCGGCAAAGGCGCTCAGCGTGCCCCAGCCGCAGCCGATGTCGAGCAGGGTGTCGTTGGGCTGGAGGTCGAGCTTCTCGCAGACAAGCTTGAGCTTGTTGTCCTGGAGCTCCTCGAGCGTTTCGGGCCGAGTCAGGTCGCGGATGACGCCCGAGGTGTAGATCATGCGCGGGCCGAGGAACCACGAATAGAAGTCGTCGCCTACGAGGGGATGGCGAGCGACGTCAGCCTAGCTGTGCAACATGAGGAAGTACGGCTTTGAGCCAGGGAAGGGGCTGCTCACCGCGGTCGTAGTGCTCGCGGACCTGGCTGAGGTCCTGGTTCTGGGTGTGCATGGCCACCTCGGGGAAGAAGGTAAAGAAGATGTACTTGAAGAAGTCGGGTGTGAGGTTGAACGAGACAAAGTCGTGCCGGTACTCGAGGACCTCGAGGACGTCGCCTGCGAGCCGCGAGCGCGTCGGTGACCAATTACGAACGGGGCCGCAGATATAAGGGCCGCAAAGGAGGGGAGGAACAAGAGAGAACGAGCAAAGAAGGGCTCGGTCAGCCGTCTGCCCGTCTGAAACGCGAGAGGCGGTCCGTCGAGCGACCGTGACGCACCCTTGAAGGCGACCTTGTCTTCAAAGTAGGCGTCGTGCAGGACCTGGTAGGGGATCTTGCGGCCGAGGTACTGCTTGCGGAGCTCCTCGTCCTTGAACTCGAGGTAGTCGCCGATGGGCTTGCCGGGGAGGCGGACCTTGTCGTTGAGCCGGGCGCCATAGTTGGACGAGGCCCACCAGTAGAAGATGGTGACCGGGAGGAAGAGGAGGACGAGAAGGACCGTGTAGATGGTCCGCGAGCCGGCGAGGAAGGGGAATGTCCACTGGAGCAGCTTGGGCGCGAGCAGGACGAGCGCGATGTAGTGCCAGTTATTGAAGGCGGCCGAGCCCTCGGCGGGCAGGTGGGCCGGCGCGACGACGCCCTTGGCGACGGGGACCGAGTGCGAGACAGCCATGGCGAAGACTGGCTGGAATAAGGAAGGAGGGTTGATAGGCGTGGTCGGAGGGGGAAGCACGAGCCTGTCACTTTGAAAAGAGCAGAGCCGCGACGCGCGGGCGCGGCGGGGCTGAACGCGATCGACGCGCCGCAGGTTGGCAGGCATACTCTGCAGGTCGTCTCCTCGCCCTCTCCAGGCTCTTTCAAGTTGCGTCAGGAGCAGATCAAAGAAATCAGCTCTCTGAACAGGATGTTCTGCGAGATGCCTGGTTGCTCAAGATTCTTGCCCGGTCTAGGGCGGAGGACAGGCCCTCTGAGGACGCGTGGTGCTGCCTGAGCAACTCACGGACCGCGACGACTCCGACGACGGGAAACGGATCAGAGTCCGAGGCTGCCCCCCCCCCCCTTTTTGACGCTCAACGCCCTCCTCTCCGCCCGACATGGTTTTCTCTCGGCTTCCACTGCAGCTTTTGAGGCACTCCTCGCATCCCTCGCTCCGTGTTGGCAGCCTGGCACCGGCAGTCCGGCTTCCGGCTGGCGCAAGGTCGATTGCTCAGTCTCCGACCCTGTCGGTCGTCGCCGCCGCCGCCGCCGCCGCCACCCGCACGGCAGCGACCGACCGACCGCCCCGGTTCGCCGACTTTGACCTGCACCCGGCCCTGCTCAAGCAGATCAAGCACCCATCATGCAGCGATATCCAGGCGCTCTCGCTCCCGGTCTCTCTGAAAGGCCAGGATATCCTCGCCCAGGTCGGTCTTGGCTCCAGCATGATGCGGTCGCCGCTCGGGCCGCTGAATGCACCTCCTGCCTCGTCCACAGGCTAAGACCGGCACCGGCAAGACGGCAGCCTTCCTGATCCCTACGCTCGACGCGCAGCTCCGGAACGCGGTCCCTCGTCAGCGCGGTCACGTCTCGTGCCTCATCGTTTCGCCGACGCGTGAACTCGCGAGCCAGATCGCGGCCGAGGCCAAGACGCTCGCCCCGACGGGCACTCGGATCGTCACCTGCTTTGGGGCAACCAACGTCAAGACCGACGTCAGAGCCCTCTCCGATGGCTGCGACATCCTTGTCGGTACTCCCGGTCGTCTCAATGACCTGATCGCCAACTGTGAGTCTCGTCGAGGCGACGAGGGCGTCTCATGTTTCCTCGGCTGACCATGAGCCCTACGCAGACGGGCTCAAGAGCAAGCTGCAGGGCGTCCGGCACTTTATTCTCGACGAGGGAGATCAGCTCCTGGACGCCGGCTTCAAGCCCGAGGTCGAAAAGATCTGCCGGGCCCTGCCCAGCAGGGCCATCCAGCCGCGGCAGACGCTCCTCTTCTCTGCAACGGTGCCTAGCAGGCTGACCTCGGTCGTCTCGCTCGCACTCCTGCCGGGGTATGCCCACCTCTCGTCGATCACGCCCGGGGAGGAGAACACGCACGTTCACGTGCCTCAGCAGGCGACGGTCGTCGAATGGCCAGACATCTATGGCGCCGCCCTCGGCGTCATTTCCGAGGAGATGCAACGCGATCCCGACGGCTACAAGGTCATTGTCTTTGCCCCGACGGCCCGCGCCGCTGCCGTCCTCTACGAGGCGATCAATGCCGGTTTCGATGTCGGCCCGGCCTTCCAGATCCACTCGTACGTCGGCACTCTGCTCTCCGAGTCCTGCCTCCCGGTAGCTGAATGCTCTTGTGGATCGTCCCCGCAGGCGGATGTCGCAGCCGGCCCGGGAGAAAGCCTCGGCGGCCTTCAAGGCGTGCAAGAGCGGCGTCCTCTTCTCGTCCGACGTCGTCGCTCGGGGTCTCGACTACCCTTCGATCAGTCTCGTCCTCCAGGTTGGCGCCCCGAGCAGCCCCGAGGTGAGCTGCGACCTCGTCCTGACGCGCATCTCTCGAGCGCAAAGCGCTCATCCGTCTTACCTCTCTCCGACTAGCAATACATCCACCGGCTCGGCCGGACGGCTCGCGCCGGTAAGGAAGGCCGGGGCGCCATCGTCCTGTCCCCCGACGAGCGATCTTTCCTCGAGAAGAAGAAGATCTCGTCTCTCCGGATCGAGGAGGTGGGGCCCTTTTCCAACGTCAAGGAGCTCTCGACAGCAGTCGCGAAGGCAATGGGCAACGTCGACGCCCGTATCCGCGAAAAGGCGGCGGCCGCTCACTTGGGTTACTACAATGGCGTCGTCAAGGACAAGGCTCGGGTCGTTGCACTCTCCGCTGAGTACGCCGTCCGCACGCTCGGCCTTGCCAAGTTTCCCGCGCTCCCCGCGAGAACCATCAACATGATGGGCTTGCAGAACCGCGGGCTCGAGGTCGGACCGCCCGCATCGGGTCGATGATCGATGCTTTCTTGACCATGGCCCTCCCACCGATTGCGGCAGTTGTTTGCTGGTCGCTTTTGGCGGTCACTCGAAAGTCGCAGACGAGGTTGGCAGACGGTATTTCAATGCGAGAGGCTTGGGTTGGCAGCGGTCGCCGGGCGCAAACTATGCTATGGACAGACAATGCGGGCATACGGGTGATGAGAGCGATTTGGAAAAGGAGGGGTGCGAGTGGCTTGGGTGCCGATGGTACATGCGAGGCGGTCGGTGCGAGGAGGGCAAGCGGTACAGTGGGATAGATCGCCAGCGGGTGATTTCCCGAAGGGCAGGGCGATACGGAGAGGAGGGGGGAGGAGGGGTAAAGTATGCTTAAAACGGGAAGGGGACGGGGCCGTATGCGAGCGGGCATGCGAGGGGCGGGGAGGGTGAGCAAGCAGGCTGTTGGAGCAAAGCAGAAGGGGGTGGGGGCGAGTGATGGTGAGGGATAGACGAAGGGATCGCGGAGCGTTATTAGTATCGAGGACCGCCAGCTCCTGATTGGTGCTGGGGTAGCGGCGGTGGCGGCGGCGGCGGCGGATGCGCTGGGAGGCCACTGGGTTCGAGCGTCCAAGCCGGACCCTCATCAAAGGGTACCGTATAATATTCGGCCGCCATAAAGTGGTCCTGCGTCGGCGTGACGTGCAGATCAGGGGGGCGATGGTGGCCATAGGGGGAGGGCTCGGCCGGCAGCGAGCGGAAGTACGGCTGCTGCAGGCGTTGGACGAGATGCGGCGGCGGAGGGCTAGGGAAGGCAAGCGGCTGTGGGCGACCCTTGCGACGGTTAGACAGGTTGAGGCCGGCGGCACCCGGACCGCCTGCGGTCGGATAAGCCGGGATGGGCGCCATCTCGGCTGACCGTTGGATCGGCTGCGCAAAGTGGCTTGTTGAAGGGCGCTGCTGTTGTTCCTGCAGATGCTGCTGCTGCTGCAGATGCTGTTGCTGTTGCTGGACGAGGCCGTCCGACTGCCGGGGCGAATGGGCCGCTGGCGGCGGGACAAACATTTCTTGGTCGCCCATGTGCCAGCTCTGGCGGATGGAGGACTCGGACGTCGCCCGAGGGAACGTCTGCGGCCGCAGGGCTTCCCTCGTGAATAGCTCGGTCAAAGGCCCGGCGTTGCGAGAACGACCGCGCTGCGCCGAAGTATCCGACACCGGCCGCTCGGTCGACAAGGTCGGCGCGGACGGCATCGTACCCGACGCAGAGTCGCCAGCTCCAGCCTGCGGAGGACCGAAGGCCGGCGAGCGAGGGATGAATGCCTCGCGGAAGGCGGCCGTCCGTGGAGTCTCGTCTTCTTGAAAGCCGAGGCCGAAGCCGGCGCTCTCACGCCGCGGAGGGCCGGGTGCGAGGCCGGTGTTGGCCGATCCACGGCGCTGACCAAAGGCTGGAAAGCCGGGCGTGATGGGCGACGGCTCGGCCGTCGGGAGGAATTGCTGATACTCTAACTGGCGGTAGGGCGCCGGGCTTGAATGTTGCCCTGGGTGCAGAGGATGGGGCGGGGTCGGTGGGAAAGCGGGTGGCCTCATGCGGCCCGACTGCAAGTCGACCGGCGGCTGCGAGTAGCGCACATCCTGCGGCATGTGGTAGTTTGGGTAAGGCGAGTAGTAGAACTGGGGCTGCACCGGCTGGTTCGGTGGCGCGCCATAATGCGGCGGCGGCATCGGCGGGGGCGGGCCGTAAGTGACCTGCGGCGGGACGTCGTAGTGCGGGGCATACGTCGGATGGCCGTGAGCCTGGGCCGGTCGAGGACCACCCGTCGGCGGGTAGGACACGTGGAAGCCGTGCTCCCTCTGCTGAGCATTGAGCCGGCCGTCGTCGTTGTAGACCGAGGAGCCGCTGGTCGATCCGCGGACGTCGGACGAGACCTCGGAGCCAACCGAGTGGCCGGAGACCGAGCGGGCCGGACTGCCAGACCCGTCAAAGGCGTCGTACGGTTCGTGCATGCTGCGCCGCTTGCGGCCGTGCTGCTCGTACTCGACTTGGCTGTCCCAGTCCTCGTCCGGCCGACTGGCATCGGCGAAGGAGGACGACGACGACGACGTTCGTGACGGCGGCGAGGGTCGCGGGCTCCGCGAGGACTTCTTGCTCGAGGTCGACCGCCGCTTGCTTCTGTCGAGGGCAGGATTGGGAGCGTCAGCAAGCAGGTCCGACGTGGAAGAAGAGCAGAGGTTGCGCGTACGGCTGGTAGTCGCTGTCTCCCTCGGCGGCTCTTTCGAGCTCCTGGGCGGCTAGCAGGTGGGCGGTGACCTGCCGACCCTTACCTTTCTTGCTGGCGGACGAGCTCTTCTTGGCGGCGGCGGCGGCCGCCGCCTTGGTGCTGGCCGCTTTGCTACCCTTGTGCACGCGGGGCGCCTTGACCGGCTTAGGGCGGTCGGTCCCGGGCTGGTAGATATAGTTGGGGTAGCTGGATGGGGGGGAGAGCAGCGAGACTTGGACGTCAGCTCAAGCCGAGAAGGGGCAGAAGGGGCCAGGGGGGATGGGGGCGAAAAGAGCAACAGACGCACAGACGCTTGTGCTCCATCTTCTCGAGGTGCGCGGCGGCGACGTAGGGTGCTTTATCCTCGGTCGACAGCTGTGGCAAAGGCGCGCGCGCCGGCACAGGACGAGCTCGGGCGTCAGCTTGGGCAGGCTACAGGTGTCGAGCTATCTCGGGTGGCTGTGGGCAGCGCGACGCCCGAGCCAATAGGAGAGGGATCACGTACAGCGTTCCACATCTCGGAGACGACCTTGCTGATGTTCTGGTGCTTCTTCTCGCCCTGGATGAGACCGCGCGCGACAACGTCCATGCGGTAGAGGATGTAAGGGTTGCGCGGCCGCGGGACGTGGCCCTGAGGCGCCGGCTTCGAGTGCGTGTTCTTTTTAGGCGGCGCATGGATGCCCGGCTGCGGCGGCGGCTGGAAGACGCCCTTGGCGACGTTGGGCGACGAGGTTGACAGGCGAAGGTTGGCGTCGACGTCGACGTGTGAAAAGGCGGTCGTCAGGCCGTTGACGGACGAGCTCGACGAGCACGATGACGACGAGGCCAGCGGCACGAGCTCGGGCGGGCTGCTAGCGTCGGCGGGCTGCGAGTCGTCGTCGAAGCTGCTGACCGTAAACGTGAACGGGCTGTCGGACTGGCTCTGGTGGCCACTGGTGCCGGCGAGGGACCGTCTTGTCGATGAGGTAGGAATGGCGACGTGCGACGTCGGCTCGGGATCCTGCGGACCGGCCGAAGGGCGGCCGAACGCGCTGCTGGCCGCCGCCTCGCCGGTGGAGCGCGGGCTTTTCGGGTCGTCGCGCCGCCGGCGCGTCCTCGGCGACGTGCCTTTAGACGGGACGGCCGTCGACCCGGAGGACGAGGGCGACATCGACATGGCGGGCGGAGGCGGCAGGCGGGCGGTCGGCGGCGGCGGGATCGAGCGCGGCGAAAGTGGCCCGTGGAGTCGGTCGGCGGGCGCGGCGGCGTTGGCGTCGGAAGTCGCTGGCGAGAGAGGAAGGGACGGACGACACGGCGGCTGGAGAAGAAAGTCGTCGAGGGAGAAGAGGCAGCGGCCGCATGCGCGTCCGGCTTTCGCGCACCGTCGGGAGGGGGAGGTCGATGATGAAGGGGACGAGGGCGCGGAGAGGCGTCCGACCCAGGGCCAGGTCGGGGCGCGGGCTTGTTGGGAGGACGGTCGGGAGGGCAGAGGGTCGGGCCCTCCCTTTGATGGCTGTCGCGCGGTCAAAGGGCTGAACGGAAGGGCGAGCGCGGTGGGCGAGTCGTCGGCCGGCGGGCGAAGGGGAGAAAGGGGTCGATCAGCACAGACAAGGGCCCGATCGCCAAGGCCGAGACCCTTTCGTGCGTTCAGCCACCGAAAAGAGGACCCCGGAGCCGTCAGCTCGCGTCGGAAGGGGCAGAGAACAAGGAAAGGCAGAGCGTTGAAGCCACCGTGGGCAGAGGGCGCAGATACAAGGACCTCCCCTACCCCTTCCTTTCGTGGGCGGCGACTGATCCATCGGGCGACCTGTCAACGAGTCAGCTCGAGAGTGACGACGAAGCCCGACCCGCAATCAGGAGGCCTCGGCCGCGCCGCGTGGAACGACGCACGCGCAGCACAGAGGGGACCCCAAGGCCATCGGAGGGCAAAAGACAGCAGCCAGCTTGCTGACTGCATGCAGCCGAGAGTTGCAGCCGACGCCCGCTCTCCACAAGCGCAGCCGTCCTCCCAGGGGTGAGCTTCACGGATTGATCGAGCGCTTACGAGCAGGCAGAAAGGGCTGGGCGCTTGGTGGACGTGCGGCCACCTGTGGGGACAGACAGGTCAGCGGCGGGCGGGGGATCGACCACCTTGACCTCGACCATCGGCGGCGGCGGCGGCGGCGGCGGGGACGGGAGGGCGCGATGGAGAGGGCGCTCGAAGCGACCCGAATTGCCTCCTCCTCCCCGACGTCCATCGCCCTCCTGTCAATCGTGAGCTGATCAGCTGACTGCGATGCGCGCTCAGGCCACGCCATGCCTGACGGCAATCAACGACGACGACGACGAGGGATTCAGCGACCTCGGTACCGAGCGCCGAAGGCCGGCATCAGAAGGCTGGCCTTGCCAATCAGTGGTCGTACGAGGTCCTCGGGCTGGCCATGCTAATTGAGGCAACCTCTCGAGCTCTGCGACGTCAGTAGGGCGACACCGAGCGGAACCCCGAAGGTGAAGGTCCTTGATGGTCGAGCGCGTCCGGGCTCGGGGTGACGGGACCGACGTCTGCCGAGCACCCTGCGGTATCGCGCAGGAAGCGACAAATTCGCCGAGCGCAAAGCCTTGCGACCTGCATGACTGAGAGTGTCAGCTTCCGATGCTCGTACGGGTCGAACGGGGCTAGCAGACGGGGCCGAAGCGCCGCCGAGCGCGCGGTCGAGGTCGGAGTGGTAACGCTGACGCACCGCGAGCCGGACGGAGTAAGAGGCGCGAAGGCAGGTCCGGCCTTTTGCGGGCGGATCTTGAGTCGAGAGTGACGGTCATCGAATGGGTTCGTCGGCTGGACCGGAGACCTGATTGCCGTTGACAAGCTGGGAGGTCTCGGGCGGGAGGTCGTCTGACTTTCCGCTGAGAGCTCGCCGACGGGCGGCCGGACGACGGGCGGTCGTCGAGGTCGCACGGCAGACGCCATAGCGAGTTGTTGTCACCGAACCGACCGCTGGTTTCAAGAAGGGGGTGTGGGCGGGAGGATTGGCGCATGCTGGCCTCTCTCGGCCGCCTGAGCAGGCCGGCCTTCCGACGCCGTGGTCCGTCGTTGAGGTCGAGAGGCCGGGCGTTGCTGCGCGAGGTCGCCGCTCGGCTTCGACATCGCGAGGCGCGCCGCTCGTAGTGAAGCGAGGTCCCAACCGTCAGCCCATCTCCCCTCTCCCACCACATCCTCCTCCTTCTCGACAGCCAACCCTCTCAGACCTCTATCATGGCATCCGGATCTCAGGGTGCGCTGCAGAGACAGGTTTGATCTTGCGCCGTCCGAGCGTTTGCCGACTGATGAGCTCGGTGCCCGACCTCCAGGCTTCAACCTCTCGACCATCATCAAGCGCCTCGAGGCAGCGACGTCGCGGCTCGAGGACCTCGCCGTCACTGCGTGCGCACTCTCGGCTGACCTGGTATCCCGTTTGTGAGAGACGTGATGCTAACCTCGCTGCCGGACCGCCAGCTCGTCTTCGAGCACGCTCAAGCAGCCGACGTCGGCCATCGGAGAGACGGTCGGCGCTCAGGTCGCCCCGCCGCAGGCCGCTGCTGCTGCCGCCCCTGTTACTGTTGCTGCCGCTGCCGCCGCCGGTGGCAGCCCGGCAGCACCCGTCGAGGACAGCCCGCCGGTCACCGCCTTTGGCGAATGGCAGGACGAGTACCTCGGTGCCTACCTGAGGGCGAGCGAGGCCATCGGCGGCGTCGTCCAGGAGCAGGTCCGTTGACGCATCAGCGCGCGCCATCTCTCGTGCGGCCCGGCTCGTCGAGCCTCTGCTCACCTGCCGCCGCACCCGTCCGAACCAGGCCAAAGAGGTCGAGCTGCTGTTCAAGGCGCAGAAAGAGTTCCTCGTCCGCGCCTCGCAGTGCACGAAGCCGGCGGCTGACAAGCTGCCCGAGCTGCTCGCGCCCATGGTCACCCACCTGACGGCCGTCGGCGAGATCAAGGACGCCAACCGGCGGAGCCCCCAGTTCAACCACCTCTCGACGGTCGCCGAGGGTATTCCGGCAGCTGGCTGGGTCGCTGTCGTGCGTCTGAACACCTCACAGCTTATAGCTGCTCCGGCCTAACCCCCCTCCCCTTGGTGGCCGACGCGCACAGGAGCCAAAGCCGGCGCCGCACGTGTCCGAGATGAAGGACTCGGCTGCCTTCTACGGCAACCGCGTCATCAAGGAATTCAAGGACAGGTGCGTCTCTCTCGGTTGGCGGGATGGGCCCTTGCTGACTCGACGTTCGCCACTGTTGTAGTGACAAGTCGCAGGGCGAGTGGGTCAAGGCCTTCATCACGGCGCTCGAGGAGCTCAAGAAGTACGTCATGAAGTTCCACACGACCGGCGTCGCTTGGAACCCCAAGGTTTGACTCTCCCGTTCTCATCGTCTTGCGACGGCCGCTCAAGAGACTGACCAGCCGGCACCGCCTGCGACCGACAGGGTCAGGACCCTCTGTCCTTCACCGCGCCCGCGACGACTGAGTCCGCGCCGGCCCCAACGAACGGCGGCGGCGGCGGCGGCGGCGGCCTGTTTGCCGAGCTCGGAGGCGACGTCACCAAGGGTCTCAAGAAGGTCGACAAGAGCGAGATGACGCACAAGAACCCCGAGCTCCGGGCGTCGGCCGTCGTCCCCGCGGCGGCTAAGAAGCCCGTCCGGCCAACGAAGCCGGCAGCACTCGCCGGCAAGAAGCCGCCAAAGCTTGCCCTCGAGGGCAACAAGTGGCTCGTCGTACGTCCGATCCCGCTGCTGCTGCAGCCCTCGTCCACCGTCGCGGACTGACCCTCAAACCACTCTTCGATCATCTGCTCTCCCTGGCAGGAGTACCAAGAGGATAACAACAACATCATCCTCGAGGATGTCGATCTCAAGCAGATTGTCTCGATCTACGGCTGCAAGAACTCGGTCATCCAGGTGAAGGGCAAGGTCAACGCTATCTCGCTCAGTGCGTGCCGTAACTTGCTCGCCTGCCAGAGGCCGTTCGAGGGATGACTCTAACTGCGACCGCCCTTGCAGCCGCCTGCTCGAAAACGTCGGTCCTCTTCGAGTCGGTCGTCTCGGCCGTCTCGATCACGTCGTCGCCGTCGTTCACGGTCCAGGCGACCGGCCGTTGCCCGACCATTACGATCGACACGACCGACTCGGGCCAGGTCTACCTCTCGAAAGAGTGCCTCGACGGCGCGACCGAGGTCATTACCTCCAAGGCGAGCGCCATCAACATCTCGCTCCCGGATCCAGACAACGACGAGGACGGCATGTTTGTCGAGCGCGCCGTGCCCGAGCAGCTCAAGAGCGTCATCCAGGGCGGCAAGCTCGTCACGACGCTCGTCGAGCACAGCGGCTGAGCTTGCCAGACGGATCGATCGTGGAGGGAATCGCATGTCTGCTTTTGCTGCAAGTCCTCGTTGGTCAGGTTCGGCCCTTGCCCCGAAAGGCCGAAGGGGGTGGGTCGCGCAGCAGCCGGAGAGCGCGGGCCGGGGATGAGCCCGGGGGCGACGAGCAACGACGCCTCCCTCCCGTCCTTGACGCTCGCACACATCTACGTCGACGACTCGCACCCATCTCCCTAGCGCACCAAGTCGAGCCTCGGGGCAGATGCCCTACACGTATCATCGTACGTGGGCTGGCGACCGGATCGCCGAGGAGAACCCATGGCTGACGGCGGGCCCGTGCTCCCCCACCCCTTAGAGAGCCACAAGGCAGGTCGGCCCGGCCCTCTCCGAGCGACGCTCTCTCGTCTAACGCCCCTCTCGACTCTTGAACTCCGCAGCAAATCACGATTCTCTGTGAGGCCCCCTGGGACACAGAGTCGTCCGATGTCGAGCTCCGGCTCGGTCCCGAAAGCATCGTCGCCGGCGTCAAGGGCGGAGTCCCCCTCCTGAAGGTGGGCTATCGAGCTCGCCGCTGACTGGCCGCCCTCATGGCTTGTGCCGTTCAGCGGCTCTGCCGGGTGCCAACCCAATCTCTGCTAACAGACGCTGGCTCTTGCTTCTCAACGTCTCGTCCAACTCCAGGGCAGGCTCGTCGCTCCGATCGTCCCGGCCGCCTCGACCTACTACCTCGAGCGCCGGCCGGGCGGGTCGAAGGTCCGGCGGGCGACGACCCGGTCATCGACAACGCAGTCGTCGTCGTCCTCCGAGAGCAACGGCGACGACGGCCAGGCCAGTGGCAGCTCAGCTCCCCGTCATCCACCGTCTCCGGGATCCGTCAGTTCCCAGCGCGCTATGCCCTTGCCGCTGGTGCGAGCAGCTCGGAGCTGACGGCCGGCGCCCTATCGTAGGCGTCCTCGTTCGAGCGCGTCGGTCCCGTGCAGTCGTCCGGCCTGTCGTCGCTCGCCTCCTTTGCCACCGGCGTTCAGAGCGGCCAAGCGGGACCCGCAAGCGAGAGCTCGTCGGTCGGCTCGGCCGGCGGCTGGGTCACGGGTGGGGGCACAAGTGACGAGGGTGAGCTCGTCAGCCATCCGTCGTCCGAGCAGCCGTCCTCGCCGAGCGCCTCCCACCTCTCGCAGTCGGGCTACCTCTCCGCGGAGCACAATCCGGACGGCGGTGGCGGGTCGACCGCCCCACCGAGCATGGAAGCCTCGTCGATCCTCCAGCCACCGTCCGAAGCCTCGGCCGTGACCTTCTCAACCACCTCGACTGGTTCCGTTCCGGCCTCGCTCACGTCGGCCGGCAGCCCGCGCACGTCCGAAACGCCAGCGACACACCCACCAACGCGGCTGCTGACGCTCTACCTCGTCAAGGCCACGCCACGGATCTGGGAGGGGAGTGTCATCGTCGGCGGCATCGATGGGCGAGAGGTCGCTCCTGGCGTGCCCGACTGCGACTCGACAAGCCTAGCTGCTCTCGCGTCAGAGCTCGTCCACCAGGGCTTCAATGCGCGCGAGAGGGCCTTCAACATGCTCCTGTGCGTTGCCTCTCTTTCTCGCATCCATTGCCGGCGACTGACGCTCGTGGTCCTCCCCTCGCAGGCATGCCCACACGACCGACCGTCTGCCGCTCGCCTCGCATCAGTTGCTCTTGCACTTCTTCCCGCCACCGATCCTTACTCCCTCTGGCGAGGAGGATCCTACAATCAATCCGTCGCACATTTTTCGGCTCGGCGGTACGCACGCGCTCGCCCGCTTCTACCTCTATTTTTCGAGCATCTACCTCGTCGGTCCCCTGCCGCCGCCGCCGCCGCAGTATCGGCCGTCGACAGGTCCCGTCACCCAACGCCCGTCGGCCAGCCAGCAGCTCGAAATCGCCAAGGCTTTGCTTACGCGGGCCCTCCTCGCCGACCCGCGCGTGACGATCGACGACCCAGATATCAAAGGCTTGGCCAAAGAGATGGGCTTCCGGCGCGGAAAGAGCGGCTTCTGGCGCCAGGTCCCGCTCCGGGGCCGGCACAAGGGCAAGCCCAGCAACGCTGCGTCTGGCCTCCTCCCTTCGACCCAGGGGCTCTACCTTGTCGGTGGGGCCGCCATCGTAGGTGCAGTCGCACTCGGTATCGCCCTCTGGTGGCGGCGACGGTCAGCGTCTGACAGCCTGCCGCCATCCTGGCGACCGACACTCGTCCCCGGTGGGGCACCTTCGTTCCAAACCTAGCTCGACAGCGCTTCCTCCTCTTCATGCCCTGCTCCTCTCGCAATCTCTTCATGACCCGTCACGAACATCTAGAATTCGCCCGCGGTCGACAGCTATGGACCGCCGCCCCCTCGAAAGTGGACGCGGACCTCGCCCTCGTCGCCGTGGATGACGCGCTTGGGCTTCTGCTCAGCCTTGCGTAGCCAGCCCTTGGGCCGCGGTACCTCATCGATGGCGACGTGGCCTTCGTCGCAGGTGCCGTCCCAGCCGGCCAGGTCCTCGGCAGCAGCCGGCGAGCCCGTGCTGAGGAAGGCTTCGGAGAGGCGCATGATGGAGGCGAGCAGCGACTCGGGCGTCGTCGTCCGCTTCGGCGTCGAGGCGAACGGCAGGCCGGGCATCGACGGCAGGAGCAGTGGGAAGTCAGAGAAACTCTGGTGGTCCGACCGGAGGAGGGTCGTCCCCCAGCAGGAGCGCGGCTGGCTCTCGCCGCCGCTCCACTGGCGCTCGATTGCGGCCAGGCGGACAAAGTGATCAGGCCACAAGGTGAAGCCCTCGCTGTTGACGACGAGCGCCGGCGGCAGGCCCTTCTCGGCGAGCTTGGGGTCATCTGCCGGCGGCAGGGGATCCAGCCATGGGTCCAGGAGCACGAGGGACTGAATCGGAAGCTTTGGCAGGCCCTCCGGCGGCGGGTTGGAAAGGATGTGGAGCGAGGTAGCGCCGCCGAAGCTGCGGTCAGAAGGCGCGCACAGATGGCTTCAGCTTCAGGTCTCCTGGATGCTCTCGGGTGCCGACGACCGCACCTGTGACCGCCGAGGTGAATCGAATCGACGTTGACCTTGCCCGCCCAGTCGGTGGTCGACAGTTCCTGCTCAAGCAGCAGATTGTCCGTGGGTTCGCCCCGGACGAAGGCCTTGAAGGCGTTGAACGCCTCGTACACCTCGGCCTGGCGGATCTGCAGCTGCGCGCGCCGCAGCGGGATCTTATCGTTGTAAGAGGCACCTGTCGAGAGCGTCTCGACCGGCTTGACGTCCTCAGATGTCTCTGCCGGGGTCGCCCAAGAAAGCTCCTCGTTGCGGATGTAGAGCAGGTTGGCCTCCTCGCCCGTCGCATGGTCGCGGACAACCGTGGCCGGGCCCGAGCCGTCGGCGTGCTGGAGGACGAGGACGACGTAGCCGCGCGAGGCCCAGTAGCGCGACAGCTGCGAGTAGACGTGCTTGCCGCCGCCGAGGCCGTGGGAAAAGACGAGGAGCGGCCAAGGTGAGCCCGATGATGCAGAGCTCGGACTCGGCGGAGGGCGCAGCCGAGCGTTGCGGTGCAGGTCGGGCAGGACCGTCGTGGGGTTGCCGACGAGCAGAGCGAATGAGACGCCGAGGATGTGCTTTGAGATGCCTGGCGTCCCGGTTGACACGATCATCTCGGGTCAGCACCGTGGTCCGCCAGGCATGGGCTTATGGACGGTGCCCGGCCATGGAGCTGGGCCCGACGCGCACCTAGGAAGCGGCTGTACCCCTGCACGACCGAAGACAGTGGCCCGACGACCCATGGGACACCGCCGTCTTCTGCTGGCGATGCGGGCGGCTCACACGGGTAGAACAGCGACTGCGAGCAGCAGAGGAAGGTGGGGCTGGTCAACACCGATCTCAGGCCGAACCTACCAGGCAAGGGGGGGAGGCTCGGCGAGGTCCGGGCGGCGTCGCTTCGCAGCTCCTCAGTCGAGCAAGACGCACCCATCGGACATCCTTCACCTCGAGGACCGGCCGGCCGTCGAGCGCCGGCAGCGGCAGCGAGAAGGACCGTCGCGGAGCGTGTGAGACGCTCGTGTAGCCGACGTCAAACGTCGGCCGGCTGTCGCCTGCCTGGGGTGGCGGCAGGGCTGGCAGACTGGCAGCCAGCGGCGAGCGCAGGAACGACACCATCGGTCGAAGCGAGCGCACGATTGGAGGGCTGGGGAAGGAAGGAAAAGGGCGAGAGAGATGATCGGCAGTCTAGCTTGGAGCTCTACAGGGCAGGCGAGGTCGGACGCGGAGAATAGAGGGTGGTGGCAGTGGTGGGAGGCGCCGGCGCAGGCAGGGCGAGGGCTGCGTCACCCAGCGCGCGAGGCCGGGCCTCGGCCAGCCTATTGACGTCGCCCACCCCTCCTTCACCCGTCTTCCTCCCATGATCGACCTGAGCAGCCGAACGACAGCGAAGGCAGGATGATGATGCAGAAGTAGCATGCAGATCGACTACTTCTTGTGCTCCATCGTCGCCGGAGTCGCCTTTCCTCTCGGCCGCTCCTTGACCACCCTGGAGTGCGCGCGGAGAACGACGAGCATCGCGGGTCAGCGTCCGACAGCAGCCCAGCGTCGCAAGCAGGTCGACCCACATCTTGTTTCCGTTCTTGTGGCCGTTGATGCCCGGCTTGCGCGTCCGGACGCCGCGCGTGAGCCAGCCCCAGCGCGAGCGGGGGTGAGTGTGTGACTTCGACTTTCCGCGTCCACCTCCGTGCGGATGCTCGAACCTGGCGCGGACGAGAGCAGGTCAGCGCCGAAAATGGCGGCGGACCAGCCGATCGAGTAGAAAGCCCGGACGCACGCGTTCATGGCCAGACCACGAACCCGCGGCCGGCGGCCGAGGTTGCGCGACCGACCGGCCTTTCCGAGGTTGCGCTGGCCGTGGAATTTGCTGCGAGTACAAACGGAGCAGCGGCGATCAGCAACCTCTCGTGGACCGTCGGCCGCAGTCAGAGGAGGGACGCACTTCGAGACTTGGCCGATCGTCGCAAAGGCGTCGCTCGGGATCTTGCGGACCTCGCCACTCTGGAGGCGAACGAAGGTGTAGATGTTGCCCTTCTCGTCGGGCCGCTGGTGCGAGAGGATTTGCGCCGACGTGCCCGCCGAGCGGCAGAGCGTCGCCCGCTCGTCGCGACCGAGGGTGATGCAGTGGATCATCGTGTTGAGCGGGATGAGCGTCAGCTGGACGACGTTGCCCGGCTTGATGATGAGCGTTCGCAGCAGGTTGAGAGCGAATGAGGGCGCGATGCCGGCCGTCGCCTGCGACCACTTGGGATTGGCCTTTGGCGCGTAGATCGACGGCGCCTTTGGCCGGCCGTCAGCCATGGTCGGGCTGACCACGCCCGGGCCATCGGAGCGGTCGGATCGGATGATCGAGGTCGAGAACGATCGCGACGACGACGGCGAATTTGAGCTCGAACCGCTGCGCACCTGAACCCGGACGACCTCGGGCGAGGCCACCTCCTCGGTCGGGATGACGGGCTCCTCGATCGCATCGGCCGCAGCGAACGAAGCCTCGTCACGGACGCCACCCTCCTCTGCCGGCGCGGGCATGTCGTCGACCCGAAGCGGCTCGAGCGAGGCCTCGAGCGAGCGGAAGCCGTCGTCGAGGTACTTTGCCCGCCGGAGCTTGAGCTGTCGCTCCTCGGCCTCGCGAGCGGGGCGGTCGACGTCTGACGCGTTGACCTCGGCATCCCACTGGGGCACGAGACCCTTGGGCACGCCCGCCCGATAGCTCGTAATAACGTCGCCCGCCCGAATGCCGTCGGGCGCAACGATGTAGCTCCAGCCGCCGTCGGGCCCGAGACCGGTCCGGTTGCGGAGGAGTGCAATGTGCGCCGACCGTCCTGGGTCGCGCTCGATCCGGACGACATCCTGCGGGCCCTCCTCGAGCCGCATAAAGTCGAGCTTCCGCAACCGACGCTTGTGACCGCCACCGATGTGGTGCCGGACGATCTGGCCCGTCTTGTCACGACCACCCTTCTTGCGCTGGGCGATCGTCAGTGGCGTGAACGGCTTGCCATTCCAGAGCCACGGCGAGTAGGGCATCTTGAGATGGCGCACTCCCTGAGCCGAAACAGAAGCAAGAGATTCCGGTAGTCAGCTCAAGCAGCGACGACCGAACGAGGCAAAGGAGAGGGTGGGACGGACCGGCGTCTTGGGCACGCCCCAGTTGCCGTGGTACTTGAAGATGGGCAGGACCTTGACCGCCTGGGCGTCGTCGGCGACGGCCGATCCAGACTGCGTCACGTCGCCGTCGTCCTCAAGGCCGTACGACTTGTTAGAGGCCGACGCCGGCCGGGCCGAGCCACTGATGCCGCCGCCCTCGCGCCGCACGGCCTTGGGCACGCGGCCGAACGTCGCGGCGAGCGAGTCGACCGGCCGGGCGACCGAGGTCGACATATGCCGGATCGAGCCGAGTACGCGGGAAGGAGCGGGCCGCATCACTGTCAGGCGCTTTGGAGTCTTCTTCGAGACTGGGGCCTGGAGGAAAGGAAGGTTAGGGAGGAGGAGGGAAGGCTGCAGTTGACCGCAGGGCGGGCGACGGCGGCGACGGCTGGACGAGCGGGCGGGCGGGCGGGCGGGCGGAGTTTGAACTGGCCAGGCGCACGGCTGAGCGCCGGCTGGCAACACCAGCTCGACCGCCTGCTCGTCGACCTGCCCTCCTCCTCATCAACCTTCCCTTCAAAACCAGACTCAATCATGGCCGTAAGTGTCAGCTCATGAGAGATAGCATACGGAACTGTCGCTGATGCCGCCACCGATCCGCAGGGCATCAACAAGGGAGACGAGAAGCTCGTGCGTCGGCTTCCTCTTGCAACCAACCGGTCCTCGATGAGCTTCGACCAAACGAGCTGCTCGCTGATCACGCCCACCCTCGCTCGCCCGCCAGGTCTTTGAGTCGTCGGAGACTGTCAAGGTCGTACGTATCTGAATTCGCTCCCCTCTCGTTGCCGCTGAACCTCTTCCTCCCTCGCCGAAAGGCGGGCGTCTGGCCGAAAGCTGCGCGTCTGGCCGTTCGCGAGACCGGGGAAGGGAGTGAAGCGGGAAGGAGGTGTTCTAGCAAAGGAGAAAGATGGGTTGGCTTACCATCTCCGCTCTGCCGGGTTGCGTCTGCTCGCCCATCTTTCTCGTTCTAGGCCCCGACGTGTGCGTCCTCTTGCTCATAGTCGCGGCTGGTAGCCTGTGGCGTCGCGATGGCTGACGAGCTTACCTCTCGTTCCGACAACCCCCCTCCACCGCTCGCCTCCCACTTGCATCCGACGCGTGCTCTCGCCGTGTCGCAGTCGACGCCCTCGGCCTGAAGGAGGACCTGCTCCGCGGCATCTATGCCTACAGTCCGTCCTTCGCTCTCGGTGTCGGTCTCTCGAACCGGGGCTGACCTTGTCCCGCCCCTTCCGCGCAGACTTCGAGAAGCCGTCGGCCATCCAGCAGCGGGCGATCCTGCCCATCATCTCTGGCCGGGACGTCATTGCTCAGGCCCAGTCCGGAACCGGAAAGACAGCCACCTTTTCGATCTCGACGCTCCAGTCGATCGACACCTCGATCCGCGAAACGCAGGCGCTCATCCTCTCGCCGACGCGCGAGCTCGCTACCCAGATCCAGAGCGTCGTCCTCGCACTGGGCGACTACATGAACGTTCAGTGCCACGCCTGCATCGGCGGCACGAGCATCGGCGAGGACATCAAGAAGCTCGACTATGGGCAGCACGTCGTCAGCGGCACGCCCGGCCGCGTCTTTGACATGATCCGCCGGCGCAACCTGCGCACGCGCAACGTCAAGGTGCGCGGTGCCCGCTAGCTGACAGGCCTTATGGTTTCGAGCTGACCTTAGTTCTTCGCGTCCCTCCGCTCTCAAGATGCTCGTCCTCGATGAGGCTGATGAGCTTCTCAACCAGGGCTTCAAGGACCAGATCTACGACATCTACCGCTACCTGCCGCCGGCGACGCAGGTCGTCGTCATCTCGGCGACGCTCCCGCACGACGTGCTTGAGATGACGACCAAGTTCATGACGGACCCGATCCGGATCCTCGTCAAGCGCGACGAGCTGACGCTCGAGGGCATCAAGCAGTTCTTTGTCGCCGTCGAGAAGGAGGACTGGAAGTTTGACACGCTCTGCGATCTCTACGACACGTGCGTCTGTTTTCCTCTGCCTGTGTGTGTGTGTGTGCTGCATTTGCTCGGTTCCCCTGACCTTCCTCGCTTCCCGCAGCCTGACCATCACCCAGGCCGTCATCTTCTGTAACACGAAGCGCAAGGTCGACTGGCTGACGGAGAAGATGCGCGAGGCCAATTTCACCGTCTCGTCGATGCACGGCGATATGGTCC
>Ga0308160_10003089_pt1 | contig 19176 bp, 15 predicted proteins | sample PhyFR1_FD_201036 | JGI IMG/M metagenome (GOLD analysis project Ga0308160, IMG submission 201036) | Phyllosphere microbial communities from UC Gill Tract Community Farm, Albany, California, United States - DLSLF.R1 | ecosystem: Host-associated > Plants > Phyllosphere > Unclassified | place: USA...
CGCGGCCCACAAGGACGACTTCGCCGGCAAGACCGTGGTGACCTTCTGCACCGGCGGCATCCGCTGCGAAAAGGCGGCGATCCACATGCAGAACATCGGCTACGACAACGTCTACCAGCTCGAGGGCGGCATCCTCAAGTACTTCGAGGACGTCGGCGGCGCCCACTACACCGGCGACTGCTTCGTGTTCGACTACCGTACCGCGCTGAACCCGAAGCTGGAGCCGACCGAAACCGTGCAGTGCTTCGCCTGCCGCGCGGTGGTCACGCCGCGCCAGCAGCTGGCGCCGGAATACGTGTATGGGGTGTCGTGTCCGCATTGCGCGGACACGCCGGCCTGACGCCGCCGGCGGCTTTCCGGGGCTAGCCGGCCAGGCCCGGCACGCCAGCCTCAGTCGGCGCGCCCGGCCCCTTCTTTCTTCAGGGCGCGGTAGATGCGCAGCGAGCGCGGCGTCATGTGGCCCGGCCCCTGCAGCCTGTCGTTCCTGGGAGGCTGGTAGAACGACTGCCTTGCCAGCGAACGCACGAAGCCGGCCGTGCGCGGCAAGCGCAGCATCGTGCGCTGGGCCAGCCGTTTCAGGTAGGGCCTCGTTACCACCATGCGGATCAGCAGCGCCAGCGGCAGGCGCAACCAGCGCTTGATCATGCCCGCCCCGTTTCGAACAGCGCCGCCATGGCGCGTATGCCGTGCTCAGCCCACATGCCGCACCTGTACGCCCAGGTTGCCGAGCGCGCCGTACAAGGCTTGCGCCTGGGCCGGCGCCGCGCCCGGCACCAGCAGGATGTCGCCGGCACGGAACTCGGCCGGCTCGTCCTGCATGGCGTCCTCCGGACAGCCCATCAGGCGCAGGGTCAGGCGGCGCGCATACTTGAAGCCCTGCCCAGCGGCCGCGTAGACGGGTTCGACGCGCAGGCCCTGCGGCGGCTCGGCCAGCAAGGCGTCGAGACGGCCATAGTCGCCGAGCCCGATGGCCTGGCCTTGCCGTGCATCGGCCAGGCCCGACACGTCGACCAGCAGCTGGCGCGTGGCGCAACGCGGCGCGATGGATGCCGCCAGCGCCTGGGCCAGTTCCATCCAGCCCATGTCGTCGGCCTGCGCAGGTTCGACCGCGGCCAGCCTGCGCATCAGCGCCGGTGCCTCGCACGCGGCATCCAGGTAGACCGCCTCGATCGCCTGCGCGTACATGTCGGCGCAGCGGCGCGGCGCGTGCACCGTCCGGATGATGGCGCGTGCCCGCTCGCCCAGCGACAGCCGGGCCGCCTGGTCGCGCCACAGCGTCTCCAGGGCGCCCACCAGGTCGGCATCGTCGAACGCATCGTCGAGCATGAGCACGCCGTCCGGCGGCAGGTCGGCCATGCTGCCGTTGGCATTGACGATCGTCGCCAGGCCGTAGTTCATGCAGTCCAGGACCGTGCCGGAGGTCTCGCCGCGCGACAGCGTGCGCAGCTGGACCCCGGCGTCGGCGGCCGCCAGGTACTGGCGGAACACCGCCATGTCGGCCCAGCCGGTAATGCGGATCCGGTCGGCGTGGCCGCTGCGCTTGATCGTGTCGACCAGCGCCGCGCCGTATTCGCCCTGCTGGTTCTCGCCCACGAACACCAGGATGCAGCGCGGATCGGCGGCCAGGCCGGACGCCAGCCAGGCATCGAGCAGGCGGTGATTCAGCTTGGTCGGTCCCATCAGGCCGAAACTGCAGACGACGAAGGCGTCGTCCTGCAGCCCCAGCGCCAGGCGCGCCTCGGCCTTCGACATGCCGGTCTCGGGCACGCGCAGGTGCGGGATGACGGCCCAGCCGTCGGCTTCGGGCGCCTGGTACCAGTCGCGCGCGAGACGGCGCGAGTTTTCGGAGTGGACGATCAGGCCCAGCGCATGGCGCAGTACCGCCAGGTTCGCCGGATAGCGCCAGATCACGTCGGCCAGGTCGGCGGCGTGGAAGCGCGTGGCGACGGCGCCGTAGCCATGGCTGTCATACAGGCTGCGGGTCCAGTGGCCGGCTTCGTATCCGGTCAGCTCCATGTGCGAGGCGATCCCGGACAGGAAGAAGTCGTGCAGCACGACCATGCCCGGCACCTCTTCGATCAGCTCGAACATGTGCTGGTGAAAATGGGAATTGCCGAAGTGGTAGAGCACCCGGTCGTAACGCCCGGCGTGCTCGCGCAGCCAGGCGATGTCGCGCACCGCGCAGTTGGCCTTGATCCAGGGGTCCGACACGTCCTTCTGCGGCGTGACGACATCGATCTCGTAGTGACGCGCCAGCTCCGGCAGCAGTTCGGCGCTGTAGTCGCTGATGCCGCTGCGCTCGGGCGGCAGCGGCGACACATACGCAAGCCGTGGCCGCACCCGCGGCGCCGGCCGCGCCGGGGCCGGATGGGCGGCGACGTATGCCTGCATCGCCTCGAGCGCGCGCACGGCGCTGGCATCCCACGAGAAGTTCAGGGCCTGCCGCGGCCCGTGGCGCTCCAGTTCGGCGCGGAAGGCGTCGTCGGTCAGCACCTGTTCCAGCTTGGCGGCGATCGACGCATCGCTGCGCGGATCGAACAGCGCATCGGCACGCCCGATCACCTCCGGCAGGCTCGAAGTATTCGCACCGACCACCGCGCGGCCGCACGACATGGCTTCGAGCGCGGGCAGGCCGAAGCCCTCGTGCCACGACGGGAACACGAACATGCGGCACAGGTTGTACAGGGCGAGCAGGTCTTCTTCCGGCACGAAGCCGGTCAGGACCAGCTCGTCGGGCGCCAGCTTGTGCCGGCGCGCCAGCGCTTCGAGTTCCTGGCGGTTGTGGGCCTGGATCGAACACACGATCGCCAGCTGGTGTCCGGCGCGCAGCTGCGCCGGCAGCATGGCGTAGGCGCGGATCAGGCCTTCGATGTTCTTGCGGTGATCGATGCCGCCGGTGTACATCACGAACTGGCGCTGCAGCCCGTAGCGCGCGCGGATGGCCTGTTCCTGTTCCGGGGCGATCTGCTGCGGGCGGAAATGGGCGTCGGCGGCGGTCGAGATGGTGAGGCAGGCGTCGTCGGAAAAGCCGAGGTAGCGGATGCCTTCCTGGCGCGACGACTCGGAAATGGCCAGCAGCAGGTCGGCCCGGCGCAGGTGGTCGAGCTTGTTCTCGTACCAGTTTTCCAGCACCGGGTTTTGCAGGTAATGGTGGCGCTGGATCAGGGGGATCAGGTCGTACAGGACGACGGCGGTGGGCACGCCGCCCGACAGGGTGGACACGCTCGTGATGGCGTCGTCGCTGAGCCCTTCGAACAGGCTGGTGACCAGCACGCAGTCCGGACGCAGGCTGGCCAGGAAAGCCTCGCGCAGCAGTTCGCCCGTCTTGCGGCGCCAGGTGTTGGCGTGATCGACAGCGGCGACCGGGGCCGGGGCTTCCCAGACCTGGAGCTGCTCGGGCGCGAGGATGCCCTCGAACGCGGCCCGGATCGGCGGGATCGATTCCGGGAACGCGCCGTTCAGGGCAATGATGATCTCGTGCGGGCCGCGGTTCCTGACGATGGCCTCGACCAGCGACTGGGTGTAACGGCCGATCCCCCGGTTACGCGAACCCGAAGACTGTGCCCCTTGCATGTCGATAACGATGCGCATCAGCTTTTCTCAATATGTCGATTGTGTTTCAACTGCGAATAGAAACGGACGGCACGCGGCGCCAGGTCGGGCGCGGGGCCTCGCTCGACAGCCGGCGCCGGGGCCGCCGCCGGGCCATGGAGCAGGCCCGCACGCAAGGCGAGCCCGCGCAGCCTGTTCTTCAGCCCGGGATGCCGTTCGAGCATGCGCGCCGCATCCGCGCGCATGCCGGGACGCGCCAGCACGGTGCGCAAGCCCCACACCACGACCGGCCTTGCCGTTGCGCGCACGCCCCGGTTGACCAGGTGGGCGCCGCGCGACGGCAGGCCGAACAGGCCGGAGCCAAGGCGCTTCAGGCGGCGCAGCGGCGCCGTCACGCGCCAGGAGGTGCTCGCGTACAGCGCCTTGTTTTCGCCGCTCAGGCGGTCGGCCACGCTCCACCATTCGTGGGTCTGGGCGTGCGCCTCGGCGATGCGGGTGCGGCTTTCCTCGTTCTCGCGGCGCAGTTGCGCCGCATCCGCCTCGAGGCTGGCAAAGCGCGCGGCCAGCGCCTCATGGCGTTCGCGCAGCGCCTGCTCGGCGCGCAGGGCCGCCTGCAGGCCGGCGATGTCGGCGGCCTGCTCGTCGTGGCGCAAGCGCAGCTCGTCGCTCTCGGCGCGCGCGGCGCTTTCCACCTCCGCCAGCCTGGCCACCGCCAGCTCGTACTGCCTGCGCACGGCGTCGCGCTCGGCCGTCATGGCGTCGCACTGGATCCGCAGCGCATTGCTTGCGGCCACGCTGCGTCCATCCAGGCTGGCGATCGAGGCGACCAGGGCGTCGTAGGGCGCGCGCAGGGCATCGCGCTCGGCCTGCGCCGCCTCCGCGGCCTGGTGCGCGGCGTGCGCCTCCTCCAGGGCGGCGGCCAGCGCCGCCTGCTGCTGGGCCACGGCCTGGCGGTACAGCCCCCAGCTGCCTTTTCCGCTCAGCTGGACATCGTCGAACACGTTCGGCGGCGCACCGAAGGCCGGCACCAGCTCGGGGTGCTCGTCGGCGACATAGAAGCGGTTGAGGCCATCGAAATACACGAAGCGGTAGCCGCCCGCGAGCACGATCGGATCCCAGCCTGCGTAATCCGTTTCGGCCGAGCCGGGCACCGTCGCCTCGATCACCAGCACCCATGGGCGCAGCTGGGTGCTGTCCCAGCCCCTGAGTACCTGCTCTTCGAAGCCCTCAACGTCGATCTTCAGCCAGTGGATCTCGCGCCCTTCCAGCATGGAGAACGCGCTTTTCAGGGTCAGCATCGGCACATGGACGCGCTGGGTCTCGTGGCCGGCCGCGTGGTGGCGCTGTGCGGTGGCGTCGATTGCCGTGCTGAGGCCGGTATCGGGAATGATGTTGAGCGCGACCGTGCCGTCGCTGGCGCCGAGCGCGGCCTGCAGCACGATCTCGTCCGGGCGGTCGCCGCGCAGGCGCTCGGCATAGTGCGGCACCGGCTCCACATGGACCCCGCGCCAGCCCTGCTCGTAGAAGGCGCGGCTGACCGAATCGACCACCGGGTCCTGCGCGCCGATATCGACATAGCTGCCGTTTTCCACATGCTTGAGGGCGCGCCAGAGGATCACGTCCTCGAAATTCTGGGCATAGGAGATGAAGGTCATTGCACGCCCTCCTCGGCATGCCGGGAAATCGTGAACGCGGCATCGAGCCAGTTGGTGCCGATGAAGGTATCGTGGCTGACGTTGACGACGTCGAACACGAGCAGGTTGTCGACCCACTCGTAATTGTCGACCAGGTGCGTATCGGTGCTGACCAGCGCCGGCGACACCGAGTACGAGCCCGGGCCGAGGGTGCAGGTGAAGGGCAGCCGGAACACCACCGTGTCGCCGGCCTGCAGATTCTCCTCGATCTGCCGGGTATGCCAGGTGTTGGTTCCCCATACCACGTGACCCTGCTTATCGCGGATCATGTAGCCGAGAACCAGGCGCGGCACGCTGGCATGGATCGTCGCTTCCAGCCTGAGCTCGACGGCCTGCCCCACCTGCGCCACCGCCAGCTCCTTGCCGGCCGCATCGAGCAGCTGCAGCTTGCCGACGCGTGCTTCGCCGGTGCCGCTGCGGGTCAGCAGCCAGCCGTTTTTCTCGCGGCGCTGCTCGATGCTCAGCGTGGCGTTTTCCTTCTCGGCGACCATCGCGTTGTAGAAGTCGACGATCTCGTCGGGCGCGCCATCCTTCAGGACGCGCCCTTTTTCCAGCAGGATGACGCGGTCGCACAGGGTGCGCACGTCCCCCATGCTGTGGGTGACGAACATGATCGATACGCCTTCGGCCTTGAACTGCCGGATACGGTCGAAGCTCTTGTGCTGGAAATAACTGTCGCCGACCGAGAGGGCTTCATCGACGATCAGCAGGTCGGGACGGAACGCGGTCGCGACGCTGAAGGCCACGCGCATCTGCATGCCGCTCGAATACGTGCGCATCGGCTGGTCGAAATAACTGCCGATCTCCGCAAAGGCTTCGATCTCCGGCATGGCGCGGTTGATCTCCTCGCGGCTGTACCCCATCAGGCCGGCCGAATGGATCGCATTGTCGCGTCCTGTCAGGTCGGGGTTGAAGCCCATGCCCAGCTCGAGGATGGCGGCGACCCGCCCATGCATCCAGACCTGGCCGCAGGTTGGCCGGGTGGTGCCGGTAATGAGCTTGAGCAAGGTGCTCTTGCCTGCCCCGTTCTGGCCGATGATGCCGATCGCCTCACCGGGCGCAATGGAAAAATTGACATCCTTGAGGACCCAGTGCTCGCGCACCGGCTGCATGGCGGGACGGAACCAGGAAGCGACACGGCGCAACTCGCCGCCCCATTGGCGATACGCCTTGCCGAGATTCTGTACGTGCAGTTCGCCGCTCATAATTGGTCCACCATTTCCGGACTAGCCTTACGGAAAATAACCAGCGACACGCCCAGCAGGACCGCAGAAATGCAGGCCGTGCCCGCCAGTCCGATCCAGTCCGGGGCACGGTTATAGAGCAGCACGTCGTGATAACTGGTGACCAGCGCCACCAGCGGATTGAGGAACAGCCAGCCACGGTATTGGGCCGGGATGATGTCGATCATGTACACCACCGGGGTGAACCAGTACATGAACTGGAGAAGCACCGGCACGACCTGTCCGATGTCGCGCATGAACACGTTGAGCACGCCCAGCGCCAGGCCGAGGCCGAATGCCAGGGCCAGCGTCAGCAGGACCAGCAAGGGCAGGCACAGCAGCGCAACACCGGGCATATGCCCGAGGAATCCGAAAATCACCAGGACGGCGATAAACAGCAGGAAGTTATTCACCAGGGCGCTCCCCGCCACGATCAGCGGCAAGGCAATCCGGGGAAAGGCCAACTTCTTGAGGGTATTGCCGTTATCGATGAAGAGGGTCAGGCAGCGCGTGATGACCTCGGTAAACATGGCCCAACACAGCGTACCGGACATCAAATAAATCGCATAGGCGTAGCGATTATTAATACCTGGAAGTTTTGCCGACAAAACAGCAGACAGGATAAAAGCGAAAATCAGCACCTGTGCCAGCGGATTAAGAATCATCCATAAGCCACCCAGGCGGCTACGCACGAACTTGATGCGCAATTCGGTACGAATTGACGACGAAATAAAAAACCGGAAGCGCCAGGCACTTCTTATCAGGCCAAACATTCACTCACCCTTTAACATAGTCCAGGCAGCATCCGGGAGCGCCTGCGCGGCCACTCGCCGCGACGGGTCGGCCCGACGGATATGGCCGAGCATTGTACATCAAGGCCCAGGCGGCTTTGCAGTTCAGACAAGCTTGCGCGTGCGGCCCGGGGCGCGCCGGCTGCCCCAGGCAGCCATGGCCCGCGCCTCGCGCCCCGTCCGGCGCCATGCCGAAGCCCGCACTGCTGAGCGACATGGTGTCCGGGGCGTATGCTACAGTCTCGTACTGTAGAAAACATGACATGCCCCGTGATCCGGCCAAGGCAGGAGGAAACGACCGGCTTGCCGCGTCGTGTCCGCCGGCGCCGGAACGCGCCTTGTTTCGTGGCGCCGGTGCGGCCGCTGCCTGCGTTATCCGCATTTTCCTGCGCTTTTCTGCATGTTATTTGACGTCAGAAAACGTCGCGGAAAATCAAGCGATGTCGCCCAGCCGATTCCAGCGGCCGCCCGCGGACACGGTTCCCGACGCGGCTCCCGACGCGGCCCCCAAACGTGACACTCGTCAGCAAAGACAGTAAAATCTGCTCTTTTTGCCAACGCCGGCAAGCCTTGTGAGTCGTTTGGGCGTTTTCCAGCCACTATGATAAAAATACCCTCGAAGGCATCAGGAATGACCCGTTTATTGTTAGCATGGCTTGCCCTGGCGGCCATGTGCACGCTGCTCGTATTCCAGGTCGATCTTCACAGCGATCTGTTATTCCTCGATAGCGTGGCGGTGGATCTGTTTCATCACGGCGGCGCGTGGAGCAACTGGAAGATCACCCCTGCTCCGGCGTATTTCCCCGATATTCCCGCATATATCCTGGCTTATTTTGTCTTGCCCACACCGCCGGCGCGGATTGTCTTTGTCTGCATGGTCCAGGCATGCCTGCTGGCGTGGGCCTGTCTCTACCTGGCCCGCACCATCAAGCCCTCGTTTTCGCCGAACGCGCAACTGTTTGTGCTGGTGGCCACGGCTGCCGTTGTGCTGGTGGCGGCCAACTCGTCGATGTGGCTCTTCTTTAACAGCACGAACAACCATTTTGCGGCCTTGGTCTTCCCGCTCGCCTGCCTTGCCTGGACGCTCGCGTTCCTGAAAAAAAAGGCATGGCCTGCCTTGCTGCCGGTGGCCGGCGGGGTGGCGGTCGGTACGGCGTCGACCTCGATTTTCCTGATCGCCTTTACCGCGCCGGCGCTGGTCTTCCTGGCCGGCTGCATCGTCGTTTTCCGCGCACATCGCCAGTTCCGCCGCCTGGCCTTCCAGGTGGCGGCGGCCATCGTGGCCGGGCACGTCCTCTCGATCCTCCTGCAAAAGCTTCTGCTGTCGCACAATGCGATGGAGGGACGCGCGCTGTTCACCCTCGACATGACGCTGCGCTCGATTACCGCATTCGTGGCCGCAACGCGCCTGACCTTCGGCACGGAGAATATCTACACGCTGAGCCTGGCCATTTTCCTGGTCATCGCCATGGCGTGGGTGTTCCTGGACTGGATACTGAGCGTTCGGGTTTCGCTCGCACAATCGCCGGCCCGGCCTGCGGTTGCCGAGCTTGAAATCCCGGGCAAGAACTGGGCATACAACCTGAGCGTCGTGTTCCTGCTCGTGGTGCTTCCCGTGAATGTCGCCGGCGCGGTATTGTCGGGCGGTTTTGGCGACCCCGCGGGCTATCGTTACTTCACCTTCCCGATCGCGCTGGGCGCCTTGTTGTGGATCGTGATGCTCGATTTCAAATCGGTCTTCCGGTCGCAAGCCAGCGCACTGCTGGCCGGCCTTTGCATGCTGGCCCTGGCAGGCGTGGGCGTGCTCTCGCTGAAACCGCTGCTGCTGCAGACCCAGCGCGCCAGCTATGCCGAAGTGGTACAAAAGGGCAAGCGCGGGGCGACCGACGCCATCGGCGAATGCATCGACCGCGAAGCGAAGCAAGGCTTCGTGTTCGGTTCCGGCATCGGCGACTTCTGGAACGCGCGCGGCTTGTCGTACAAGACCGGCAAGCCCCTCTACATCCTGCCGATCCACAACGACGGCAACCCGTTTTTCCACATGGTGACCCTGGGCCCGCTCCTTGCCCCCCAGGCGTACGGCGTCAAGCCCTACAACTTCGTCGTGATGCAGAAATCGGCATTCAATTTGTTGCCCGACACCCTGGGCCGCACGCTTCCTCCTCCGGCGCGCACGGTCACTTGCGACAACATCGATGCCGCGCTCTGGCTGTATACCGATACCGCCCTCGACACCCAGGTACAGAAGAACATCGCCCGCTTCCTTAGCCTGGAAGGCTTGTCGCGCCACTATGCCGCAGCGGCGCACGAGCTTCCCGGCGCGGTAGGCAAGGCAAGCGCCGGTTCGCGCGTTGCCGAGGCGGGCACCGATCCCGCCGGCTACCTGTCGTACGGCCCCTATATCGCCCTTCCGCCGGGCCGCTACCAGGGCGTCATCTCCTATACGGCAACCGAGCCGGGGAACAAGTGGGACGTCGGCCTGTTCAACGATCCCGAGAAGCTGGCAACCCTGGCCGCGGGCGAGGTCGCGCCAGGGAAGGGCGAGCTGAAATTCACCTTCGAAACCCGCAAGAAATTATCCAGTTTTGAAATCCGGACGTGGTTCGGAGGACGCGGCACGTTCGCGATCCACAAGATCCAGTTCCAGCCGGCCGATTCCCAGTAAAGCCAAGCGCCAGCGACCACATGAACCGATCCAGCGGCAATCCGGGGCCTTCCCAGCGCAGCGCGCGCGACACCCTGAAGTTATTCATCGGGTTCGTCCTGGTTTCCGGGGTCGGCTGGCTGCTCGACCTGCTTTCCTATACCGGCCTGACACACGCGGCCGGCCTGCCGGCCGGCTACGCGAACTTCATGTCGTCGATGGTCGGCGTGACCTACGTCTGGATCGTCGCCCTGAACCGGCTGTTCGGCAAGGGCGGCTACGGAAGATCCGTTTTCCTGCCGATCTACTGGGGCTACCAGGCGGTGTCGATCCTGGGATATTCGATCCTGATCTCGCTGGCCGTTCCCGCCGAATTCACTCTCTGGCTGAGCCAGCTGTCGCACCTGTCGCCCGCCTTGGTTGCGAAGATATTACTGACGGCGCCGAATTTGATGACAAACTTTGTATTCATGTCCTTCCTGACGAAGTTCATGAAAACCGATCCACACAGGCAGACCCAACATGAAACCTAAAATCCTCGTTTTTATCCCGGCCTACCGCTGCGCCACGCAGATTACCCGGGTCATCGACCAGTTCGATGAGCGCGTGCAGGCCTGGGTGGATACTGTCATGGTGGTCGACAACCAGTCCCCCGACGGCACGCTGGAGGCCGCCATCGAGCGCGCCAAGTCGGTGCTCCGCCAAAGCAACTTCATCGGCTGGCGCAACGACGACAACTATGGTCTCGGCGGGTCGCACAAGGCGGCGTTCCGCTACGCGGTCGAACACGGATTCGACTACCTGGTGGTCCTGCACGGCGACGACCAGGCCGACATCCGCGACCTGATTCCGCAGCTGGAAGCCGGCGCCCACCTGGAGACCGATTGCCTGCTCGGCGCCCGTTTCATGCGCGGCAGCCGCCTGAAGGGCTATTCCTGGTTCCGTACCTTCGGCAACCGCGTGTACAACGCCCTGTTCTCGCTGGTGGCGATGCGCTCGATTTACGACCTGGGCTCGGGCCTGAACCTGTACCGGCTGGCAGCCTACCGCGAGTTCTACTACAAGACCTTCCCCGACGACCTGACGTTCAACTACGTCATGCTGCTCGCCAGCTACTACCGCAAGCAGACCGTGCGCTTTTTCCCGATCACCTGGCGCGAGGACGACCAGGTCTCGAACGTGCGCCTGTTCCGCCAGGCCGTGAAGGTCCTGCGCCTGCTCGCAGGGTATGGCCTGCGGCGCGGCGCCTTTGTCGCCAGCGAGCTGCGCACCCGCGCTTTCTCCGCCTACACGGGGCAGATCAAGCATCGTCAAGGACAGGCGGCCTGAGGATGCCTGCATGAGCACTCGCCTGCGTTCCTATCTCATCCTTCTGCTGTGCGTGGTGATCGGCTGGGCGTGGCTGCGCTTGCCCGCGATCGCCGCGTTCATCCACGATGCGCAGTGGGCCGGCCTGGCCGGCATCACCGTGCTCTACCTGTGCTCCCATATCCTGCGCATGCTGCGCCTGGCCCTGCTGACGCTGGATGAACGGCACAAGGTGTTTCCGCTGATCGCAGCCCATACCCTGACGGCCTTTCCCAGCAGTTTCCTGCCGTTCAAGCTGGGCGAGTTCCTGCGCCTGGGTGCATTCGTGTATGTCTACGACAGGCGCCAGAAGGCCCTGGCCGTCTGGCTCGCCGAGCGCTTCGGCGATGTGCTGGTGATCACCGCCTTCATCCTCGGGCTCTACCTGCTCGACGTCAGCGTCCCGCCGGCCATGCGCACGGTATTCGTCCTGTTCACGCTGGCCAGCATCCTGGGCTTGCTGGGCCTGTTTGCCGTGGCAAAGGTGTTTGTCTACCTCAACCGCCACCTGGTCCTGACCAGCCATACGCCGCGCGGACTCGCCTTGCTGCGCGCCAGCCATGCCCTGCGCCGCCTCGAGGCAAGCGTCTACAAATCGGTCGAGGGCCGCGTTTCCGGCTTTGTCCTGCTGTCCATTCTCATCTGGACCGTCGAGATCCTGGCCCTGTCGCTTTTCATGAACCAGCTGTCCATCGACGAGCCGGATTTCGCCGTGTTTTTCTCGTCCGGCCTGCTGGCCAGCCTGCCCGGCGGCGGCGCCGGCTCGGCCAGCTTCGGCCTGTACCAGTCACTGGCCCTGGTGGTGCTGACGCTGGTATTTTTGCTCGTCGTGTGGCTCGCTGCGCGTCTTAAACCTGTAAGGACCTGACATGCCGGACCAGCACGCCAAACTCCTGATTATCTTCGACGACCGCGAATTCGCCGACGGCGAGGTCCGTACCCTCGTCGGCCACCGCCGTTTCGGCGACATCATTTTCAAGCGCAAGCCGCTGTTCGAGCATTTTCGCGCCGCCCTGCCCGGCTGGGCCGGCAGCTGCCTGTTCCGCCTGCGCGACGACGAGGACCTGGTCCTGCTGCGCAAGAAGCTCGAAGCGTGCGAAGAAGACACGGCTGCCTGTGTCATCGCCGGGCGCGCCGGCTTTGCCCAGACGGATCGCCTGCGCCAGTTGATCGAGCGCCTGCCCTACGCGGAGGAAGACTTCACCGACAGCCTGTACAAGCCGCGCTTCGTCTTCCTGCGCAATGCCCATGCCTTGGTCGGGCAATGGCCGGCCTTTGCGGCCCGCCCCGTCCACCAGTGGGAGCAGGCCTGGCAGGGCAGCCGGCGCCTGGAATCGGTGGTGCCGCTCGACCTGTCGAAAATCCGCGACTTCCTGTTGTTTACCTCGGGCTCGACGGCGACGCGCCATTTCAACGAAGTGCAGATCGACTCGTATTACTACACCAAGCGCTCCAGCGACAAGCGCAAGATGCTGGCCGAGTATTCGTTCTTCGGCCTGGTGCCCGAACGGATGCGGCCCTGGCTGATCCAGCCTTTCGAATACCAGGACGAAGGCGAGCGTGCGTCCTACAAGATGCTGCGCTACTACCTTGCCGACACGGCGCTGCAATGGGTGCACGGCGCATTCGAAGCCGACACGTTTGCGCCTTTCGTGGAGCGCCTGCTGTTTTTCCTTGCCGAGCGGCCCCAGCAGGCATGCAGCAAGGAACAATCGGCCGCCCTTGCCCGCGATCTGTTCGTGACCAAGCTCGAAGCGCGCGTGGCCACCTTCCTGGCGAGCGCGGAAGGACAGCGCATCAACCAGCTTGCCGCCAGCGGCACGCCGGAACTCGAGATCACGCATCAGCTCAAACGCTATCTCGCGCTCTACAAGCGCTTCGAGAAAGGTTTTGCGTTCAGCTACAACGTCGTGGGCCATGGCGACCCCTGCTTTTCCAACATCCTGTACGACCAGCAGCGCTACCTGCTGAAGCTGATCGATCCCAAGGGTGCGGTGAACGAGGCGGAGTTGTGGAGCCATCCCCTGTACGACTTGTGCAAGGTCTCGCACAGCGCGCTCGGGGACTACGACTTCATCAACAACGGTCTCTACAAGGTAGGCTTTACCGACAATAACGACCTGGTGCTGAACCTGACGCAGACGAATCAAGCGGCGCTCAAGCCCATTTTCCTGAAGCAGGTCAAGGCCATGGGCCATGACGTGCGTGTCATGCGCCTGGGAGAAGCATCATTATTCCTGTCCATGCTCCCACTGCACATGGATTATCCAAACAAGGTGATTGCTTTCATGCTGAAGGCGCGCCAACTACTCGATGAGGTTGAAGGTGAATAAAGAACTGGAAGCAGTCGACGGTACGCTGGTCGTGGATATCGACGGCACGCTGTGCGGCATCCGGACGGCGGAGCAATCGTATGCCGACCTGGAGCCCAGGACGGCGATGCTCGACAGACTGCGCGAATACCAGGCGAAAGGCTATCGCATCCTCTTGTACACGTCGCGCAACATGAATACCTACAAGAACAACGTTGGCCTGATCAACAAGCATACCGCCCCGGTGCTGCTCGAATGGCTGGCGAAATGGGATGTGCCCTACGACGAGATCCTGTTCGGCAAGCCCTGGCCACGCAAGAAGGGCTTCTACATCGACGACCGCACCGTGCGTCCGGACGAGTTCCTCAGCATGAGCGAGGAACAGATACAAACCATGCTGGGCCAGGAATAGGAGGTCGACATGCCTTTGAATATCGTCATCACGATGGCAGGACGGGGTTCCCGCTTCTACGACGCCGGATACACGGTGCCCAAGTACGAGATCATGGCGCACGGGAAAAGCCTGTTCGAATGGTCGATGCTGTCGCTGCGGCACTTCCTGGCGCCGGACACGCGCGTGATCTTCGTCTGCCTGGCAGAAAACAATTCGTCCGATTACGTGCGTGCCCAGAGCGCGGCGCTCGGCCTGCGCGATGTCCACGTCGTCGAAGTCGACGCGCTCACCGATGGCCAGGCCACCAGCGCCTATGTGTCGCGCGCCCTGTGGAACGCGTCCGAACCGCTGCTCGTCTATAACATCGATACCTACGTCGATCCGGACGCGCTGCGCCCCGGCGACATCCGCGAAGGTTCCGATGGCTGGGTACCCTGCTTCCAGGTACCGGGAGACCATTGGAGCTTCGTCAGGCTCGGCGCCGACGGCTGGGCCATCGACCTGGCCGAGAAGCAGCGCATTTCGGAATTCGCGTCGATCGGCCTGTATTGGTTTGCGCGCGCCGGCGACTATGCGCAGGCATACGAAGAATTCTTTGCCGACGAGAAAAACCTCGTTCGTGGCGAGCGCTATATCGCACCGCTCTACCGCCACCTGATTGCCGCCGGCCGCAAGATTTCGATTGCCGACCTGGCAGTCGAGGATGTGCATGTACTGGGCACGCCGGCCGAGCTGGACAGGTTCCTGGCGCTCGACCTGCAGGCGGAACCGGACCCGGCCGCATAGCCCCCGCGCCGCCATGGGGCGCCGCAACGCCGGACTGTACAAGTTCGTGGACGCATGCGTGAAACCGCGCACAGTCGGGCAGGGCTTTACGCCCTATCCTCGTTCCGACTAACCCAGCTTTCCGACCAGGGAAGTGTGAAGCGGACACGACAGGCTCACCCATGGCAACCGGATCAGACCGCGCAGACGACGACGCAAAAGACCTCGACACGCAAGGCGCTGGCCAGAGCGTGGGCGTGCCCGCGGACGGCGAGCTCGAGGGCTCGGCCTTCAACCCGCTGGGCAACCCCGGCATGCGCCACTGGCAGGCCAGCTACATCGACAAGAGCGGCCTCGAGGACCGCGGCAACATCTTCTTTGCCGCCGTCGAGATGACGCGCATGCCGATGGTCGTGACCGACCCGCGCCAGCCCGACAACCCGATCGTGTTCGTCAACCGCGCCTTCCTCGACCTCACCTTGTACGAGGAGCAGGACGTCATCGGCCGCAACTGCCGCTTCCTGCAGGGTCCGCAAACCGACCCGTCCACGGTGGAGGAAGTACGCAATGCGGTCGCCGACCAGCGCGCCGTGGCGCTCGACATCCTGAACTACAAGGCCGACGGCACGCCGTTCTGGAATGCCCTGTACCTGGGACCGATCTTCGACCACGACGGCCAGTTGCTGTACTTTTTTGCGTCGCAGATGGATGTGACCGAGCGCCGCGCCACCCAGCAATCCTCGCTGCAGGCGCAAAAGATGGAAGCCATCGGCCAATTGACGGCCGGCATGGCGCACGACTTCAACAATTTGCTGCAAGTTATCAACGGCAACCTGGAACTCTCGCTGCTGGCCCTCGGCGCCAGCAACAGCAGTCACAACGCGAATGGCAAGGCGGCCGATCCAATCCGCCGCGCCCAGCGCGCCGCCATGAAGGCCGGCAAGCTGACCCAGCAACTGCTGACCTTTGCCCGCAAGCAGCGCCTCGAACCGCGCCGCATCAACCTGAATGCCTTGCTGGTCGAGTTTTCGGAAATGCTGGTGCGCACCCTCGGCGACAAGGTCGAGCTGCACCTCGACCTGAGACCCGGCCTGCCCTACTGCACGCTCGACCCCACGCACCTGGAAATGGCGCTGCTGAACGTCGTGATCAATGCGCGCGACGCCATGCCCGGCGGCGGCCGGGTCAAGGTCGGCACCTCGCTGGCGCGCGGCAACGAGGTGGTGATCTGCATCGTCGACGAAGGCGAAGGCATGACGCCGGAAGTGATGCAGCGCGCCACCGAACCCTTCTTCACCACCAAGGGCCCCGGCACCGGGCTCGGCCTGGCCATGGTGCACGGCTTCGTGCAGCAGTCGCGCGGCCGCCTGGAACTCGACAGCACGCCGGGCAAGGGCACGACGGTGCGCATGATCTTCCCGGCTACCGATGCGGCGTCCGGTACGGCGAATGAGGAAACCGCCGACGCCGATGCGCCGGAGCAGGAACGCGACGCCGGCAAGCCGCGCATCCTGGTGGTCGAGGACAACGAGGACGTGCGCGAGCTGGCCGAAAGCATGCTCGACTCGGCCGGCTATGCCGTCGTGTCGGCGCCGAGCGGCGAGCAGGCCCTGGACCTGCTGGAAGAACAGGCCGACATCGACCTGGTCTTCACCGACGTGCTGATGCCGGGCGGAATGAACGGCCTGCAGCTGGCCGACCAGGTGCGCGCGCGCCGGCCCGGCACGCCGATCCTGATCACCACCGGCTACATGGACGAATTGCCGGCCGCCTCGCGCGCGCAATCGCTCGACATCCTCACCAAGCCCTACCGCCAGGAAGACCTGCTGTCGCGCGTGCGCGCGATCCTGCCGGCGCGCGCCGGCGGCTGAGGTCCGCGCGCCAGGGCCGGCGCAGCGTACAATACCGACGCCCGGGGGGCCAGGCGCCGCATGCCTTTGCGCCGCCGTCATTCATCCGCCGGATGCGGCCTCGACCGAGCATCCGGCGCTACCAAGACGTTTATTCGCATGATTCTAGTGACAGGCGGGGCAGGCTTCATCGGCTCCCATTTCATTCTCGACTGGCTGGCGCACAGCGACGAGCCGGTGATCAATCTCGACGCGCTCACCTACGCCGGCAGGCTGGACAACCTGGCAGCGCTGGCCGATGATCCGCGCCACCTGTTCGTGCACGGCGACATCGGCGACACCCAACTGGTGGCCGGCCTGCTGGCGCGCCACCGGCCGCGCGCCCTGCTCCACTTTGCCGCCGAGACCCATGTCGACCGCGCCATCGCCGGCGCGGGCCGCTTCATCGAGACCAACGTCAACGGCACATTCGCGCTGCTGGAAACGGTGCGCGCCTGGTGGCAGACGCTGCCCGAGGAAGAGCGCGCACGCTTTCGCTTCCTGCACGTCTCGACCGACGAGGTCTACGGCACGCTGGGCGCGACCGACCCGCCCTTCCACGAGGCCACGCCGTATGCGCCGAACAATCCGTATGCTGCCTCGAAGGCCGCCTCGGACCACCTGGTGCGCGCCTGGCACCACACCCACGGCTTGCCGACGCTCACCACCAACTGCTCGAACAACTACGGCCCGCGCCAGTTTCCCGAAAAACTGATTCCGCTGATGATCGCGCAGGCGCGCGCCGGCCAGCCGCTGCCCGTGTATGGCGACGGCCGCCAAGTGCGCGACTGGCTGTACGTGGGCGACCATTGCGCCGCGCTGCGGCGCGTGCTGGAAGCCGGGCGGCCGGGAGAAACCTACAACATCGGCGGCGGCCAGGAAATGGCCAACCTCGACGTGGTACGCACCGTCTGCGCCATCCTCGACGAACTGGCGCCCAAGGCCGGCGGCGGCAGCTACGCCGGGCAGATCGCGCACGTGGCCGACCGGCCCGGGCACGACCGCCGCTACGCCATCGACGCCGGCAAGATCGCACGCGAACTGGGCTGGACGGCGGGCACTTCGTTTGCCGGCGGCATCCGCCAGACCGTCGCCTGGTACCTGGCGCAGCAGGCCGGAGCGGGGCAATGAACCCGGCTGCGGGCCGCAAGGGCATCATCCTGGCCGGCGGGGCGGGCACCCGCCTGTATCCGATCACCACCTCGGTGTCGAAGCAATTGCTGCCGGTGTACGACAAGCCGATGATCTATTACCCGCTGTGCACGCTGATGCTGGCGGGGCTGCGCCAGATCCTGGTCATTTCCACGCCGCAGGACCTGCCGCGTTTCCAGGCGCTGCTGGGCGACGGCAGCCAGTGGGGGCTGGAGCTCAGCTACGTTGTCCAGCCCTCGCCCGACGGCCTGGCCCAAGCCTTCATCCTGGGACGGGACTTTTTGAGCGATGCGCCGTCGGCGCTGATCCTGGGCGACAACATCTATTACGGCAGCGACCTGGCATCCCGGCTACAGGCGGCAGCCGCGCGGGCCGACGGCGCCACCGTGTTCGCCTATCACGTGACCGATCCTGAGCGTTATGGCGTGGTGGAATTCGACGCGGCGCGCCGCCCATTGAGCGTGGAAGAAAAGCCGCTGCGCCCGAAATCGCACTACGCCGTCACCGGCCTGTATTTCTACGACCACCAGGTGTGCGACATCGCCGCGCGCCTGCAACCGTCAGGGCGCGGCGAACTCGAGATCACCGACATCAACCGCCATTACCTGGCGCAGGGCGCATTGCAGGTCGAGGTACTCGGGCGCGGCACGGCCTGGCTCGACACCGGCACCCACGATTCGCTGCTCGATGCCGGCCAGTTCATCGCGGCGATCCAGAAGCGCCAGGGCCTGAAGGTGTCTTGCCCCGAAGAGATTGCCTGGCGCATGGGCTATATCGATACCGCCCAGCTGCAGCGCCTGGCCGAACCGCTGGCGCGCAGCGGCTATGGGGAATACCTGCTGAGGATCATGCACGAGCGGCATGAATAAAACCGGCAGCGCGGCTGACAGCAAGGCTGACAGCGGAAGGCAAGGAAAAGAGGAAGAAGAACAAGCGGGCGGCCGGGCCGCCCGCTACAGGCATTACGCCTGCGGTTTCGGCAAGCCGCCCAGCAAGGCGGCCAGCTTCTGCTTCGGCTTGGCCGGCGAGCCTGCCGTACCCTGCACGGCTTCGCGGCGCGGCGCGCTCGATGGCTCGTAGGGCTTGAGGAACCACGGATCGATTTTCTCGCGGCGCGGCGACGGACCGGCGCCGTAGCTGCGCGCCGGGCGCTCGCCGCGTTCGCCACGGGATGCATCGCCCCGGCCGGCGTCGCCGCGTGCCGGCTCCGCGCTGCGCGGACGGCGTTCGGTGCGTTCGCTATCGCGGTCGCGGCTGCGGGCGCGTGGCGTGAAGTTGCTCAGCTCGCCGCGCTGGACGGTTTGCTTGATCAGTTTCTCGATGTCGGCCAGCAGGCGCTCGTCCTTGTCCGAGTACACCGAGATCGCGTCGCCCGAGGCGCCGGCGCGGCCGGTGCGGCCGATGCGGTGCACG
>Ga0308160_10003091_pt1 | contig 19171 bp, 13 predicted proteins | sample PhyFR1_FD_201036 | JGI IMG/M metagenome (GOLD analysis project Ga0308160, IMG submission 201036) | Phyllosphere microbial communities from UC Gill Tract Community Farm, Albany, California, United States - DLSLF.R1 | ecosystem: Host-associated > Plants > Phyllosphere > Unclassified | place: USA...
GCGCTCCGCATCGCCGCGCGCAGCGAACTGCACGACACCCGCTTCGACGTGGTCGATCTCGGCCAGGCCTGGCCCGAGCACAGCGGCAGCGTCGCGATCCTGGACGTGCTGCAATACCTCGACGCGACCATGCAGGCCAACCTGATCCGCAGCGTGGCGAAGATGCTCGGCCCCGGCGCCAAGCTGGTGATCCGCAGTGCCCTGGGCGATGCCAGCGGCCGCGGCCGCACCAGCCGCGTCACCGACGTGCTCGCGCACCTGGCCGGCTGGATGCAGGAAGTGCCCAAGTGCTATCCCACCCGCGACAGCCTGGAACGCCAGCTTGGCGACGCTGGGCTGCGCGCCACGTTCGCGCCGCTGTACGGCAACACGCCGTTCAACAACTGGCTGATCGTGGCCGAACTGCGCTGACACGGCTGGTCATGCGCTCGGCCTGATCCAGAACGTCCAGAGCCGGTTCGGTTTCGCGCCGCGCGGTTCGGCGCAGAGCCGTTGCGTTCGGTAGACGAGGCTGACGAAGGCCGCAGGCGCGACCGAACGGATCGCGCACCTTGCGCTGCGCCGGCCGCGCCTGATCGATGTCGTAATGCGCCCCGCCCTGCGCTTGGGCGCAGGCGCAGCGCATTTCCCAAGAATTTCTCCGCCTGCCGACCATCGCGGCCGCGGCTCCCTACGGCCGGGTACGCAACGCCTGGACGGCGATGGCCGCTGCCGCCGCCGATTCGCGTTTGGGTTCAGGGCAGGGGTAAGTGCGTTTCGGAGGAGGGCAGCAGGGATGTTCAGGATCTGGGTATTCGGCTCGGTGTCGATCGCCTATGGCGATGCGCGTGCGGTTGCGGTGTCGGGACGCTGCGGCAGCCTGCTCGCCTATCTGGCGCTGGGCCAGCGGCGCTATTTCAGCCGCAGCGAACTGCTCGCCAATCTGTGGCCCGAGCGCGACGCCTGCGCGTCCAGCGGCTCGTTCAACACCGCGCTGTGGCGGTTGCGGCGGATCGTGGAGACGCCGCCGCTGCGCCACGGCGACCTGATCGTCAGCGACCGCCGCGGCGCCATCGGCCTGGATGGCCCCATGGAGATCTGGCTGGACGTGGCCGAGTTCTCCAGCCTGATCGACCCGGCGCTGGGCAAGCCACCGGAGCGCATGAGCGAGGCGGATGTCGAGGCGCTGCGCCGCGGCGTGGCCCTGTACCGTTCCGACATCCTGATGGACCTGGCCGACGATTGGGCACTGCGCGAGCGCGAGCGGCATCGCCGCAGCTATCTCAACGCGTTGTGGCGACTGATGCAGCTGGCGCGGCTGCGCCACGACTACGCCGACGGCATCCGCCATGCGCAGGCGATCCTCGACAACGACACCCTGCGCGAAGACGTGCACCGGGAACTGATGCAGCTGTTCGAACTCAACGGACAGCGCGCGCACGCCCTGCGCCAGTTCGAACGCTGCCGCGACCTGCTGCGCCGCGAACTGGCGATCCAGCCGATGCGCGAAACCCTGACCCTGTACCAGCGCATCGCCGACGGCGCGATCGGCGCGGCGGCGGAACCGCACGCGGCCTACGCAGGCTTCGCCGTGCCCGCCACGCTGCCGACGCAGATGCCCAGCGCCGCCATGCAGGCGCAAGTGCTGATCGAGGCCGCCCGCCGCGGTCTGGCCGCGGCCGATTCGCAGTTGCAGCTGAGCCTGCAATTCCTGGAACACTGAGCACGCACACCGCGTATCCGCCGACGGCGTGGGCACTGGCTGCCCGGCGCGGCGTCGTCGCGTCTGTCAGCCAGGCTCGCCTCTCTGCGGCGTACGCCGCATTCGTCCTCGCTCGCGAAATCTGCCTACACCCCCGGTGGCGCAGGCATGCGCCGCAGCGCCCGCGGCGTACTTCCGGGATGCGCATCACTCCGACATCACCAGCCTCGCCCCTGCGGTGAGACGGCGGTGATGCGCCGGTGACACCGCGGTGAGCGCGGCCGCCTAGGGTGGCTGCAACCCGATGGAAACGCGGCAATGGCATTGCTCGAGGACCGCACCGCCGTCTTCATCATCCGCATCTGGTGCGAGCGCGGCGATGCCGACAGCGCACTGGGCGAATGGCGCGGCTCGGTGGAACACGTACAGACCGGGGAACGCCGCTTCTTCCGCCACCTCGAACATGCCCTCGCCTTCATGCAACCGCATCTGCAAGGCATCGGCATCGACGGGCGGCAACGGTTCTGGGAACACATCGCCGCGGCGATCGATCCCGAACCCGGCGACGGCGCCGCGCTGGAAGCGGTGGCCGTCCCCGTGACCGTCTCGCCGCCCCGTCCACGCAAACGCCGCTAGGAGTGCGTCATGGCCCTGATCCGCGCCACCCGCGATACCGTCAACGATCGCTTCAACGTGCTGAGCTTCAGCGTCCGCACCGAGAACCCGCTGTTCGAGATCGGCCTGGCGACCGATCCGCAGCTGCTCAAGCCGGAGAACCGCGCGCAGCGCACCGCGCGCAACTTCTTCTCCAGCCGCATCCAGCCGCGCAGCAAGGAGCGCGAGGCGATGTACCTGGTGCCGCCGAGCGTGATGGCGCGCTTCGTCGGCCAGCCGCGGCTGTACTTCGGGCTGGTCACCTACAGCGATCGCAACCGCAGCCAGCCGCTCGAAGTGAACCTGCCCGATCGCGGCAGCATGTACGTCAGCCTGGCCGGACTCAGCGAGCGCAGCCTGCGCCGCGCCACGCGCAGCAGCGACGGCGGCAGCTACGGCAACGGCGGCGGCGACCTGGGCTGGGGCGGCGACGCCGCGGCGCCCGCCGCCGGCAACGGTGGCGCCGCGGCCACCGCGCCGAACGCCGGCGGCAGCGCCAGCACCCGCGGCGGCGGCTACAGCGATGGCTATTCGGACGAACTGTGGCAGCAGCAACATGCACCGCCCGCCAGCAACGGCGCGGGCAATGCGGCGGCGCCTGCGCCGGCACCTGCTGCGCCTACCGCCTCCAGCCCCGCCGCGCCGGCCGCTTCGGCGCAAGCCTGGCGTGCCCGCAGCCTGGCGCAGGACGCCACGGCCGATCCCGACGCCGCCTACGGCATCGAGGGACCGATTCCGGACGACACGCTCAGCGCCGGCAGCCTTGGCCTGCGCAATCTCGCCTCGCCGCTGGACGCACCCGCACCGCAATACCCGCAAGCCAGCCGCTTCGTCACCGCCGACCCGGCCAACTACCGCGCGTCGAGCGTGCCGCGCAGCATCGAGCGCATCGTGCTGCACATCACCGATGGCGGCGCCAGGATCGACGGCACCCTGGGCTGGTTCCAGAATCCGGCGGCCCGGGTCAGCGCGCATTACGTGATCGGCCAGGACGGCGAAGTGGTGCAGATGGTGCGCCACGAGGATGTCGCCTGGCATGCGCGCAGCGCCAACGGCAGCAGCATCGGCATCGAGCACGTGGCCAACACCCGTGGCCTGCGCCCGAGCCAGGCGCAGCTGTGCGCGTCGGCGGCGCTGGTGCTGTGGCTGTGCGAGCGCTACGGCATCGCCACCGACCGCACGCACATCCTCGGCCATGCCGAGGCCGACCCGCAGACCAGCCATCGCGGCTGCCCGGATGCGGTGTGGGAGTGGCCGGCGTACATGCAGTCGATCACCAGCCGCAGCTGCCTGGCCGGGCCCGCAGCGGCGACCGCGCAGGGCCTGGGCTTGCGCGGCGCCGCACCGCGCAGGGGGACGGCGCCGGCGCAGGCGATGCGCGTGGTCGGGCCGTACTACCGGCCCAGCGGCTGGCTGGAGGCGCTGCGTGCGCAGTTGGAGTTCTTCGCCGGCAGCGCGCAATGGCTGCTCGGCGTGGACGACACCAGCGTGCCGCCGCACAGCGCGATCTGCCAGGCGCGGCGCGTGGACGGCAGCGAGGCGGGCGCAGCGCACGGCAGCGCATTCTTCATCGGCCCGCGCCTGCTGCTCACCGCCGCGCACGTGGTCGCCGGGCAGGACGAACTGATCATCGTGCCGGGCAAGAACGGCGCCGGCAGCGACGGTGCCAGCGAACCGCGCGGGCGCTTCCGTGTCGGCGCCGCCGACATGCTGACGCATCCGGCCTACAGCGCTGGCAACCGCGACTTCGACATGGCGCTGATCCGCGTGCCGGCCGGCGCCGCCGCGTCGGACTATTTCGACCTGGTCGAGGAACTGACCCAGTCGCGGCCGGAAGGCGTGGTGGTGTGCGGCTACTCGGCCTATTCGCAGGACAGCAGCGCGATCGGCGGGCTGGTCAATGCGGTCATCGACGCCGACAAACAGCACCTGCACGGCGGCCATATCCGTTCGCTGCCGAGCGAGGAAACGTTCGACTACGACCTGCAATCGCTCGGCGGCGCCAGCGGCTCGCCGGTGTACTACATCGAAGCCGGCGACGCACCGCGCGCGCACATGGTCGGCGTGCACGTGGCCGGCGCCACCGCCACCACCAACCTGGGCTGCCGCATCACCGCCGGCAAGCTGGCCTGGATCCGCCAGCAGGCGGCGGCCTGGGGCCAGACCCTGGCGTTCTCGCTGGGCGCGCGTGCGCTGGCGCAGGAGACTGCCGGCGCCGGCGAGGCCGAGATCGATCCGGACGCGTTCGGCATCTGCGAAGACGAACCCACCGACAGCGTCGCCGCGAGCGCGCAATCGCTGCGCGCGAACGCGCTGCAGGCGCCCGCGCCCGACTATCCCGGCGCCACCCGCTTCGCGCCGGCGCATGCGCGCAATTTCCGCCGCGGCCGCCGCGCCGGCACCAGCGTGGACCGCATCATCATCCACATCACCGCCGGCGGGCCGCGCATCGATGGCACCATCGCCTGGTTCCAGAACGGCGAGCGGCCCAATGTCAGCAGCGCGCACTACATCGTCGGCCGCGACGGCGAAGTGGTGCAGATGGTGCGCAACGCCGACACCGCCTACCACGCCAGCGCCGCCAATTCGCGCAGCGTCGGCATCGAGCACTGCGCCAACAAGCCCAGCCGCGGCAATCCGCGCGACCTGCCGCCGACCGAGCCGCAGTACCAGGCCTCGGCGCAGCTGGTGGCGTGGCTGTGCACGCAGTTCGGCATCGCCGCCGACCGCGAGCACATCGTTGGCCACTTCGAGATCTCCCCGCGCGACAACCACGATTGTCCGTCCTCGATCTGGGACTGGGACCACTACCTCGGCTGCGTGCAACAGGCGCTGGCCGAACGCACCGCGCCCGCGGCCACCGCGCAAAGCCTGGCGACGCGCAGCTATGCGCGTGCGCAGGAAATCATCACCCCGTTCTACGACCCGAGCGATCCGGCCAGCGCGCTGACCTGCCAGGACGACGCCTTCAGCCAGGCGCGCGAGGAATGGTTCGTCGGCGTCGAGGACACCCGCGCGTTCCCGCATTCGGCGATCTGCCAGCTGGTATCGGACAACAGCACCGGCACCGGCTTCTACATCGGCCGCAACCGCATCCTCACCTGCGCGCACAACCTGCACGGCAGTTCGCAGGTCACCATCCTGCCCGCGCTCAACGGCGCCGGCAACGCGCCGTTCGGCAGCTGCACGGTGCCGGCGGCGTCGTGGCGGCTGGCGCCGGGCTACGCCTCGCCCAACGACAGCGAGCGCGACCTGGCGGTGATCGAGAACGTGCCGATCGAAGCGCCCAACGGCCAGTGGTTCCGCTTCCTGCAGGCGACCCCGTCCGAGCACATGCCGCTGGTGGTATGCGGCTACTCGCGACGCTCGGACGCGGTCCCGGAACTGACCGCACTGATGAACGGCGACAAGCAGCACCTGCACGGCGGCTACGCGCGGGAAATGAGCAGCGCCGAGCTGATCGAATACCCGATCCTGACCCTGCATCGCGCCAGCGGCGCACCGGTCTACGCGCTGGACCGCAGCAGCGGCCAACTGGAGGCGCGGGTCTGTGCAGTGCACATCTCCGGCGCGCCGGCGGCGCAGGGGCTGAATCGCGGTTGCTTCCTCACCCCCGCCAAGCTGGAGTGGATCGAAGGCCGCAGCAGCGCCTTCGCGCTGCCGAACACGGCGCGCGCGCTGGGCGCCGAACCGCTGTACGACGTGGCGCTGATCCCGCAGCCGGACAAGAACGCGTGCTGGGCCGCGTCGATGGCGATGCTGCTGTCGTACCGCCGCCAGGCCTCGTTCGCGCCGGAGACGCTGGCCGCCGAAGTCGGCCAGTCGCTGAGCACGTCGTACGACTGGGCGCTGCTGGATGCGGTGAAGGCGCGCTACGGCTTCGTCGCCATCGAGCAACCGTCCAACGCCAGCCTGTACCACACGCCGCAGCAATGGGCCGACTGGCTCGGCGCGCACGGTCCGTTGTGGGTGGTGATCGTCGGCGCGCCGCATGCGGTGGTGCTGGCAGGCATCCGCGGCAACCTCGCCGATCCGGCGGACACGCAGGTGCTGCTGCTCAATCCCTGGGACACGCGGGTGGCCTTCGACAACGATCCGATCGCGTTCAATCCGCCCAACGCCGGCTACGCCGACTGGCTGCCGTTCCAGGATTTCGCCTCGGACTTCGGCAACATGGCCGAGCCGGACTACGGCAACTGGCGCGTGCTGTACCTGCCCGCAACCGCGGCCACCGCACAGGGCCTGGGCCTCGGCACGATGCGCCTGGCGCGGCCGCCGGCGCCGATCCGTGCGCTGCAGGCCGATGCCGCCGCAGGCCAAAGCAGCGAGCCGCTGGAACCCAGCCGCATCGCCGGCACCCGCATGACCCGCACGCGCGGCAGCGCCGGCGCCTGCCGCTGGGCGCTGGAGCAGTTGCAGGGCCGCAAGGCGCCGCAGGCCGGCAGCAGCGGACCCGGCAGCAGTGCCGGCGGCGACGTGCGCATCGCGCTCGACGACTGGCCGGCGATCGATGGCGCGGCCACGCCGCTGCCGCTGACGGTCGGCTTCTACGCCGAGGCCGGCAGCGTCGGCGAGGTGCGAATCGAAGCCGGCGTGCCGGCACGCCTGGACTACGGTGTGGAAGTGATCGCCCGCATCGACGATGCCGACGACGTCGGCAACGCCGCCGCGCTGAAAGTCTGCATCGAGTACCGCTTCAGCGGCCTGGCCCAGGGCAATCCCGCCGCCAGCATCGAACTGCGCCTGCTCGGCGATGGCCGCTACGAGCGCATCAACCGCTGGACCGCGCAGCCGGCCGGCGCCGCGGTGGCGGCCTGAGCCCCGATGAACGCCAGCGCCCGCCCCGGCAGCCGCATCTTCCCGCCACGCGCCAGCGTGCCGGCGGTGCGCGCGTTGGCCGAGGCGGTGCCGGCGGCCGCAGCACCAGCACCGGCACCGGCACCGGCACCGGCCACGGTCAAGCCGCAGGCCACCGAGAGCATCGCCCAGCGCACCGGCGCGATGGTCAACGAAGTGGATTTCCCCGGCTTCGTCGCGCAACTGGTGCACGGCACCTTCGACGCCATCGTCGATGCCTCGATCCGGCAGATGGAAAGCTATTCGAGCATGGTCGCGGCGGTGGCCAAGACGGTGGACCAGTTCACCGAGGAAAACGTCACCCCGAACCAGGCCCGCGACTGGCTGGCCGCGCACTACCCCGGCGACGTGCAGTTGCTGCTGCCCGACGGCGGCGCGCGCACCCAGCCGCAACTGCTGCCGCGCAGCGAAGGCTTGCGCCCGGCGTGGCTGTCGGCCTATGGCGTGGAGGACGAGGAACTGACCACCGAACTGCTGGAGAACACCGTGCTGCCGCAGGTGCGGCTCAAGGTCGGCGGCGAGCGCCAGCAACTGCTGGCGACGATGGTGCTGCTGGGCATGAACCGGGTGGTGGTGCGCGACGGCAGCATCAGCAGCAAGGTCATGTTCCGCGCCGCCGCGCAGGACGCCGCCAAGGTCAGCTACGCGACCAGCAGCGATCCGTCGCAGGTGGACAAATGGGGCGCGCGCGGTTCGGCCGCGCAGACCGTGCAGACCTCGACCATGGTCTCCACGGTGCAGGTCAACGCGCAGAACGAATCCAACGTGCGCGCCGACCTGTACGGCGAGGTCAAGCTCAATTTCGTCAGCGAGACCCTGCCGCTGGAACGCCTGGCCGACGCCGCCAAGATCGCCCTGGTGCAACGCCACTCGCCCACGCTCGGGCCGCCCGCGAGCGCCGCCCTGCCGCGCCCTGCCGCCGAAGGAGCACCGTGATGCTGCGCGAACTATCGCAACTGCTGGAAGAACTGCACGACGGCCTGCTCGCGATCGAAGCGCGCGCCGGGTTGCAGCTAACCCAGGTGGAGATGACCCTGCCGCTGGAACTGCGCCCGATCCTGCGCGACGGCGGCTGCCGCCTGCTGGCCGACGTGGCGCGCAGCCGCTCAGTCGACGCGTGGCTGGCCGCGCCGTCGAAACTGCGCCTGTGCTGGAGCATCGGAGACGCCGCATGAGCGCACAACTGCCCCCGCTGCTGCAGGATGCCGGCGTGCCGTTCGACCTGTTCATCCAGGCCCTGACCGAACAATTGGACAAGGCGCAGGCGGCGATGACCATCAAGGCGCGGGTCGGCAAGCTGCCGCTGACCTTCGCGGTCAAGGACGTGGCGCTGGACATCCGCGCCTTCGTGCAGATGATCGACGACGACGTGTACCTGCGCCCGGCCGGCCCCGGCGAGAGCGAGGCCAGCACCATCCGCCTGTCGCTGACCACGATCACCAAGCCGATGATCGAGGAGAACGCGATGGACTTCCGCGCCGAGGACCCCGGCTTCGGCCTCAAGGCCGCGCTCGGCGACCAGATCTCCGACAACGAGCAACGCCAGCTCGAGCGCATCGGCGTGCGCACCATCACCCAGCTCAACGAACTGAAGGAAAGCGCCGGCACCGACGTGATCGCGCGCCTGTCGCGGATGCCGATCAACCGCCTGCAGCAGGCGCTGCTGAAGGCCGCCGCGCCGCGCGTGACCCGCATCGACGACGGCGCCGCCGATGGCGAAACGCCGGCGCCGCGCGTGCACCTGAGCGCGCCCGGCCTGCGCACGACACGGCTGCCGCGGGTGCATGCCGCGGGCCTGGCGGTGCCCGTCAGCGCCACCGAGGACGGACGCATGGTGCTGGCGCCGCTGGCCTCGCAGCTGGGTTGCGAAGCCGAGCTCGACTTCGGCGACGGCGAGATCGCGCGCGTGCCGCTGCGCAGCGGCGAACTCGGGCAATGGGTGGCGCCATGAACGCACCGCATCGCGCACTGCTGGTGCCGCGCCGGCTGCTGCTGACGCTCAAGCTGGGCGAGATGCCCGAACACCTGCCCGGGCTGCGCGCGGTGCGCGGCTACGGCGCGGCGATGGGCGAGTACGTGGACCGCGGCGCCATCGACCGGCTGCTGCGCCACCACGGCGGTGCGTTCCGCGCCGCGCGGCTGCACAGCGCGCGCCTGCGCCGCAGCGACAGCCGCGCGGTCGGCGCGCGCCGCTTCGACGAGGCCGAACAGCTCAGCGGCGTGGCGCGGGTGCTGCGCATCGACCTGCGCGATGGCGAACGCCTGCCGGCGCTGCTGCGCGCACTGGCGGAACTGCCGATGGTGGAGCGGGTCGGTGCCGACCACCTGTGCGGCCTGCCGTTCGATGTGCGCGATGGCGGCGAGCGCAACGCCGCGCCGGCGCACGATGCCTGGGCGCGCGAGGCGATGCGGCTGCCGCAGGCGCTGCGCCTGGAGCCCGGCGATCCGGCGGTGGTGATCGGCCTGGCCGATACCGGCGTCGCCCTGCAGCACCCGGAACTGGCCGGGCGCCTGCGCGCCGGCTTCGACAGCGTCGACCTGGATCCGGACAGCGTCGGCGGCCTGGCCCTGGTCGGCGATTTCCGCCGCAGTGGCGAGCGCCCGCAGGACGAAGTCGGCCACGGCAGCGGCTGCGCGGCGATCCTGGTGGCCAACGGCCGCCACCTGCCGCCGGGCAGCGCCGGCGCCTGCGGGCTGATCCCGGTGCGGGTGCTTGGCGCCGCGCTGGGCAGCGGCGATCGCCGGGTCGGCGTCGGCGCGCTGGACAACATCGACGCCGGCATGAAGCGGCTGATCGATCTGGGGGTCAAGGTCATCAACATGAGCTTCGGCACGCCCGAATCGGCGTTGCTGGCCGATGCGCCCAAGCCGCACGAGGAAACCGTGCGCTACGCGCTGGCGCGCGGCGTGGTGCTGGTCGCGGCCAGCGGCAATTCGGGGCTGAACGAACGCTTCTATCCCGCCGCGCACGACGGCGTGATCGCGGTGGGCGCGGTCGATCCGGGCCTGGTCCCGGCCGGGTTCAGCACCCGCGGCACGCATGTCGCGCTGTGCGCGCCGGGCCGCGACATCCGCACCTGCGCGCTGGACGGCTACCAGGTCGCCTCCGGCACCAGTTTCGCCGCGCCGTTCGTCGCCGCCGTGTGCGGCCTGATGGTGGCGCGCGCGCAGCGCCGCGCCTGGCCACTGGACAGCCACCTCACGCGGCGCCTGCTGCACGCCAGCGCGCGGCCGTTCGCCGCCGCCGGGGTGACCGATTGCGGCAGCGGCGTGGTCGATGCGCAGGCGGCGCTGTACGCGCTCGATGCCAGCATCGATGCGCAGATGCGCGACGCCGGCGAAGAACCCGAATCCGAACCCACCCCCGCTCCGCTTCCCTCCGCGCCCGTCGCGGCCTGATCTCCCAGACGCTGCCGAGGACACCCTGATGGCGACCACACCCCGCAAGCCCTCTCCACGCACACAGGCACAGGCCGATGCGGCCGCCAAGGCCGTCGCCAGCAAGGCCCGCGCGGCCGCGCGGCGTGCCGCCAAGCGCAGCGCGGAGGTTGCCGCCCTACAGGCCGCCGCCGCAAAGAAAGAGGCCGCCGCCTCGCAGCAAGACCCTCCTTCCGCAAACGGAGCCACACCCATGAACCGAATCCTGCTGGTCGATCTTGGCGAACGCGAGACCAAGAAGCGCCAGGAACTGCGCGCGCGCCGCCAGGTCCTGGAAACCCTCGACAAGACCGCCGACACCAGCGGCGGATTGAACGCGCGGCAGAGCGCCGAACTGGCGCAGATCAAGGCCAGCCTCGGCAGCGACGTGACCATCGATCCGTTCTACCGGCTGATCGCCGCCACCCAGCAGCAAAAGTCCTGGGGAGAGCTGGAAAAGAACCAGGAAAACCTGCACAAGTACGGCCTGGTCGGGTCGCAGCGCACGCCGGAGAAACTGCGCAAGGCGCTGGGCTGCGACGAGCGCGAGATCCTCGGCATCTGCGGGCTGATGCAGCTGGACGGCTACACCGACGCCTCGCTGAAAGGCTTCGTGCAGCGGCTCAGCGTCGCCCAGGGCGAATACCGGCAGAACCGCGCGCTGTTCGATGCGGCCTACACGCTGCTGGCGCCGCTGTACAAGGTCACGCTGAAGTCGCAGATCGCCGGCGGCACGATCGATGCGGACATCGTCGGCTGCGAATGGCCCGACGACAATCCCGAAGACCGGCGCGAGCGCTACAGCACCGACACCCAGTTCCGTCCCAGCGCCGACGACGAGGTCTGCGCGCTGAGCACGCGCAACCTCGCCGCCACCGTGCGGCGCCTGGCCAGCAACGGCATCGACGCCGACAACGCGTGGCTGGCCAGCCACCTGCACAACGGCTACGAGATGCAGACCGGAGTGGTCGCCGGCGCGCCGCCGTCGGCGATGGAGATCATCCTGCCGGACCTGGACGAAGCCACCGACGTGGAGATCGTGCGCGAGAACCTCAACGCGGTGCAGGCGATCTACTTCGCCTACATGCTCGAGGAAACGCGCATGCCGCAGGTGGTCGAACGCATCGTCGAACTGTTCCGCAGCGGCCTGCTGCCACTGGGCCGCGGCAAGGCCGGCGACTACCTGTTCCGCTATTACAAGACCTCCGCCGAGCGCATCACCGAAGGCGAGCGCCGCGACCTGTACATGCGCTGCTTCGGCGCGCCCGGCGGCGATCCCAACGGCAACGAGCCCAACCGCGAGTTCAACGAACTGTGGCTGCGCTTCATCTCGGCGGTGTCCGCGTTCGGCCGCCAGCTCAGCGTGGACCGCATGCTGCGCACCAACATCCCGGTCGCGGTCTCGCAGGAACAGGTGCGCAAGGCCGCGCGCGACCTGGGCGCCAGCATGTCGCGCAGCGGTTACGGCATCGCCTACTTCGCCGCCACCGAACTGCAGCAGATGATCCTGGAATACCGCGACCTGCTCAGCGACAGCGAGGTGCGCGGCTCGTTCGGCGCGCGCGACATGTGGCAGGTGATCGACCAGGTCAACGCCAACTACCTGGGCGGGGCGCGCAACACCAACCGCTTCCGCACCCAGGCCCGCGCCGGCGCGGTGATCATCCGCTGGATCGCCAACAACCACCAACGCCTTGGCAGCCGCTACGGCGAGGTGATCTCGATCAGCGCGCTGACCAATCCGCAGTTGCGCGGCAGCGACCAGCCGACCGTGGATCCCACCGACTGGGACCTGGTGCAGGCCTGCGAGCAGTGGCTGGCGGTGGGCGGCGTGCAGGACGCCAGCATCGAGCAGTACTCGCAATCGGTGGAGTCGCCGGTGATCACCAGCCGCCCGATCGAGATCCCGCAGGCCGCGCGCGACCTGCTCAACCAGGCCGGCATCAGCCTGCCGGGCATGTAGGAGCGCCGCCATGCCGATCCACGACACCCGACCGCAACCGGTCAAGAACCTGGTCAAGCACTCGCTGCGCGCCGCCGCCCACGCGCTCGGCACACGCGACCCGATGCCCTACGTCGATGGCCTGATCGACCGCGCGTTCTACCTCCCCGACGACGACGTGTCGTATGCGCGCAACTCGCTGGCGCCGGGCGCGGTGCCCTACGAGCCGTCGTTCTCCGAGACCGAGCCGAACACGCTGCGCTTCACCATCGAACCGCTGGGCCCGGACGCGGCGCCGGTCGCGCGCCGCGACGAGGCCACCCGCGAGATGCGCCGGCTGGTGGCGCCGATCTTCGGCAACGACGCGCTACGCTGGTTCGATACGCGCAGCGAGGAATGGCGCGGCTTCGGCGGCATGAGCTGGATGAACTACGGCGCCTGGTTCGGCAGTGCCTTCGACCGCGACGGCCTGTACGCGACCAAGATCTACTACGAACTGCTGCCCACCCAGATCGATGCGCTGGCGCCGGGCCTGGCACGGCTCACCCGGCAGGTGATCGCGGAGATGCCGGGGCTGATGCCGATCTTCACTTCGATCGGCTGCAAGCGCGATACCGGCAGCCAGCGCGTGACCTTCCTGCACCGCGGCGCGCTGGCGGTGAACGCGCTGGGCCCGCTGATGAACCGGCTCGGCATCGGCCACCAGTTGCCGAGCCTGATGCGCATCGTCGGCGTGGCCCTGGGCGGGCGCTTCGAACTGCCGCCGGGCGCGGTGCTGGTCGGCATCCGCGAAAGCGCCGAGGGCGCAGAACTGAAGCTGGAGATCCTGCTGGCGGCGATCCCCGACCTGCCCGCGCGCTTCCTCGACCTGCTCAAGCTCGGCCTGGCCGAACGCCCGCGGCAGTTGGCCGCGCTGTCGCGATGGCTGGACGCGTTCGGCATGGACGACGCCGGCGAGCAAGGCCATTTCTCGGTGCTCAGCATCCGCGTCACCCCGGCCTCGCCGGCGCGCATCAGCCTGTACGTGCGCCCGATCGAATTCGAGATGCGCGAAGCCATCGAGGAGGCGCGCGCCCTGCAGTGATCGCTGCCGCGCCCATCCGCACCGCGGCAGCAGCCCTGCCCTGCCGCGCATCGCACGCCCGTCCTTCCGACCCGAATCGCCTCGCCACCGGAGCGCACCCATGTCCTCCATCTTTCCCCGATCCGTGCCCGCCGCCCGCGCCGCGGCCGCACCCGCCAGCCGCGAGACCCACGAGGCCGCGCGCCTGGCGGTGCGCGACCTGCTGCAGCGCAGCCAATCGTTCAACGAACTGCCGGCGGACAAGCGCGAGACCCTGGCCAAAGGGCTGGTGCAGATCGGCAGCTATCTGGCCGAACCCGACGGCGTGCGCCTGAAGCGGCAGAGTCCGCAGGTGCGGGCGATGGCCGACGAAGACGGCACGCCGCTCAAGGAGGACGCGCAGCCCGAATTCGGCCAGGCGCTGCGCACCGGCGTGCAGCAGGCCGGCGCGCTGATGGACGCGGTGAACTTTCCCACCTTCGTCAGCGGCCTGATCAACGGCGTGTTCCATTCGATCGTGACCTCCTCGATCGAGCAGATGGAGGCCTACGCCAAGCTGGTCGCCGACGTGTCCAAAAGCCTGAACCAGTTCCGCGACGACAACACCACGCAGAACCAGGGTCGCGACCACCTGGTGGAGCAGTTCCCGGACATCTTCCAACTGCAGATGGGCGGCGACGCATTCGGCGACATGGGCGGCTTCGGCGACGAAGGCGGCGGCGCACAGCAACCGCGGGTGGTGGTGCGCGGCGACGTGGACGAACGCGCCGCGGTCAACCGCATCAACCAGTCGCTGCCGCTGGACAAACCCATCACCTCGCTCAACGACGACCTGGTCGAAGCGCTGCTGGTGCCGGCCGCGCGCACCCAGATCGCCACCGGCCGCCAGCAGCTGCTGGCCACTCTGGTGATGCTGGGCATCAACCGCATCGTGGTCACCGACGGGCGCATCTCAGCCAAGGTGATGTACGACTTCCAGGCGCGCGACAACAGCCGCTACCGCTACAGCGCGACCAAGATGGACCACCAGAAGGACGCGGCCGGCAACGTGCAGAAGACCCGCGGCTACGAGGGCGAATACGACAACAAGAGCGAGGGCGGCAGTTACACCCGCGGCGCCGATGGCGCGGTCGACCGGCAGGACGGCAGCTACTACGCCAAGGGCAACTACAAGTATTCCGAGCAACCGATCATCAAGATGATGAGCACGTCGCAGCTGCAGAGCGATTCCTCGCTGCAGGCCAAGGCCAGCCTGGCCGGGCAGGTCGAGGTGAACTTCAAGAGCGACTACCTGCCGCTGGAGAAACTGGCCAATCCCGAATCGATCGCCGCGATCCAGATGAACGCACAGCCGGGCATGGTCAAGTCGCTGGCGACCAACCGCCCCGGCACCGCGGCCGCCGCGCCGGCGGCGCCGGCGCCAGCGCCGGCAACGACCCCGACGCCCGCCACCTGATCCGGAGCGCCGCCCATGTACGCCGCCACCTCCCGCACCTTCGCCGCAGCGCATGCCCCGGCCTGGCTCGACGACGACACCCTGGCCGCGGTGCGCCCGCAGGTGCGGCGCCTGCTCGAATCCTCGCCGGGCTTCCGCCAGCTGCCGGTGGCCGAACAACAGGAACTGGCGCGCAACATGGTGCGCGTGGCCTCGTACATGTCCAACCCGGACGGCCTGGCCAAGCAGGAACTGGCGCCGACCGGCGGCGTGCTGGCCAAGGCGCAGGAGGCCACGCCGGCACGTGCGCTGGCCGACCCGGTACAGGACGCCAAGGCCAAAGCCTCGGACAAGGTCGGCACCTTCGCCGGCAGCGACTTCAAGGCCGGCTCGGTGGAGCAAGGCGCCGACAACTTCAAGAAGTACGTCGGCTCGGTGGATTTCCCCGCCTTCGTCGGCGGCCTGATCCAGAACGTGTTCCAGGCCATCGTCGACGCCTCGATCCAGCAGATGAACGCCTACGGCGAACTGCTCAAGTCGGTGGCGCAGACGGTGGATCAGTTCGCCGCCGACAACATCAGCATGGACAGCGCGCGCGGCTGGCTGGCCGACCGCTTTCCCGGCGACGTGGTGGTCAACAGCGGCGACGACGGCGCGCGCCTGGCGATCGGCAACGAGGACCGCGCCGACGCCGTGCTCGGCAGCATGAACCAGGAGATGCAGCTGGCCAAGCCGATCAGCGACCTGTCCGACGAGGAACAGGAGACGCGGCTGGTGCAGGCCGCGCGGCTGCAGATGGCGCGCAGCCGGCAACAGCTGCTGTCGTCGATGGTGATGCTGGGCATCAACCGCATCGTGGTCACCGACGGCGCGATCAACGCCAAGGTGGTGTTCGACTTCCGCGCCAGCGACCAGGCCAGCCGTCAGGCCGGCGCCTCGCTGCGCGACAGCCAGTCCAGTTACAACCGCAACACCAGCGCCGCGGTGGTCGGCTTCGGCTGGGGCGCCGCCGGCAGCGCCAACACCAACGTGCAGCGACACATGACCACGGTGCAGTCCTCGGTCAACGAAGACTCCGAATCCAAGCAGGAAATGAAGGCCAAGCTCACCGGCGAGGTGCGAGTCAATTTCAAGTCCGACTACTTCCCGATGGAAAAACTGGCATCGCCCGGCATGATCGCCAGCATCCAGGGCAACGCCATGCCGTTCGATCCGAACACGCCCGCCAACGCCCGCGCCGGTGCGGCGGGGGCCGCTGCGGGCGCACCTGCCGCGGCGGGCGGCTGAGCCGGCGGCCATGCGCCTGCATGCGCCACCGGCGGACCTGCGCCTGCCGCACTGCCATCCGCATGCGCCGCTGCTGCACGCGCTGGCGTTGGCGCGTGCGACCCTGGCGCAGCGCGAGCACGCCCTGGCGCAGGCGCTGGCCGAGCTGGGCGACATCGACCTGCCGCCCGGCGCGCCCACCGCGCTGGACCGCGCGCAACTGCAGGCGGCCGCGCCGCTGTATTTCGCCAGCGCGCTGGAAAGCGCCGGCGTGCTGCCCGCCGCCGAACAGATCGCCGGCCTGTTCGCCAGTGGTGCCGTCACCCAGCCGCTGGGACCGGTCGCGCAGATGCTCAACGCCTTCTGGCGCGGCCGCCGCGAGCGCCTGCAGCGCGAGGAGCGCGACACCATCTTCCGGCGCGTGTTCGAAGTGCCGCAGTTCGAGCGGCTGATGCGCGTGTGCTGCACGGCGATCGTGGCCGCAGCCGACGGCCAAGACCTGCGCGAGGACGTGGCGCTGGGCATCGGCGTGCAGGACCTGGGCGAATTCCTGGCGCTGCGCACCGACGCGATGGCCGCCATGGCCGCGCGCGAGATCGTCGACAACCTCAACGCCGCGCTCGGCTTCCTGCGCGACCGCCGCCTGCAGGCCGCGTTCGGCGTCGATGGCCTGTGGCCCTTGGTCGCCGCCGCCGCGCCGGCCGGCCGTGCCAGCGGCCTGCAGGCGCAGGCCGAACGCGGCCGCGCCGGGCAGAGCGTGCTGTTGTGGCTGGCCGCGCAACCACCCGCCGCGCCATTGCAGCTGGACCCGGCGCAAGCGCAGGACGTGGCGGTGATGACCGCTGCGCAGCGCTGGCTGGCGTCGCTGCCGGCGGCTGCGGCCGGCAGCGTGGCCGCGCCGGCGTCGGTGTCGCTGCCGGCCGCGGCCTGAGCGATGAACGCCGTCGCCGCCCCGCCCAGCGCAGGCTCCGCTGCCGCACCGCCGCCGTGGGTCCGCGCCGCGGTACGCGACGTGCTCGAACGCAGCCCGCAGTACCAGGCGCTGGCGCCCAACGACCGGCAGGCGCTGGCACGCTCGATGGTGAGCGTCTCGACCCTGGCCGCCGACCTGATCCGCGAAGAGCACGAAGCCGAGCACCAGATCGCCGGCCGCGCGCCGGTGCTGGCGCATGCGCAGGCCGAGGAGTTCGGCGCCGCCGCCGACCGCATCGCCGGCACCACCCGCAACGTGCTCAACGCCGTCTCGTTCCCGCGCTTCGTCACCGACCTGATCAACGGCGTGTTCCGCGCCATGCTCGACTCCAATGCCCAGCAGATGCAGCAGTACGTGGAACTGCTCGGCGCGGTGTCCGCATCCGCGGCCGGCTTCGAGCGCACCCAGTTCGGCCTGCCGCAGGTGCGGCAATGGGTGGCGGATCATTTTCCCGAAGCGATCGAATACGACACCCCCGACCCGGACGACGAACCCGATCCGGACGAAGCCGCCGCGATCCGCCTGCGCCTGCGCAGCGGCGCCGCCATGCCGAACGCGGAGGACATACGCGCCACCTTGGGCATGGCGCCGGAGGAACCGCTGGACGCCTCCTCGCCGGAGCAACTGGTGCCGCTGGCGCGACGCTACCTGGCGCGGCAACGGCAGCAGATGCTGGCGACGATGGTGGCCATGGGCATGCAGCGCATCGTCGTGGACAGCGGCCGCATCAACGCCTCGATGCGCTTCCATATCGACACCCACAGCGCCGCCAACGAAGACCGCGGCAGCCAGTTCAGCATGCAGAACCGGGTCCGCGCCTCCGGCAGCTTCGGCGCAGGCCCATGGGGCGCAAGCGCGGAGATCGAGAACAATATCGGCTACGTCTCCACCCAGCGTTCGCAGAGCAGCGAGGAAATGAACACCGACCTGGAACTCAACTCCTCGGTGGAACTGAACTTCCGCAGCGACTACCTGCCGCTCAACCAGATGGCCGCGCCCGCGCAGGCCGAGCGCATCCGCAGCGCCACCCTCAACCCCGGCGCAGAGATTCCCGACCCAAGCGCGGCCCGCGCCGCCCGCGCCGCCCGCGTGCAAGCCCAGCACAGCGCCGAGCGCGAACGCCGCACCGCGCTGGACAGCAGCATCGCCAGCGCGGCGCGGCCGATCCCGCCTGCGCCCACTCCAACGCCGACTCCGACACCGACACCGACACCCACCTCCGGTACTGCTGCGCGTACCACCACACCCACGCCCCCGGCCGCGACGACACCGACACCGACGACGACCACGGCACCGGTACCGGCACCGGCGCGATAGCCGCCGCGCGTCGGGCCATTTCGCAAGGCCAGCTCAGTAGCGGTGCACGGCTGAACCGGCCGAAGCAGCACTTCGGCGTGCGGTAACCCGTCGATTCTCTGCGACACCCTCGCCCTGTTCGGCGACCAAGCTCCTAGCGCTGAAGCCGCAGCGGTCGATCGCGCGTGCCGCAGCGCAAACAGTCGCCGCATCCACGGCACCACTCACCCGTTGCCGCAGGTCACGCTTATACTGCCGCGCCGACGTATCGCAGCGACGCACGCACTCCACGGATGGAAACCACCACGTCTGCGCCGGCAGCCTCCGTGCAGCGCGCGATCGCGCCACCTCGCCAGTACGATCCGCCTCCGCGACCGCTGCGCTGGCAGCGCATGCCGACGCGGCCAGCGCCGCGCGCGCAAACCGCATCACGCTCTCCTGCGCGCATCGGCGCCGGAACGATCCTGTCCCCCCTCGGAGTCCCCATGACATCCCCAACGCTTCCTCCCTATTCCGGCCTCGGCATCGCCTCGTTCGCGGTCAGCCTGATCGCCGCGATGCTGACGCTCGTGCTGATCGGCGTCTGC
>Ga0308160_10003092_pt1 | contig 19169 bp, 19 predicted proteins | sample PhyFR1_FD_201036 | JGI IMG/M metagenome (GOLD analysis project Ga0308160, IMG submission 201036) | Phyllosphere microbial communities from UC Gill Tract Community Farm, Albany, California, United States - DLSLF.R1 | ecosystem: Host-associated > Plants > Phyllosphere > Unclassified | place: USA...
ACTCGGGCCGCAGCCCCAGCTTCCACTGGATGCCGAGCATGCGGGTGGCAGCGTCCTGGTCTCCGGCGGTGATGAAGCCGGAGCCGTCCGCTTCACCGATGTTGGAGAACAGGCTGATGATCCGGCACTCGTCGACGTCGTGCATGGGGTCGACGTAAGGCACCACCGTGCCCGGCCTGGTGTCTTGCAGGGAATCGCACAGCTCGTTGACGGCGGCAACGCTGGGCTCGTAGCGGCGGTTCAGGAGCTGTTCGTGGAGGGATTCTGGTGCAAGGGCGGTCATATGGTGCTGGGTCTCCTGCGGGGATTGGCGGTGCTTCCGCCTGCGGACGAGGGCGCGTGAAGGCGCAACTCGACATCGGCGGTGTGTTGGGGTGGGCCGGTCAACCCGGCCTTCCCCAGTTTAGCAAGCCGCGGGAAGCGAAACGCCGGTAGCGCGTATTCCGGTGACCGGATGCACAGCCGGGGTTTCGTCCTTCCCGTGATTCCACGGCGGCGGGCTACCAGAGCCGTTTCGTGGCCCGGCGTGCACCTTCGCCCAGAGCTTCCAGTTTCGCGTAGGCGATCTGCGGGTGGACGCGCCCGCCCAGGCCGCAGTCGGTGGAGGCGATGACATTTTCCCGGCCGACTACGTCGGCGAATCGCACAATTCTGTCCGCCACCAGGTCCGGGTGCTCCACCACGTTGGTGGCGTGGGAGACGACGCCCGGAATGATCAGCTTGCCATCGGGGAGTTTCGTGTCTTCCCAGACCCGCCATTCATGTTCGTGGCGGACGTTTGCCGCCTCGAAGGAGTAGGCGCCGGCGTTGACCTGCAGGACGGAACCGAGGATGTCTGCGAAGGGGATGTCAGTGGTGTGCGGGCCGTGCCAGGAGCCCCAGCACACGTGCAGCCGGATCTGTTCCTGCGGGAGGTCCCGCAGCGCCCAGTTGGTGGCCTCCACGCGCAGCTGGATGAACTTCAGGTAGTCCTCCAGCGCCGGTTCGGGGTTGATCTGGTCCCAGCTTTCGGCAAGGGACGGGTCATCGAGCTGGACGGTCAGACCGGCGTCGATGATGGCCTTGTATTCCTCACGCATGGCGTCGGCACAGGCGTAGACGAGTTCCTCGTCCGTCTTGTAATACTCGTTGGCCACCCGGGCGCATGAGCCGGGGGAGAGAGACGCTACGAAGCCCTCCGTCAGCCCTGCGGCGGCCAAGCCCGTCTTGAGGTTGTTGACATCCGAGGCCACCAGGTCCTGCCCGGTGTAAGTGAGGGGGCCCGCGATCTTTGGCTGGGTGACGCTCTTGCGGTGGGCCAGGATTCCCGACGACGGGTCGTTGTAAGCCTCGCTGAACTGCTGGCGGTCCCGCCGGTCGGGGAATGATGTGAGGACGACGTTTCCGGGCGACGAACGCCGGACCTCGGAGTCTGCCCAGCGGTCCACGTCGGTCGGCTCCAGTCCGCCGAGCCGGGTGAAGGAGTAGTTCCACCACGCCCCGTAGTCAACAGAGTTGGCCATGGTGTGCCCGTATTCACCGTCGTTGGGAATGTCGATGCCGAGGTCCTTCTGGCGCTGGACAACGTCAACCACGGAGGCTTCGAGGAGTTCCAGGAATTCGGGCGTAATTCCGTCGGCTTCCTTGGCAGCGTTTGCAGCAATGAGTTCAGGCGTCCTCGGCAATGAGCCTGCGTGGGTGGCGCGGATGTGGTCAGTGTTCTGGGGCACGGTGGAGTTCCTTTCCATCGGTCCTGGCAGTAGCACCTTCGGGGCAGGGCGACTCCCTGCTGTACGGGTTGCTGCGGCGTCACTGAGCCAGGTCTCTCAGCCGCTCCGGATGGGTCAGTTCCACTCAAGCCCACCGGCCGGAAGCGGGGCAAATCGGTTTCACGATGTGGCGTGGCTGCCTCTGCGAGAGCGCAGTCATAGGCTTACCAGGATTCGTTGAGTCCATTGACAGGTTTCAATCAGCTTGGTTGGCTGTTGTCACAGCGCGCAATGGGGGACATGGCGGCTGGACGCACTCAATGCACTCGAAAGAGGTAACGCACGTGAAGAAATCCCTGGCTACTTTTAGGACCCTTGCCGTTTCAGGGGCCCTTGCACTGGCGGTTGTCGCCGCTCCTGCTCCAGCCATCGCTGTGGGGGAGGGGCCCAACTACGGAGGCAACGGCCAGATCACCACATCCAAGCTGGCCACCTATGACCAGATGGTTTCTTTCCTGAAGGACCAGGACGCCAAGCAGCCTGCCATGGAACTGGAGGTCATCGGCAAAACGGTGAAGGGCCGCGACATCCACCTGGTCAAGTACATCTCGGACCCGGCCAAGCCCACCATCCTCTACTTGACCCAGCAGCACGGCAACGAACAGCTCACTACCGAGGGAGCCATGGAGTTCGTCAAGCACCTCGGCACCGGAAAATCGGCGGACATCCTCAAAGGCGTCAACATCCTGGTGGTTCCGATGCTCAACGCGGACGGTGCCATGGGTGACGTCAACTTCTCCCTGGAGGACTACATCGCCAAGGGTGACCGCAACATGACCCGCTTCAACGCCGAGGGCGTGGACCTGAACCGGGACCACGTGGCCAAGATCCAGCCGGAAACCCAGGCCCTGCACAACAATGTGATGCGCAAATACCGGGTCGACTACATGATCGACCTGCACCACCAGGGCACCCGGGCAGAGCGCGACGGCAAACTGGTGTCCGGTTCCATCCTGTACCCCACCACCCCCAACGCCGATCCCGCCGTCGTCGAACGGTCCAAGCAGCTCGGCGCCGTGGTCTTCGACAACGTTGACTCCACCGGATGGGGCCACCTTGGCAAGTACCAGGGTGGCAGCGCCGAGACCATCAGCCGCAACGGCATCTCAGTGGAATACGGCATCGCCACCCTGCTCTTCGAGATGCGCGGCATGTCGGACCATTACCTCGACGGCTACGCGCTGGGACAGCGCAGCAACGGCTACCTGATCAAGCAGACGGTTACCACGCTGACGTCAACCGCCGCCGCCATCGCGGACGGTTCAATTGCCGACGCCGACACCTCCTTCTGGGACACCCTCGCCGAGCAGACCTCCCGCCCGGCGGGCGAGGCCGACGACGAATAACGGCCGCAGGGCAGGACGTCCCGGTTCTTTACCGCGCGTAAAGAACCGGGACGTCCCAGCGAGTGGACAAAGTGCACTATCGGCTAAACTTGGGTGGTAAGGGCCCCGGGGCCAACGCGTTCGCCAATCCGCCTGCGGAACGGCGGAAGCCGGTCCACTCGGGGCATTCTCATGAACGGCGCTGAACCAGGACCGCCACGCTGTGGCGCCCGGCCGGCCCGAACGAATGGGGGAGGATCCCATGCCAGCAATTGTGATCGTAGGAGCCCAGTGGGGCGACGAAGGAAAAGGCAAGGCCACCGACCTGCTGGGCGGCCGTGTTGACTACGTCGTCAAGCCCAACGGCGGCAACAACGCCGGGCACACCGTCGTCGTAGGCGGTGAAAAGTACGAACTCAAGCTGCTTCCGGCAGGCATTCTCAGCCCCAACGCCGTCCCCATCATTGGCAACGGCTGCGTGGTCAACCTTGAGGCCCTCTTCCAGGAGATCGAAGGCCTGCAGGCACGCGGTGCCGATACGTCCAAGCTGCGTGTTTCCGCAAACGCCCACCTCGTGGCGCCCTACCACCAGGTCCTGGACAAAGTCACTGAACGCTTCCTCGGCAAGCGCGCCATCGGCACCACCGGGCGCGGCATCGGCCCGGCCTACATGGACAAGGTGGCCCGCCTGGGCATCCGCGTCCAGGACGTCTTCGACGAGTCCATCCTTCGCCAGAAGGTGGAGGGCTCGCTGCACCAGAAGAACGAGGTCCTGGTCAAGATCTACAACCGCCGCAGCGTTGTGGTCGATGAGATCGTGGAGTACTTCCTGTCCTTCGCCGAGCGGCTCCGCCCGCTGGTCATCGACAGCACCCTGGTGCTGAACACTGCCCTGGACGAGGGCAAGGTAGTGCTCATGGAAGGCGGCCAGGCAACGTTCCTCGACGTCGACCACGGCACGTACCCGTTCGTCACCTCCTCCAACCCCACCGCGGGCGGCGCATCCGTGGGCTCGGGCATCGGCCCCACCCGAATCTCCCGCTCAATCGGCATCATCAAGGCCTACACCACCCGCGTGGGTGCAGGCCCGTTCCCCACCGAACTGTTTGATGAGATGGGCGTTTACCTGCAGAAGACCGGCGGCGAGTTCGGCGTCAACACGGGGCGCCCCCGCCGTTGCGGCTGGTACGACGCCGTTCTTGCCCGCCACGCGTCCCGCGTCAACGGTTTCACGGACTACTTCGTCACCAAGCTGGACGTGCTCACCGGCATCGAACAGATCCCGGTGTGCGTGGCCTACGACGTTGACGGCGTCCGGCACGACGAGATGCCGATGACGCAGACCGAGTTCCACCACGCCAAGCCCATCTTCGAGTACTTCGACGGCTGGACCGAGGACATCACGGGCGCCCGCACCCTGGCAGACCTGCCGGAGAATGCGCGCAATTACGTCCTCGCGCTGGAGAAGCTGTCCGGGACGCGTTTCTCCGCCATTGGCGTGGGACCGGACCGGGACCAGACCATCGTGGTGAACGACCTCATCAACGACTGACGTTTCAAAGGGAATTATGACGGCGGCGGGCCACCTTTACGGGTGGGCCGCCGCTTGTTCGTTTTCCTGCCAGGCGCGGGGCAGCTCAATTTACACAGGGTTTACCTGCGCTGCCTTGTGGGCGTACAGCCCGGACAGCCAGACTTTTGGGACAGCATTCGAGGACTGCCTGGCAAGCACGTCCCCACTTTGCGGGACAGGCGCAGCCACGCGCCAGCCGGACTTTTGGCGGAGATGCCGTCCGGAAAACCGCTCAGAACCGGAAGGAAGTGCGCCATGGCGGGCAAATTCGAAGTTTTCCTTGATCCCCAGTCGAAGTTCAGGTTCAGGCTCGTGGGCCCGGACGGGGCGGTGATGGCGGTCTCGCAGGCCTTCAACGACAAAGCGGCTATCGTAGCGGGGATTGCCGCGGTCCGGGAGTGCGCCGGGACCGGCTTGGTGACGGACCTGTGCTCTGCCGGTGCGCAAACGACGGCAGTGACCGTTGCCGCGTCAGCTCCCGCCGCCGACTCCACCCTCGATGACCGGGCAGCGGCCAGGCTTCATGCCATTGCCGCGGCCAAGGGCATGCGCCGCCACGCCGCCCCCGCACACTGGGACTGGCGCCATAGCCGGGCAGAACTGGCCAACTGACGGTTGCGGACGTGCACTTCCGGGGCGTCAGCAGCTTACGGGAAAACTTTTTTGAAAGAGGCGTAACCTTTCGCGGACCCGGGACGATTACCCTTATGTAGCGCCGGCCTGGAACTTGTCCCCCATCACGTTCCAGGCCGGCTCTTTAAACTCTCCGGCAGCAGGGACAGCTGCGCACGGCCGGCACCGGCAGTGCACGTGGCGGTCCGGAGCGCGGTGGTTACCGCGGGGTAAAGTAGGCGGGCAAAGGCATTCCGGCGACGGGCCTTCCTGCCCAGCCAACCCCGCACCGACCAAAGGCACCACGTCCGTGACCGATGCACTGACAGGCGAGTCCCTGCGAGATCCAGATTCTGGTTCCTCGGCCTTCGGCGTCGTCTACCGGACATATGCGTCACAGGTATTGGGCTATTTCAAGGCCCGTGGAGCCGAGGATCCGGAGGCAGCGATGCAGGAGGTCTTCCTTTCCGTGCTGCCACGGTTGAACTCAGTGACCGGCGGCAGCGCAGGCCTGCGCACCTTCATCTTCTCGGTGGCGCACGCCCGTATGGTCGATGACCACCGACGGCAGAGCCGCACGCCGGCCAAGCTCCCGTTCGAACCGGAGCTGGACGCGCGGGAGGACCCGTCCGCTGAAGAGGAAGCGCTGGAACGGATTGCGCCGGGAGAAATCGTAGGGTTGTTGGAATCACTGCAGCAAGAACAGCGGGAAGTGCTGTCGCTGCGGCTCGTCGCCGGGCTCACCGTCGAGCAAACAGCGGAAACCATAGGGAAGAGCGCGGGAGCAGTGAAGCAGCTGCAACGGCGCGGCATCCTGAAACTGCGCGAAGTTGCGGCAGTGAAGGAGTATCTGCGGCCATGACCACACCGGAAAGCAGGCTGCGCGAGTTGGTTGATGAAGTCCTCGCGGACGCAGGCCACGCGGACGACGCCGCACTTCGAAATGCACTCGAATCGATCGGCTCGCTCGCGTCGCTTCCCGTTCCCGAACCCTCCGGAGAGCTTGCCCGGCTGTTGGCCGGCGGCGGGGACGAACTGGCCCGCCGCCGTCGCTCCGGCCGTCACCGTCCCACTGTGGTGGGACTTGCAGTAATTGCAGGAATGGGGCTGGGGATTGGAGGCGTAGCCGCAACGGCCGGCAGTGCCCCCGGCAGCAGTGCAGCGTCAGTGCAGCACTTGCCGCCGGATTGGGCGATCTCCCACGGCGCAACGGCAGCACCGACTCCCGGACACCGTGGAGTGGCAGTCCCTGCAGAACAAACCCCGGAATCAGTGCCCGCAGCCATTTCCGGCTCGGATTCCGCCGGCACTCCCCAGGGCAAAGGACTGCTGCCGGACGACGGTGGCGTCGCTGGTGAACCCGACTGCGGAAGCCGGGAACAAGCCCAGGCAACTCCTACGGGCATCTGCCCGCCTGCAGCCGGACCGCCAGGACGGCCGGACGGGCCCCGCAACCGTGCCGGCGGGGAAGCGACGGCGGACACGGCTGCGCACGGGAAAGCGGACAGGAAACCGGTATCGGACGAAAACATGCCCGGCCGCGCCATTCCCGCCCCGGACCAAGCCGATCCCGGGACCCCCGGACATGCACCCGGGAACAGGGATTGGCGGGGGACGGCGGGACCACAACAAGTTGCTGACAGTGGACCGGGAAAGCCCGCACCGGAAAAGCCCGGCGCGGCAAACTCCGGGCAAGGGGCGGGTTCGGCAAATGGCGGCGACACCACTCCCGGCGGCAAATAGCTGTCCATCGGGCGGTAGTCCATGGCCCCGGGTTAGGCTGATGGCATGGGCCACACGAACGATCCTGCAGTTATTGAACGCCTCATGAGGACCAAGGGGCGGTGGGCCGTCGTCGGCCTGACCACCAACGAGTGGCGCTCCGCCTACGACGTATCCTTGTTCATCCGGGACCAGTTGGGCATGGACATCATCCCCGTCAATCTTGCCGGCGATACCGTGCACGGCGAACCGGGGTACCGGACACTGGCGGAAATTCCGGCGGAAAAACAGCCCATCGACGTCGTGGATTGCTTTGTGAACTCTGAGAAAGTCGGCGAGGTAGTGGATGAGGCGATCGCCATTGGCGCCAAGGCCGTCTGGCTTCAGCTGGGTGTCATCGATGAAGCCGCCGCGGAACGTGCCAAGGCCGCGGGCCTGGATGTTGTGATGAACTCCTGCCCGGCCCAGCAGGCCTGGAAGTTCAAAATCTGAGCCCGTGGGGAGGTTAGCCCCGCTTCAGGAGGTCCGGGTAGTGCCGCTCGGTGACGTCCGGGTGTGCCCGCATCCTGCCCTTGAGCATGTTGAGGCCAAAGGAGGCGAGCAGCGGGTTGCGGGGGTCGTCCGTGATGCCGCGTGCGGCTGCCTTCAACTCCGGGGCCAGCGGTACGGGCTGGATGACCGAGTCCAGGCGGGGTGACCAGAAGAACGGCACCGAGTAACGGTCCACGCCCGGGGGCGGTGCCTGCACTCGATGGATCGTGGCCGCAAGGTACCCCTCGGTGGCTACTTCGAGCATTTCGCCGAGGTTCACCACCAACGCCCCCGGGAGGGGCTCCACCGGAAGCCATTCCGGGGTCCCCGGCGGTTTTACTTCCAGGCCTCCAACGTCGTCCTGCAGCAGGAGCGTCACGAACCCGTAGTCCGCGTGGGAACCTACGCCCTGGTCACCGGCCTCTTTGACGACGCCGCCAACGTAATGGACCAATTTTCCCATCCATGCCGGCGCTTCCCGGAACGGTTCGTCGAAATAGTCCTCGTGCTGCTGCAGCGACACGGCAATGGCTCGCAGCAGCTCCATCCCCACTCCGGACATCAGTTCGGCCCAGGCCATGGCTGCCGGCTTTAATTCCGGGAACGCTTCGTCCGGCCACTGATTGGGTCCCTGCAGCAGCCAGTACGGCTGGTCCTGCGGATAGCTGTCCACGGGCGGGCGCTCGGGGGAGTAGTCGATCTGCTCGCGCGCATCCGCCCGCCCCTGCGTCACTTCGGTTCCCATCCGGGTGTAGCCGCGGAAGTGCGGAGAAAGCCGGTTGTCCAGCTTCATCCGCTCTTCGAGGGGAAGGTCGAAGAACCGCCGGACGGCGTCGAGGAGCTGGTCCGCCTGCCCGGGCGAACCCCCGTAACCGGTGATTTGGAAGAAACCCACATCATGGGTGGCGTGCCGCAGCTGCTCGATGAATTCCGGACTGAAGGTCCCGTAGGGCTGCCGTGCGGTACTCAAATCCAGAACAGGTATGGCTCCCTGATCGTGTGACATCCTCGCAGACTAGCACCGTAAGGATGGGCTTTATAGGCTTCGTTCATGGACCCCGCCCTGCTGCGAAAGATCTGCCTCTCATTCCCCGGCGCCTTCGAGGACTACCCGTTCGGGCCGGAGATTGCCGTCTTCAAGGTCCGTGCCCACATCGCCGGTGGAACCCGGCATGAGGCGAAGCTGTTTGCGCTGTCCTCCATGGACCCCGGCGATTTCTACGTGAACCTCAAATGCGATCCGTCCCTGGCGGTTCAGTTGCGGGCCGCGCACCCGGCCATCGACGGAGCCTGGCACATGAACAAGACGCACTGGAACGGTGTCCGCCTGGACGGTTCCCTCCCGGAGAGCATGGTGCGGGACATGGTGGAGGACTCTTATGACCTGGTGGTTGCCGGCCTGAGCCGCAAGCAGCAGGAACAGCTTGGCTGGGCACGCCTGGGACGTTCGGGTGAATGAGTCACGGCCGGCCCGCGGCAGCCTGAATTATCCGGGTATTGGAACTACAAGGCAGGGCACTACGCCGGCGGGGTACGCCAGCGTCCTGGAGGAGGCGCGCTTGGGGTCGGGGCTGCCGCTGTTCCGTCGTGTGGCGGACGGCATCCTTGGGTGGGAACTGCAGCGGCGCGCAGGGCTCCGTGTCCGGGCGGAGTCCCCACAGGCAAGGCCGGGCGTGCGGGTGGTCAGCGGCTTCGGCGTCGGCCCGTTCCGGCTGAACGCGCCGTGCGAGGTGGTATGGGTCCTGGAACCTTCCCCGGACGGCATGCCGCAGGCAGCAGGATTTGGCTACGGAACGCTTCCGGGACATCCCGCCCGCGGCGAAGAATCCTTCGAGGCGGTCATCGACGCCTCGGGTGCGGTCTACCTCCGGATCCGTGCCTTCAGCAAGCCGGCCAACTGGTTCTACGCCACCGGCGGACTGGTGACGCGGGCGGCCCAGCGGTACGTTACTTCCCGGTACATTGAAGGGGCACGCACACTCGCCGCGGAAGGAACGTCCCAGTGATCTTTATCGTCGTTAAGTTCAAGGTCAAACCGGAATGGTCGGAGCGCTGGCCGGAGCTGGTGGCAGACTTCACCGAGGCAACCCGGCAGGAGCCCGGAAACCTTTGGTTCGACTGGTCGCGCAGCCTGGACGACCCCAACGAGTACGTCCTTGTCGAGGCGTTTAAGGACGACGCCGCGGGCGACCACGTGAACAGCGAGCACTTTAAGAAGGCCATGGCGGACATGCCGCAGGCCCTCGCCGAAACTCCCCGCATCGTCAGCCGCCAGCTCGACGGCGACGGCTGGGACCGCATGGGTGAGCTCACCATCGGCTAGGGAAGGACCGCAGCCATGTGGGTCGGCTGGATTGAGTTCGACATCCTCCTGGGTGACGTCCAGAGCCTGAAGGAAAAACGGTCCGTTATCAGGCCACTCGTTGCCGAATTAAAACGCCGCTTCGACGTCTCGGCCGCCGAAGTGGGCGACCACGACCAGTACCGCCGCACCAGGGTGGGCGCCGGCCTGGTGGCAGCCGACCGTGCGCACCTCGTGGAGGTGCTTGACGCCGTCGAACGCTTCGTGGCGGGCCGCCCGGAAATCGAGCTGCTCAGCGCCCGCCGCCGGGACCTGCACAGCGAGGATTAAGCGGGTTGAGCCCGTCGAAACCTGCGAGGGTTTCGACGGGCTCAACTGCTGGCTGGGCCCACGCCGCCAGGGTGCCCTGGCCGAGCTTGCGAGGCGAGGGTGGCTGTGGGGAGGATCAGCCGAAGTACTTCGGCAGCGTCCCTTCGTGGGCTTCGCGGAGGGCGTCGAGGGACAGGCTCTCCACGCCGTTGATTTCCAGGGCGCCGCTGGCAGCGTCCACCACGCCGATGCGGGTGTGCGCGAAGCCGCGGGCGGTGCACATATCCGTGAAGCGCACTTCCTCCGAGCGGGGAACGCCCACGACGGCGCGTCCCTGGGATTCGGAGAACAGTGCCGTGAACAGGTCCACGCCATCGCGGTCCATGACATCCTGCAGCGCAATCCGCGCGCCGACGCCATAGCGCAGCGAGGACTCCACCAGCACGGCGGCCAGGCCACCCTCGGAGAGGTCGTGTGCGGCGTCGATCATGCCGTCGCGGGAGGCATTGATAAGGATCTCACCCAGTGCGCGCTCGGTCTCGAGGTCAACCTTCGGCGGCTGGCCGCCCAGGTGGCCGCGCATGTTGGCCCACTCAGAGCCGTCCAGTTCGGCAGCGGTGGTGCCCAGCAGGTAGATCGCCTGGCCATCCTCACGCCAGCCCGACGGCGTGCGGCGGGCGACGTCGTCGAGCTTGCCCAGGACCGCCACCACGGGGGAGGGGTGGATGGGGGTGGTGCCCGTCTGGTTGTACAGCGAGACGTTGCCGCCGGTCACGGGGATGCCGAGCACCTGGCAGGCGTCGGACAGACCGCGGATGGCTTCGGCCAGCTGCCACATGACATCCGGGTCCTCGGGGGAGCCGAAGTTCAGGCAGTCGCTGACGGCCATGGGGATGGCACCTGCGGTGGCAACGTTCCGGTACGCCTCGGCCAGGGCCAGCTGTGCACCGTGATACGGGTCGAGGTAGGTGTAGCGGCCGTTGGCGTCGGTGGCCAGGGCAACGCCCAGGCCGGTTTCCTCGTCAACGCGGACCACGCCGGCGTCGTCCGGGAACGCCATGGAGGTGTTGCCGCCCACGTACCGGTCGTACTGGTTGGTAATCCAGGACTTCGAGCACATGTTCGGCGATGCCACGAGTTCCGTCACAGCCTTGGCCAGCTCGGCGGGTCCGGCCGGGCGGCCGGCATCCTGCACGGAGCCGGTAAAGGTGTCTGCCTGGACGGAATCCTGCCACTCGGGGCGGGCAAACGGGCGGTCGTAGACCGGGCCGTCGTGCGCCACGGTGCGGGGATCGACGTCGACAATCACGTCGCCTTCCCAAGTGATGATCAGGCGGCCAGTGTCGGTCACCTCGCCCAGCCAGGAGTACTCCACGGCCCACTTGTCCATGACGGCCTCGAACGCTTCCACGTTCTCCGGCGTCACAACGGCCATCATGCGTTCCTGCGACTCGGACATCAGGATCTCGCCCGGGGTCAGCGTGGGGTCGCGCAGCAGGACGGAGGTCAGCTCAACCTGCATGCCGCCGTCGCCGTTGGAAGCGAGCTCGGACGTGGCGCAGGAGATACCTGCCGCGCCGAGGTCCTGGATGCCTTCCACCAGGGAGCCCTTGAACAGCTCAAGGCAGCACTCGATGAGCACCTTCTCGGCGAACGGGTCGCCCACCTGGACGGCGGGACGCTTGGACGGCTTGGTGTCATCAAAGGATTCGGAGGCCAGCACGGAAGCGCCGCCGATTCCGTCGCCGCCGGTGCGCGCACCGAACAGGACCACCTTGTTGCCCTTGCCCGAAGCGTTGGCCAGGCGGATGTCCTCGTGGCGCATGACGCCCACAGCCAGGGCGTTGACCAGCGGGTTGCCCTGGTAGACGGAGTCGAACACCATCTCGCCGCCGATGTTGGGCAGGCCCAGGGAGTTGCCGTAGCCGCCGATGCCGGCAACGGCACCGTGCATCACGCGGGCTGTGTCCGGGTGGTCGATGGCGCCGAAGCGCAGCGGGTCCATGACGGCAACGGGGCGTGCGCCCATGGAGATGATGTCGCGGACGATGCCGCCGATGCCGGTGGCCGCGCCCTGGTAGGGCTCAACGAACGACGGCGAGTTGTGCGATTCGATCTTGAAGGTCACGGCCCAGCCGTCCCCCAGGTTGGTGACGCCGGCGTTTTCGCCGATGCCCACCAGCATGTCCTTCTTCATTTCCTCGGTGACCTTTTCGCCGAACTGGCGCAGGTGGTTCTTGGAGGATTTGTAGGAGCAGTGCTCGCTCCACATTACGGAGTACATCGCCAGTTCGGCGCCGGTGGGGCGGCGGCCCAGGACCTTGACGATTTCGTCGAACTCGTTCCGCTTCAGGCCAAGCTCGGCCCACGGCAGGTCCGTCTTCGGAGTCTTGCCGGCGTTCTCCACCGTGTCGATGTTGAACTTCTTGGTGGTTTCGGTGGTCACTTGTCGCCTCCCACAATCTTGGTCAGTACGGAGGTGAAGAATCCGAGGCCGTCGGTATCGGTCCCGCCGACGCCGGCGGAGCCGGACAAAACAGTTTCGGGGCCAAAGCCCTGCTCCACAGCGTGCTCGGGGTGCGGCATGAGGCCCACCACGTTGCCGGCTGCGTTGGAGATGCCGGCGATGTCGCGGCGCGAACCGTTCGGGTTAAAGCCCACGTAACGGAAGACGACGCGGCCTTCGGCCTCAAGGGCGTCCAGGGTCTTGTCGTCGGCGATGTACTGGCCATCCTGGTTCTTCAGCGGGATGGTGATCTCCTGGCCCGCCTCGTAGTCCAGGGTCCAGGCAGTGTTGCTGTTCTCGACGCGCAGGATCTGGTCGCGGCACAGGAACTTCAGGTGATCGTTCTTGATCATCGAACCCGGCAGCAGGTGCGATTCCGTGAGGATCTGGAAGCCGTTGCAGATGCCCAGGACGGGCAGCTTGGCGTCACTGTTTGCGGCGTCGATGATCTTGGACATCAGCGGCGCGAAACGGGCAATGGCGCCGGCGCGGAGGTAGTCGCCGTAGGAGAAGCCGCCGGGGATGACCACGGCGTCCACGTCGCCAATTTCCGTATCGCCGTGCCAGAGTTCGACGGCGGTGCCGCCGGCCAGGCGCACGGCGCGGGCAGCGTCGCGGTCATCCAGGGTTCCGGGGAAGGTGACGACGCCGATCTTCGCGCCCGCAAGGCGCGGGTTGGCGGCGACGGCGACAGCCTCGCCGATCAGGGGAAGTTCAGTCATGTCAGGCCTCGACGACCTCGACGTTGACGACGTCCTCGATGACGGGGTTGGACAGGAGGGTTTCGGCGGCGTCGCGGGCCTGGGCCAGGATCTCCTCCGTCACCTCGCCGTCCACGGTCAGTTCGAAGCGCTTGCCCTGGCGGACAGAGCTGAAGCTGGTGAAGCCGAGGCGGGGAAGAGCGCCGACGATCGCCTTTCCCTGGGGGTCAAGAATCTCGGGCTTGGGCATGACGTCAACAACGATCCGGGGCATCCGGCAACTCCTGTGCGTGAGCTTGGGTAAGGGCGCAGCGGAGTGATGCCGTCTCACGCCGTACCGGTGTTGGGGGCACACTGTAAGGCAGTGTTCCAGACTTTGTGGACGGGCGCTCCGCGAGCTTGCCCTATCATTCTACCGGCCCGGCGGCCCCACCCTGTATTCGGTAGATCCACGTCACGGCGAGGCCCGCGCAAGGGCAATCCGGCACATCCGTGCGATCCCGCTATGGAGTTGAAAGGGACCCTTCACTAGGATGACGGGATGGCAGAGAATTCGAAGTCCGTCCTTTTGCCAGTGATGGCCGCAGCCGTATTTGCCGGCCTGGGCCGGATGGTCTTCCAGAAGATCAAAGCCGACCGCCGTGCCCGGGAAAACCGCACCGCCGGTCCTGTGGACGAGAAGACCCGGCAATGGATCAGCGACGTGGTCCGGACCCCGCGGCAGTAGCGTTCTGCTGCGGATTCCTGCGCCCTGCCTTGCGTAGGCAGGTCTTCCCGGGGTGCCCGGTGAGACCCCCGCCGGCAATGCTTATGACTGGCGAAAATTTGCCGTTTGTGCCCTATGTCATATTCGGCTATCAGTCTGTACTCTGTGAACCGGCTGGTCTTATCGAATTACAAAACCTGTAATTCCCTGTACCACGCCTGTCGTTTCCGGCCCTCTAATCCTGACAGGCCGGTTCATCGTGAAAGGGTGCACGTGAAATTAACAGGAAAGAGCCCTGCAAGGGGCGGCGGGTTCCGGAGGGCTGCAGCGTTCTCCGTCGGGATTCCGCTGCTTCTTGGTTCAGTGGCAGCCGTGCCGGCCACGGCAGCCCCCGCCACGGGGCAGGTTCCGTCGGTCCAGCAGAAAGACCTTGATCCCAAGGACTACCAGGCCGGCAGGTACATCGTGGTACTGGCTGAGAAGCCCGCAGCCACCTATGCAGGCGGCACCGGCGACCTGAGCGCTACGAAGCCTGAAAGCGGAAAGAAGCTCGACGCCGGGCGGCCAGAGGTGCAGCGCTACCAGCAGCATCTCGAAACGCAGCAGCGCGAGATTGCCAAGGATGAAAGTGTCCAGATCAAACGCAACTTCACCGCCGCCATCAATGGCTTCGCCGCGGATCTCTCCGCCGACCAGGCGCTGAAACTGGCCAAGGACCCGAAGGTCCTCATGGTGGCGCCGGATACCGAGAACGCGCCGGACTACTCCACCACCGATTTCCTCCAGCTCTCCGGCCCGCAGGGCATCTGGAACACATCCTTCGGTGGCACGGAGAACGCCGGCAAGGGTGTTGTGGTGGGAGTCATCGACTCCGGCTACACCCCCTCCAGCCCCTTTTTCGCCGGAACCGACGTCAAGCCGCTGGCCGGAAACCCCGAAGTGGGCGTGCCCTACCGGACAGCAGACGGCAAGATCGCGATGCTGAAGTCCGACGGCGACACGTTCGTGGGCGAATGCCAAAAGGGCGAAGGCACCGGGGCCGCCTTCGACGGCAGCGCCTGCAACTCCAAGGTCCTCAGTGCCCGCTACTTCGCCGACGACTTCAAGAAGTACGTCCCGGAGGCCAACCGAGCCCCCGAGGAAGTCCTTTCTCCCGTTGATGTCGGAAGCCACGGTACCCACACCGCCAGCACCGCAGCCGGAAACGCGAACGTCCGGGCCAACCTGGGCGCCCGTGACATGGGCATCACCGGCGGCGTCGCTCCGGCGGCCAAACTCTCCATCTACAAGGTCTGCTGGGAAGACACCGACCCCAACACCGGCGGCTGCTACAGCTCCGCATCGGTGGCCGCCATCAATCAGGCGATCCTGGACGGCGTGGATGTCCTGAACTACTCCATTTCGGGCAGCACCTCCACCACCACGGACCCGGTTGCCCTGGCCTTCCTCTCCGCCGCCTCAGCTGGAGTCTTCGTTTCCGCATCCGCAGGCAACAGCGGCCCCACGGCCAGCACCGTAAACCACGGCGCACCCTGGCTCACTACTGTCGCTGCCTCGTCCTTCTCCACAGAGCTACAGGGAACTGTTGAATTCGAGGACGGCAGCAAGTACCGCGGTGCCAGCCTGATGGCCAACAATGTCCCGGCCAGTCCGCTGGTCCTCGCCGCATCTGCTGCCGCAGCAGGAGCCGCAAGCCCCGAGCTCTGCGGACCGAACACACTGGACCCCGCCAAGGTGGCCGGCAAGATTGTCGTCTGCGACAGGGGAGTAGTTGACCGTGTGGCCAAGAGCGCCGAGGTCAAGCGCACCGGCGGCGTCGGCATGATCCTCGTCAACGTCACCCCGTCCTCCGAGGACGTGGACCAGCACGCCGTTCCCACTGTCCACGTGAATCCGCCGGCAACCCAACAGATCAAGGACAAGCTGGCAGCCAACCCCGCCATCAAAGCCGCGCTGGTAAACAAGGACACCACCGGCCTGCCGCAGGAGCCCCAGCCGCAGATCGCCGGATTCTCCTCACGCGGCCCGCTGCTGGCCACCGACTCCGACCTGCTGAAACCGGACGTCGCCGCTCCCGGCGTCGCCGTTCTGGCCGGTGTTTCACCCATCGGTGAAGCCGGCGCCCAGTTCGGCATGATGTCCGGCACATCGATGGCCGCCCCGCACGTGGCAGGCTTCGGTGCGCTGGTCCTGGGCAAGAACCCCACCTGGTCGCCCGCCACGGTCAAATCAGCCATGATGACCACCGCTACGGACGTCAAGAACGCGGACGGCAGCCGAAACACGGATGTCTTCGCCACCGGCGCCGGCCAGGTGTCGGTTGCCAAGGTCCTGGACCCGGGACTGGTGTACGACGCCAACGAAACCGATTACCTGAAGTTCATCCAGGGAACCGGACTGGACCTGGGCATCCCGGATCTGGGGACTACGGCGCCGCGGGACATGAATGTGGCCTCGTTTGCACTCGGCGCACTGACGGGCAGGACCGAAGTGACCCGCACGGTGACGGCCCTGACCCCCGGCCTGTACCGCGCCCAGGTGAATGTGCCGGGCGTCAAAGTCACGGTGACCCCCTCGATCCTGAACTTCAGTGCGGTGGGCGAAAAGCGGACTTTCAAGGTCAAGTTTGAAAATGCCTCCGCCCCCACAGGCCAGTTCGCCATGGGCAGCCTGGTCTGGCAGGGTGCCGGCAAGAACGTCGCTTCGCCGGTAGCGGTCCGTCCGCAGTCCGTGGTGGCGCCGGCGAATGCCGCCTTCAGCTCAGTGGGCGGTACCGGGCAGGGGAAGATTCCCGTGGTGTCCGGAACCAACGCACCGGTCAGCATGACGGTGGACGGCCTGTCCAAGGCGGATTCAACTGCCGTGGAACTGGTCCCCGGGCCGCTGGCGCTGGCGAACAACACCTCCAACGCCATGAAGCAGGTGACGGTGGCTGCGGGTTCGCCGCTGGCCAAGTTCTCCGTCTTCTCCTCGGACGAGAATGCTGACTTCGATCTCCTGGTGTTCACCCCGGATGGCAAGCAGCTCGCCTCCCAGACGGTGTCCGCCAGCGAATCAGTGTCCGTCGCCAATCCCAAGGCCGGCGTCTACACGATGTTTGCCAACCTCTACGCAAGCCCTAACGGCCAGCCCACCAAGGCCTCGTTGGATGCTGCAGTCCTGGGTGCAAACGTGGGCAATGCCTCGGTCAGCCCGAACCCGCTTCGGTTGGCGAACGGCACTGCCGGTGACGTGACGTTGTCGTGGCAGAACCTCCAGCCTGGCTCCTACATCGGCCGGGTCAACTACTCCGGCGGTGCCACGCCCACCTTTGTCTCGGTGGTAGTGACCCCGGGGGCCGGCGCAGTGGTCCCGGATGACGAGCAGACGGACCCGGGCAAGAAGGACAAGAAGGACAAGGTCAAGAAGGAAAAGAAGAAGAAGGAGTTCCAGGACGAATCGGGGAGCTCCAACCTGGGAATCTAGGCGCAAGCCTCCCAGGAGGCCCGGAGCCTGGATAACCGGATAACTGATGGCCGGCGGATCGACTGCGATCCGCCGGCCATCAGTGTTTGGGGCGGGTATCCGTCCGCCTAAGTAGTGCCGGCGGCTCCGGCAGTTCCGCCCAGCAGTGGAGCAAGGGCCCGCCACCGGGAAATCTCGCAGCCATCGGTCAGTGTCAGCGTGGTGTGGACGCGCCTGCCGTGGAACGTCCCCGTAACGACAGCCTGCTGCGGCCCGCCGTACTGCTGGGTACAGAGCCGTGGCGGCCCGGGTTCGGGAAAGAAAATCGCGGGTCCGTGTTTGAGGACGGCGTCGAGCGCGGCCTGCGGGTCCGGTACGGTCGAGCCGGGGGATACCTTGCCGTTGCTCGCCTGCAGGGTGAAGTTATGGTGCGGGCCGTCCGGTGTTTCGCTGAGGTTGATCACCAGGTGAACGGATCCGGGATCAGGCTGCGCCTTGTTCGCCATGGACTTCTCCTTTTGCGGACGTGGTGGGTAGGCCTGTGGCCGTCGCCAAAGCCGCTGCCAGCCTGCCCCGAAGTGTTGCGGCTTCCTGGGCAAACCCACGCTGCCGGGCAACGTAGTCTGCTTTTCCATCGGCGGTCTCAATACGGATGGGCGGGTAGCCCCAGCCGGCGAGGTCGTAGGGGGATGCCTGCATATCCATGGCGCGGATCCGCCACGAGAGCTCGAAGCAGTCCATGACCAGCTCGCTTGGAAGTGCGGGAAGCAGCTTGTAGGCCCACTTGTAGAGGTCCATGTTGGCATGCAGGCAGCCGGGCTGCTCCATGTGCCGTTGGGAGTCCCGGGTAGGCAGGTGCTCATTAAGCGGCAACGCATCAGGAGAATAGAAGCGGAACGCGTCAAAGTGTGTGCAGCGGATGCGGTTATCCTCCACCACCTGGTCCGTTCCCTCGGAGCCAAGGCGCAGTTTCAGGTATTCGTGGCGCAGGTCGAACTTGTCCTGGCGGTACACCATGGCCCATTCATGAAGGCCGAAGCAGCCGAACTGGGCAGGCCTGGCCGCGGTTCCGCGCAGGATGATTTCCGCGAAGGCCACCGCGTCCGCCCGGTCGGCCAGGAAGGCGGCCCGGTCGAAGGCGACCGCAGTGCTTCCTGTTGGCAGGCCCAGCACAGCCACTTCGCCGTCGTCGAGCTCCCGGTAGTGCTTCCATCCGCGCCGGGCCTCGCCCGCGCTGCCTACCAGGACGGTTCCAGCGCCCGGGTGCCAGCGGCGAAGCTGGCCCGGCTTTTGCGTGTAGTAGGTGAAAAGGAAGTCCTCCACCGGGTGTTTCCGCCCGGCGGACCTCCGCTCCAAATAAGGATCGGCGTAGCGGCCCACGCGCAGTTGGTGGGCCTCTTCCCGCGTCCCCCACTCGTCCGCCGCCAGGAGCCTAAGTTGCTCCACCGGCGCCTCCAAGAATGTCTTTCGCGGCGTCCCAGGCGCTGATTTCGCAACCGTCCGTGCGGGCGAAGGATGCCTCGACGGCGGTTCCGTCAACCACCCCGGTCACGGTCGCCTTTTCCGGTCCGCCATATTGCTGGGTGCAGGCCTGGGCCGTGCGGGGCGCCTGGTTCAGCAGGGCAGCATTCCGTTTGAGGGCCGCACAGGCGGCATCAGCCGTGGGGTGGCTGCTTTCGCCTGCCGGAAC
>Ga0308160_10003095_pt1 | contig 19138 bp, 22 predicted proteins | sample PhyFR1_FD_201036 | JGI IMG/M metagenome (GOLD analysis project Ga0308160, IMG submission 201036) | Phyllosphere microbial communities from UC Gill Tract Community Farm, Albany, California, United States - DLSLF.R1 | ecosystem: Host-associated > Plants > Phyllosphere > Unclassified | place: USA...
TACCTACCGTGATCTTGAGCAGTATGTATGTTGCCCTGTAAATTTGTGTATGCATGATTGTGTACAAGCATCATCATTGAGTCTGTACATTTCCATCACTGCGGAGGTCAATGTCCAATATCAGCAGTGATACTATGTACATAAATGAGGTAGCAAGTGGCAAGGCAAAGAACTTAGCAGCCCAAAGCTGAGGTGATGGAGGACAAAGAAGGAGGTGAGGGGGAGTGAGAGATGATGTTTCTGCCGCCTTGTGGAACGACCTTCATGGCCGGACGGTCCCAGCGTTCTGTGTGGAGCAAGAGAAGCGTTTTCTATGTCCACGCGACGAGAGTTTACCGTCGTTGGGATTGGTGGTGGAAAGGCCAGTGGCAGCGTCGAAGAATGGCGTTTTTGTTCGTTCCAAAGTATTGTGCGCATCAGTAGAGTCTTCTGAGGATGGTAGACGCCGGACAGTCGATCGGGAAATACGTTGGGTGAGTGGTGTTCCAAACTTCTCTCGAAAGCCCGTTCTCACTTTGTCCTCCCATTGGTTGAGGGATTCGTTTTGCCTACCCTCCACCTCGGCGCAATGCTTCATGGTGGCTGATCTTTGGGCCGCAATCTCTGCAATCCTTTTGTCTTTGTCGTCGACATCATTGAGTGCGCGGATTCTATACAGATCGTCATCCCTACTTATAGGAAAAGAGGGCTCCTCCCATGGCAACATGATCTGGATATTGTAAAACTTTGGTCAGCCAGTACCAGACATTTGCCTTACGTTTCGTAAGAGAGAGCTTAGGTGAATAATTCAATGATGATAAACCAGGAGACCACTCTTTATATAGATTCACAAGCTCCTTTCGGCCCAATTGGTTCGACCAACTCAAAGGATCTTTTGACGCGACCCGTCCCCCTTGACAGTCCATTCATCGCTGTTATAGATTCACCGAGTATACTTACAATGTGGCGTCCGATTGGGGTTCACGATGTTAGCACTCTTCAGAAGTGGTCGTGTCCGTGGTGGAGATTATAGGTTTCTGTACAAGGATTGAGATGTTCTGATGGCTCCTAATGGGCAAGTCGACCATTAGTTTCCAGCCTAAATCCTTAGTTGCTTACGGATATCAAGGATCAACATGATCTTTGGTCATCAAGACCACCATGTTGATTGGAATTGACGCATGTTTGTTGAACCGGCGATCCGAGTGGAGCGAGGTTGTGTGAACCCAAAGTGTGCGTTTGCAAGCTTACTCGTCTGTTCGTCTAGTCTCTCTGCGGCAGGGATTGCAGACTTGAGGGCAACAATCACCCTTCAAAGGACTGGACGTACACACATACATTCAGGGCAGACCTTTGATCATCGGTCCTTTAGAAAGGATCGTTGACAGCACAAAGAACCCCGTCGTTGTTGAACCTGCTGCATCATTTGATTACAATTCATCAGTTTCCAATGATTCCTTCAAATTACCTAACAGCTACTCAGACCATAGCTCTATTGGCAAAAGACGAAATCACCCTAGACCAGGTACTCAAAGACCACAAGGATCGCTATGAACAAAGGAATGATCAAGTCAAAGCTTGGGTATGCGTTGACCATACTATTCCCAATGACAAGGCGCTCGAGGGACCATTACGAGGGATGATTATCGGCGTCAAGGATATTATCAGTATGTCACATCCTCCATCGAGTAACTTGCATCGAAACTGACCGGTAGATACCAAAGACTTCTCAACGGAATATGGTTCAGCGATATATAAAGGCAACCAAGTAGGACAGGATGCAGCTGTAGTAGCTCTCCTTAAATTTGCAGGAGCATCCATCATCGGCAAGACTGTACATCCACAAAGTCTCCGAAACCCATACAGTCAGTAGCTGATGATGAAGACAGTAAACGAATTCGCATATGTCCAAAACAAGATGTTTACCACTAACCCTGTTGATACCGAGCACCGGCCTGGAGTATCATCCACCGGACCCGGAGCTGCTGTTGCCGATTTTCAATGCCATGTTGGAATTGGTACACAGACCGTCAGGCTATTGAAAGCTATTGGTTTTTGCTGACTCCGTAGACCACTTCAATCATTCGACCGGCCAGCTATTGCGGAATTTTCGGATTCAAGCCAACGTGAGCCACACCCATGATTAGGATCACATCGGAGCTGATTAGACAGCTGGGGACTCGTATCATTGGAAGGGGTGCGACCCGTAGAACCTCTTACCGACTCGATCGGGATCTTGGCTAGATCCATTACCGATATCGAACTCGTTGTAAAAACACTCGGAGTGTTTAGGAATCAAATCCCTGATCTCACTCATACTGCCCTCCATGAATGCCGATTCGGGTTCGTTACTGGCGAGCTCGATCATCTCGCTTCCGAAGGTGTCAAGCTCGTTTGGGAGAAGGCGAAGCTCGCTTTGTCGAACGCTGGGGCCGTGGTGGAGGATGTTGACTTTGGTGTAGAGTTCAATGGATGGGAAGGGAAAGATGGGAGGCTCGGGAGGATCATGAATTCCGCTGCCGATATCAGTACTTTTAAAGATTACACGGTGAACCGAGGGGGATTACCCGAATCGATCTTACAGGCTGCGGAGAACGGTGTTCCGAGACAAGAGACCGTGAGGATACACGACCAGCTGGCGGCTTTACGACCCAAATTTGATGAATTGGCAGGACAATACGACGCCATCATCACGCTCTCTAATCTTGTTGAGCCACCCAAAATGTCAGAAAACGACGTACCGGACTTTGGAGCGTTATGGTCCTGTCTCCACGCACCTACCCTCTGCATCCCAGGTTTCTCAGGCGTCAATGGCCTACCGATCGGCCTCACCATGGTCGATCCAAGGTACGTGCTTGACATGGGTAAGCTGATGAGTAGATATCAAGACGCGAAGTTATTACATATCGCCAAACTCGTTGCTGAGGTGTTTATCGAGGCTGGAAAGGATGATTTGAGGAAGGTGCCCGCTCCGGCTGGAGTCGTTGCTCTCAAGCCTTAAGATGGGATGGGATCGTAGATGTTGACATGTATACAACGTGAGAATACAACTTTGGCGGATTGATGGCTTCCGTACAACCTAAGCTTGTGGAAAAGGGGCATAGTACAGTGTTATAGCAGCTTCACTAGATCATCAGCGGAGAACTCCAATTAGAGGAACGAGCATACCGGACAAGATTACGCCAACCCTGCACGTTAGCCTACGTCGTGTTTGGGAGGCAAGACTGACAGGATATTGAGCCCTCACCCACAAGATCACCCTATCCCCTTTCTTCACTTGCTTCACGAAATCGTCCTCACTTCCCAGAACCACGCGGTGGGCCTTGTAATACTGACCGGCGTGTACATTATTCAAGATCGAGCGGCGAGTGCCTTCTACCTCTGTGCCGTTCCTCAGGATGGAGATTTCAAACCAGGAGTAGCTTGCGTCGTATGTGCCTATGTATCAGCTAACCAGCCCGTGTGAAGATCTGAAACAGCATACCATAAAGAGCCGGGTTTGCGGTTACTGCTGAAGACCATCCTTGATCCTTCGAGAGAGTCTCGATGACTATCTCGCGCAGCCAACATCCCTTCTCCTCCTTCTCCTCCTCGTCTACGGCCTTCTCTTCTTCTCTCCTTCTCTCCTTCACATCCAACTCTGATCCACCTACAATTGGTCCAGCAGGGGCTGTCCCCTTAGCATGACTCGGCGAGCTCTCACACCCGACCTCCTCTGATAACAAATACCAGATCTGTCCAATCTCATCATTTAGTCCAATACCCTCTTCCTGCCCAGTCCTCCACCCAGAAGCCCTAGGTAATCTCCTCATCCCAGGTTGAGCAGAAACGACCTCAATCTCCTTTTTCAACAAATTCCGACATCCCGCCCAGTACCTACTTTCATCGATGACCCTCAATACCAATTCCGGCGGCAATTTACACGATAGGATTTGGATTGTTTTGTTGATATCGCTTATGGTTGGGTGGTAATGCGAATGTATCAGGTCGGAAGTGGGGGCTGAGAGGAAGTAGGATAATGCGTTCCGAGGTCGTGGGCGCGTGGGATTTAGCTCCGAGCGGGAAGGGTGGGGAGGTGAACTTGGAGGAGCCGGATTGCTGGGTTGTAGGACGTCGTTGGCAGGGGTTGATTGCCATGCTCCCATCCTTGCTCTCTGTATAATCTTATATATATAGTACGTGGAGGACAGAGGAGATAGGTAGAGGATGATCGTCATTGATTACCGGTATTTAAGCGTATTTATCAGTTTAAAGGTAAACGACTTTGAATTTCAGCTATACCTTCTTATCTCTCATACCACAGGACTAGGCAACAATGGCGGACAAAGCAGGTCTATATGATATCTGTAAGCTCATTCATGTCTAATCGTTTCCAGGTGAAAAGCTAATAACAGCAAAACCCCGCTTTGACCTATCAACCTATTGTCAGTGCACCCCCCCTACCCGAATGATACTGATAATCAGCTGGGAGATTAGCTTATTTCTACTCTACGACCTCGCCCCTAACGTTGTTCGCTTCTTCTTCGCAATTAAGTCAAGCCCAGAAAGATGTTACGAAATATGATCATCTGATCAAGGAGAGCGGGAAGAAGGGCGTTTGGGTCGGTGCGGAGGAGAAGGGATTATATGATAAGGCTAAGCAGTGTGAGTTTACTCGCCGTTGAGATCTCTCCGAGGAGATGACAGCCTAAAGAGGGGAATCAGAGGGAGAGGCGAAGGCTGATGAGTAGTGGTAAACTCCAGTATTCACCCCGATACAGGAGAAGCAGTCCCTCTACCATTCAGGATGTCCGCATTCGTCCCTACCAACTTAGTGTAAGCTGTCACGAGACCTCCGTCGTAGAGACTTGAGCTGATGTATAGGATCGTCGTAAGCTTCCTGAAGCAGGTTGCCGGAGGGACAAGCTGATATCAGGCGGGGATGTTGATCCCTAACGCTGGATTAAAAAGTATAATATTTTGGCAATGGGCCAATCAAACTCTCAACGTTGCTGTACGTGTTCCCTCTTCTTGTTCATATGAAACTGATGGATAGGTGAATTTCAGTAACGCCAACAAATCTATCGAAATGACACCTACGGAAATTGGAACTGGTATGTCTACCTCCACGATACGGCTGACGCACAGCATATACTGCTGCTACCCTCACATCTGTGTTACTTGCTGTATCGCTCACTCGCCTTGTACCCCGTCTACGAGTATCGCCGGGCACGAAAGACGTGCTTTCGAAATTGGTACCATTTGCTTCTGTTGCTAGTGCTGGTGTAGTCAAGTAAGTCACATCTCCTCCCCACCCGATTTTCTAATCATTGAAGGCGAGATGAGGAAAGGCGCTGACTCTCAGTATCTCCTGTATTCGATGGAAAGAGATGAGAGACGGAGTCGAGGTCTTCAAACTACAAAAGACGGATGAAAGTGAGGAAAAGCAGGTTCTTGGAAAAAGTCCAAAAGCAGGTCAAATGGCTGTTATGCAATCTGCCGCCAGTCGAGTCTTTACCAACATGTACGTCTTCCTTCCATCCCTCTCTTTCTGTTGCTTGAACAAGGTCCGCCTGTGGGGCCGGAGGCGGAAGAAGGGGCAGAAAACGAGGGAGGAGATACTGATGCTGATGACAGTCCCACATTAATCATTCCACCAATGTTAATGACCATCCTCCAAAAACGGGGAACATTCGTCGGCCCAAGGGGTCCATTGATGTCAAGTATCACTCAATTGTCCCTGAGTAAGCTCCTCCCTCCGTTCTCGTGGACAAGCTAACGAGATAGTCGGATTATCCCTCGGTCTATTCCTACCCCCCGCTATCGCCTACTTCCCCCAGAGAGCCGAGACTGATCCTAAGAAATTGGAATCTCAGTTCCACGGTGTAGAGGGCCCTGTATATTTCAACAAGGGCCTATAGTCACAGAATCTCGGGATGTCAAGTATGGTAGATATCGTTATAATGCATAATCATGGTTCCCCTCGTCTCTCAAACTGAAAGTGTGGATGCAAATTATATAGACATATCCTTCATTCCCTCCAACCCATGCGGGAGGGTCATTACCTCAACACGTCTCCCTAATCCAGGCCAGGGTTTACCCTGTACTTTCTCACATGATCGTAATGCGGATTCACCCATACGTGTAAGCGCTTGCGAAACGAAATTTGGATTTGTTAATGGTGATAAATCGTGGGGTTGGTCCAGTTTCTAACCATCAGTCCCTTATCATCGAGAATGAGAAGATAAAGACTTACGCTCTTTATCGTATCGTAATCCGCTTCCATACCTAATAATTCCTTGAGTACCTCGCCACTTCCGAATTTATGATATATCCTCACATCGTATATCCTGAATAGGACATTATCGACCCGTAAAAAAAGTCGGTAGAGGATGAAGAATGAATGGGGCATCACTCGCTGTTTGTCAGTGTCGAGTTCTTAGCTGTCATGCCCAGTAACAGGCCGGCGAGAGATAGGTGAGGAGAGGGCATAGAGGGAAAGGGAACCTACGATTCTAGCATTCAAAATAGATTCCCCATTATCATGCAATTCATCTTCGAAGAGAGGGACATCCGCATAATATAGTATTTGATCCAGGACTGGATCTTGTCGAGCGAGAAACGTTATTGGGATTTCATGTGTTGTAGAGGGCACGAATTTCTATATATCAGCATGGATTCCCCAATTGCAACGTTCTCCCCTCAGTCAAGTCGATGCAGACGAGAGTGGTAGTAAGGAGATCAAGTGACAAATGAAGAAGGACCAGGGAAGGATGAGAAGGAGGGAGAGAGGGACATACTGATGGACCAGCTATTTGACCAGTGTGACAACTTGAATATGTCCAATCGTGTGGTTTGACAGGACGAGCGGGTAGGGGGGTATCAGAAAGTAATTGACTTGGTTGTGTTCTATCATCAGCTCTCTCCTCCCCGGACCTTGTGCCCTTGTCATCCTTTTCGCCCTCCCATGGGCCCCGCTAATGCCCAATGAAGGGGCATCATGAATGAGGAGTGAAACAAAGGACCAGGACGCTGGACATACCGATTCTTCCCCCAACTCTCCGCCATGGATACCAGGACCCCACCTCCGACTCGATCCTCCCATCCCTCCCCCACTCCCACTTCCGAGAGCGCTTCTATGCCATTGAATCGCATTGTGACCTCATTTGAGCCGTCGTTGTATGTACACAGGAGGGAGTTGTTGCCGAAAGTCATTTCTGGTAATGGCAGATTCAGTCTCTTCTCCGCCCTGATCATTAGTCTTGACTCTGTTTCCCACCCTCATCATCTATGAATACGCTGAAATGATTACAAGATGGACCTGGACATACGCTTCTATCTCTGGACCATTCAATATTGGTTTCTTCGTAGATGTGAATGTCCATTTATCAATCTTGATACTCGTACTATACTTGTCCGAGTTCAAAGTATATTGCGGACGGCTGGGAGGTAGTCGAGCAGGTGCCTCTGTCATTGTCGCTCGTAAGTGTCGAGGAGGTAGTGATGGTGTATGGTCTTCCAAAGTCGGTGCACTAGTGGTAGCTAGATGATTCCGGCGGAAATGATCTTTGCCGGATCCTATCTTCTGTCTCTGGCGATACAGACATAATTACAATCATGCTATGTCTCTTGGTGATTTGGTATGGATACAACGTGTTGTCTAGTAGCTACTCTGTACAGATAGGCCCATAGCCCCTCGACCACCCCACTCCCCCAAATACCACCAACATCAATATATGACCCCCTACAACGCTCGCTCCAATATATATCCACTTCATCCACCCCTTCAATGCTCTCACCTCCACAGCGAAACTCGAAACAGTACTCAAACACCCACAAAATCCCTGTTGGATACTATACATCGCATTACACCTTACTCCACTTCCAATCCGATGCTGTTCAGCAAAAACCCCAGCTAAAACGATTGTTGCAATCATATTAGCCAAGAAGGTCCCTAATGGGAATTTGTAATGCGCGTTCAATCGGGATAGGGCATATCGAAGCATTGTTCCTGGGGGTGAGAGGAGGATTGGAAAGATTGCTCGATGTCGCCAGGTGGTAGGTGTGTAGAAGTATAGGATGAGAGCTATTAGGTAGCATAGAATGGCGGATATGATGGCGAGGGTATCGAGGAGGGGGTGCTGGGATGGTTTCCGACGGCGGGTAGATCCTTTTGAATTCTGGGTAGCGATGGACGGTAGTGCACGACGTGGAAGGTGAGGTAGGATAAATGCGACGTATTCCCCGAAGTAAAGGCACGCGAGGGCGATAGCAAATGTTGCAAATGTATATACAACTCCATCGACAGCCTGTCATTAGCTCCTTTTCTCACGAATATGACTCACATCATAAAACCCACTCCTGCGATACCCATTGAAATCCGCAAAAGCCAAATACCCCTCCTCCATCCAAGTTGAAAACGTAGTAATACTAGCCGCAATCCCCGTAGTCCAAAATGTAAATATTGGCGGCCAGAACGTAAGTTCCTTTTTCCTAGCAAGTGCTAAACCCATAATAGCACATCCAACACCTTGAGACCATGCTATTGGGAATATCGATGCGCCAGCATAAGTGCCCATAGCGGTAAGACCTAGGCGGATAAGGCAGCCAGCCATTGATGCTAGGACTAGAATCGAGTAATGGGCTAGGAGTCGATAGTGCGTCATGTCTTCGGGTGGGGGTTCGATGTTTCCTCTCTGTGAACGAATAGAAGTGGCTGGGTCATCGTACTCGGTATCTATTCCTTGGTCGGAGCTCGACCCGTCGCGCGATCCTTGACTCATTTTGAGGCTGTCTCGTACGCTATCGGTCGTGGGTCTCAACGGTTTATGTACATGGTAAATGATTCAATTCGTAAATTGAGTAGATATCCGTAAATAGAGTCAACCCCCTAACCCCCCAATCGATGATCGTATGGTTATTACAAGTAAATACAACGGGATTATCCTTAAAGTCCATCAATAACGCCGCCCGAACACGTGTATATACTTCCGCTTCCTCCTCTTGTCTAATGATTTCCCAAGTTAGTTGATTGCATCTATAGTGTAACAATGGCACCGAAAGCTAAGCAGAGGTAAGTCTCCCAGCTGGAAAGGAAAGAGCTGATATTAGGCGTATCCTCGTCAGATTAGTTTCTACGGCACTATCAGGGTTTTTCTATACAACGACTAGACCTAGGATTGGAGAGAAATTGGCAATGATGAAATATGATCCGAAAGGTTAGTACCCGGCCAATATACGTGGTTGCCTATGAAGAAGGGCTGATGGGGTAGTGAAAAAGCACGTGCTATTCACGGAAGCCAAGATCAAGTAGTCGGATCGCCCGATACGAATCTCATAACAATTTAACACCAAACCTCGATCATACCGCCAAACAACATATTTTTGACCTCATACTCTCGCAAACGCAAAACTACTCCGCATGGTTCAGAACAACAGATCATTGTAACAAATACAAACAACATTATGCATTGTATTCGCCAGCTGCTGGAATGTGGAATGTAGAGCGGAAGAACAAGGGATCAATGCTAATTAGGCTTCTACCCACCCCTTAACGAGGAGTATACTACTCCCCTCGACCAACTTCGAAGCCGGAAGATCATTCTTCATCGCTACGACACTTCTCCCTTGGTCTGGGATATCTGATAAACAGATGATGGAATACGCCTAAAATCAGCGCGACCACGGGATATGACTAACGTTCATCGGGTCCAGGTCTTTTGGACGAGGAGATTTGGATTGAGCAATCATGAGATCTAAAACCTTTCCTATGGGTGTAGTCTATCATTAGCGCCTTCCCACTTCCCGAGGTGGTGAACTCACCATAGGAACCCAGACTTTGTCCCATTTCTTATCAACCTTCCCTCCCCCCTGCCACTTCTTTACATCCTCCGAAACGCCTATACTCCACTGGAAGAACCGCCTCTCTCCCGTCGGTTGCATCTTGGGATCGAGAGGTTTAGCAAGTGACCTCAATTTCCTCAATTCAATCTCATACATCTTTTCCGCTTTACTCTTTGTTGTTGTTGTCGGCTTCTCCTTTGGCTGAGTCTGAGGGAGGGGTGTAGGTTGTAGAGAAGGAGGGAGTCGATCTGGTGATTCTGGTCTTTGTTTGATCACGTCCCTCTGAGGTGGGAGTTTCGGGATCTCCCTAGTTTTCGTATGTGGGAATTTCTGGGCTATTATCTCCTTTGCCTTGGCTCGTCTTTCGAGGAATGCATCTTGTCTAGCGTTTGTTTGGAGTGGGGCGGTACATGCGTGTGATTCCTGAGAGCGATGTCTATTATCAGCTTTGTTTCCACGTATCTTCCAACACGCGGAAGAGGATAGACATACATGGTACAGAAAGCCTCCTTGCACCCAGAACACCTCACCTGCTTCCCAACCCCACCAACCTCTACAACTCCAGCAATAGCTTCAATCCTAGCCCTCTCACAAGATCCATAATCACAAGTAACCTTCTTGGCAAAAGAACTAGGTCCAGCTTGAGCATTCACCTCAGTGGTGGATAATGTACATCCATGAGAATGGATATGGGTTCGACAAAATGTATGTGAACATGAAGGGCATGTGAAAGGTAAGAAATCGATTGTGGAGCATTTATGGCATGCTTTACCTACGTCTAGGAGTGACATTGGAGTGGGGGGTAGGTAGCAAGTGGAAAGATGCGAGGTGGAGGTGTAAGCGACGATCAATTGACGTACACGACGTCACAAATCAACTTTTTTGGAATTGCTTCTCCATCTCCATTCCATATACATTCTCCGTCAAACGCTTGCTCCCCGACTCCAACATAGGGTCAAAGAACCCTTATCTCCCTTGCTATCACTGGCCCAAGGAGACAGCGCAATCCTCACTTCGATAGCCATCGACGTAATTGCGCAACGGCGAGATGGGCGTTAAAGGCCTAACGACATTCCTTAAAGAGAATCGATCAATATCCCGAAGTCTCAACCTCGAAACTATAGGTAGTACGAGGGATAGTATACCAATAGTAATAGATGCATGGGGGTGTGTCCCATATTTACGGTACATGATCAAGACTGATGAGTAGACTTATATTCCGATTATATCATGGTTCGTTACCCTGGACTTCGGGCGGGGAGTATCTTGCTTTCTATAGGCTTGTAAGGAGGCTGTTGAATGCTTGGAAGGGGGTGGGGCTGGATATGTTGTTTGTCTTCGATGGTATGTCCCTGTCAAGTTAATTCACTTCCCCTTTCCCCAACCTGATCGACCGACATCACCGTAAGGACAATAGACTGATTGCAGGCGCCCCACCACCCGAGAAACAAAGTACGATCCTAGCTCGATTTAACGAGAATATAACTTCAACCCAATTATTCTACGCAACTTCCCCAGCCTCTCGTTCGACCCAATCATACTCTCGAAATTCCGCCAACAATAATTCAATCCTCCCACCATTCTGTTCCCACGTCTTTATCCAGGCTTTGTACGATATGGAGATCAAAACCCACTTCGTTCCGGTCGGAGAAGCTGATGGGGTTTGTGCGGTACTTGCCGAGCGGTTGGGAGCATATGTGATGGGTCAGGATAGTGATTTCGTCATCCTCATGGGTGAAGGTGGGGGTAGGGGGTATGTCCCCTTTGATGGACTGTCTTGGTTCGAAGGGTCAACTGAAAAGAACGATGATGAAGTTCCTAGTGCTGGAGACGAATTCACGACGGTGTCTAATACGAAAATCCGACGATCTCGAGAATCCCCACTACTCCCTCCATCCGATTATACAAATCCGACTCTCAACTTGACGTATTACCCCCCTTCAGCCCTCCGAGTTCGACTCCGAATCCCTTCGACCGTCTTACCTCTATTCGCCTCGCTATGCGGTACCGACTACACACCAATCTCAGCAGCTTATCATTTCTTTGAACCCTCTCAGAATTTGGTTTCGAGGATTGAAAAAGTAGCCCGGATATTACGGGAACAATTGTATTCGCCCAGCGCCAATAAAGTGGGTACAGCAGGTGATCACGCCGCCGACCTAGTGACTAGGGTGATCAAGAAGTTACTGGTTAGGCCATTTTATACGGAATCGGAAGGAGTGGCATTGGTGGATGCGATAGTGGAATCAACACTCCAGTACACGCTCCCTACTCTGGGGAGATGTTGTGAATACCACCCCTTCTGCGGGGTACTGGATGAAGGATGTCAGTCCGAGTCAGTGGGAGGAGTGAACGAGGGGATTAAGCGATTCAGTAAAGCCAGTGAAAGGGGGGAATTTAGGGCGGCTAGGCAGGGGTATTTCTATCCGGGGAGTATCTTTCCTTATCAGGTACTTGAAGATCCTGGACGGGGGAGCTTGAAAGCGGGAGGATTGATGGGCGTGAGGAAGTTGGCGTGGGAGATACTAGATGAGGTCCTAGGGCTGAGATTCGTCCAGCCAGACCTAGAGCCAGATCTGGAGGAAGCGTTGTCGGCACCACTTGTTCAAAGTGTCAATGGAGGAGAAGGGTCAGCGGATATGCTGGACCTCGAAAAGACGGGATCCGACCCCCAACGAGGCATGTCCGTTGAGAAAGGGTCACAGATCACTCTGGTCGAGAACGAATTATCGAAAGGAACCGATATCGACCTATCGACCGAGGCCGAGATGCCAGCCGAGATGGACATCGATCTACAGTCCAATCCAACAACGCCCACAAGGATAGTCACGGAACACATCCGCTCTTCAAATCGTATAACCCCACACACCATCACCCTCGATCCTCCCACCAATCCCCCCACCCCATTCGCCCTACAACCCCTACAAGACCGGTTACGGACCTACCTAACCCCCTTCCACGCCAATACGCCCCTCATCAACTCCCTCCCAACCCAATATCAACCAATCATAGCAATCATCCGATTTTGTATACTCGACTCAGCAACTTGGGTAGGTCACGAACAATCATGGCGTTCATCCGAAATTGAAGCAGTCTTAAAATCGTGTTTGGGGACTTATGCTCAATGGAATCGAGAAGCAAATGGGGATGTACCTTCGAAAAAGGAATTGGAAATGTCATATCCAGTCCTCAACTCGCGGAATGCCCAGATTTGTGCTCATCTACAAGCTACCATGACGGATTCTCTTGTTTTGGCAGAGGCGTTATTATTATCCGACAACGATGTGGGGTTGACGCATTTACAGGTATATAAATTCTATTCTGGCCAAACACTTCATTCGTTCCTCAATAAACAAATTCCAGAAGGATGGAAATGGCGTGAATCCGACCAGGAAATATACGATATATGCTGGAAAGCTTTGGTTGACGGGATACAAGATAAGATTATCGGATTCACATCGACTACGATAACGGCGACTGTCCCTCATGAAAGTGAGGGAGGGGCGGACGAAGCGATAGAAGAGGTGCCGGAGAAGGAGGTTGGGAAGAAGAGGAAGAAGGGGAAGAGTAAAGGCAAGAGTTGGGGCGGTAAAACCCCGAAACCCAGTGGAGGGGCCGGTGGACGATTCGACCTACTTAGTGGTCTGGACGCTTGAGGATCACAGAAAAGATGGGAAGTTATAAGATGGAGTCATAGTGCCCAAACGAAAACGATGAGCTGGACTCGTCTCGTATTAGAAAATCTATAATGATGTTGTACATTGCCCATACCATTTTGCATCACGTTGAGAAATACCTAGTGGTGGTTGCTTTAGTATTTTGATCATAGTCACTAACAATCTTGTTCACTTTGATGTATCACCACGACAAGAGATCAATCGTACATATAAACATATCATCAAGTCGTATAAAGTCAATCTATACACCAACTCCACACTACCTACCATACCCCTGACCCTGTCCTTGTCCAGCAGCGAACCCATATTGCCCTTGCCCCTCCCCATAATGTTGTTGATCATGTTGCTCATACCCATACCCCCTCTCATCATGAGCATCTTCATACCTACTCTCCCTATTTCCCCCTCCGTATCCTTCCTGAGGATAACCCTGTTGTGGTAACATTCCCCCCGAACTCTCACCTCTATAATGTTGTGGATAAGCCTCATGTTGATCTTGATATACTTTATCATCCCTCAACGACTCCGTCGAAATTCGGTGATCCCATACATCGTCTTTATGGCCTGGGAGGGGTGGTTGGGTATTGTATACTGATCCGGGGTTGTATCTTGTAGAGCGGAGGACGGACATTGTGAATGCCTCGGGGTTTTCCGAGTAGACGGAATGATAGAGTTTATGGTCTGATACTTGGGATTTACCGTATTTTCGAGTGACGCTGGTGGTTAGCTTTCTCCTCTTCTCCCTCACCCCTCGTGCATTAGCTTGTACGTCCTCTTCTGGGGTTTCCTTCTTGCGTTCAAAGACCCAAAAGCATGACTCACAAGATGAAATACCCCTGAGTGACCAACAAGATCAACCACAACCCACCCATAATCCCCACATCGGCCCAAGCAAACGCAGGACATAACGTATCGGCCTGAGATGATAAAGTAGCATTCGCAGCTCCGGCAGTAATCCCAGAGAGAGCTGTAGAGGGAGTGAAGAAGTCCGTCTGTACGTTAGCTCATGACTCCTGGTATTCGATGGCTCGATGACAACGAGGAGACGATGAAGACTCACTCGACATTTCCCAACAGCGGGAACATGTTTCGTAGCTGAACTAATGATCAATCCAGCAGCAGCCGCGAATGATGATAGGACAGCAAGCATATTGAGAAGAGAGTACCATCGGTAAGTTGATGTTTTTTCCTATTTGTCAGTCGTCGATTCCGGACGTAGGTGAGAAGGCGGTCAATGCTCTGATTGGAACTGATAGGAGGAGTAAGGGGACAGGGACATACGCGTAATACGCCGACAAACCCAACTGGCTGCAAGCCCGCTACTACGAAACAACAGATCGCTAGGATAATCCCAGCGAATGAGGGAAAGTACGCTCCAACCACTATCTATCAGCTCACATCCTTAGGACCCTCCTCATGATGACCACGTTCACAGTGTCCAATGTGACACACCGAAGACTTGTCGCTGGAGGAAGGACCTACCGGATGGAGTGGCGAAGACCATTACCCCGATCGCTAGCGCTACGACCTACTCATCAGTCAAGGCTAGAGTGAAAGGGTGGACATACACCCTGTTCTAGTAATATCGAGTATATCCCAAAGTTGACCACGGGGATTGCTGTACATCAGCTTTACTCCCTTCCATCTTCCAATACAGGACGATCGAGGGTATATGAAGGGGACATACCGCAACAACAGTACTTTGGGTCTATTAACGACTTTCCAAAGTCTCTATACATCGACTTCATGGTTATCTCCCGACAGTGGTCGCTTCACTTCCTGGTAGATGTGTATTCGGATTGATGTGTCTCTATCTAAGGCTAGGGAGTTATCCTGGCTCGTTGTCGGTGTGAAAGAGGAGTATAGAGTATGAATGGTGAATTGAATAAAGTGGTCGAGGATGGACGCGCAGCAATCTCAGTCGCGTTGAATATGCACCGCTCACTTTCATTCACCTTCCAACGGAATCAATCTGCACTGCCTATATACTATAGTAGGGGGTATATGCATACAACAATAGGTAGACAGGTAGGCGACAACGCTATGGCTATGGACCGGATTATATGAGTTAGATTTGTAAGAGAAACCTATGCCTCCTCCTCCCTTCTGATCTCTTCTATTAATCTCTCCCGTTCCATCTGCCTCATCTTGAGTAATGTCATACTCTCGAATTCATCCTCTTTCTTTTTACGATTGACTTGGTCCGTACGTGATTGAGAATGAGAAGCGAGGAGGTCCGACATTGTCGTAGATCCGAAATTGGGCGCTGAACTGAATGTCGGCAGTGCGTCTGTTTTCGTGTTCGGATTCGTATCGCGTGGAGGCTCAGGAGCAGGAGCAGTAGGTCGTGATTGAGACTGAGACGGACGATGAGTTTCCGACCAAGCTACCCAGTCCGGCGTAGACCCCGCCGCCCATTTCACTCTAACTCCCTCCCACCCTTCTTTCCCATCCTCCAAATCACGCCAACAAGCCCAACATCCTCCCCAATTCCCCTCTTTAAACTCTACGATCGCTTTCTTGCCTTTTTTCTTCTTCTTCCCTCCACCCTCAGCGAGAGGGGGGTCTTTGATGTAGACATGATTGATTGGTCCGTATGACGACGTTAATCGATCTTGTAGTCCATCAGGTAAGGTTGAGGTGGATGGGAATTGTAAGATTAGGGTCAAGTCGATAGATGTAATGGGTGGTTGTGTTGTTGATTGTGATGTGGATGTGCTTGCGTTGACCGGTGTCGGAGGGTTGGGAGCTGCTTGACCAGCACTCTTTGCTGTAGCAGCAGCCCTCCGCTGAGCTTCCTCCAACATCCTTTTTCCAGCATCCATAATCTCCTCCTCGGCAGCTTCTTCACGTCTACGACGCGCTTGATCGAGTTTGGCTTTTTTGGCTTCTTCCTCACGGAGTTCGAGGGCCTGTAAGTCAGCTTGCGCACGGGAAGAGCAAATCGATGTAGAGCGGGAAGAGATGTGCGTTTGGACCTCTTCGTGATTGCGGGGCAAGATGAGGAGAGAATAGTGAGAGCAGATAGGAGGAAATCAACGTGAGGGTAGGTAGTTGATGTAGCTGGGAGAAATGGGAAGTGAGAGGATAAAGAGGGACATGGACGTACATCGATCATATCCTTCCTTTTCTTATCACTCTGGGCATATTTCTCCTTCCTCTTCCGATCCGTTTCGAGCCTAGTATCCACATAAGTCCGCTTAGTAGGATCACCAAGTATTTCAAACGACAAATAAACCTCCCTAAGCCTCATAGCTACTGGTCAGCAGCCTCGACGACGGGTATGGTGGACGTACGAGCTTCCGGGGCAGATGTTTTGTCCGGGTGCCATTTCAAGCTAGCTTTCCTATATGCTTTCTTGATTTCCTGATCTGTTGCTCCCACCTCCAGGCTGAGGATACGATATGGATCCAGAGCGGATTCTTCTTCTGTAAGTAGCGGCATGGTAGAATGACAACAAGTAGATTACTCGCGACAATTATCCGATATTTCATCTTTCATCTTCACTCTCTTCTATATTACTAGAATACCAAATGTCCTTAGCTCGATACCTCAAACCTGCAAGAATACTATTCACTTCCAAACCGATTCAGACATCTTTATTCGTTCGATCTATATATTCCACACCTATAATGTCGGCTTCGGTTGAAGATGGTCATCCACCTAAATCGAGATCTGCAGCTAGGATCCCTGGTCCTGTTGAACAATCTATGCAGACTAAGGTATGTACTCTCTTCTTATTCTACCTCCGTTCTTGCTTTCTCTCCCTCCCAATCTAGATCTTAATCGAAGTGGAATATGATTTGCGGATAACTCAAGTGGAATACTAATGCCCAGCTGGTCGAAGCGTTCACACCGACTTTAATCCGTATATCAAATGATAGTTCCAAACATGCTCACCATACCGCAATGAGAGCGATCGGGGGTGGTGGAGGTGAGACTCGTAAGTCAAGTCTGCTCTGCGCCAGGGGAACTCTGTCTTGTAAGATTGCACAACGGATAAGCCCATATCGGGAGAGGCCAAGGCGCGAATAGTGTATAGTCAGGATGAAGGAGCTGATATCCAGATTTCGCAGTAGCAATAGTCTCGCCCGCCTTCGCCTCCAAAACCGCAATTCAGCGCCATCGAATGGTAAACACCCTATTGAAAGATGAATTCGATAATATGGGTCTACACGCCCTTTCCCTACGATTAAAAACTCCAGAAGAATGGGAGAAGGAGGTTGATGTAGCTAGTGCAAAGATGGGAGTATGATTGATAGTCAGCAAGCAGCAATATGCTGAGGAGGAAAATATATGTAATTGCATTTGATGTACTCGTATTCGTACAAGAACAACTATCTATCTATATTTGATATGATTTCCCCTTGAAACCTTGGAAGCTTGAAAGTACACAACGCGAGAAGGTGGGAAATGATACAACCATGTAATGAGAATGAGAATGAGAGCGAGAGCGAGAGCGTAGTTGGAAGGCAAGATGGAATGTAGTGTCCAGAATTGGTCGTTAACGATTGTTCCACGAGGGAACGAGGGACGAGGAGTGTAATTGTGATGATGATAGTATAATAAAAGTCGAAGGAGATTGGGGTCGAGGTCGAATGGTGTCTATCGCCCTTCTTCACTAACACCTCTTCCCCTTGATATTATCTGCGCACTCTACATGATCACGCATTTACATCCCCCAACTTCTTCTTCACCTCTTGATCTCGTTCGGGAAGGGTTTAGTTTATTCGTCTTGGGATCTATTCGTCAGCTTGGCCCATGCTCCGATTCTCTCTTCCGCTTCTCCCTGTTCTATCCGGGTCTACTCCCGCCTACCGACGGATGACTCTTGGGAATCATGAGAAAAGCGAGGGAGAGAGGAACGGAGGGATATGGATGGAGGGGAGGAAGGAGGAACGTACCGTCTTCCGCTCGGATTGAGAATGACCGTACGGATATATGAATGACTGTTGGATTTGTAGATGCGATCGAGGTGGGTAGGTTATTTGCTATTCGTCAGTACATTTTTCTCTTCTCTTCCAACTATCCGTATCCGCTTCTCTTTCTTTTCACACCTCATCCCCTCTTGACGCGGTGATGAGAGGGTCTCATGTGATATAGCCAGGGAGAATAAGAATACACGATGAGGTGGGACCACATCATGATGGAGGTAGAAGGTGACGTACATGAAAGAGTAGTATCATCCTGCAAGATCCGACCAGCATGTAGAATCCTCAAATACGAGGGAGAGGGAGGTTGACTAGGTTCTGTCCAATCTGGGGGTTAGCTCTTCCTTGCACCATCTTCTCCTCAATCTCTAATTCCCGATATGGTTCTCGTCGGACTTGTGGGAAGGATGGGTATGGGTGGAGAGGGGACATACCAGAAGGCCACATTGACCAAATCAATTCTTTCTATTCCATCAGTATCATCTCAAATATTATTCAGGTCGATTGGGATAAAGCGCGAGTGCAGGAGAAGCCGAGGAGGGAGGGACCTGGAAGTAGGGAGGGGGAAGGAAGAGGAAGAGGGATGTAAACGTACCATCCGCCCTACAGTCAATTCCGGTTCGAAGTTGAATACATGATTCTGTCCACTTATAACGAGTGCCCGAACGTGGACCTGATGATCAGCTTACTCGCACCGAACATAGACTCTTCTAAAGCGGGGTAAAGGGA
>Ga0308160_10003096_pt1 | contig 19138 bp, 19 predicted proteins | sample PhyFR1_FD_201036 | JGI IMG/M metagenome (GOLD analysis project Ga0308160, IMG submission 201036) | Phyllosphere microbial communities from UC Gill Tract Community Farm, Albany, California, United States - DLSLF.R1 | ecosystem: Host-associated > Plants > Phyllosphere > Unclassified | place: USA...
TGTATCTCGACAGGATTTTCCCCTATGATCAGCTCACGGTCATGATCACACCAACTCCTTTGAAGCATTTGACCTCCCCCAATCAAACGTGGCTTACTCCTACCCTTCTTTCCCGCTCCGACTCGTTTGTGCCCTCACGATTCCCCGTAAACAAGGTTCCAAGATGACGCTAGCAGGAGACTACGAAGCCACTCAAGGTCTAGACTATCCATAGCCGCAGCAAAAGAAACACTGATGAGCCTCGGCGATCGATAACCTGCTACAAATGGCCCTTCCTTCCTTCCTCTCGCCAAGGCGTGATTGTTCCACTCCCTGATTCTTTCTTTTGTTCGTTGGTGTGCGGCGTGAAATACATCTGGACGGTGGGATTTGATTTAGAACTTGGTTCTGTTCTGGGCATGCGACTTCCATCATGCTCGTAGAGTTTGCCCGGTGGAGTATAAGTAGTACAGGGAAGTCAGACGCAAAATGATAGATAGGGGGGAAATTGAAGTCCGGATCCCGATTGTTTGATTATTTATTTGATCAACGATGATCTGATGATCGCCGACTTCTGCTTCATCAATCTTTCTCGCCGTGTCCATCACCTCTTCTTGACTTAGCTGGAACAGACCAAGGTCCCGAATGATCTACCTACAGTTCGGGTCAATCGAAGCGCAACATCCAATCCAATCCACGGTGCAACATCCCGTCGTACACAGACGCATCAAGCTGACCAATCGTCCTCCTCGACCTGGGCGTCTCGCTGCCTTGCGTGCGCTGTGCGATCACAAGCGCGAAACTTTGGGCGGCGCCTCTTCGAGTTTGATCGTATCAGACGGGTCGGGTAGGGTCCTTGCGACCTTTGCGATCGCGATCAAACGGGACGACTTTGGTTTATATATATAGTCCTTCCGCTCAGGCTGGATTTCGAAGAAAGGACAATCCTTCGATATTCAATAGCCTCGACCACCTCGACCTTTGACATACAACCGTTAAACGACATCACCACCATCCCATCAGCTTTCCCCCTTCTTCTCCCCCCTCGGAAGAGGAGCAGCATCCGGGTTTTTGCGCTTTGCCTCCGCGATTCTCTTTCCGCCCCGGTTTTGCGCCTCACCCTCGCGGCGGCGACCGGTCCCTGAGCCAGTTCGTTCGCTCATCCCTCTGCCTCCTCTCGCTCAGGCTCGCTCGCTCTCGTCCTAGTCACCCCAACCCAACCTCACTATTTCAATCTGACACTCCAAACTATTGCCAAACGCAGCCATCCTCGCATAAAGATGTCGTCTCCACCACCCACATCACCCATCATCGCACGGTCGAGGAAAACCACTGCCCGTGTCTTCAAACGAGGGGAATCCCCGAGGCTAGGCTCGTTCAGTCGAGTGTTGAACCGGAACCGACATCGAGCCGTCCGATATTCGTCCCCGGTCGAGCTAGCACACGAATTACCATCGCGGGCTCGATCTGTCATTTCAATCTCGTCAGGAGACATATCGGATTCATCGGTGATCATTGTTGAAGCCCCTGCAGCGGTTATCATCAAGGCCGACACCCGTCGTCGATCGAGCAGGTTGACAAGCGATACCATAATGGCAGGCCAGACCGCTTCGCTCGCCGCTAGTGCGAGCACTTCAAACCGTCACATGTCGGAGGAGACCAGCCATACAGCCGTTTCAGACAACGCATCGGGTTCCAACCCACGCCCAGCTAGGAAACGAGCTAGAGGTGCAGCCAAGTCTGCAACTTCAAGGCCGAGATCGTCGTTGCGCTCGAAGCGAGCGGCGGACAAGCCAGAATCGCCTTTAACGAACAAATCGTTGTACTATGAAGGATCTTCTGAAGAGGATGAGGGTTACGAGCAGGATGTGATGGTCGCAGATGAGGACAAGGGTCAGACGAGTAACGGGAAAGGTCGAGGATCGAATCGACCTCACAAGCATAAAGCGAATGAAGTGCCAGCCAAGTACATTCACACTTTCACCACTGCATTGGATTATCCTCGAGTGCCCAACCCGGATGGTTCCCCTTTTGAAGGTCACATCGAGTCACCGTGGGTGACGGTGCATAGGAAGACCATGGCAGCCAAATTGGCCAAGCAGGCCAGCAAATCGACTGGCGATGCGGTTCCCGCCCCCGTGGATCCCTTGGCTCCGCCTGCGCATTACCCATCCAAGCCCACCGGCGTCTCTCTTTTACCTCCTATGGCCAATCCAGCGAACGAAAATTCGAATCCGACCCCTGCGACTACCAATCCCGAGCCTAATCCAGAGAACAATCCCCAGATGAAAAAGTTGCGGATGAAATCGAATAACCGTGGCTTTTCGGCGCAAGCGGATGAAATGTACAAGACGAATTCACCTCGATACCCTAAAGCACGGGAGACGAGGCTGTTTGGGCTTAAAGAATGTCCCGTCTTGTACCCGACCGAGGAGGAGTTTGCGGACCCGATGTCCTATATCAAGAAAATTGGAGAGACTGGAAGGGGCAAAGAATTCGGGATTGTCAAGGTTGTTCCTCCGGAAGGCTGGCGAATGCCGCTTAAGATCGATTACAAGGTGATTACTCGATATGAAGCGCAACCTTTGGAGCCGATGATAGGCAGCTAATCGGCCTTGTACCGCCTTTCTTCTCCAGACCTTTCGATTTCAAACGCGATTACAGCGCCTGAACTCCCTCGAGGCGACTTCCCGTGCGAAATTCAACTTTCTAGAGCAACTGTATATGTTTCACAAGCAACAAGGGAACCCAGACGTCGTCATCCCGGTCATTGATCATAGACCACTGGATGTTTGGGCATTGAGAAAAGAGGTGGCGAATCAGGGGGGAGCTGACCAGGTGCGCTTCGGAGAGCTTCTCGTTGGTCATCTCATACACATCCTCATCGTTTCTTGGATTACAGATCACGATCAGCAAGGGCTGGGGCAGTGTGGCACGAGCATTGTCGTACACCCAAGCGCATGCGCCACACCTCAAGAGCGCCTATGTCAAGATCGTCCAGCCTTTTGACGACTTTTACGAGAAGGTGAAAGGAGCTCCGCTAGCTTCAGTGATCGATCGCAAGACGGAAGGAGAAGGTATGCTATTACCGGTTGAAGAGCACGAAATGGGGACTGACCGAATCGACTTGGCCTTTCCTCTCTTCACAGACGTCAAGCCCGCGGATCCGGCTACTTCGACCCCGAAGAAGGCAGCTGGCGGTCGGCAGGCGACGAGTACCTCCCCCGCAGAATCCGAGACCAAGCGATCACTTCGGAATGCTTCCAAGACGATTCCCTCTTCTACTTCGAATGTGATCGTTGTCAACGCTGCGAAGCAAGAGGATCTCGATAGCGAAGTGGGGGACACCAACACCAGTGGGTCTCCTCAAACTAAACATCGGGAGTCTATCAGCCGGGCGAACAGCGAATACAGCCTAGCGAGCGCTATGGAGGAGGATGCGGAAGTGGTGGAGACCGAGACAATCGACGTTGGTGGTACGAAAGACGGACTTCGGGAGCATACGCCTGCTCCCAGTCTGAAACGCAAGCGTAAAGGTACACGAGGCAGTACGTAGAGTCCAGAGATGTCCCGAAAAGGATTTTGCTGATAGCATTTTTCAAATAGCTGCACCCTCCACCCCTGTCAAACGATCCACCCGTAATCACAAGCCTCGGAAAGACGTTCACTACGAGAAGGGCGATGTGAGTGCGCGCCATCTCAGCCAAGTGAGACGCAGCTGATTCCGAAAACATACAGATATGTGAGGTCTGCTTGCTTGGAAAGGACGCTGCCAAGATTCTGCTTTGTGACGAGTGTGAACGAGGCTTCCATATATACTGCTTGAACCCACCACTGGAGTCCATTCCCGACATCGACGAATGGTATTGCCCATCTTGCTTGCTGAGTACGGGTCACGATTACGGGTTTGACGAAGGGGAGGAGCATACGTTTTGGTCCTTTCAGGAACGGGCGAACGCCTTCAAGACAGACTGGTTTGTCAAGCATCCTCCTACCGCCGACAACAGTCATTTGAAGCAGCGTCGCTGCAACGGAGAGATCATCACAGAAAAGATCAACGGGAACCTTGTCACGGAAGGGGACATTGAAGAGCAATTTTGGCAATTGGTCGAATCTCAGTACATGTCTGTCGAAGTAGAATACGGCGCCGATATCCACTCCACAACGCACGGAAGTGCAGCTCCAACGATGGAAACTCATCCCTTGAACAAGTACTCTGCGGATCCCTGGAATTTAAATAATCTGCCCATACTTCCTCAGTCGCTCTTGCGATACATCAAATCCGACATATCTGGCATGACTGTGCCGTGGACCTACATCGGCATGTTGTTCTCCACTTTTTGTTGGCACAACGAAGACCATCATACGTACAGCGTGAACTACCATCATGTCGGTGACACCAAGACCTGGTACACGGTCCCTGGCTCATCTGCCGAGAAGTTTGAGGAAGCGATGCGTAAAGAAGCACCAGAATTGTTCGACCAGCAGCCATCTCTGCTGTACCAGCTCGTCACGCTGCTGAATCCCGGCAGATTGCAAGAGCTTGGGGTGGATGTGAGTGCTTGTGATCAAAGGCCAAATGAGTTTGTCATCACTTGGCCCAAGGCGTACCATTGCGGATTCAACCATGGGTTCAACTTGAACGAAGCCGTCAATTTCGCATTGCCAGATTGGCTGCCGTTCGGCTATGATTGTGTCCAACGCTATCAGCTATCGGCTAAGGCACCGGTGTTTTCCCACGAAGAACTGCTCATCACCATCAGCCAGTACTCTGATGCAGTCGAGACAGCAGTCTGGTAAGTACAGAGGTCCTCAGATCTCTGCGCTCGAGACGACTGACCAATCCTATTCTCACTATATCGCAACCTTAGGATCGAAGACCAGCTGTCGACCATGATCGTCCGGGAATTGGAGAAAAGAGACGAACTCAGGCGTGCCGAGATTCATATCGGGGAGATCCTCGACAACGAAGATAAACCAGAGGATCAATACATGTGCTTCAAATGCAAAGCTTTCTGTTACTTGTCACAAGTCATTTGTCAGTGCACTCGACAGGTTGCTTGCACGGCACACGGTCAGGACCTGTGCAAGTGCCCTTCCGGCTCTAGAACATTGCGGAAACGCTATTCGGAAAGTCAACTCATCGACATTCAACGAGCCGTGTCTGAGCGTGCAGCTGTACCTCAAACATGGCGAGCGCGATTTGAAAGCATCCTCGCCGAGTCGGCTAGACCCAGTGTCAAAGCCCTCCGAGCCTTGGTCGCGGAAGGGGAGAGGATCGCACATCCGATGCCCGAGCTGTCCACGCTAAGAACCTTTGTTGCTCACGTCAATGATTGGATGGCTCGAGCTGGAAGTTTCCTCAATCGCAAGAAGGTTGGGGGCAGGAAGCGCATCAGCCGCATCCGAGAAGACGATGCGGACTCGATGACAGTGGACAGCGAAGATGTCATCGAAATTTCCAGAAAGCCTGCCGAAGATGCCATACAACAGCTTCTCCAGGCTGCGGAAAAGATGGCGTTCGATACTCCGGAGATCCTCCAACTGCGACAGCTTGTCGATGCGATTCATGAATTCCGCCAGCAAGCCATAGCTTTCCTCTCAGATCCGGAACAAGCCAAGAACACCAAGGCTTGTCGGGCCATGTTCCTTCGCGGTGAATCTCTCAACGTGGAGACCCCAGAATTGCAAGAACTGGACATGATCATCCGTCGTAGGGAATGGTTCGACACGATCAACAACCTTGACGAGAACTTCCTTGAGCTTTCGGATGTGGAGAATTACCTTGAACAGGCTTTCGATTGTGAGATTGACCCTGGACATGAGCTCGTGGCGAACCTAAGATCCAAGCAAGTGAGAGGTCTAGCTTGGAGGCGAAGGGCAGAGATCGTCGTGGCGTCTTGCAGCGAGCCCGAGAACAACGAGCGGAACATTACGTTGGATGAGCTCGACTTCCTCTCCCGGCAAGACAATGACACTCCAGTCAAGGGAGAATTGGTCGTCAAGATTCTAGAGTTACGTAGAAAAGCTCACGGCGTAATCCAGTCATGCCAATCGCTTCTAAACGCAAATCCAGAGGAGAAAAAGAACATGCTACATGTTCGCAAGCTCTTGAAAAGCGCAGACACGAAGGCGCCTGGTGTTATCATTCCCGAATTGGAGGCGGTGGAAGGTATCATCACGCAATACGACGAGTGGATGAGGCGTGTAGGGAAACTCGTTGGCGAGACAAAACAACCCGGTGAGGGCGTCGACAAACTGTTGCGAGATACGCAGCAGCTGTTGGATTCCCGCGACGACGCTCACACCAAGGAGACGAATGCCGTCATGGAACCTGACATTTCATGGGACGGCTGCAAAGCGGCTGTCTCACGCTTTAACTGTGTCTGTCGGCAACCCGCTAGGCCCAAGATGCTGCAATGTCGGAAGTGTCTTGAGCTCTACCATTACAGCTGCATCGACTCAATCTATGTCGAGGGACCTCAAACGCGTCTTATCAAGTGCTTCTTCTGTCGCTCCAAAGATACTCAGGGTCAGAAGCCACAGCCGAGGCCGTCTCTTCTCAAATTCATGCCCATGGTGGACTCGAAAGCTTGGAAGTTGGAAGTTGAATTCGATGAATTGAAGCAAATTCGTGAAGTGATAGCTCTTTGTCAAAACGCCGGCGACATCATCCTGCCGAACATCCAGCCTAGTGGTGGTAAGGCTCCCACGGATGATACGAGGTTTTTGCGACACTGGCTGCGGAAATTACGTGATCTACCCATCAACATCGAGGTTCGAGGGTCTGATGATCAGAATATATCGCTATATCCGGCGCTGCTCAGTCGCCTGAAGCACGTCAGACGGGCCCGCGCTAAGACATACCTTCAGACGGGTCGTGACCCCGGTAGCATCGTGCCCGTTACGAATCCTGCGCCGCCACGACCTGTCGGAGTTTTCATACCGGAACCTGAAGCACCTTTGAAAATCACCAAGGCACCAACGGCCCAGGACGCCCTCGAAGTTGCGAGACGACGGTACCGCTGGCCGTGGTTCTATGTGGAACTATATGCTCACTCAGATTGCACGTGCTTCTGTCCGATGCCTCCTGCCCGCCCGGACGATGAGCGAGTCACTTGTGGTACTTGCGAACAGCAATACCACCGCTTGTGCAGCAAAGTCGGGATCGCGGTATTTGACAGCAAAGATTATACTTACAACTGTCCTCAATGTTGCGTAAACTTGCGCTTGCCGTATAGTTTCGCTAACATCCAACTCTGGAGAAGAGGTACGCATCTTCTTGTGCTGATTTACTCCGATAATCTGGCACATTGACTGATAGACTGAACCCTGCTCCTACAGAACGCATCAGTGATCATCGTGGATTACCGAAAGACCGATTGATCCAGATCGATTGGAGGACCTCGGAGGAGGATGGGCGCCTTGTGGATATCCCTCCCGAAGTGAGACCACTTCCGGAATACAACGCTGTAAATCTCGTCATGATGAGGTTTGAGGCAGGAGCTGCTCGAGATAGTAAGTATCTGCGTGTCTCTGTCAGCCAATTCGATTGCTCAACTTGAAATGAAACCAGTACCTCGAGTCCCAGAGGGCAAACGCGCTGCAATGTGGACCATCAGGGAAGAGCTGGATAAGGCTTGGGCGGATAGCCTTCACGCCCGTGCGAGACCATCTCCTGAGACGATCGTCGCAAAGAAAGCGTCCCCATCGGTTGTTCCTTCGACCATGCCTCAGCCTCCAGCAGCAAAAGCACGTCGACCGAGTCATCACCAAAAACCTGTCTTTACGGAACCTCAACAAGGACTTTACGCGAACGCTCTGGCCGCTGCTGTCCCGCGATCGCATTCCACTGAGGTACTTCGCGAATTTCGGGCTCGCTACCAAGGCCCAACGCATACAGCCCAAGAACAGGTGGATTACGCACGTGCTTACTCAGCCCACCTCAAGGCCCTTGACGCCGCAGCAGCGACATCAGCGCGAGATTCGCCGCCCAGGCAGGGTTTCCGAGACACGCACCGTCCATCACCACATGGTCGAAGTCCGCCTTCACGAAATGTGACGCAAGCGGCTCCTCCGACTGTCCCTCGTGAGACGCCTGTACCCGCTCACGTTCCCACTCCTACACCCACATTCGGTCAAACGTCTGCGATTCAGTCCAGCTTCGTGCAAACACAGGACGCAAACGCCATCAAACCTCCTCGAGTACTGCCAACTATGCCTCCCGCAAGACCATTGAACTCCTTCACCGCTGGCATGGTGATCCCTGCCTTCAGAGGTGTCAATAACAAGGCTTTCGACCCCCGATCAGAGCCATCGAAAGGCGATCGGAAGCCGGCGCCCAATTTTGGGCAACAATATCGCGATTAGCTCGGCTCTCAAATCATTCAAGGCAGAGAAATAAATGCGGATGAATCGAGATCTTTGCACCCCGGCCACCATGAATCCGTCTCTATGACTTCTAGCTTAGTGTTCATATCAGATTGCCATGCCGTGACCTTGTAATGTTTCCAGATAGTCAAATGGGCATCTCGGCGCGTCAGCAACACGATGCACAGTCTATGCGTTGGTCGATCTCGTGTCTTACACGTTTTGAGCGCGTTTCGGATATTGCAACAGGCGCGGTCGAATGCTGACGTCACGAGACGTGCCGGCAAGTCACCCTCTTTAACTTGAAGACAGGGTTTGATAAACTCAAAGGGGGATTGAGATGAAAGGGAAGCCGCAACTTAAGGTGAAGCACTCTACTCGATTAATACAAAGTCACCGAATCGCTCTGCGACGACGTTCATCGGTGTAAAGGCAGAACAATAGCAACTTGTGTTCTGGCCCTCTCGTCCAGAAGGTTCTCACAACCCTAGCTTCTGTCAACCCCTACTTACCAAAATGCATTTCCTGGTCACCGGAGCTTCGGGACTGGTCGGCGGCAATACTGTCACATACATTCTCTCACTGAATGAGAATCACACTGTATTGGCCACAGATATTGCACCGCGACCGCAAGGCACCTCGGACCTCCCACCTGGCTCCTCCTTCCTGCAAGCGGATCTGTCTTCTATCCAGGATGTCGATGCCCTTTTCGACGCATCGGACAAACCCATCGAGGCGGTCATTCATATGGGAGCAGTTCCGAACCCAATCAATGTCGATTTCAGGGTATGCCATAATACCAATGTCACGGCGAGTTACAACATGATGTATACTGCGGCATCGAGAGGGATCACCAAGATCGTACAAGCTTCAAGTGTGAATGCGACCGGGCTTTGCTACTCGGATGATAAGCGAAGAGCACAGAGATTTCGAGAGCAGGAGTTCGGAATACCTTTGACTGAAAAGGATACCCCGTACTTTCCTGAAGACGCTTACAGTGAGTTCGGACGATGGAGCGGGTTGACACATGTGGGATTGATGTCAAGTCTCATGTATTTCATAGGTCTGTCAAAGTAGTAAGCAATTACCAGGAGGAAATGGCTGACACCAAACGCTGACACCCTGTTTGATCGATTCCTTTCCGCCCTCTAGCATCTCCGAAATGCAAGCGGAAGCCCTTTGTCGTTCCTTCCCAAGAATTCGCATAGCTTCGCTACGATTCCACCACGTATGCATCCCCGAGGTCGCAAGCTCGCGATCTACCCATCGTGATTTCTGGAGCTGGACCGATCTCGATGCTGCAGTACGAGCATGCTACCTCGGAGCGACCGCGGATGTACCCGAGTTTCGCCAGGGGCATGAAGCATTCTACATCATGTGCAACCATTTAAATGTCGGGAACGACATGAAGGAACTCGAATATGACAAGGGAAAGGCAGAAGGAGAAGAGCGAATTTACGCTAAGTTCGAAGGCGCGGATTTCGACAAGGTCGGCACGAAGGAGTTGATGGATGCGGTATATCCTGGAGTCAAAATCAAAGATGGATGGTTGACCAAAGAGAGCGAACGAAGAGGATTGTTTGATTCTAGTAAGGCTGAACGGTTATTGGGATGGAAGCACGATGTAGGGTCAAATTAGGTTGTATTAGAGTACTGATACAAATAGCCCAGACGGACATTGCTTGTGCTTGTGGCCAGTCGTATGCTAATGTCCGCGCGCTCGGCGTCCGGCAGCTTCCACGGGGTTGATAGTCGTAGCTCCTAGATAGAAATGATGACCCAGCGAGTCTGAAGGATTAGTTAAACTCAACCTGTTCGTGCCAACCTCACCTCCAAACAAATCTACATCTTAGGTATCTCATTGGAGAAAGAGGCTCCAACTCAAAATGAGTGTTGCTAACGCAGACGAAGCGAGAAGAGCGCTCAACCTCGCTCGAAGCTACCGGGAGAAAGGATCCTTTACCGTAGCTCTGAAATGGGCACGCAAGTCGACCAGTCTCTCAGCGTCCAGTGAAGCGACTGCGCTCACTGAAAGCCTCGAGAAAGAAATCGCTGGCGGAGCGACGTCCAAGGAGGCTCCTTCATCTGCAACAAGAGCTACTGGAGCAGAAACGCATCCAAGTGCAAGCGGCACACACCAGCGCCCAGGTCATAGCAGCTCCGCAGCCAGTTCATCGACAACAGCAGCAGAACCCGAGGCTAAAGCCCGGTCCTTCACGCCTGAGCAAACAAAAGTAGTGAAGCGAGTGATAGCTTGTAAAGCGCACGAGTATTATTCTATCCTAGCAGGTGAGCCAGCTCACATACAGACAAGTTGAGTTATCCTTTGATCGATCGTTTTTCTGTGTAGTGGAGAAGACCTGTTCGGAAGGTGAAGTAAGAAAAGCCTATCGAAAAGTACGTCTATTCCGACAGTAAAGTCTTCGTTTTAGTCGGCGTGAACTGATGACGGATGACCTTTGACCGCATCAGCTGGCACTCGCTTTGCACCCCGATAAGAAGTGAGTTATTCGCATACTCAGACACACCTCTCAGTCTGATCGACTGAAGCTATACTTACGCAGTGGTGCTCCTCGAGCCGACGAAGCTTTCAAGAGTAGGTATCCAGCCGATGTCGAGTCCTGGTTCGGGTGCATGCTGATTGCATTTAGTACCGTTTGGCAGTGGTATCCAAGGCGTTCCAGGTGTTGTCCGACGGAAACCTTCGAGCAGCATATGACTCGAACCCAAATAAAGACCCGCAAAGTCGAGGTGGAGGGGGAGGAGCAGGTCCCTCAATGTCTCGAAATTTCGGCGGAGGACATCCCGGTTTCCAGCAATCAGAGGTGTCTCCCGAAGATCTCTTCCGAGCGTTCTTTGGAGGAGGAGGTTTCGATCAGTTCGGCGGAGGTGGCGGTTTCGGAGGCCCTGGTGAGCTCAGGAAGATGGCTCCCTGCCATTGGACCTGACTGATCTTTCTATCGGCATGACCAGTATTTACATTTGGCGGTCCACAAGGCTTCCAGCGGTACGGAGGAGGCAATGCAGGGATGCGCGCTCGGCCACGAGATAACAGGCAAGAAACACCGCCACCCTCTTGGGTCCAGATGCTACCGATCATCTTCCTCCTCATCATTGGATTGATCTCGTGGTTGCCTGGACTACTGTCGACGCCAGACCCCGGCTATCAGTGGAGGTCAACGACACCTTGGACCCTACATAAACAAACCAGCAGCATCAACGTGGACTATTACGTCAACCCAAGGGAGTGGTCTCGCCATCCCATTTACGAGAGTATTCCGGAAGACAAACGTGGCCAAAAGCAAGCCGGAACTTATAGCAACAAATTGAAGCGGTTCGAAGCAGACATCGAGCAGCACTTTATTTCAACTCTTCGTCAACAAGTGAGCCCTTCCTTTGTGTTCACGGACGCGAGCCCAGCTGATAGACTGCATCATGACAGTGTTCCAACGAGAGGGAAGATAAGCGGGATCGAATAGACCGCAACCGAGGGTTGTTCGGCTTGGGAGCGGATTGGGAGAAGATCGCGCAGATTCAGAATGAAGCATTGCCGAGCTGCGAGCGCTTGACTGCTTTGCAAAAGAAGTATTATGGAGGTCGTAACATGTATTCATCCTGATAGAGCATAGCATATATTCCAGGGATCTAGTTTGTACAAATGCACAAAGACACAAGTTCCCGATTGGGTCGGCCGATTGCAGGGTATAGATACAATTGCAGACATGCGAAGCGCAGAATCGGGTCTAAATCGGTCAATCTAGACAACATCATGGCAGAGGCGGAAATCGAAGGCAGAGCTGGTTTTGTCGTGTATGGGTATTATATGTAATCGTAAAGCCTATTCTTCAGGCTCCTCTTCCTCCGTGATATCTGCGGGCCTGTTGACAGGCATGGCTCCCCGACCGCGGGCTCCTCGATTGTCGGACGGCTGCTCTATGAGGGGGGCTGCAGTCGATTTTTGCTTGGTTTCGACTGTCTTCGGAGGAGCGTTACTGCGGCTGCCGCCGCTCCGGGTATATGCCAGTGGCATCGATGAAAAGGATCCTGAACTCTTCTGCAGAGGCGAGTCCTGGGTAGTCGCTCGGGAACCGGTGTTGTTCGTAGAACACTGCCCAAGCCCTCCGGCGAATGTATTCGATTCGTCTTCATCACTCGTCCAGTCTTCTTCGGGAAGGCCGTCTGCATTCTTGCCCTTGTCAGCGAACACATCTCGTATTGGCGGAAGCGGTCGCGGTCGTCCCAGCATGAATTGCGTAGAGAGCGGTGATCTGGTGCGCTTCGCGACTAATTGGGTTGGATGCGCAAGTCTCTCTTCAATCGAACGCTTGCGCCATGCATGAACGAACATGTCATCCGACTCGGCTTCATGATTAGGCTCCCCGTCTCTCTCATCCGTGTACATTGTACTCTTGCGGGATGACCCTGCCGACCGATTGGAAGCTGTCGTGGCGTTGGATGCCGAACGATGATGCGGACCTCCGCGAGTTCGAGATCTCGCTGAGGAGCTCGATGTCGTACGATGATGCTGGCCGCGTCCGCCTGGACTGCGTGTCGGCGTTCGCGACCCGCCAGAATGGATAGAGTTCGCTCTACCTTGAATTGTCCTCTGCGAGACAGAGCTATGCATTTGCATGGACCTGACAGAAGTAGGTCGCGAACCGCCATAGTCTCCGAACTCGCTGGTCGGCGTCCTGCTTCCAGTTGATCGTCGACTGCTATGCCGGCGTACGAGCGAATAAGCGTCCATAGGGGATCCGGCAGGCAAATCCATCATTGGAACATGCAAGGATGTCACTGAGGATCGACGAGAATTGACACTGCTCGATCTCCGCGAGCCCAAGTGAGGACGAGCATCGGCCGGTGAACGGCGTTGTACCACCGTCGTTCGCTTGACAGCATGAATATGCTGTGCTCGCAGGCTTGGGGTATGATTCACTCCGTGATGGTGAATTACTGGGTTGGCACCAGTAGCGCGTTTCCGCTTCTTGCGATCCTCGTTCCACCAAGAGCGGAAGGTCATGAGCAAACTTTCCTTTTTACCGTTCTTGTTCCCCTTGAGGGTCGACGGGGAGTCGTTCAGGGAGAGCGTACTCGCAGATATAGTACCGTAGGAGGAGGAGGCCGCGATACCTGAGCCGCTTGGCTCCTCATTGTTGTCTTGAGTCTGGGATCCCTCGCTAAGACTGTCCTTGCGTCGGCCAAGCGGCGGTGTCTTGATCAATTTGGTTGGAGATCGCCGGGGATCGGGAGCATCTTTCGACAGTGTGTCATCTAGAAGCTTTTCCTCAGATTTTTTCCGTACCAGGCCCGTTGCTAGGACCGACGTGGCGCGTTGCAGCATCGATATTGAGGAAGATCGAGCCTTCCCACCGTCAGGACGTCTACTTGGGCTACCCGGACTCGAGACGCTCGCGCTCGTCTCATCGGCCGGCTTCAACGGTTCCATGCCGCTTGGCATCACAGCGGGGCTTGTGTTTGAGGACTGATGCGCTGCTGAACTGGTTGGTACTGACCTTGACGATCCCGAGCGATCGTTCTCTTCGGTATAGAAGACCGGAGACAACGCACGGCTAGTTATGCCCAGACTGCTAGCTGCTTTGTTGTCGGTCGACAGCGATGGACGCCGATCGCCGGGCGATGTCCGAACGGGAGCTCCCAATTCGATCTGCTTGACGATAGTACGCTGTTCCATAGCCGGCGTGGGCCGGTCACTTATCGGCTGATCACTTGTGAACACGTCTGACATTGCGCTTGGCTGTGGAGGGAGCGCCTTCCGGTCATTCGAAGTGATCGGGGCCACTACAGGCTGCACCCGCAAAGCAGGCTGTTCAGCGGGCAAACCTCCAGGCAATCCTTCCATCTGGTATCGTTCGTACTCTTCCTTCTGCTGCTGTTTCGCCCGCAGCATCCACCAGATGGCGGCACTGCAATCACAAGCGTCACTCAATACACTGTGCTTCATTTGTCCAACGTCGAAACCCAGAACCTCCAGGCTACGCAGCAGATCTTTCTCGTCATCCATGGTAAAAAAGATGGGCGCTGCCTCGCGAAGCTGCTCCAAATAGTCGACGATAGGCAGAGCAGCGGTCGAGAACGAGTTGCTGTGGAAAATCGATGGACGGCACTCTGATGCTACGCTAGACGAAACCGATCGTCGCTTAGTTCTAGCTGGAGTTCGGCTGTGTACGGCTAGATGATATCCATGTTCGTCGAAGCTGATGAGCGAATGGCGTCGGGATTCCGGTGCTTCAGCGTTGAACTGGTCACTGTCTTCCTTCGCTTTGTCCAAGATCGAGGCAGTCGGCCTAGCAAATTGCACACTCGGCGCAGGCGATTTTTTTATCGTCGACTGGCTTTCGTTTGATTGCAGATAGACGTCATGCGGGTTCGAGGTGCTCAATGAGTGCTCGCTAGCCAGCCGCTTTTCGGTATCAAAGTGATCTATTCCTTCTTCGCCTTCTACTGTGGTCGGGGCCGTCATAGAGCTATTACTAGTGTGATCAGCATCAGAAGACGCCCTGGTTCCTGCAGATGTATCCGAGATCTCTCCTTCGACTTCTTGTAGGCTACTGGGTATGGCCTCTGGAGCCAGCTTGCTAGTAGGATACTGGTATTGGCTCAAGCTGGTTGTAGCAGGTGCGATTCGCGGCGAGCTCAAGGGAGATGGGCCAGCCGGACTTCGGTCTCCCCCGTTCGTGAGATTGATATGCCCGGCGGGTGCCAGAGCAGACTCGTTGAAATAAGAAGTCATTGTGTTGGCCTCGGGCGTATTCAAGAACGGCGTAACGGATTCAGCTCCCGTTTGCCCGTTCGGCACCGCATCAGTCGCAAGGTCAACGATGGGCTTCTTGAACCAGGGATGAGATAGGATTTCGTCGATAGCGAGTCGGGCAGATGGCTCGAGCTTGAGTATGCCTCGAATCAAGTCCTTTGCCTCTAATCGAATAAATCCTCCTGTCAGCACTTGCTCAGTATGGTTATGACGATATATAGTTACCGTCGCTGAGCCATTCGGGCTCTTCGTATTCTCCCTTAATGATGAGCATCTTCATGGCTTCTTCGTCGTCATCGTCGAAAGGTAGACCTCCACATAGCAGAGTATACAGGATAATTCCGAGAGACCACACATCCGCCTCTGCGAATGGAACCAGCCGTCGTGAGCCATGTTCATGAAGCCGCGAATCAACACCTCGACTCACCTTCGCCTGCGTATTTGTGCCCTTGCAACATCTCCGGCGAAGCATAACCCGTCGTCCCACAAAAAGTCTCGAGCATTTTAGATCCTCTGGACCATTCCCTCGCGAACCCTAAATCACCCAATTTGACTCCACAAAATCCATCGAGGAAGACGTTTTCCAGTTTTAGATCTCTATGGACCGTTCCTTTCGCATGTATCGTCCCTACTGCGACTGTCAACTCCCCAAATATCCTCCTTGCTTCCCCCTCCAACAACCTGCCCCGCTCGACGAGGTAGTCGAATAATTCACCTCCAGTGCAAAGTTCCGTCACTAGCCAAATGTGGGATTCAGTGGCGATGATCTCGTAGAGATGGAGGATGTGTCGGTGGTGCAGGGAACGATGATGATGTATCTCTCTTGTGAGTTGACCAGTCATGTTCTTGGGTATCTTTTTGATGGCACATCTCGTCCCCGTTAATCGATGGGTAGCGATGTAGACGGCTCCGAATGCGCCTGAGGGTAGGCAGATTTAAATCAGACAGAAATCCCGAATATTCAGTCTGTGCTGTACTCGCCTTCTCCAATCACTCGACCCAAAGTGTACGTTCCCACGACTTTGAGCTTCTCGCTGCCCAGTTCTTTACCAAGTTCTTGATAAGCATTAACGAGCTATCGAAGATCGCAGGAACGGGTATAAGAGGGACAAGCGTTAGGTCAACCGGGTGACCCTCCCATTCCGAGCAAGACCATTCGGCCACTCACCTGAGCTCTCTGATTGATTTGAGCCGAGTTCGTCCGATTGTGTGACGGCGCACCCGTCCGTCGATGCGTCGCCATAGCGGGTTATGACACACTGACTCTCTTGCCCGTCGTCCTACTCCTTTGATCCTTGTTGGCCTTGCTCAATGCTTTCGTCTTCGTTCCAGAGAGTTTCTTTTCGGTCTCGCTATCAAGTTGTGATTCATCGATCGAGCATTCAGGTAGACAAAGAACCGCAGTAACTTGGTGGCTTCAGTAGATCAGGGATTTCTTCCTCGAGACAGAACGGCAGAGTTTCGCGTTACAAAACTCCGGTCGTAGGCTTTTGGGTCGATTTGATGATCTAAGCACGCGTCCGGCGATCGATTACAGTAGATGATCTTTGCCGGCTGACTTTCTTCGTTCAGTTGGCTGTCGAAACAGCCAAGCGTTGTGATATTGATGATATGCCCGATGGGACCAGACGTGCAGCTCGCCCTTCGTACTGGCTCACTCACCTCTGCACCCGCTACGAGGCCAAGCACGGAGCTATCACAGGAGGATGCGACTTTGTGAACCAGAAAGAGGGTTCACGTCATTCCCAAGATGCCGAGAGGCTGTTTTGACCGCGAGACTTGTCGTCAACCCTCGGGGGATTCCATATTCCCAAGATTCTGGCCGAGGTCACGGTCGGCGTAGATCATCGAAGATCATCATGTATCGTGCAATCGTTTGAGTTCGCTGGACTATACATGGACTTCAGGCCGCGAGAGAGCTTATCCTGCCTTGATCTATATCAAGACCTGGTTACAGCTTTAGGAGCAACTCTTATATCCGCGCGATATCTAGATGTTGGCCTTAGCTTTTCCACTTCCACGGCCAAGTGGCTTCAACTTGACTGTCCGTGCATGCCGCTCACTTCATGCCACCTCTCGCCCATATCGTAACGTCCTCGCTCGATATGCCGTACCTGCAAGTTGGCCAGCCTCCATCAAGACCTCGTTGGATAGATACGAAACTTCCTCCACTGAACCAGTCACGACAAGTGTTCAAGCTGTACCTGACCCGAAGGCTTTAGGGATCACGAATGAGACTCCAGCAACATCGAAAGCTCTGACCGACGAGCTCAAGCAGATTGCAACTGAAATACCTGCTATGAAAGGGACAAACGAACATTCAGTATCGATTGATCAGAGCGAAAGATCTGCTCCCATGTTAGTGGCTGGCGTATGGATACCTGTCAAACCTCGTCCTCCAGGGGAAGAAGGTGAGTAGCCCGGAGCTATCGGCGTCGAGTCGAAGATGACTGACTCGCTCCCGGCCACTTATAAAGAATGCTGCATGTCCGGTTGCGTAGTCAGTAGCTCGCCCAACAAATCGCAATCAGAAAGCTAGCTCACGTGCAATTATCTTCCTTACCAGAACTGCGTGTATACCATATACACCGACGAAGTCCTCGAATACAACGACGCCCTGGCTCTCGCGAGCGAGACCTTGAGATCGAATGCGATCCCCATCTCCACCTGGCCTGAAGAGCTCCGCCCTAAACGGAAATCTGGCTCAACAGTGGATGACGCTGAGGCGGATGCGGATGGCATTATCAAGAGGAAGACCAAAGAGGAGATCAAGAGGGAGGCGATGGAGGATCTAGACCCAAGTCTGAAGGCTTTCTTGGAGTGAGTCAAACCGTCTACAGTCAAAGTGCCGTCGATATACGATGTTACTCCTTGACAGGGGCGACTTCATATATTGGCGGCACTTCGATATACACACTGTAGCCATTTCGATGTATAGCTGATAATTTGTGTTGCCTCTTGGCAGAATGGAAGCTCGACTGAAGGCCAAGAAGGCGCGATAAGTCACTTGAAGACTGTGTCAACGCTCTTCCGTACCACGTCTACTGAGCAGGGGATCTCCTTGACATTGCTGGACAGGTCTGATTGGTACGCCGCTTCTCGATCTGGATCTGGCGTCCAGAAAATCTGACTTCCTGAGCTCAATTCAGAAGGCGACCGCCGGACGTTCCTGCCAGCTGGAGACGGCACTCGACCAACACAGCGCAGGACCGCATCGAGTAACGATCAGCTAGAAAGTTCCTCCCGACCTCGCTGGACCATTCAGTCTTTCAATCGACAGCGTCAAGTCGATGTGAAGCCAACGAGATATGGTTGCCTGCTGCGCTTTGTAGCATGCGCCGATACCTCAATTTCTGCTATGGTCGCATCAAGAACTGCTTCAACAAGGATTCGCGTCATCCCACAGTTGTCCGGGTAGTGCTTAACAACGCGGGTGTGAAACGCCTGGGCTCGCCTTGAGGATCTGCCAATGGCAATGAGAGGATTGCAGAACAGCTTCCCGGACTTCATCCAGAAGACGGCGGGAGTCCTTTGTCGCCTGACGATCTCTCTTTCTACCTCGTGAAATGTTGACGTCAACCCATAACATTCCAAGTCAGCGAGGAATTCGTCGCATAGTATCTGATAGGTGCCTCAATTTGCACTCGAAAATTGTATATTCATCTGGTCGCAGTGTATCGCGCGGATGCATTTTGAATTTTCGACATGTACAGTCTCGGCGCAGACGTTGTTTGGCGGCGAACGGGTGATCCCAAGAGTCTGAGCCGCTATTCCGTCTGACTGCCGCCGCAAGGCAAGACTCTCAAGGTGCCAGAGGCATGATTGACAAAATTTGGAACAAGTCCAAAACTAATTTTGTCACGGTCGAGCAAATCTCCTGTCCTCTCGGGCGACTTCGTGTCGTCTCGCACCGGATCCCGGATGGCCCGGTGTGTTGTACCTGCCATCAGGCACTGCCTGTCCTCGCGCCGGCTCTGACCTAGGAGCAGATGCTACAAAGCGGGGTTGTTCGCCAGC
>Ga0308160_10003098_pt1 | contig 19130 bp, 23 predicted proteins | sample PhyFR1_FD_201036 | JGI IMG/M metagenome (GOLD analysis project Ga0308160, IMG submission 201036) | Phyllosphere microbial communities from UC Gill Tract Community Farm, Albany, California, United States - DLSLF.R1 | ecosystem: Host-associated > Plants > Phyllosphere > Unclassified | place: USA...
GCTGCAACCACAATGCGATCAAACTTTGATCTGGAATTAAACCCTTTTGAACAATCTTTCCTCGTCAGCTCGCATCACGGATCATCATCGTCTGTATCGGACAAGGGCGGTAAACGCAGTAGTCCACCCCGAGGTGGTGACGAGACCAGTATGCGACATAACGCCCTTCCACCTTTATCGTCACTTACTTCACCCGCCGCTGCCGATCCAAGTCAATTCCCATGGCTCGCCGCTCAGTCTCTACGTGCCGGTCCACTCAGTCCGGCAATGCTAGGCGGACCGAATCAGCAAGGACAGAATGGAAATCGTAACAACAACGAGAATGGAGAGCACCAGGCATTTGATCCTAGTAATTTCAGGACTGGCTTCACACCCGGTACCGGAAGTGGATTCACACCTGGCTACAACTCGCTCATGAATGGCAACAACTTTTCAAGTCTGCCCCTACCCAGTCCCAACACCGCCGCATTCCTCAACATGGTCACCAACTCGACACCACTTGGTGATGGCGAAGGGTCCAACCAGAACCAAAACCAGGGCCAAAACCAGAATCAAGAGAACCAACAAGGAGGTCAAGCATCTGCGGTCCCACCTCATATGCAGTCACATGGAAACATGGCTCCCTATTCCCAGAACGGTGGCGATCAGGAGACCATCACTCCCGGGACATTCTCTGCCTTGACTGGTGCTTTGAACGACATGAATCGAGCCAATGGCCAACAGCAACAATCTGGTCCACCCGGTCTAGGCGCTCCACCATATTACAACATGAATGGTCCTGCTCCACATCATCAGATGCAGCAGATGCAGGGGCATCCTCAACACCATCAGCAACCTCATATCGATTACGCCCAGCAATCAGCCAACGCCGCAAGTCAAGCTGCCAACGGACTTTTCTTGCTCTCGCAGGCACACCAGGAACTATCGAAACGCGAAGAAGAGGGGAAACCCTTGTCGGGCAAGCGCACGTCAGTCGGCGCCGTACCACCTGGATCAGGCAAGCTACCCGGTCCAGCCCCTGTTGGTGCGGGTGGTAAGAGGAAGTCGGATGTTGGCGTTACTGGTGGAACAGGAGGCAAAGGTGGCAAAAAGGGTAAAAAAGCAGCGGCTGAAGCGGTCATGATGAAGGATGAATCTGCCTCGCCGTCATTCTCAATGATGATGGACGATGACGATGATGGGGAGCCAAGGATGATTAATGGTAAACCCGAGACAGAGGAGGATAAACGCAAAAACTTTTTGGAACGTAATCGACAAGGTATGTCTTGTCTCACTTTATTAGGGTGGAGCTGATGTGTAGCCGCACTCAAATGTCGACAACGTAAAAAGGCATGGTTGACTGAACTTCAACAAAAAGTCGATTCGCTATCAACAGAGAATGAAGCTCTCCAGCGAACTGTCGGTGGACTTCACGAGGAGATTGGTCGATTAACAACACTCCTCATGCAAAGGGATCAGGGAATGGGTCAACAGGCATACGGTCGACCAATCCGATAGCCCCCAACCACCTTTCCTATGTCGATGTCGAAGTCGCTCATGTTGTTTATACTCTTATTGTATAGTATTATCGGGTTATATACGTCCCGTTTGTCCGATACATCATATCTGTATCACTGTATCGTTATTTCCCGGGGTTTCATTTCGTTACATCAAGTAAAATCGTATAAGCAGATTACATATATATTCTATGCACCTGTCGACGTAAATTATTCATGATTATTTCGTTATATTCAGACCAAGAGGTGGTATCTCCAAGGGAGCGATTGTCTCCAAGCTGTCATTTCCCTGGATCGCCTTCAAGTTGATTATAGGACTCTAACGGCAAACGCGACGCAGACGAATATTATTGAGTCCTTCTCCTCAGCTAGCGCAAATTGAGTTGGGGGAGCTTACATTCGACCACATTTCCTGGATTGCTGTATCCGTGTCTTCCCAATGACATGTCATATCAGCCCTAAATATCAGCTACTGTCCAAGTAGACTCTCCGACAAGGAGGTAAGGGAGGACTTACCGTCCCGCTTGACCTAAATTTTCTGATAATGTCGTTGTCACCTATCATTAGCTCCATTCCAATGTCAACATCCACTCAAGGGCAAATGGTAGCATAGGTGAAGGTGAGATGATATGAGAGAAGTAGAGGGAACATACGATATATTTAAATCCTCTAGGTTGTAATTCCAACATTTTCAATTTCACTTTCTACCCAGTCAGCCCTTCCCTCCTATCGTATCACGGAATACCACAGAATGAAGGGAATGAAGAGACGCACTTCTGAAATATCTTTTGATAATCCACTCATACGTGGTTTATCTTGTGCATCCCAATTCGTTCCTTTATATCAGTCATGATCCAAGATGGGTATCGTACCGACTAGAGTTTGTGCTAGGACCTTTTATAGTCAGCTTTGCAAGTGGGACGAGGAGAGGCTTACAGTACGTAAATATGGCCTTAGTTGATCTGATGGGAATCTGATAGTCAGTATATTTAGGAACAAAGTCATGGGTCAAGAGGGTCGCTTGAGGGTATGACTTACTTTGGACGAGGAGATGGAGCTGCAGATCGAGCGAGCGGGGGCGATAATGCCCCATTCAGACGTAAGGACATATCGTTTATCGTTTCTCTAGTTCTTCTGGGCTCCTTGCTCTAGTACTTGCACTGTATCTGGTGAGGTTAGAGGTGAGTGTATATGTACTCTGAGCTATGCTCTGTTGTCACAATTGATCTACCGCTAAAACCCGGTTAATCGACGCGTCTTTCTACTTGTCATATTTCATCTGTTTTGGTCTACAGAGTATACCTCACAGTCCCAGGAGGGGTATATATGTCAACATACGCCCATCCCCATCTCCAAGCACCCATCCATATCAATACAGAGGTCTACGAAATAGAAGATTGGTCCGATACACCTTCACTCTCTTGTACGACAAATACCTCCTCACCATCCGACCATCTCTTTGACCTCCCCCTATCGCACGAGTACGGCAAGATGGAAGATTCATGGCATAATACACCACTCCCCGAATCTCCTTGTATAGATATGGGATCTATAGCCCCGCACGGTTTGGGTGGACATAGAAGAGGTCCGAGCGAGTTGGAGGCTACAATGTGGGATACTGCCCAGGTGAATGGGGAATTAGGATTAGCTCCACTCATGTCGAGTGATGCGAAACTTGCTGCTGGACTTGCTTCCACTGAATCGAAAAAGGTCAAAGGAAAGGAAGGGATAGCACCATTACCAATAGCGGTATGGGCTAAAATTATGGATACTTCAAAAGGTCGTGATAAAGTCTTGGTAAGTAGTTCGGCCGGTTCTTCATGGAAGTGATAGCTGATATGTAGAAATGCGTTCAATATACCCTAAGGACGTATTTGTACCTACTCTCGATTATTGCTGCTGTACGACCGCTTTCCCATGGATTACGATCCAATGAGAAACGGATGAGATTGGCAACTTCCAGTCTGAGTCTGACTCGGTAAGTCTAGGAACCTGGTCAAATACGTCGACTTGAACTCCCGAGCTGATGGATAGTAAATGCTTACTCCTCCTAAATCCTCTCCACCCCCTCACTCACCTCTTATCGCCAACCCCAACCTCGGCCCCTGCGATTCTGAACCACTTGATAAATCTCGCATCAGCACTGGCGGACGATACATTCACATTGGCAAGACTTGGGATAGTATCAAGGAGGAAAGGGAGGGTTGCTGATCGTTGGGCAAAGTATGTCTTCTGCCGATAGCCAGAACAAGATCAGAGCGATGAGCTGACGAGATAGTCGGTTATGGTTATTAACGACTTTAATGGGAATGTGGACGATATATACCCGTACTATCCCCTCTCTCCGTCGCCGGATGATAACACTATCAAGTACAGTCGACGCGGAAGTTGATCTTGAGAATCTGAGAGCTGAGCGGAAAGAAGTAAGATGGACAGCCAACAAGTTGTTTTCGGATCTGATATTTGTTTGTGAGTCCCTGCTACCCGGTCAGTCGGTAAGGAGCGCAGCTGATGGATAGCATATGATGTCTTTCACTTGACGTGGTTCAAGGAACCTGTTCAGTGTGCTGCTGGATTATGCTCCGCTGTTATCAGTACGAGCAAGATATACGATCAGTACTGGTCAGCTAGTGTCAAGTCGGCTTAGGTGTAAAAGGAGACGTCGAAAACTTAAATCACAGGGGTATAGGTGGTAGAGCTACTTCTGCCTTATGTAGATGGCAAACAGATTAGGAGCAAGACCAATACATTGTACAAAATGCTATTCAATACCAATGCCAAAGCAGACTACCAGAGCCAACCCTTTGGGGCTGATGTAACTAGAAATCCTCCTTCCCAGCCCATTCGGCAATACTAAACCCATCCTCCTCTTCTCCATCAACATCCATCCCCATTCCCATCCCCAATCTCCCAACAGGCGCCGAAACAGTTTTACCAAGTGTTCTACGAGCTGGTAAATTCCTCTTTGCCCGATCAGGGAGTTGTGGGACAGCGAATCGAGTTTGTTTTTGGAATAATTCAGGTTGAGACAAGTTTGGCGAGTTGAAAACTTCTGGGAAATCACTGCCGTTATCGATTGAGGCAGGATCTTGGAATTCATCTTCATCCACCTCCGTACCCTCTTCTTCCTCCTCTTGGACTCTTTTTGTTCCTCTTTCGCCTTGTACTTCTTCCACACCAGAAGTGGGTTCACCATTGTCATCGTCTATTGTTGAAGTTGATCCATAAGGCCTTAATTCGTTTCTACTGGATCTCCATTTCTCTTTGTTGATGATTCCCTGGGCTTGGTCCATTATTTGGTGATGTGTTTGGAATGTCTGTTGTTGGGCGTATGGCGAGGGGGAATTGAACGAGATTACGGGTGCGGTGGATGTACGTTGGAATGTCGGTTGGGCGATACCTACCATCAGTCCCTTCTTCATTCATCTACTCCTGGCAGCGCATCCGTGCTGATTTGACATGATACGATAGGTAGGTGAAAGCAGAAGGTGGACTCACTCTGCCTACCCTTCCTCCCTATATTCTGAAGCGCCAACGTTAAATTCGGATCAATCCCATGTTTCTCCCCATAAGTCTCAGCAGTAGTAGGTAGACTAGCAGCAGGGCGTAAAGTCCTCTTCGAAAAATGTTGATCTGTTTTCCCTTGGCCTTGAATTGGGTTTGGAGGTGGGTTCATGGTGGAATGAGGTAGTTGGGTAGTTGGGAATGACAAAAGTCGCGTCGGATTGGACGCGTCAAGGCGTAGATTGGTTTCATTAGGAAATAAATGCTAATGCTCGTAATTGTATTAGGAAATTACTAACGACCTCTCTACAAGAATTACTTTTGACTACTTAGACAATTGCATACTTAGACGAAGTTCGACATTAGGTAACTTCACACCCGTTCAAGCTCTCAATGTTTGATGTCCTGCAACGCCGAGCCACCTTGCGGAGCAGGTCGATAAAAATCCTGGAATCAGCACACAAGAACCTAACAATAACCAATACCGACTCACATCACTAATGCATGACCTGCATAGGGACGGTCTGTGGCTTGACTGCCCCTCTCAAACTCGCACCCCTCTTCCACAAGTATACGGCAGCCGCTAAATGCCCTCCCATATAGATCAGACCCAATAACGTATTCGCCCAGCCATAGCCTAATACCATATACATCCTCGGTCCAGCCAGCGGTAGAGCAAAAGCCCCCAAACTCCTGAATACCTGAACAGCGGCCGTAGTTGAAGCTCGTGAGTCGGGATAGGTATCCATATTATAAGCCGTCAAGCCTTGTCCTGTCATTTGCAATCCCATTGACAGGATCATTGCTCCGAGGTCGACTACTGCCCAATGTATTTTGGACTCTGCCGCCCAGCCATATAATAGGAAACCGCATATGGCGAGTATAGTACCAGGGAGGATTACTGGTAAATGGAATTCTGGCTCGAACTTATCTGATTTAGTCGATTTCTTGACTTTCCGAGCAAAGAGCTCCATCAGTCGACCACCAAGTTGTGAGCCTAGTATTTCGCCTAGTGCGGGTGACATGTAGTGAAGACCGGAAATACTGATTGATTCGTTGTAATTCCCGGTAAAGAGCGAAGAGTAAGTCGAGAGTACGAGGTAGGTTATACCGTACCCCAGACACGCGAGGGCAGCTTGGAATTGGACCGACCGGTACGTCAGGAGCTGTTGGAGTGGTAAGCGAATAGAGCGAATAAAGACATGTCGAGGGATCGAGGGGAATTGGGATTTCAAAGAATGTCGCTCGAGTTTGTTCTCCCCTCGTCGGCGGATAGTGGGTAGATGCGTTTCCTTGAACCACACCAAACAGATGACTACGGTGATAGCTTGGGCGATGGATGTTGACCAAAAGATCCATCTCCATGTCGTATTTTCCTCGACGAATCCTCCGACGATAGGACCAACAGCAGCTCCAAGCAATGGGATAAGCATATAAATAGCCAACGTCCTCCCCCGTCTCTCAGGCGGCCAGATATCCCCCATAACCCCAGATCCGAGGGAATAAATCGCTCCAGCCCCAAATCCAGCAAATAATCGACATACGATAAGTCCAGATCCAGTATGGACGAATCCACAGGCGATATTGAAGATTAGAAACCAGATATTTGTGAAATGTAATATGATTGATCTGCCATATATCTCGGACAGAGGTCCGGCGAGAAGTGGAGAGAATGCTGTCGCCAATATGAAAGCTCCGAGGGCGGTAGTGACACCTTCACTAGTCAGGTTCAGCTCGTATTGGATACTTGGCAATGCGGGGGCCATGATGGTCGAGACGATTATACGGTTGAATCCACTAGCAGATAGGACTGCCGTGACGATCCATCTCCGGGATGCCGGCCAATTGAGTGGGTCCACGGTTTCCACATTCGTGACTGGCTCAGGATCAATGACAGCTGCAGCTGTGTTTGATAGCAGCCCATTTTCGACCGGTGTCGACATCTAGGTCTATGGAAGTATGCAGAATAGATGTTGCATGATCAAAGTTCGAAAATAACAATGAAATGGTACGATAAGATAAGCGCCGCGTGTAGTTGACTGTACTCTGAGCCTCGGTCATCCGTCATCCATCATTCATCGTTCACACCATATTACAATGCAATCAACAGACCCAACACCACCCCTTACTACCTCGAATTCATCAACCACCAGCTCAACATCAACTCCAGGTCCACCCACCCCTGGTGCATCGCAGAAAGGGAAATGTACGAAAGATCACGTGAGGTATTGTATGGATGTCCTTGCTGCCCACTTTGAGGGTAGGGAACCTATACAACCGGGATTTAGTGGGGCGAATGATAAGTTGTATGTCGCCTCTCTACTTCTTCCTCTTGTATCTCCCCTCTCGTGAAGTTCGACAAGGAGGGAAGGCTAATGATAGTGCGATATTCGTTACGTGGAATACTATCCGACCTGGACATGGTTCTGAACCGAGATTGAGGGGTTGTATTGGTACTTTCGCCCCCATGCCCCTGGCGGAAGGTTTAAAGGAATATGCTCTGATAAGGTTTGTCCTCCCGTACCTTGTATACAAGACATTCATCATTCTGTTCAGTTTGACGACCCCATCGTTATTCTCGGTGATGAACCTTTGACTTACCCATTGGACTCAAGAGTACGCAGGACCAGAGCTAACATACAGCGCACTAAAAGACCACCGATTCCACCCAATCTCAGCATCCGAACTCCCAAGTCTTCAATGCGGAATATCAATCTTAACCCCAACAACACCCATATCAAACCCATTAGCCTGGACACCAGGTTTACATGGGATTCAAATCTCTTTTCCTTCCCCCTCTACCTCAAGCTCCTCGTCGGGAAGAGCGAGGAGATTATCAGCGACATACCTACCTGAGATCGCTACTGATCAAGGATGGAGTCAGGAGGAGACTATTCTGAGTGCTATTCAGAAAGCTGGATATCGTGGGCGGGTTGTTGTAGGGGATGAAGTTTGGAATAGTTTGGAAGTTGGGGTTTATGAGAGTAGTAAAGCCAAGCTTGATTGGGCGGAATATGAGGCGTGGAGAGCTGGGCGATAGGGACCAAGTGTGCTTGTAGTGTGGTGTTGTATCCAAATAGGACTCTTGATAGCGGGGTTCATTGTAGAGTAGCGTGTATCAGATGCAGCAAGAGTATTCTGACGCTTCCCACTTTAGATCACATACAAACATATTCATAATTGTCATAAAATACCACCATACAACTATCGAACAGTCCTCACAACCCTCTCCCTATCCACCTCAGGCGTCAAACTCCTCTCACCCCGACCAACACTCCTAGGTCTCTTATTCCTAGGTGGACTAGGCGAGCGGGAGATGGAGGAAGAATACCGTCTACGTCTAGCAGGTGGTGGCGAACGAGAGTCAGAAGGTGATCTACGGCGAGGCGGCGGTGAGCGGGAAATAGGTCTAGCGCGTCTAGGTGGTGGTGTGGGAGAACGCGAGTCGGGTCGAACTCGTCGGGGAGGTGAGCGAGAGTCGGACCGAGGTCGTCGGGGAGGTGAACGTGAACGTGATTCTGATCTGGGTCGACCTGCTCTCGGTGGTGGCGGTGGACTATCATCGTACCTCATCCTCCCACCTCTACCAGCTGGAGCTTCATCAGGATGTCGACGGCCAGGAGGTGGAGGTGGTGGTGGGGAGGAACTACGCCGACGACGGGCTGGGGGTGGGGAATCGTCTCGTCGTGAAGCTCTTGGTGGGCTTGCTTCTTTGCGTTTCAAAGCCTCTTGTTTTCTATCATCAGTCATTGCCCTAGAACCATGTAGGGTGGACTCACTTATAATACTCTTCCCTCCTCCTTAACCTCTCTTTCTCTTCATATTCCTTCTTCCTGATCTCCGCCTCCCTCTCCCTCTGTACAGCAGCTTCGATCCTAGCTTGATCCCTCTCCTCCCTCTCTGCTATCCTAGCTGCTCTTTCCTCTTCCGTCTCCCTCTCAAACGCTGCTCCCTCCCTATGATTTGCCGAAACACCTAAAGCCAAACCCATCCGATTCATTTCAACCTGCTTGGCAGCTGCTATCGAATGACTATCTGTCGCTCGACCTCGTGGTCCAAGGATTGTACCGCCCTGAGCGGAAAGTTGGGTTCGGAGGGCAGAGCAAGCGTCTTCGATAGCTTCTTCATCCGCACTGTTTATTAGCTCATTTCTCTAATTACATGAATTAGCTCTGAAGAAAGAGAATGTCCCGTCAACGTCCCCCTCTATACCCCACACAATCTAGGGCAAGTGGTCTATTATGTGACGATGGTGTATGTTTAATCTTCGCTGATCCGAATCGCCTCGGGTACTGTAGGGAGCAGTACTCGGGCACTGTCAAGGGATCGCGGTAGCTGCCGTAGGCAGCTGTGTATGCTGGGGAGAAGGAGCTAGGGAAGGGAGCGACTCAAGAGAGTGTCACATTTCGACGGACACGACGACCGGTAGAAGAAGTGGAATATAAAGATGGGAAGTATCCTATCCAACTGGCCTAAGCCATTAGACTAGCCTGAGGGCGGACCTCGTGCAGGATAAGCCCGAGGTTTCCGCAGATACCTGATCCCAGGAGAAGACAAAGATAGCGGCCTAACGGCCTGAAAAGAAAGAAACGAAAGACGGCCTAACGGCCTAATTGAACTCACTCTTCATCTTCCATCCTATCCCTCAATTCCATCACTCTAACTTCAATCCGCCTTTTCCTCTCATGTTCAAGAATCCCCTGATCAGGTTCACGATGTACAGGAGGTCCAGTGATTTCTTTCAAATAATCGGAATAATTTGATTGAGCGTGTGATCCGGGGGGTCCTTGTCGGATTTGGAGGTTTGCAGAGTTTTTGGTAATGTACCCATTTGTTCCCCTGACTATCAGCTTCTGAATTATGATTGAAAAGAGAGAATGGACATACGATCCACGGGCAGTTTCAAGACCTATACCATTGTATGGCATTGTTGTTGATGGTAGTTAATATAGAGAGTAGGGGGAGGAGTTAGCTAGATAGAAGTGGCGGGATTACAATAATGATAGTAGAGTGTGGCACAAGTTTAAGTGGAGGTGGTCCACTTCTCTCACTGCAGGAAAAGTTGCATCTTCACTGGCAGTATCATGGCAGAAGCGTCCATGTCGAGCGCAAGTAGCTCAAGCTCAATGCCAGGCAGTCCGGGATCACCTCGAGAGTCCAGTCGAACTCGAAGTACAACACCATTCGAACCCGCCAAAGAGTTATTGGACGAATATCAAAACCTCCTCTCTTCCACATTTGACTTAACAGGTCTACTCCCCACTCAACCCCAAGGAGATGATGAAGATGAAGGTGGGAAGACGATGACGAAAGCGGAGAAACAGAATGCAAAGAAGAAAAGGAGGAAGGAGAGGGAACGGGAAGCGAAATTGGCCGAGGCTGGAGGTGGGGCTGTTGAATCGAAATCAGATACTAGTGTTGGTATGTATATATTTCCACCGTGCAGGAAATGGAGAAGAGCTGATTGCTCAGGCTTCAGGCTATTCTCTTCTTGTCCTATTCAATCTGTCAAGCTGGAGGATGAGCTCGTGGAGTATCCGTGTCCACCGTACGCTTAGGAACCCCTCATCTGCGGGACTTAGCTGATGCTCAGAAACCCCCGCCACCGAGAAATCACGAAAGAAGAGAAAGCGGTTCGGAGACAAAGGGCCGAAGCGTCGGCTGAGTCCATGACTGGCGCAGATCTGGGTGGACCATCCACAATAGCAGACCGATGGTCTAGAACATCTCGAACTCCTCGACCGCTCGCAACCTCCACTCCTCTAGACGATCACCGAGGACTGTGCATCCTAAGCATCAACCCAGACGAGTCCGGTATGACCACTCCCTCAAATCCAAGTCGTCCGACCAGTAAAGCGATACCCGCGATTGAGGTCAAGACTGCACAATCAAGCAAGGTTGGAGTCAGGAGAGGTCGCAATAAACGTAAGAAAGGCATCGAAAGGCCTCAACCGGGATATTGGCGTCCGAAAGGTAGATTAGGGGGGAAGTCACAGAGTACGATTTGGGGTTATGGGGTCGGTATGCCCGTCAAGGGGCGTTGATATCTCTCATGCATGACTATGATCTCCTCTACGTCCATCTGCTAGCTTTACAGGAGTATGCATGCCTACAGCCTAACTTATTACATCCCAGCTCAGAGACCACTGCCGCATAAACAAAGGCTACTGCTTGGCTAGTCCCCTTAAAACTCAGGGTAAAACGAGCGCGTCCTCCCCCAAAAAACTCGGACGATACAAAGGTCAGGTCCACTGGAAATATCTTACGACCTATCAACCACTCCTTCATTCATTCATCCAAACCATCCCATATCCCAAAAACAATACCAAAGATGGCATCCACAACTCCCCTATCCAACGTCTCTGCCGAATTCGATATCCCAGCCAGACCCCTCAATGTCGGTATTAAAGCTATCGAAATGTATTTCCCTAAACGATGTATCTCTGAGGAAGATTTAGAAGTCTTTGATGGTGTTAGTAAAGGAAAATACACCATTGGATTGGGTCAGGGACATATGGCTTTTACCGATGATAAGTGAGTTTTTGTCCAGCTTGTGTTGTGGTGGGGCGGTCCGTGCTGGCGGGGATTGGATGAGGGGGTTCAGAATACGTTAGAGCCCTAGGTATGGGTGCAAGTGATACTGAATCGTGTACCCAGACGGCCTAGGTGGTGCTTGGAGATGGAGCTAGGGACGGGATGCTCAACTTGCCCATGTACGGGGAAATAGATGGTCGTGCACGGACCTTCCTGAAAACTCGGACGGTTGCTGACTTTACAGGGAGGATGTCAACTCTATCGCCCTAACTGGTATGTGTCCCCAACTCTCTCTCCCGCTCCATCGAGCGGCGCATTGCATGGCGCTAACATCCAGTCGTCTCGCAGCTTTTGGAGAAATACAACATTGACCCCAAATCTATCGGTCGACTAGACGTAGGTACCGAGACTTTAATCGATAAATCCAAATCCACAAAAACTCTCTTGATGGACCTATTCGCCAAGCACGGAAACGACGATATCGAGGGTATCGACAACAAGAACGCATGTTATGGATCTACTGCTGCTCTTTTCAATTGTGTAAACTGGATCCAGGGAGAATCTTGGGATGGAAGAGATGCTATTGTCATGTGCGGTGATATTGCTATTTACAAGGAAGGAAGTGCTAGGCCTGTTGGAGGTATGGGAGCTTGTGCTATGTTGATTGGACCTAATGCTCCTCTTGTTCTTGAGCGTGAGTCCCCCACTACCTGGAGCGTGAATATGGTAGGCTGACAAGTAGCCGTTCACGGAACACACATGTCCAACACTTGGGATTTCTACAAGCCCGATCTATCTGCTGAATACGTATGTTCCTGATGCTCTTTTCATCTTGATGATATATTCACCTGATAGCCCACCGTTGACGGCCCATGGACCATCAAGACCTACCTCGGAGCCCTAGACGCAGCTTATAGCACTTTCAACGAGAAGGCTGCCGCTTCCAAAGCCCGACAAGCCAAAAAGATCTCGCTCGCAAGTGTCCAAGCTAAAGCCGTCGAGGCCGCTACCTCAGTCGCAAACGCCGCTAGCAACTTGTTGAACGGAAACACCAACGGAGCTGTCGCTGCCGTAGAGGACGATAGGGAGGGTATCAACAAGTTTGATTACGTCTGTCTTCACTCGTAGGTCTCCTCTACCTTCCTGAAAAGGCGTGTGTTAATTGAGTAGTCCATACGGAAAGTTGGTCCAAAAGGGACACGCACGATTGTTCTACAATGATTACCTACGAAACCCCAACCACCCTTCTTTCGCAAACATCCCATCCGAGATCCAGGGTTTGGCAAAGGAAAAGACCTACACCGACAAGACTGTCGAGAAAGCATTCATCGCCCATGCCGCTGAACACTACAAGAATGCAGTCTTGCCTGGTACAGACTGTGTTTTGAGATGTGGAAACATGTACACTGCCAGTTTGTATGGTTTCTTGGCTTCTCTCATTTCCTCCCACCCAGAGGGTCTACAGGTGAGTCTCCTGTCTTTTCAATTGCATAGAGAGAGATCTGATAAGTAGGTCGGAAAGAGGATCGGAATGTACGCTTTCGGATCTGGATGTGCTGCTTCATTCTACGGTATTAGGGTCAATGGATCTACCAAGGAAATGTCGGACAAGATGCAGCTCAAGCAGCGATTGGCAAGTCTAGATGTCAGGCCATGTGAGGAGTATGTCGAGGCTTTGAAGGTGTGTCCTTTTGTCATATAAACATGGAGGAACTTACTAACCAATAGCTCCGTGAGGAAAACCACAATGCTATCAAATACACTCCTCAAGGATCCCTCGATAACGTCTGGTCAGGTGCATACTACCTCACCGAGGTCGATGATCTATACCGAAGGACTTACGCCGTCAAGCCTTAAGCATAGTTTCTCATTAGATCATTTGTGGAAGACTTGGACTTGGGTTTGGGGTATAGATATACGTTATTCTCGCATAGATGCATTATTCAGTGTCATGAGCATGAGCACGAGTCAGCATGAGGCGTTAAATAGTGACGCGAGATCTGAGTTGTTTGCATCCGTTCATAACCTAATCTATCCATTACCCACTTTAGTCTGTCTTACATATCCCTCACTCTTATATATCGCATATTGTATACTATCACCATCAGTCTCGGTCGATATCAAGTAACAGAAGGAAAGAGGACAATATAATCATCAATACCGGAACGATAGTAATATCATTAGTCACGAACGTTCGCGATAAGATCTTGGATTTAACATAATCCTATTCTACCCTTTTGACACGTTTCATCAGTCTGGTCTACTTTAAATCTTTGTCTCGGTCAATAACCGTCCATCTAGCATTCGGTATTGAAATAAGGAATCATCGTAGTGAGTCCATCATATTCGCTCATGAAGTGACTAACGATGACAGTGATCCCACACAACACCACTACGTCAAGTCCATGAGTATCCCCCACACACGCACAACGATAAATCAAAACCAAGATGAACCTATTCCAGGACCGTCCGCGGGTCCATCCACCTCAACATCCCCAATCCGAACCACCACAAGGTCAAGTTCATATAAAGGAAAGAACCGTGAATTACCATCACAACTCCCACCTACGCCTGCGCAAATGATTCCCCAGACCCAGGGAAGGAGACCGGGGCTGGTCAGGGAGGTGGGGAGCGCTACGATTTCCTTGAGGCAGGGTGCGGTGGAACTGTTGGAAAGTGATAGTGATGTGGACAAGGATGAAGGGTCGGAAGTGATTGATCTCAATGGAGAGGATGCTGTGCGGCGTAGTCCAAGGAAACCCCATGGACGGAAAACTTTCAAAGATCTCTTGGTATCTCATCGACCTAGATCTGGATCTCGGGTATCACATCCCCACCCGCACTCGCCATCTAAACATGACAACCCACCACAATCGCCTGAGAAAACACAAACACAGACCCATACCCGAAACAATCATGTATCGTCACATCGAACTCCTATCCCTTCAAACCAAACAATCCGATTTTCTCTCAATCGTACTTCTACACTCCCCTCTACACAACCTACAAAATCCTCATCCTCGAATTTCAAGACTCGTCGAGCTCGTGCTAATTCCCTTCATTTCCCGTCCGACTCTCCCTCATCTACAGAAATGAAGAATAAGATCCGGAAAGATTTCTACCTATCCCATTACTCAACGGATAGGGCATATTCATTGGAACCAACCAAGAAACAAATCAATATAGATCTAGGATTAGGTGATGATTTCGATAAAAACTTTGGAGAGGCTATGAGAAAAGGATTAGGTGGAGAGGAAATGCAGTTACCCCCTCAAGCTTTACGGGTGCTTAGTGAAGCTAAGGAGAATATGGATTTACGGTTGGTTGGGAAACAGGGTAGGAAAGGGAGTCTGGGAATGGGATTGTTCAAAGAGAGTAGGGAGGGAGAGAAGAAGAGGGTTAAAGTCAAGGACAAGGATACACCCCTAGAGGAGGTTGAAGAAGCCATCATATCAGATTCGGATCCACTCAGCCCAACTCTATTACGGGGGTTCACGCCGGAGATTCGACCAAGGCAAGATATAACATTACCACCAGCACTCCCAGTCCCAATCACCACCACCACAAATCGTCAAGATTCATCGACCATTGAGGAACTATCACAGAGCACAGCAGGAATTGAAATCGCCTCTCCTACTCGCGCCGCAGCCGAATCGCCTCATAAATCGGATATCTTTTCCGAGGAATCAGGATGGACAACAACCGATTCGGATGATGATGGATCCACCTCGGAATCTGCTGGTTCAAAAGGCAGTGAGGGGATGGAAAGTTCTGATGAGGATGAGGGGGAGAGTATGACTGTTCCACTACAACCTTTCAATCATGCAGTAGGGGGCCATAGTAGTATTTACAAATTCACCAGGAGGGCCGTTTGCAAGGTCAGTCCGCTTACAAAGACATGATAATATTCGAAGCTGACAGACAGCCGCTTGTCAGCCGAGAAAACTTGTTCTATGAAGAGGTCGAACGCCTCGCTCCTGCACTGCTAGCCTACATTCCACGTTACTTGGGAGTCATGTTGGTAAACTACCGCCGGGCAATGCGAGCGCCATCTGCAAGTGCACTTACACCGACCGATTCACGTGGACATACTCCCCTCCCATCCAACCCGCCTACTCCATCATCAACCAGGCCTGGATTACAGAAAGCTCAATCCGGTCCTGTCCATATGGGTACTCAAGACGTAGGAATCGAGATCCCGGAGGTATCACTTGATTTCAATCGACATGTCGTTCCGGACTGGTTATTCCGCTCCACGTCTCGCGAGGGATATTCACACCATGGACACGGAAGAAGGAGAGGTGGGCGAACAAGTGATGAAGAGTCGAAAGGGCCAAGTTCAAGGATGTTACGACCATCTTCTGCTCGATCTCAGGAATTTTACAAGGAACGAGAAAGGGAAAAGGAATCTCAATCTCCTTCATCATCTTGGGGTCGAGCATCGTATATGTCTGGATCACCTAATCCTACACTCCGACAATTCCCTTCCTCGCCCGGCTTGGGCTCTGGAGTGGGAATAGCAGTCCCTCGATCTATTAAAGAAGATGAACCTTCCACACCTGCTCCTTCACCTGCTACTCAACCAAGGCGATATCAAGTCGGACCGGGCTTACATCATGCCGCTTCTTCGCCTGTACTGCCATTCCGCCCTGCTAGATTGGATGAGTTGTTTAATGATTCTCCACATTCAGCATCTGGGACTACCTCTCCGCATCCGGGATTTGGCGGTACAGGTTCTACAACTGTTAATACAAAATTGAAAGATCACGTGTTTGCCACAATCTTGAAGAGGTTGAAGAAGAAAGGATTTCATCATCGACATCATGCGCATCATGATGATGCTGATGATGAAGGTGGTGGAGTTTCTACTACAAGGAGAAGGCACAGGCATGGAGGGAGTGAGAGTACGTCAGGAATAGGGGATGATGGAGATGGAGATGTGGATCATGATCTAAGAGTATATGGACATGGACAAGGCCAAGGGAGCGTTGATTTGGAAAGAAGGACTAGATCTGAAGTGATATTACCCCATCTACAAAGTCGGGATTCATCGAAACGAAGAGCTAGGAATCAGAGGGATGATTCCGTCGACCGAGGTTTATTCGCGATGGAAGATGAAGATCAAGATCAAGAAGACGAATCACCAAAAGCCCCAATCCCCCCTCTATCTCGAATTCAACCTCTATCAACTTCAACAAGACCTGTTCCAATCAACTCCGAGACAATCCCACCTTCACCAGCCACTTCTGCAATGGATGATCCGAGGCAAGAATTATTTATATTCATGGAAGATCTTACGGGGAGATTAAAACATCCTTGTGTACTTGATTTGAAAATGGGTACGAGACAATATGGGTGTGATGCTACGCCGTTAAAGAAACGGAGTCAGAGGAAGAAATGTGATGCTACTACTAGTCGGACGTTGGGGGTGAGGATGTGTGGTATGCAGGTGAGTTAGAGTTTACTCGAGTCTCCTCGACAGAGGAGGCGGCATTGTCGAGGAGAGCGGAATTTGGGAGACGAGAGAGTAGTCTCTTGAAGAGTTGTGACTGATGACAGGTCTGGAACACTGTTACCGATTCGTTCTCTTCCAAGAACAAGTATCGAGGCCGAGAAATCAAGACGTCCGATTTCCACCGTGTCCTCGCCCATTTCTTGAATGATGGAAGTAAACTCCTAGTCGACCATATCCCCTCGATTATCCAAAAACTACATAACCTAGCTGCAATCATGCTCAACCTCGATGGGTTCAGGTTTTACGGATGTTCGCTATTACTCATTTACGATGGGGATAAAGATGTTCAAGATCATTTCTCGAAACATGCCCATCCGCATCTTACACATGGACGACTAGGGGTACTAGAGGAAGAAGATGAATGGGTTGAAATTCGACATCGACCTAGTCGGAGTACTACGATTGAGAATCAAGTTGATATACCCCGAACAGGACGGAGTAAGAGTGTAGATCTACATTCTAATCGAACTCGACATGAATCTACCCATTTACATACCCAGGTCAAAGGAAGTAGGAGGAGAGGATCTCATGACGGTCTCGCACCCACTAGGAAACTGAGGGGGGAAGTGAATATAAGAGTAGTAGATTTCGCCCATACGACCACTGGACTAGATTTCATCCCCTTTCCCGCCGACCACATCGATCCACCCGAGAAAGAATTGGGTAAAGGGTACGATACCCAAATAGACGAAACTACGGGATTGAACATGGCTAGATTCCCACCCAAACACCCCAACTCACCCGATATGGGATTCATATACGGCCTCCAATCAGTTTGTGAAGCTCTGAAAGGAGTCTGGGCGGAAGAAGTAGGAAACGAAGAAGTTGAAGAATGGTGTGAAGGGATGGAAAATCGGGATGTATTTGAAAAAGCGTTTGGAGGGGATCAAGGGGCAGTTTCTACTTGATTTATGAGTATCAGTATTTCTTGGTTGTTACAAAAGTTCTCGTCTACGGGTTACAGGTTACGGTTTACGGTTATAAATCCCGTTGTAGCTTTATGCATATACTGCTTTCTGATTCCCGGGGTGGCGTCTCATGACGTTTTAGTGAACGCCATCTTGATAGGTTGCCCTCTGCCTACTGCCATTATACAATCAAGCTGGCAGTTGATTGCTTGAGCTTGAGGATTGGTAGGGATCCTCGAGGCTACATGCTTTGTCCCTGATAGCTTTGGTGCGACCAAATTCAGCATCGAGATCGCAGTTCGCTGTATGAATAGGCATGCCAAGTATTGCAAGATGTATAACAACGCGCCATGTTGTTATCGGAGAATTATCTCGCGTTTAGAAATATATTGTTTTGCCCTGATATAGCTGGAACTTTATATGTTTTGGGGGCCGTTGATCTGAGACTATGGTAGCTTTGTTATCTTCTTTGAAGCATGCAGTCATGGTACGGTAGTCTACACTGGACATTAGCTTTCCAGCCGTACACTCCCGTACAAAACGTGTACTCCAAAGATCAAAGTAGCTAACCCGAAAGCCGATCAAAAAAGACATCGAGATGTTACCCTTAACCTTATCTTTTTATCCTGAAACGCCATCCTTCACCCAAACTGCGTTACCTCGTAGCAATTAAAATGATTTCCTTCAAGGTCACTCTAAACTCACTTTATTCTCATTACATTATAGAAGATCCCAGATGGATAGATTCGATCCGGGCCCAAGAGCTAAGGTATTAGCTACGATTCTATTTCATTCGACATGTGCGATTTCAGTTACGCTCGTTTCGAAATCTGCTCTTAATGGGATCGACGCGCCTGTTGTCCTTCTTGCATTTCAGACAACGGTGCAAGTTGTCCTCTTGACCATTGTGGGCATGGCAATGGGCTGGGTCAAGTTAGGGAGACCTTTATCAGTAAGTGCGAATCTTCTATACAATGTTCTATTCCGGAGAGGAGCATTTATCGTCTCCGAAGTATATATTTAGAAAGGTAGCTGATAATAGGCCTGGAAGGCTTTTGTGCCCCTTGCGCTAGCTCGTGTGGTTGGTGTACTCGCCAAGACATATTGCCTCGCTGCAGTCGATGCTTCATTTTACCAAATCGCCCGAGGTCTACTTTTACCATTCACCCTTGG
>Ga0308160_10003099_pt1 | contig 19123 bp, 14 predicted proteins | sample PhyFR1_FD_201036 | JGI IMG/M metagenome (GOLD analysis project Ga0308160, IMG submission 201036) | Phyllosphere microbial communities from UC Gill Tract Community Farm, Albany, California, United States - DLSLF.R1 | ecosystem: Host-associated > Plants > Phyllosphere > Unclassified | place: USA...
TTTTTGACCGACTGCTCAAAGACCGCATCATCTGGCTCGGGTCCGAGGTGCGCGACGAGAACGCCAACGAGATCGCCGCGAAACTCCTCCTCCTCGCCGCGGAGGACAGCGAGAAGGACATCTACCTGTACATCAACTCGCCCGGCGGGTCGATCACCGCGGGCATGGCCATCTACGACGCCATGGAGTTCGTGCCGAACGACATCGTGACGGTCGGCATCGGCATGGCCGCCTCGATGGGCCAGCTGCTGCTCACCGCGGGCACCAAGGGCAAGCGCTACATCACGCCGAACGCCCGTGTCCTGCTGCACCAGCCGCACGGCGGCTTCGGCGGCACCAGCTCCGACATCCAGACCCAGGCCCAGCTCATCCTCTCGATGAAGCAGCGCCTGGCCGAGATCACGGCGGCGCAGACGGGCAAGACCGTCGAGCAGATCAACGAGGACGGCGACCGCGACCGCTGGTTCACCGCCGAGGAGGCCCTCGAGTACGGCTTCGTCGACCACATCCGCGGTTCGGCCACCGACGTCATCGGCGGCGCCGGCACCGACCAGGACTAGCCCCCACCCGATCATCAGCACAGAAAGAGAAGAACTCATGGAACTCCCGATGATGGGTGGCGCGGGTCGACTGCAGGCCCCCGGCTCCCGGTACATCCTGCCGAGCTTCGAAGAGCGCACGGCCTACGGCTACAAGCGCCAGGACCCGTACGCGAAGCTCTTCGAGGACCGCATCGTCTTCCTCGGCGTGCAGGTCGACGACGCCTCGGCCGACGACATCATGGCCCAGCTGCTCGTGCTCGAGAGCATGGACCCCGACCGCGACATCACCCTGTACATCAACTCGCCCGGCGGCTCGTTCACGGCCATGACGGCCATCTACGACACGATGCAGTACATCCGCCCTGAGATCCAGACGGTGTGCCTCGGCCAGGCGGCGTCCGCCGCGGCCGTGCTGCTCGCGGCCGGCCAGCCCGGCAAGCGCCTCGCCCTGCCCAACGCCCGCGTGCTGATCCACCAGCCCGCGACCGGCGGCAGCAGCGGCGGCCAGGCGTCCGACATCGAGATCCAGGCGAAGGAAGTGCTCCGCATGCGCACCTGGCTGGAGGAGACCCTCTCGAAGCACTCGAACAAGTCGCCGGAAGAGGTCAACCGCGACATCGAGCGCGACAACATCCTGGGTGCCGAGGAGGCGCTGGCCTACGGCCTCGTCGACCAGGTGCTCACCTCGCGCAAGAACCAGCCGGCGCTCACGCGCTGACCCCTGCGCCGACCGGCCACCGCCGGTTCGGCGCGACGTCGGAGGACCCCGGGCACGCGCCCGGGGTCCTTCGTCGTCCTCCCCGGTGCGCCCGGCGCGGTCGATCCGGCCTGGAGGGCGGTGCGGGTGCGGGAGTGTCGGACGATCGGGTTAGGCTCGGGGGACGACGGCCGACAGGGGTCGACGACCAGCTGACAGGGAGGCCGGGCATGGCACGGATCGGTGAGAGCGCAGATCTGCTCAAGTGCTCCTTCTGTGGCAAGAGCCAGAAGCAGGTGCAGCAGCTCATCGCGGGCCCCGGGGTCTACATCTGCGACGAGTGCGTCGAGCTGTGCAACGAGATCATCGAGGAGCGCCTGGCCGAGGCCGGTGAAGAGCCCACGAGCGAGTTCGACCTGCCGAAGCCCCGCGAGATCTACTCGTTCCTCGAGGAGTACGTCATCGGGCAGGACGCCGCGAAGCGCGCCCTCTCGGTGGCCGTCTACAACCACTACAAGCGCATCCGTGCCGCGTCGACGCTGACGGCGGCCGAGTCGCTCGCCGACGAGGTCGAGATCTCGAAGTCGAACATCCTCCTGATCGGCCCGACGGGCTGCGGCAAGACGTACCTCGCCCAGACCCTCGCCAAGCGCCTCAACGTCCCGTTCGCGGTGGCCGACGCGACCGCGCTGACCGAGGCGGGCTACGTCGGCGAGGACGTCGAGAACATCCTCCTCAAGCTCATCCAGGCGGCGGACTACGACGTCAAGCGCGCCGAGACCGGCATCATCTACATCGACGAGATCGACAAGATCGCCCGCAAGGCCGAGAACCCGTCGATCACCCGCGACGTGTCGGGCGAGGGCGTCCAGCAGGCCCTGCTGAAGATCCTCGAGGGCACCGTCGCGTCCGTCCCGCCGCAGGGCGGTCGCAAGCACCCGCACCAGGAGTTCATCCAGGTCGACACCACCAACGTCCTCTTCATCGTCGCCGGAGCGTTCGCCGGCCTGGAGGACATCATCAGCAACCGGGCCGGCAAGCGCGGCATCGGCTTCGGGGCTCCCCTCCACAGCAAGGAGGACGAGGCGGCCCTGTTCAGCGAGGTCCTCCCCGAAGACCTGCACAAGTTCGGCCTGATCCCGGAGTTCATCGGCCGCCTCCCGGTGGTGACGACGGTCACGCAGCTCGACCAGGCAGCCCTGATGCAGATCCTGACCGAGCCGAAGAACGCCCTCGTGCGCCAGTACCAGCGCATGTTCGAGATCGACGGCGTCGAGCTCGAGTTCGACAGCGCCGCCCTCGAGGCGATCGCCGACCTCGCCGTCCTCCGACAGACGGGGGCCCGCGGGCTCCGGGCCATCCTGGAAGAGGTCCTCGGGCCGATCATGTTCGACGTGCCCTCCGACGACACGGTCGGCAAGGTCGTCGTCACCCGCGCCTCCGTCATGGAGAACGCGGCGCCGACCATCGTCCCGCGCCTCGTCGAGCAGCGCACGGAGAAGTCCGCCTAGGGCCCAGCACCTCGACGTCGCCCACCCGGCGCGTCGGCGTCACCCGGAGAGCCCGACCGATCAGGTCGGGCTCTCCGTCGTCGCGCCCCCTTCGGGGCCCTTCCGCCTCGGCGACGGTCAGTGTTAGCGTAGATCGTGCATGAAAGCGTGAGTGATGTAAGAGTCGACGATGTGCGGCGTGGTCATGTGGTCACCCCCGACACGGCAGCCGACGACATGTCGGGGCCGTCGACCGGAGCGGGCGGCGAGCCGGGCCGTGAGCGGGACGGTGCCGAGCCCGCAGGTCGGCTCGGCCGGCGGGCGATGCTCGCCGCCGCGCTCGGCACGCTCGGAGCCGGGGTGCTGGCGAGCAGCGCGGTCGGTCGCGGCGACGCGGCCCACGCGGCGGGGGAGCCGACCGCCCCGGCGACCGGGGCGCCCGGGGCGTCGGGCGCCGCGACTCCCGGGGCCTCGTCGGGGGTGCGTCGGTCGTCGGCCTCGCCGACGCTCGCGGCAGCGATCACGGGCACCGAGGCTCACGGCACCCTCGTCGTCGACCGGTCCGAGACGACGGCCGTGCCCGTCGTGGTGGACCGACCGATGACCCTGCTCTTCGAGGCCGGCGTGGAGCTGCGCACCACGCGGGACGTCAGCGCCCTCGTCGTCCGGGCCGACGACGTCACGCTGCGGGGAGCCACCGTGGTCGGGTCCGGCTCCGCGACGAGCGGGAAGGCCCGCGGGGTCGAGGTGGTCGCGACGGTCGGGGCTCCCGTGCGACGGCTGCGCGTGTCGGGCTGCTCGATCTCGCGCTTCTCGTACGGCGCCGTGTACCTCGAGCACGTGCGCGACTTCACGGTCGACGGCAACGTGCTCACAGACCTCGCGTACGCGGGCGTGATGCTGTTCTCCTGCCTCGACGGCACGGTGCGGGGCAACGAGGTCACGGGCGTGCACCAGTCGGGGTCGTTCCCGAACTCGTACGGCATCGCCGTGAACCGGTACTGGAACCAGTCGATCGACGTCGCACCGCGCTCGGAGCGGATCACGGTGGCCGACAACGTCGTCTCCGACGTGCCGCTCTGGGAGGGCATCGACACGCACGGCGGGCGCGAGGTCACGATCGTCGGCAACCGCCTGACGGGCTGTGCGGTGGGGATCGCCGTCGTGCCCTGCAAGAGCCCCGACGGCGCCACCACCTACGCGCCGCTCGACTGCGTGGTCGCGTCGAACACCGTCGACGCGGGCACGCTCGCCGTGCCGCGCAACGGCATCGTCTTCAAGGGGGCCGGGTTCGGCTCGGGCGCGGCCGTCGAGGAGGGCACGGGGGCGATCCTCGACAACACGGTCACGGGCTACGGCGGCGACACGCTCGACGCGGCGATCTGCGTCTACTTCACGTCGGGGCTCGTCGTCGCCCGCTCGGTGCTGAACGGCTCGATCGCCCGCGCGGTCAACGTCTACACGGCGAACCACGACCTGACCGTCGTCGACACCCTCGTCACGGGGCTGACGAGCCGCACGGCCCAGCGGCCGAGCGTGATCGACGTCCGCCACCACGACAACTCGGCGCTCATCGTCCGCACCCGGTACGTGGCGACGCCCGGCAGCCGTGCCGACGCCGTGGGGCTCTACGCCGCGGTCGGCGGCAGCACGCTCGACCTCATCGACAATGACTGGACGGCCACGGCGCGTGCCGTCTACTGCAGCGTCGAGAACACCCTGGCGCGGCTGCACGACGGGGCCTGAGCGCCGTCGCGCTCCTTCCCCACGGCCCGTGCGGCGCGGGGCGCCCGTAGACGCCGCGGGGCGCCCGGCGACGCCGCGGGGCGCCCGGCGACGCCGCGGGCGTCAGGCCAGGCCGCGGCGCTCCAGCAGGGGCTCGACGCGCGCGTCGCGGCCGCGGAAGTCGCGGTAGGCCTCGAGCGGGTCGCGGGAGCCGCCGACGCCGAGCAGCCGCGCGCGGAACCGATCGCCGCCCACCCGGCTGAGCCCGCCGTTCTCCTCGAACCACTCCACGGTGTCGGCGTCGAGCACCTCGCTCCAGATGTACGAGTAGTAGCCGGCGTCGTAGCCGCCCGCGAAGGTGTGGGCGAAGTACGTGCTCGAGTAGCGCGGGGGCACCGGCGCGAGGTCCAGGCCCGCCGCGGCCAGCGCCTCCCGCTCGAAGGCCTCGACGTCGGTGACGGCGGCGGCCTCCGCGGCGGTGAGCGTGTGCCAGGCCTGGTCGAGCAGGGCGCTCGCGAGGTACTCGCTCGTCGCGAAGCCCTCGTTGAAGGCCCGCGACGCGACGAGCCGGTCGACGATCTCCTGCGGCATGCGCTCGCCCGTCTCGTGGTGCACGGCGTAGTTCTCGAGCACCTCGGGCCAGAGCATCCACATCTCGTTGACCTGGCTCGGGAACTCGACGAAGTCGCGGAAGACGTTCGTGCCCGAGAACGTCGGGTACGTCACGCGGGCGAGCAGGCCGTGCAGGGCGTGCCCGAACTCGTGGAAGAGCGTGGTGACCTCGTCGAGGGTCAGCAGGGTCGGCGATCCCGCCGCGGGCTTCGGCACGTTGAGGTTGTTGACCACGACCGGCGGCAGCCCGAGCAGCGCCGACTGCGAGACCAGCGGGTTCATCCACGCCCCGCCCCGCTTGGAGTCGCGGGTGTACAGGTCGAGGACGTAGAGGCCCACGGGCCGGCCGCCGCCCTCGGTGACCTCGAAGACCCGCGCGTCGGGGTGCGGGCCGACCAGGTCGGGCCGCTCGGCGAACTCGAGGCCGTAGAGCTGCGACGCCGCGAAGAAGACGCCGTCGTGCAGCACGCGCTCGGCCTCGAAGTAGTCGCGCATCGCGGTCGTGTCGACGTCGTAGCGCTCGGCCCGCAGGCGGTCAGCCCAGAAGGCCCAGTCGGCCGCGGCGACCTCCTGCCGGCCCGCGGCGGCCCGCAGCGCGACGAACTCGGCCCGGGCGTTCGCGGCCGCGGGCGGCGCGAGCCGGCCGAGCAGGTCGGCGACGGCCGACGGGCTGCCGGCCGTCTCGCCGGCGGTGACCCACGACGCGTGGTCGCGGTGGCCGAGCAGCTCGGCCCTCTCGGCCCGGAGCCGCACGATCTCGAGCAGGAGGGCGCGGGTGTCGTGCTCGCCGCCGCGTCGGCCCCGGGCCAGGGAGGCGCGCATCACGCGGTCGCGGAGGTCGCGGTCGGTGAGGTCGGCCAGCCACGGGTGCCCGGTCGGCAGCACGAGGGTGATCACCCAGCGCCCGTCGAGGCCGCGGTCGCGGGCGGCCTCGGCCGCGGCGGAGACCTGGCCGTCGCTGAGCCCGTCGAGCTGGCGGACGTCGTCGACGACAACGGCGAGGTCGTTCGTGTCGGCGAGGAGGTGCTTCTCGAACTGCGTGGTGAGGGTCGACAGGCGGCCGTTGAGGTCGCGCAGGCGAGCCTTCTCCGCGTCGCCCAGGCCCGCACCCGCCCGCTCGAACGACCTCAGCGTGCGGCGCACGAGGTACCGCTGCTCGTCGTCGAGGCCGGCCACGTCGTCGTCGCCGCGCTCGACGGCGTCGGCCACGGTGCGCACGCGGGCGTACAGGCGCGGGTCGAGGCGGATCGCGTCGTCGTGGGCCGCCAGCTGTGGCGCGAGCTCGAGCTCGAGGGCGTCCGTCGTCGCGTTCGAGTCGCTCGAGGCCCGGTCGAAGAAGACGTGCCCGACCCGGGTCAGCACGGCCCCGCCGCGCTCGAGCGCCTCGATCGTGTTCTCGAACGTGGCGGGGGCCGGGTCGGCGGCGATCGCCTCGACCTCGGCGCGGTGCTCGGCGAGGCCCGTCTCGAAGGCGGGCGCGAAGTCGTCGTCGGTGATGACGGCGTAGGGCGGCAGCGAGTACGGCAGCGGGCTCGGCTCGAGGAACGGGTTCGTCATGCGCCCACCCTACGAGCGCGCCGCCCGCCGGGGCGGGCGGGTCGCGGGGCGTCACGGGGGAGGGCAGCCGCGAGGAGGCGCGCTACAGTCCCCGCATGAGCTCACGCCCCGGTTCCCCCGCCACGTACACCCACGGCCACCACGAGAGCGTGCTGCGGAGCCACGCGTGGCGCACCGTGGCGAACAGCGCCGCCTACCTCGAGGCCGAGCTCGTGCCGGGCCGGCGCGTGCTCGACGTGGGGTCGGGCCCCGGCACGATCACGGTCGACATCGCGGAGCGCGTCGCGCCGGGCCGCGTGGTCGGCGTCGACGCGGCCGAGGTCGTCGTCGAGCAGGCCCGGGCGCTCGCCGCCGAGCGGGGCCTCGACACCGTCGAGTTCGTCGTCGCCGACCTCTTCGCGCTGCCCTTCGACGACGACTCGTTCGACGTCGTGCACGCCCACCAGGTGCTGCAGCACGTCGGCGACCCCGTCGCGGCCCTCCGCGAGATGCGCCGGGTGACCGTGCCCGGGGGAGTGGTCGCGGCCCGCGAGGTCGACTACCACGGCACGGTCTGGGCGCCGGCGTCGGAGGGCCTCGACCGGTGGATGGACGTCTACCAGCAGGTGCACCGCGGCAACGGCGGCGAGCCCGACGCGGGGCGGGCGCTGCGGGGCTGGGCGCTCGAGGCGGGCTTCACGGACGTCTCGTGCACCGCCTCCTCGTGGTGCTTCTCGACCGACGCCGAGCGCACCTGGTGGGGCGACAGCTGGGCGGCGCGGGCGACGGAGTCGGCCTTCGCGGCCGACGCCGTCGCGCGGGGCGTCGCGACCGCCGCCGAGCTCGACGCCATCGCCGACGCCTGGCGAGCCTGGCGCGACGCCCCGGACGGCGTGCTCATGATGCCGCACGGCGAGATGATCGCTCGCGCCTGACGCCTGACGCCCGGCGCCCGAGCCCGAGTCCGGGCTCGGGGCCGGTCGTCCCTCAGGTCTCGGGGTCGTCGCCCTCGGCGTCGGCCTCGTGGATGCGCGCCTCGCCCGTGACGGCGTCGACGCGGATGGTCGTGCCGTCGTCGAGCTCGACCACCGGGCGGTGCTCGAGGTAGGTCAGGGTCCAACGCCAGGTCGAGGCGTCGACGCCCTGCTCGGCGAGCTCGCGCTCGACCTGGGCGACCGCCCCGACGACCGGGGCGGGGAGGGCGGCCGGCGCCGCGCCTCCTACGCTCCACCGAGTGCCGAGCTGCATCAGGCGCCCGCCGCCGGGGCCGGGGCCTCGGGCAGCTCGCCGAGCTCGATGGCCGCGACGGCCAGCGCCTCGCCCTCGACGAACTCGAGCGACTGGATCTTGCCGACCGCCGCGAGGTCGGAGGCCGCCCCGCGGAGCACGTCGAGCTGGGCGGCCGGGGCCGAGATCGTCGCCGAGACCACGGGGGTCTTCTGCGAGGCCTTCGCGTCCGACTTGGCACGTCGCACGCCGATCAGGGCCTCGCCGACGAGCGCGAGCAAGCCCGTGGGCTGCCCGACCTCGCCGAGCTCGGCCGCCGTGGGCCACGAGGCGCGGTGCACCGAGCCGTCGTGGGTCCACGACCAGACCTCCTCGGTGGCGAACGGGAGGTACGGGGCGAGCAGGCGCAGCAGGCCGTCGATCGTGGTCTGCAGGGCGAGCACGGCCGAGGCCTGCTCGGCCGGCGTCGTCGCGCCGTACGCGCGCTCCTTGACGAGCTCGAGGTAGTCGTCGCAGAAGGTCCAGAAGAACTTCTCCGTGATCTCGAGCGCGCGGGCGTGGTCGTAGCCCTCCAGCGCGTCGGTCGCGGCGCCGATGACCGTGGCGAACTCGGCGAGCAGGTCGCGGTCGAGCGGCTCGGTGACGCGGTGCTCGCCCGAGGGCAGCTCGAACGAGTACACGAACTTCGCGGCGTTGAGCACCTTGATCGCCAGGCGACGACCGATCTTGATCTGCTTCGGGTTCTGCGGGTCGAAGGCCGCGTCGGTGCCGAGGCGGCTCGAGGCCGCCCAGTAGCGGACCGCGTCGGAGCCGTGGTCGTCGAGCATGGCCGCCGGGGTGACGACGTTGCCCTTCGACTTCGACATCTTCTTGCGGTCGGGGTCGACGATGAAGCCCGAGATGGAGGCGTTCGTCCACGGCACCGTGCCGTGCTCGAGCTGCGAGCGGAGGGCGGTGGAGAACAGCCAGGTGCGGATGATGTCCTGGCCCTGCGGGCGGAGCGAGTACGGGAAGACGAGGTCGAACAGCTCCGGGTCGGTCTCCCAGCCGCCGGCGAGCTGCGGGGTCAGCGACGACGTCGCCCACGTGTCCATCACGTCGAGCTCGCCCTGGAAGCCGCCGGGCACGCCGCGCTGCGACTCGTCGTAGCCGGGGGCCGCGTCGCTCGACGGGTCGACGGGCAGCGACGCCTCGTCGGGCACGATCACGTCGTCGAAGACGGGGTTGCCGTCGGCGTCGAGCGGGTACCAGACGGGCAGGGGCACCCCGAAGAAGCGCTGACGCGAGATGAGCCAGTCGCCGTTGAGGCCGTTGACCCAGTTGTCGTACCGCACGCGCATGAAGTCGGGGTGGAACGACACCTCGCGACCCCGCTCGAGCAGCGACTGCTGCAGCTGCTCGTCGCGGGCGCCGTTGACGATGTACCACTGGCGCGTCGACACGATCTCGAGGGGCTTGTCGCCCTTCTCGAAGAACTTGACGGGGTGCGTGATCTTCCGGATCTCGCCGACGAGCTCGCCCGAGGCCGTCAGCTGCTCGACCACCGACTGCTTGGCGCTGAAGACCGTCTTGCCGGCCAGCTGGGCGTACGCGTCGCGGCCCGCCTCGGACTCGATCGCGGCCGGCGCCTCGCTGACGAAGCGGCCGTCGAAGCCGATCACCGCGCGGTTCGGCAGCTGCAGCTCACGCCACCACACGACGTCGTTCGTGTCGCCGAAGGTGCAGACCATCGCGATGCCGGAGCCCTTGTCGGGCTGCGCGAGGTGGTGCGCCACCACGGGGACCTCGACGTCGAAGAGGGGGGAGCGCACGGTGGTGCCGAAGAGGGCCTGGTAGCGCTCGTCGTCGGGGTGCGCGACGAGGGCGACGCAGGCGGGCAGCAGCTCGGGGCGCGTCGTGTCGATGAGCACGTCGCCCTGGCCGTCGGTGCGGTGGAAGGCGAGCTTGTGGTACGCCCCCGGCATCTCCTTGTCCTCCAGCTCGGCCTGGGCGACGGCGGTGCGGAAGGTGACGTCCCACAGGGTGGGCGCGTCGGCCTGGTACGCCTCGCCCCGGGCGAGGTTGCGCAGGAAGGCTTTCTGCGCCATGGCCTGCGAGCGGTCGTCGATGGTGCGGTAGCTCTGGGTCCAGTCGACCGAGAGGCCGAGCTTGCGCCAGACGTCCTCGAACTGCTTCTCGTCCTCGACCGTCAGGCGCTCGCAGAGCTCGACGAAGTTGCGGCGCGAGATCGGCACCTGGTCGGCGGCCTTCGACGACTTGCCGTCGCCGCCCTCGAAGGGCGGCGTGAAGTCGGCGTCGTAGGGCAGCGACGGGTCGCAGCGCACGCCGTAGAAGTTCTGCACGCGGCGCTCGGTCGGCAGCCCGTTGTCGTCCCAGCCCATGGGGTAGAAGACGCTCTTGCCGCGCATGCGCTCGAAGCGCGCCTTGACGTCGGTGTGCGTGTAGCTGAAGACGTGGCCGATGTGCAGGCTGCCCGAGGCGGTCGGCGGGGGAGTGTCGACGGAGAACACGGAGTCGCGGGTCGCCTCGGTGCGCGAGAACCGGTACGTGCCGTCGGTCTCCCAGACCTGGCCCCAGCGGGACTCGAGGCCCTCGAGGGCGGGCTTGTCGGGCATCGGTGACGTCATGGGCTGACTCCGGTTCTGTGGGCGGCGCCGTGTCGGTGGTGAGACGCCTGGATGTGGACCAGGTCAGTGTACGCGGGCCGACACGGCCGCCAGGGAAACGTGCGGTCAGCGCAGGGTTGCAGTCACCGCACTGGCGGCTCCGGCGCAGCGCTGCTAGGTTTCCTGGGTTTTTGCCCGACACCGCGGTCGCGCTCCGTCCCCCGATCCGGAGGTACTCGCACCATGTCAGCCAGGAAGAACGCCCCGACGCCCCGTCGTCGAGAACTCACCACCGACGACGTCACCGTCGTCGAGGAGTCGATGCTCAAGCGCGCCGTCAGCGCGGCCGCCCTCGGCAACGCCATGGAGTGGTTCGACTTCGGCGTCTACGCGTACATCACCACCACCATCGCCCAGGTCTTCTTCCCGCCCGGGAACGACGCCCTGAACATCCTCTTCACCTTCGGCACCTTCACGGCCGCCTTCGTCGTCCGGCCGATCGGCGGCGCCTTCTTCGGCCCGCTCGGCGACCGCATCGGTCGGCAGAAGGTGCTCGCCATGACGATGATCCTGATGGCCGCGGGCACGCTCGCGATCGGCCTGATCCCCTCCTACGCGACCATCGGGGTGTGGGCACCGATCCTGCTGCTGCTGGCGCGACTCCTGCAGGGCTTCTCGACCGGAGGCGAGTACGGCGGCGCCGCCACCTTCATCGCCGAGTACTCGCCCGACAAGCGACGCGGCTTCATGGGCTCGTGGCTCGAGTTCGGCACCCTGGGCGGCTACGTGCTGGGCGCCTCCCTCGTGACCGCGCTGCAGCTCGGCCTGAGCGAGGAGGCCCTGCTCGGCTGGGGCTGGCGGATCCCGTTCATCGTCGCGGGCCCGCTCGGCCTGATCGGGCTGTACCTGCGGCTCAAGCTGGAGGAGACCCCGGCCTTCCAGAAGCAGCAGGCCGAGGCCTCCGAGCGCGAGCACCAGAAGGTGCCGCTCCTGTCGCTGTTCCGCGAGAACTGGCGCGCCCTGCTCGTCTGCGTCGGCCTCGTGCTCGTCTTCAACGTCACCGACTACATGCTGCTGTCGTACATGCCGACCTACCTGTCGAACACCCTCGGGCGCGACGCGACCAGCGGGCTGCTGTTCATCATCGTCGTGATGGTGCTGATGATGCTCGTGATCACCTTCGGCGGGCGGCTCAGCGACCGCTTCGGCCGGCGCCCCGTGCTCTTCGCGGGCTGCATCGGCTTCCTGGTGCTGTCGTTCCCGGCTCTCCGCATGGTGCAGAGCGAGAACGGCGTGCTGTCGTTCGCGGGCCTGCTCGTGCTGGGCCTCGTGCTCGTCACGTTCACGTCGACCATGCCGTCGACGCTGCCCGCGCTCTTCCCCACGATCATCCGCTACGGCGCCCTCGCGATCGCCTTCAACGTGTCGGTGTCGCTCTTCGGCGGCACGACCCCGCTCGCGACCGAGGCGCTCGTCGTCTGGGCCGAGGGCCGCGGCTTCGGCTGGGCCCACGACATCCCTGCCTTCTACCTGATGGCGGCCGCCGTGATCGGCCTCGTCGCCGTGTGGTTCACGAAGGAGACCGCGAACGAGCCGCTGCTCGGCTCGGGCCCCACCGTGGCGACCGAGGCCGAGGCCCACGAGCTGATCGAGGCGTACCGCGACGAGACCAGCGACGTGGCGCAGTCGGACTGGGGCCTCGCGTTCGCGGACTCCGGGCCGATCGCCGTGGTCCGGCCGGACGGCGAGGGCGACGGCACGGGCGAGGGCGAGCTCGGCGGGCGGCACGCCGCCGCGGAGCCGACGCGCTCGTAGGCGACGGGCTCCGGGCGACCGCGCTCAGGGCCGCGATCGCGGCCGCGCGGGCTCAGGGCCGCGCGGCCAGCAGCGCCCGCGTGTACGGATGCTGCGGCGCCGTGAACAGCGGGGCCGTGGGGCCGTGCTCGACGACCCGGCCGTGCTGCATCACCGCGACGTGGTCGCTCATGTGGGCGACCACGTCGAGGTCGTGCGAGATGAAGAGGTACGCGAGCCCCTCCTCGCGCTGGAGCTCGTCGAGCAGGTCGAGCACCTGCGCCTGCACCGAGACATCGAGGGCCGACACCGGTTCGTCGCACACGACGACGCGGGGCCGGGGGGCCAGGGCGCGGGCGACGGCGACCCGCTGGCGCTGACCGCCGGAGAGCGTGCCGGGGCGCCGCTCGGCGACGTCCGCGGCGAGGCCCACGCGGTCGAGCAGCCCCTCGACCTCGGTCGACACCCGCCCCGGCCGCGTGACGCGCCCGCTCGTCACGGCGTCGGCGAGCAGCTGGCCCACCGTCCACCGGGGGTCGAAGGAGCTCGACGGGTCCTGGTAGACGGCGCCGAGCAGGGCCCGGCGCGCCCGGCGCTCCCGCTCGCGCAGCGGCGCCCACGGCTCGCCGAGCAGCGTCACCGCCCCGTCGTCGGGGTCGTCGAGGCCCAGCAGGAGTCGCGCGGTCGTGGTCTTGCCGCTCCCGGACGCGCCCACCAGGCCGAGCGTCTCGCCGGCGCGCAGCTCGAACGAGACGTCGTCCACGGCGACGCGGGGCGCGCTGCCCCGCACCGGGAACGCCCGGCGCAGCCCGCTCGCGGCGAGCACCACCTCCGGCGCCGGCCCGGCTCCGACCCGCGATGAACCGCGTTCCGATCCATGAACCGCGCTGGAACGCGGTTCATCGTTCGGAACGCGGTTCTCGGCGGTCGCCGCGGGCGCGGGAGGCGCGGAGCGTTCAGGTGCGGAGGGCGCGGGCGACAGCCGGGCACCGCGGGCCACGCCGCGCGGCAGCGCCGCGAGCAGCAGCCGCGTGTACTCGTGTCGCGGGTCGCCGAGCACCTGCTCGGTCGGCCCCGTCTCGACGACGACGCCGGCGCGCATCACCACCACGCGATCGGCGAGCCGACGCACGACGCCGAGGTCGTGGCTGATCGCGAGCACCGCGGTGCCGCCGTCGCGGAGCGCCGCCAGGCGGTCGACGACCAGCCTCTGCACCTCGGCGTCGAGGGCCGTCGTCGGCTCGTCGGCGACGACGAGCTCGGGGCGCAGCACGAGCGCCGCGGCGATCAGGGCCCGCTGACGCAGCCCGCCCGACAGCTCTCCTGACCGCTGGCCGAGGCGCGCCTCCGGCTCGGGCATGCCCACCTCCACCAGCGCCTCCAGCGCACGCTCCCGGCGGCCTCGCGGCCCGAGAGGCGTGTGGAGGCGGAGGGCGTCGTCGATCTCGCGGCCGATCGGTCGCAGCGGGTCGAGCGACACGAGCGCGTCCTGCAGCACCAACCCGATGCGCGGCCCCCGGACGGCACGCCAGCCGCGCTCGCCGAGGGCCGTGAGGTCGGTGTCGCCGAGCCGCAGGCCGCGGGCCGAGACCCGGCCGCCGCTCAGGCCGAGCAGCGACCGTGCGGTGACGCTCTTGCCCGACCCCGACTCGCCCACGATCGCGACGCACTCGCCGGTCGACACCGAGAACGAGACGTCGTCGACGACCGGCCGCCCGCCGAAGGCGACGGAGAGCCCGTCGACCTCGAGCAGCGCCGGGCCGCTCACGAGGTGCCCCCGCGTCGAGCGAGACCGCGGCCGACGACGGTCGACGCCGCCGCCGTGACGACGACCGCGAGGCCGGGGAAGACGGTCATCCACCAGGCGACCTGCACGTAGGTGCGGCCGGCCGAGAGCATCGCGCCCCACTCCGGCGCGGGCGGGGGCGAGCCCAGGCCGAGGTAGCTCAGCGAGGAGGCCCAGACGACGGCCTGCCCCAGGCCGAGCGTCGCCAGCACGACCACGGGCGCGAGGGCGTTCGGCAGCACGTGCCGCAGCAGCACCGTCGAGGGCCGGCGGCCGAGCACCACGGCGGCCTCGACCATGGCCGACCGTCGCACCCGGCGCACCTGGGTGCGCACGATGCGCGCGTAGCCGGGCGCCGTGGCGAGGCCGACGGCGAGGGTCGCCGGCACGGCGCCGGGCCCGGTGAAGGCGATCACGACCAGCGCGAGCAGGAGGCCCGGCAGGGCGAAGAGCACCTCGAGCAGCCGGCTGACGCCCGCGTCGGCGGCGCGCCCGGGCCAGCGCCCGTCGCCGAAGCCGGCGGCCACGCCCAGCAGCACGCCGAGGCCGGTGCCGATCAGGGTCGCGACCGCGCCGATCGTCAGCGACGCCCCGGCGCCGTGCACGATCCGCGTCCAGATGCCGCGCCCCGACTCGTCGGTGCCGAGCGGGTGCGCGAGCGACGGCGCGCCGAAGGCGTCGGCCGGCGAGACCGCGAGGGGGTCGCCGGGCGCCAGGAGCCCCGGCGCGACCGCGGCCACGACGATCACCGCGAGCACGACGGCGGCCACGGCCTCGACGGGCCGCACGCGCCTCCGGGGTCTCCGGCGGCCGGAGCCCGACCGCGGCGGCGCGGGCGGCGCAGACGGCTCCGACGGCTCCGACGGCCCCGGCGCCCCCGGCAGCACGGGCAGCACCGTCACGAGGCCCGCTCCCGCGGGTCGACGGCACGCTCCGCGAGGTCGCCGAGCGCGACGACCACGACGTACGCGAGCGCGGAGGCGAGGGCGACGCCGGTCACGAGCGGCACGTCGCGGAGCGTCACCGCCCCGAGCAGGGTGCGCCCGAGGCCCGGCCGGGCGAAGACCGACTCGACCACGACGGCCCCGCTGAGCAGCGAGCCGAACGCCCACCCCGACAGGGCGAGCCCCGGCAGCGCGGCGTGCCGCAGCAGGTGCCGACGGAAGAGCCCCGAGGTCGACTCGCCCCGGGCCCGCGCCGTCACGGCGAACGGGGCGGAGGCCGCGTCGAGCAGGGAGTCGCGGGTCACCTGCCCGAGGAATCCCGCCACCGGGATCGCCAGGGTCACCACCGGCAGCACGAGGCCGACGGGCGTGCCCGTGCTGACCGGGGGCAGCAGGCCGAGCTGCGTGCTGAAGACGAGGACGAGCACGCTCGCCAGCCAGAAGTGCGGCACCGCGGCCGCGACGACCTCGAGCGCCGACGAGACGGCGGAGGCCGCCCGCCCGCCGAGGGTCGCCCACCAGGCCGTGCCGAGGGCGATCAGCCAGGCGACGACGAGCGACGCCAGCGCGAGGGCGAGCGTGCCGGGCAGCTGCTCGAGCAGCAGCCCGGCCACGTCGGCCCGGAGCGACCACGACGTGCCGAGGTCGCCGGTGACGAGGCGCCCCAGCTGCTGGAGGTACTGCACGACGAGGGGCTGGTCGAGGCCGTACTGCTCGCGCACGAGGGCGAGGGCCTCGGCCGACGCCTGCGAGCCCGGCCCGCCGAGGATCGCCTCGGCCGGGTCGCCCGGCACGAGCCGCACCGCGAAGAAGATGAGGGTCGCCACGGCCCAGAGCACCAGCACCGCGCCGGCCACCCGGCCGACGACCCACCGCAGGGCCCGCTCGGCCGACCCGCGACTCCTGCCCGCCCGGCCGCCGGCCGCGCTCCGTCGGGGCGACGGAGGGGCGACGACCGAGCCGGCCCCGACCTCAGTCGGTGACGGAGGCGTCATACAGGGTGACCGCCTGCACCGGGGGCAGCGCACGGACGCCGGTGACCGACGAGCCGACGAGGTAGTGGTTCTGCTGGTCGTAGAGGGGCAGCACGGTGCGGCTCTCGAGCACGATCTGCTGGGCCTGCTGGTAGAGGTCGGCGCGCTCGTCGGCGTCGGAGGTCTGGGAGGCGCGGGTCAGCAGGTCGTCGAGGGCCGGGTCGGAGAGCTGGGCGTGGTTGGCGAAGTAGCCGCTCGGGGCCGGGGTGATGCCCGACGTGTCGAACAGGATGCGCAGCACGTCGGGGCCGACCTTCGTGTACGGCGCGCTGACCAGGTCGTAGTCGTCGGTGGCGAGGGCGCCGTACCAGCTCGAGAGGTCGAGGGGCTGCAGCACGACCTCGAACCCGAGCGACTTGGCCCCGGCCTGGATCTGCTCGAAGAGCGACTGCTCGGCGGGGATCGACTGGTTGGTGCTGACCGGGAAGGTCAGCGACAGGCGCGTGCCGTCCTTGGTGCGGTAGCCCTCGCTGTCGCGCCCCGTCCAGCCGGCCTCGTCGAGGAGGTCGCCGGCGGCGTCGGCGTCGACCTCGAACAGCGACGGGTCGGAGTACGCGAGCGGCTCGACGCTCGAGAGGGGGCTGTACGAGCGCTCGGCGGTGCCGAAGAAGAGCGAGTCGATCGCGTCGTCGACGTCGACGCCCGTGACGAACGCCTCGCGCACCCGCTCGTCGTCGAAGGGGGCCTTGCCCGAGTTCAGCTCGAGACGGTTGGAGGCGCCGGGCCGCGGCGCGTCGATCTCGCTGATCGCGTCGTCTTTCTCCGCCGCGACGAGGGTGTCGGGCTGGGCGTTGTCGATCACGTCGACCTGACCGGCCTGGAGGGCCGCGTAGCGCGCCGCGGAGTCGGGGATGAACCGCCAGATGACGCTCTCGAGGTGCGCGGGGCCGGTGTGGTCGGCGTCGGCGGGCGGCGACGAGTAGTCGTCGTTGCGCGACAGCTCGACCTGCTCCTGCTTCGTCCACGAGTCGACGACGAAGGGGCCGGTGCCGACGGGCGACTCGCAGTTGACCTCCTGGGGCCGCTGGAGCGCCTCGGGCGACTCCATCGCGAGCCACGGCTGCGTGAGCGACTCGAGCAGGGCGCTGTCGGGCGTGCTCAGGTCGATGCGGGCCGTCAGGTCGTCGACGGCCTCGACCCCGGTCACCTTCGCGAGGGCCAGGTAGCCCGTCGACGACAGCGTCGAGGGGTCCTGCACGTGGGCGACGTTCGCGGCGACCGCGGCGGCGTCGAAGGGGGTGCCGTCGGTGAACGTCACGTCGGGCTTCAGGGAGAAGGTCCAGCTCAGGCCGTCGCTCGCCTCCGTCCACGACTCGGCGAGCCAGGGCACGATCTCGCCGTCGGCGTCCTTCGACACGAGCGACTCGGCGTACTGGGTCGAGATGAGGGCCTGCGGGTAGTTGCCCCCGACGTGCGGGTCGAGGCAGGTGGGCTCGGCGTCGCCGGTGGCGTAGGTGAGCGTGCCGCCCTCGACCGGCGTCGCGGAGTCGCCGGCGTCGTCGGCCCCGGCGGTGCACCCGGCCAGCGCGAGGGCGCCGACGGTCGCGAGGGCGAGCAGGGGGAGGGGACGCGTGCGCATGGTGCTCCGGTGGATCACGGGTGGCCGAGGGAGGGGCGGCATTGTTGTACTCAGTACAAACGGGCCGTTCCCGAGTGTACCGGCATGATGGGGCCATGTCCGACGACGCCCTCCGCCGCCCCGACGACGCCCCGGCACGGCCCCTCGGGAGGCCTCGTCGCTCGTCGGCCGAGATGCTCGCCGACGCCGCGGCCGAGCTCTTCCTCGAGGCCGGCTGGTCGGGCACGACCGTCGACCACATCGCGCGGCGGGCCGGGGTCAGCCGGGGCACGTTCTTCAACTGGTTCGACGCGAAGTCCGACCTCTTCTGGGTCGACCTCGACGCGAGCGCGGCCGGTCTCGGCGACCTGCTCCGCGCCTCCTCGGGGCTCTCTCCCGTCCGGGCCGTGGTGGCCGCGCTGGTGGTCGTGGCGCGGGAGCACCCGGCCGACCGGGTGCCCTGGGCGCTGACCCAGGCCGACGCGATGGGCCTCGGCGACGAGGTGGTGGCGTCGGCAGCGGTGAGGGGCGTCAGACTGCGGGCGGTCGTGGCGGCGTACCTGGCGGAGGCGGCGGGGCGTCCGCGAGGCGACTTCGACGTCGAGGTGGCCGCGTCGGTGCTGCTCGCGGCGGCGACCACCTCGGTCGTGGCGTGGGCGCGCTCCGGCGTCGGCAGGCCGGCCCTCGGCGACGTCGTGGAGCGGGCGCTCAGCCCCGTCGCGGACGGCCTGGACGACCGTCTGCCGCCGACCGGCGGGGCCTGACCGGGTACCGGTCGCGCGATCTAGCGGGCGGGGGTCGGGGTGGACGCCGTGGAGGGCGACGTCGGCGACAGGACGTCGTCGAGCTCGGCGCGCTTCGGGAAGACGAACTTGTTCATGGCCCAGTAGCGGAAGACCATGGCGATCATCGTGCCGATCACGGGCCCGCTGACGAAGTCCGCGATCTCCTGGTGGGCGCGCGTGACGTTCGGCACCTCGAGGTCGAAGCCGTAGCGCGACAGGTAGAGGGGGGCGGAGTTGAGGCCGATGCCGATGACGCTGACGATCACGAACAGCAGCAGCTCGTACGCGGTGTGACGGTCGCCGCGGTCGTCGAACGACCACTTCTTGTTCAGCACGTACGAGACGATCGTCGCGACGATCGTGCCCACCGCGAGCGCGGTGACCGGGTGCTGGGGGATCACGAAGAGCTTGAGGCCGTAGTTGATCACCATCGTGATCACGAAGCCGACGCCGCCGACCACCAGGAAGCGGAGGACGGAGGGGTTGGCCTTCACGAGCCGGATCAACGAGCGCACGGTGAGACGTTACCTCCGCTACCTTGCCGCTGACCGTGGACCCGGGCGCGTCATCCTCCAGGACGAGGAGGGCACCTCGGGAGGATGGACCCGGGCGGACGGACGGATGAACTGGTGAGTTCTGCTCAGCCGAGCGGCGAGCGAACGGATAGGTTCGGGGGACCGCCGCTCGGGGAGCTGCGGAGGCAGCGTCCGGGGGTGAGTCGGGGGGCGGTGCCGTCACGCCCGGCTCACAGGACAGGACCACCATGAACAAGCCCTGGGAGGCGCTC
>Ga0308160_10003100_pt1 | contig 19123 bp, 17 predicted proteins | sample PhyFR1_FD_201036 | JGI IMG/M metagenome (GOLD analysis project Ga0308160, IMG submission 201036) | Phyllosphere microbial communities from UC Gill Tract Community Farm, Albany, California, United States - DLSLF.R1 | ecosystem: Host-associated > Plants > Phyllosphere > Unclassified | place: USA...
CCTGACTGGAACCTTTCAATTTTGCCGTACTGGATTGACCGTTGTTAAGCGTAACCGGAATTGCACGTCTTAAATCAACTTTTCCCAGGGCATAAACTAAGCCTGCACCAATACCAATGTTATCGGTAACTTTATAACTCGCTGTAGGCTGGATATAAATGGCCTGAAGATCTAATGAAGTAACACCATATTTTCCTGACCAGTTTTCATCCCAGTGCATGGCACCACCGAATGGCGTGTAAACACCCAGACCGAATTTTAAATCACTTTTTGGAGCACCCCATACCGCATAGATAGAAAAAGGCGGTGCAATACGGTCTTTGTTGTATTCAGTGATATTTGAACCGGTTTCGCGAAAAGCAGTTTTCAAATATAATGCGTTAATACCGCCCTGAACACCATTTTGCTCTAAAAATGATACGGCACCAGGATTAAAAAACACCGCCGCTTCATCCAGCGCAAGCGCCGTTCCGGCTCCTGCCATTGCAGTTTGTTTTTGCCCTTGAAGATTTACCTGAAAGGATTGAGAGAATCCCCAAAAGGGTAACATGGTCAATAAACCGAGTAAGATTTTTTTCATATTTAAGGTACGTTAAATGTTTACATGCGATTAATTTAAGTATGCATGCATAACAAAGTAACAACTTTACTTTCATATTAGGTAACAAAAAATTACATATCATTTAAAAGTCAACCTTCTCACTACTACACATTAGAGTCATTAATACTTGATAGATTTGGCGGCACGGTAAATACCATAAATTTTATTACTATGAGTTTAATTGAAGCCCTTAACTGGCGTTATGCCACCAAAAAAATGAATGGTGAACCAGTTCCACAGGACAAAGTAAATCAGATTATTGAAGCTGCGCGCCTGGCACCAACCTCCTCCGGATTACAGCCCTTTAAAGTAATCCTGATCACCAATCCAGCACTTAAAGCGCAGATTGCACCAATCGCATTCAACCAGAGTCAGATCATTGATTGCTCCCATTTGCTGGTCTTCGCCGCATGGGATAACTACACGGAAGAAAGAATCAAATCTGTATTTGCACGCATGAATGCGGAACGCGGACTTCCGGATACTGCTTCGGCAGACTATGTAAACACACTACTCAGTTTATACACCACCCGTTCGGCAGAAGTGAATCATCACCATGCTGCTAAACAAGCTTATATTGCTTTCGGTATGGCGATTGCAGAAGCCGCATTGCTGGAGGTAGACACTACCCCTATGGAAGGTTTCGACAATGCGAAACTGGACGAACTTTTGGGCCTTGATAAATACAACCTAAAAAGCACAACCATTTTACCATTAGGCTACCGAGACACTACTGGCGATTGGTTGGTAAACCTTAAAAAGGTACGCCAGTCCAAAGAAAGTTTTGTAATTGAGATGGCTTAATCTACCACCTATTTCCTTAAAAACCGCATCCCATCATGGTGCGGTTTTTTTGTAAAATGGCGACTTACCTGCTGCTATGTTGCCAGGTGCTTGCTTCGTACTTGCGTTATGGTTGCTTCGGGGTTGCTTCGGTTGGAAGCGATGCAAGCACCTTGCAACTACCTTGCATCAAGGACTTAATAAATGTCAAAATATGTTAAACTCCCGCCTAATTGCTGGCTCCGCCTTTATATTTCAATATATTAGCCAGATTAAAAGGTTAAAACGAATCCATGAAGTATTTTAAAATTGTAACAGCCCTTTTCTTGATCTCCCTGGGCTTACATTTTTCTGCCGCGGCACAACAGGACACCACGGTATTGAAAAACATCCTTGAGAAGACGAAAAGACTGTCCCAAACTCAACCCATAGAAAAGGTTTACCTGCATTTTGATAAGCCATATTATAGCGTTGCAGATACCATCTGGTTTAAAGCATATTTAACCTCTGAACAGAATATGCCTTCTCAGTTGAGTAAGATTGTTTATGTTGATGTGATTAACAGCCATGATTCATTGGTAACCTCTTTAAAGCTGCCAGTTACCAACAGTGTGGCAAGCGGCCACATTCCCGTAGACATCACCTTGTTTAACCAGGGTAATTATTACATCAAAGCCTACACCTTATGGATGCTTAACTTTCCTCAGGATTATTATTTTTCCAAAACCATTACCATTGGAAATGCGGTCGACAAGCGTTTGAATACCAGCATTAAATACAATACCGTACAAACGGATAAGGCACAAACCATTACTGCCCGGCTGCAGTTCAAGAATGAAGAAAAATTACCCTTTGCCAATAAGGTAGTGAACTGGCGCATGATATCATCCTATGACGTTATTGCCAGAGGCAAAGGAACAACCGATCAGAACGGTTTTCTGAACGTTGAAATCAACGCCAAGAAAGATGGTTTTGTTAAAAATGGACAGTTGCTAACCGATATTGTACTTGCAGATAAGGAAGTGCTCAGCAGCTCTTTTGACATCAAGCCTAAAACCGGAAATAACGATTTGCAGTTTTTCCCTGAAGGGGGCGATTTGTATGTCGGCTTACCCAGCCAGGTTGGTTTCAAGGCGGTAAGCCCAAGCGGACTCGGTATCAACTTCAGCGGTACGATCACCGACAATGATGGCAATCAGGTAACGACATTTAATTCCTCGCATTTGGGTATGGGCTCTTTTTACCTGAATCCGGAGCCAAATAAAATTTACAAAGCAAACGTAACCTTCAAAGATGGCAGCAAACAAGTGTACACGCTTCCAGCTGCTAAGTCATCCGGTATTAACCTTGCTGTTAATAACGCGCAGCCTGCTGTAATTGGCGTAAAGATCACTGCCAACGAAGCATACTTTGAGCAAAACAAAGGGAAATCAGTCTACCTGGTTGCACAGCACAATAACATTGTCTATTTCGCGGCACAATCAAATCTGCAGAATCAGGTGATATCAGCAAAAATTCCAAAGGATAAATTTCCTTCTGGTATTGTGCAGCTGACTTTATTCTCTGCAGCTGGCGAACCGGTATCCGAGCGCCTGGTATTTGTTTTACATAAAAATGCCCTGAACCTTAGTTTAACGACCGACCTGCCGACCTATAAGCCTCGTCAAAAGGTAAAAATGACGGTTGCCGCTAAAGATTCAACTCAAAAGGTAGTTGGAGATTTTTCAGTTTCCGTAGTGGACGAGCAGAAGGTTCCTTTTAATGATGATGCTGAAACCACCATTTTAAGTTCGCTCCTGTTAACATCCGACCTTCAGGGTTACATTGAAAAACCGAATTACTACTTCAATAAACCAAGCGATCAAAAAAATGCAGAACTCGACTTCCTGCTGCTCACACAAGGTTACCGCCGTTTTGATTACAAGGATATTTTAGCGAACAAATACACCCCGATTACTTTGTACCCGGAACAGGGTATGGACATAACGGGTACGCTACGTGACCGCACCGGGATGCCCGTTAAAAAAGGCGCCCTTAGATTAACCGTAACCGGCAAACCCATTTCATCTGAGATTTTGACCAGCCCTTCGGGTTTATTTGCGTTCAAAAACCTGAACATTCCGGATTCTTCTGAAGTAGTGATCAGTGCAAAATATAATACCAATGCCAGCAACATGATGATTATGCTGGATCAGTTTCCGGCTGCAGCAATTACCAAAAACATCAACAGCCCGGATGAAGTACAAAACATCGACAGTACCCTGAGTAATTATCTTGCTAACAATAAAAAACGCTATAGCTATTTGAATAACCTGAAAGAGGTGGTGATTAAAGGCGCAGCGATTAAAAAAGTTACGCATGCCGATTACTCTGCATTAACCACTTTATCCATGATGGCCGATCATGAGATTGATGGCGCTCGTTTAACCAATTGCAGGGATTTAATAGGTTGCCTGAAAACCATGGCAACGGGCCTGACCTTTTATGAAAACAATTTCTACATCACCAGAGATTATAACGCCGGTGGAAGAACCCCTGCAGCGATATACCTTGGTGGTACACCGGTTGACTTATTTTCTATAAATGGCGTAAATCCAACTGAAATTGAGTCCGTGGAGATTTTCCTGAAAGATGAGATCGGTACCGTAAGCCGTACCAACGGTACCAGAGGTGTAATTTCCATCAATCTAAAGAAAATAGAGAAAACGAAAATGAGCCTTGCAGACTTGAAAAAGATGATTCCAGAAAGCAATGTGCTTAAGTTTACCCCTAAGGGTTTCAGCAAAGAGCGCCAGTTTTATGCACCAAAATACCTGCCGGGCAAGACCTATAACATGACAGACTTAAGGACCACCATTTTCTGGAACCCGAAAGTTGTTACAGATCCCGTTACCGGCACCAGTTCTTTTGAGTTCTATAATGCCGATGGCAAAGGCACCTATAAAGCTACTGTTGAAGGCCTCGATAAAAATGGTAATCCGGCAAGATTCATTTACCGATATACGGTGAAATAAAATTCATTATCCAATTAAAAAAGGGGACCAGTTTTTTAAACTGATCCCCTTTTTTAATTGATTAAATATATGGTTAAGGCGTGGCACATTTTAGCCCTTCTTCTGTCATAACCCAGGATTTATTTCCCTCTACACCTTCACACGACCAGTAGTCGTAGTTGTAAGTAAACCTGTTCATCTCTTCGTTGATATACAGCTTAACACCAATCGGCACCTTTAAGGTAAGTTCCACCTTTTGGTCCCGCCACTGGGTGTTCTTATTGAGTTGTAAAGCCGGACTAAAGTTTAATAAGGAGTCCTTTTGCGAAAAATCATAATGGATGTTCTGCGCATGGCTCAATGCTACTTCAAAGTCTTTACCCTGTGAACGGTAATTCTGTGTTAGGATAACTTTGTCGTTATTGCTTTTCTCAATGTTTAAAGTCACATTGCGAGGCACGTTGAAAGGTCCATCCATATCATTTAAGATTACTCTGCCACGGTATTTATCAGGGCTGATTCTATAACGTACACTGTCTTCTCTGGAGAAAAAGCGGGAACGATCTACGGTTAAGACATAACTGTCATACTTCTTCAGTTCTTTTACCTGGGTCACTTCCGCTTCCTCTTTAAATTCCGAAAACACTTTGGTGATGTAGAAAATGCTGACCATGATACCACCCAACCAGATTACCAGCAAGGCAAAAGATACCGTCCTGTTGATGGCTTTGGTATTAAACGCTACACGGATGGCAAAAAGCACCAGGGCGATTAATGGTACGGCCAATGAAATGAAAAAGGCCAGGATCATGGTGGAGATGTATTCACCATTTACCATGCTTAATGGAAAATACTCTGTCGGATTGGCATCCCAAAAACCAAAAAATATGGACAGTGCGATCAGTAAACCCAGAAAAAACAGAGAGCCGAAGAGGATGATAAATCCCGCAAGCACTTTTGAGAAGGTGCGGCCCAGGGTTCTTAAGGAACGACCGATGGCATCGATGATCTCTACAAAGAATCCCCTTGACCGGTCAATCAGCTTGTTGTTGGAAAGTTCTTCTTCGAAATTCCGGATGAAACCATGCAGGTTCACTGCTTGTCCTTTCATATACATGCGCTGTGACCGCGTTACTGCTCTTGGAATCAGGATCCACATAATCAGATAACCCAGAATCCCTGAACCACCAATAAAAGCAGAAACCAGAAATAATACCCTGAACCATTTAACGTCCACTTCGCAATAGTGACTTAAGCCGGAACATACCCCGGCGATATAAGCCTGATCGGTATCCCTGTACAATTTTTTAACCCCATGCTGCGTATCGAAAATGGTCTCCTCCTGCTCATCATCAGCAGATTCAAAATCCTTTACAGAGCCCATCTGTGCGATGACAGCTTCTACGTCGGTAATCTGAATCACTTGCTTTTGCTGGAGGGTTAGCATTTCACGGAACATCTCCGCAATCCGGTTTTCAATGTCGGTCACAATTTCAAAATGATCGGCGCTTTTGGAGAAATGGAATTTAACCTCATTAAGATAAGCAGTTAACAGCTCGTAAGCATCTTCTTCAATCAAAATGATGGAGTTTCCGATATTGATATTGAGCGTCTTTTTCATGATTGTAGTTGTTTTGAAGTTTCTATGGCGTAAGACAATTCCACCCAGGTGGTGTCTAATTTATTTAAGATCTCTCTGCCTTCGGCAGTTAGCAGGTAGTACTTCCTGGGCGGCCCGGAGGTAGATTCAACCCAGTTATAGCTCAACAAACCGTTGTTCTTTAAGCGGGTTAATAAAGGATAAAGTGTGCCTTCTACCACCAGTAGTTTGGCTTTTTTAAGTTCTGCGATGATATCTGAGGCGTAAATTTCTCCCTTCGATATGATAAGTAGCACACAATATTCCAGTATGCCCTTCCGCATTTGTGTTTGCGTATTTTCTGCGATCATAAAGCTAAGTTATGTGTTTGATATAGTAATATGCAATACATAGTACTATAATTAATTTTAATTGCTTACAACTTATTGATTTTCAATATTTTAATTTTTATCTTTTTTAATTTCTGTTAATAATTTTCTATGATTTACATTTGCCAGCAGTTTAGAAGTTCTTCATGTTAAAGAAATCAATTGCCCAAATTCTCGTTGAAGCGAATGAAAACAACGAACACTCTTTAAAAAGGTCCCTCGGTCCTTTCAATTTAATCCTAATCGGCGTTGGCTTAACCCTTGGAGCCGGTTTATTCTCCATTACGGGACTTGCCGCAGCCACGTATGCCGGGCCGGCAGTAACCATATCATTTCTTATTGCAGCGATAGGCTGCGGACTAGCAGCTTTGTGTTATGCAGAATTTGCTTCCATGATACCGGTTGCAGGTAGTGCTTATACCTACTCCTATGCCACCATGGGCGAATTTTTTGCCTGGATTATTGGATGGGATCTGGTATTGGAATACTCTGTAGGTTGTGCCACCGTAGCCGTGAGCTGGTCGCAGTATTTAACCAAATTTTTATCTTCCTTTAACATCTATTTGCCCGCACAGCTTACGATGTCGCCTTTTGAAACCGCGAAACTTGCAGATGGAAGTATCGTTAATGGCTGGATAAATATTCCTGCAGCATTAATCGTGGTGATCATGACCATGGTGGTAATCCGCGGGGCTAAAGGATCTGCAATCGTAAATGCAATTATCGTGTTTTTAAAAGTCGGCGTTGTGGTGGTGTTTATCGCCATGGGCTGGAAATACATTAACCCAAGCAATTACCAGCCTTATATTCCTCAAAACACCGGTACCTTTGGCGAATTTGGCTGGTCTGGTATTTTACGTGGAGCGGCCCTGGTATTTTTTGTATTTATAGGCTTTGATGCCGTAGCCGCTTCCGCACAGGAAACTAAAAAACCAGCAAGAGATTTACCGATTGGTATTTTAGGATCATTACTGGTTTGTACCGTCTTGTTTGGCATTTTTGCGCATGTTTTAACCGGTTTAGCAAACTATAAAGAATTTGCCAATAGTGGTGCCCCGGTTGCGATTGCCTTGCAAAACACCCCAATTAACTGGATCAGTCAGGCGGTAATCCTGGCCATTTTAGTTGGTTATACCTCGGTGATTCTGGTTGACCTGATGGCGCAGTCCCGCATGTTTTATTCCATCAGTCGTGATGGTTTATTACCGAAAGTATTTTCGGATGTACACCCTAAATTTAAGACACCTTATAAATCGAATATCTTACTCTGCTCCTTCATCGCTACCTTCGCTGCTTTTGTACCGATGCGTATTGTTGGCGAGATGACCAGTATTGGAACATTGCTGGCCTTTATGATGGTTTGCGTAGGTATTATCATTTTAAGGAAGACAGATCCCGATGCCCACAGACCTTTCCGTGTGCCTTTGGTTCCATTGATTCCAATTCTGGGTATTTTGGTATGCCTTGGTATGATGCTGTTTTTACCAGGCGACACCTGGCTTAGGTTAATAGTATGGCTGTTGATTGGCCTGGCGATCTATTTCGGATACGGAAAAAAGAACAGTGTATTAAGGAAGAGCCTGGAAAGCGGCGCATCAACTGAACAGCAGCAATAACTTATTTTAAATTAAGCACAAGATTAATAGTTAAGTTAAGCTTCTTTACAAATACTAAAACTTAGGATTATTTAGCAGAGGACCAACACTTTGGCGCATACTTTGTATTGTCGAAAGTACATCTATAATCATCTACCTATGTTAATTAAATTGAATCCTATTTTTCCAGCTTATGCAAGGCATAGGGAGAAAAAGATTGAAAAAGCATTAACCAGACAACAATGGATCAATGCAGATCGGGTTATTATGCTTTTAATGTTTTTAACAGTGATAACCGGTGCCATTATTTTTTCGTAGGATTTGAAAACATTAATTAATTTCCTCCCGGTGCCTGCACCGGGATTTTTTTTTGCCTGAAATTTCGAAAATGACTGCGCTCATACTGGATATTTAGCAGATAAGGCGCCATTAGGCATCCGTTAAATTTACTTTCAGTAAACGAATTTGAGTGTTTTATTACAATAACAGGGTATCAATCCGGTGCGCCTGTACCATGTCTTTTTCTTCAGACCAGCTGAAGATGGTGTAGTGCCCATCTTGTGAAGCAACGAGTGCGAGTGCATCATGCTGATCGTTTACGAATTGAGCGGCCGACAAATGACGTGTACCGCCAATTTTAGAGGCAGGCATGGTTACTGCGCCACCACCATACACCGGTTCAATCAACAAGATGTCATCAACGGTTTCTTTCCCTTTAGCACGGCCAATTTTGGCGCCGAATGCCAGCAGATCATAATTTTCATTAACGATTGTTGCACCATCTACAGCCGTAAGCCCCGCCATGTGCTCCACCTCGCGCCTTAGCGCAGTTTGCCAGAAGATCTGACTGGCTTCCTTACGATCCTGGTTCAAAAGCTTAGACAAGCCGGAAAACGCCGGCTGCACGCCATATTGAAAAGGCTTAATAATGGAATGTAACCAATTGTTATTTTGAGAAGACACAATGAGCAGCGTGCCACCTCGCTGATGAGCCCTCATAGAGACCGCCAGTTGAATCATTACATTCACGGCATCGTTCCAATAGGATGGTGCTGTTAAGTCCAGCAGGGACAATACCAGTGCTGGTGTATCCGGTGTTGCTGCACTGGAAGAATCAACAATTTTAATCTGCTCTCCTTTTAGTACAGCCACATTGGTGAATTTTCCAAAACCTGAAAATCTGCGGTGTTTTATGACCAGTAAACTGGGCTCTGAAACATCAAGCACAAAACAAAAATTAGGAATGCTGGTGGTTGTACCCCAAATGTACACTTCGCCGTTATCATGCCATACACCAAGATGGATACCTGCACGCTCAACACCCGGAGCAATCTTGGCCAGGGCAGTGGAAGTCATGGGTAGCGGTTGCTTGAAAACTAAGGGATTACCAGCCTGTGCAGGAGCAACAAAGGCCAGAGATATTTTAGGCGAATGTCCTTCTTCCTTGCGTAAACTGGCCCAGAAGGCCGCATCAATAATCATTTCAACGATCCCAGCCTCCGGTAAAGGCGCCAGGTCTATCTCTCCGCGATCTTTGGCCAGGCGAAGGTGTTCATTAAAGATCGACTCAACTTGAGTAGCAATAACCTTAGCTGCCTGATACGTGGATTGATAATTCATGCGATAAAGTTAAAATAAAAAAAATTGGTATGTCAATTGTTATTGTTTGTTTATCTATCAACCAAAATAATTAAACAATGGATACTAAAGCATTCAACCTAAACATTTTTAGTCACAAAGATTCTTTATTCTCTTTTGCGTTCTCTTTTACAAAAGATACCGACGATGCGAACGACTTGTTTCAAGAGACCATGCTGAAAGCCATTAATTATTCCAGTCAGTTTAAGGAAGGGACAAACCTGAAAGCATGGTTATACACCATCATGCGTAACACCTTCATCAACAACTACAGGAAAAGCTCCAAGACCGACCGCATCATGACCGTTACGGACGACCTGACCTCGGATAAATTGTTCTTAAGCGCATCGATGAACAGCAGCGAAGGCAAGTTTGTAATGGACGACATCTACAAGGCCCTTGAAAAGCTACAACCAGAGTACTACATCCCTTTCATTAAATACTTTGAAGGTTATAAATACCATGAAATTGCCGACGAATTGAAGATTCCGATTGGCACCGTTAAAACCAGGATCCATGTTGCGAGACAAATCCTTAAAAAACAACTGAGAATTTATTCTAAGATGGCGGAAGATCAGCACCAGGTTGCTTAGTCCTGAAAGGACCAGGCAACAATACGACTGATTTTCTGACCCTGAGCCATTTCAATTGTACGCACAGCAGTGGCATTAACTTTTTCTAAAGCCTGGTAGATCCCCGGAAGATTCGAACTTTTCGAAACGAGGGTGCTGAACCAGGTTTTTCCTTTTGGCAAGTCTGCACTTTCGAATACCATTTTCCGTATAAAAGCCTGCTCGCCCCCTTCACACCAAAGCTCCACCTGCTGGCCACCAAAGTTCAAAACCTTGCTTTGTTTACCCAGATTGCGCAATTTACGGTTGGACCCTGCTGCTGCCTCTTCTGCCGAAGCATGAAAAGGTGGATTGCAAATGGTTAGATCAAAGACCTCCCCCGGCTTAATGACACCTTTAAAAATCTGCCCCTTATTTGGCTGCAGCCTGATTTTAATAGCGCCAGTCAGTACCGGATTAACAGCGACAATATTCTCTGCGGACGATGCCGCACGTTTGTCGATGTCTGAACCAACGAAGCTCCAGCCATATTCGCGGTGACCGATGATTGGATAAATGCAATTGGCACCAACGCCCACATCCAGCACTTTGACCGACTTCCCGGTTGGAATGTTACCTTCATTTGATGCGGCAAGAAGATCTGCGAGGTAATGGATATAATCTGCACGACCGGGTATTGGCGGACAAAGGTACCCCTCAGGAATATCCCATCTTTCCAAACCATAGAAATGTTTGAGCAAAGCCGTATTCAGCGTTTTTACCGCCTGTGGGTCAGAAAAATCAACCGACTCATCACCATAAGGATTAAGCTGTATGAACTCGCGCAACTCCGGGGCCGACTTAACCAGTGCGGCAAAGTCGTATCTTGAGCGGTGTTTATTTCTTGGATGTAAATTTTTCTTTTCCTCTTTTGCTGCTTCGGCCATGAATTTTGCGGTTGATGTTTCGATTACCATGCAAAAGTACTGGATATTCCGATTAATGAATGCTTAAATCCGTTTAACTATCTTTACACAAAAAGCTTTTATGTTACATAAAACCCGCGGTATTGTACTTAAAACCACCTTTTATGGGGATACCAGTGTTGTTGTGCAGGTTTTTACAGACAAGTTCGGGATACAATCTTACCTGATCAATGGGGTTAGAAAAGCAAAAGCAAAGGTTAATATGAACATGCTGCAACCTTTGCACCTGCTGCATATGGTGGTTTATCACAAAGCAAACACCAGTCTGCAACGGGTTAAGGAAGTTGCACCGCAGCCGATTTTCAGAAGTATTCCCTACAACATCATTAAAAATACCATCACCATGTTTCTCAATGAGGTGCTCTACAAAAGCATCCGCCAGCAAAATACTGATGAGCAACTGTTCGATTTTATATACAATGGCATTTCCTGGTTTGATGAAACGGAAAAGGTGAGCGTAAACTTTCACCTGGCTTTTTTATTAAAACTGACCAGATTTCTTGGATTTGCACCAAGTACAGAAACCAAAAGCGATCAAAGTTATTTTGATCTACAGGAAGGAGCCTTCTGTTCGCTACCACCTGTACACCCCTACTTTATTGACCGGGCAGATGCCGCACTATTCATTTCTTTTTTCACCACCCCCTTTGACAAGCTGGATGAGATTGTGCTAAGCAATGCCAGCAGGCGCATCATTCTGGAGAAAATTCTGGTTTTCTATACATTGCATACCGCTTCATTTGGAGATATCCGATCGCACCAGGTACTTGAAGATGTATTATCTTGATTACTTTGATGAAATGCCCGGGCGGATTTCCAATTTCTGCGTTTGATAGCCAAAGCGACCAAACATGTCGGTACCTTCCACTTTGATGGTATAACTGCCCGGTAAATCAGCGGTATAAAAGGAAACTTTTGCTTTTCCATTTGCATCGCTTACAACATTTGCGTCCCAGAAAATTGTGGATCGCAAATCCTTGGTGTTTGACACATCCCCCGGCAAATATTTTGGACTATAAAACTCCCTGGCAATATTTATAGGTAAAGGTTTGTGAACATATACACCTCTGGCAGGGTTTAGAAATGGTCCTTTACCACTCCTGCTTGTTATTTCTAAATAATAATAAACGCAGCCTCTGTATACCCGGATCTCTTTAATATCATCTGCATACATGTTATTGAAAATGTAATTGTTAGTTTCATAAACAATAGGGTCTAATGAAGTGAGACTTTCGTCTCCATTATTAGGCCGATCAATTATTCCGGAAGATGCGATATGGGTATTAATTTTATCAATTCGAATATTTGCAATTAGACTACCACCGACCAGATAGTTAACAAAGCTGTGATTAACTGGCCTTCGCCCGCAAATTGGAGCCCAACTCGTTCCGATATTTAAACCTGGTACACGTTCCTTTAACAAGCTGAATAGATTTTTTCTCGGCATCTTTGCTAAGTCTTCCTGCGTTATTACTTCAAATAAGCTCGCATCCCAACCAGAATTATTTATGACATCAAGATTTTTCCCTTTGATTTCAACTTCCTTTAAGATCTGGGTTTGCTTGTCAAAATTCATTGGCTGCTTTTCAGTTCTAAACTTTAAGACTTCCAGATTTTTCTGCTGTAATAAGGTATCAGTACCTGGATAAAAACCTGCTGAAAACTCAATTCCGCTTAAAGGTGCCTGCGTGAAATGCTCTACCGTAATATTGGCAGATGAAGTTTTACCTTTTTGATTTTTAATTTTGATGGTGTATGCTGCTGAATCCGTTAATGGCAGTCCGTTAAAAACGAAGTTGCCATTTGAATCGCTGGCGGTATCAGTTACAAACACCATTTTGCCTAAAGAAAGCAGTGTGACTTTCAAATTTGCTACTGGTTTGTTAAAAGCATTGGTAAGTTTTCCTCGAATGTGATTATCATTTTCAGCCCTGAATTTCGGTTTAGCATCTGCCTGGAGGTCATCATTCCACTTATAACCTATCCAACCCTGTGTAAGCATCAGGTTATCGAGTGCCTGGTGGGTGGATAGTTCTTTATCTTGAAAATACCAGAATGGCTCCTCGATTTTCCCTTTAATATTGCTGGTAAGCAGAAAATGACTTTGAATGTTCGTATCCTCCTTTTGCAGTACTTGTCCGTCATCTGTTACAGAAATCGAGAAGGCACCAACCAAAGGATTACCCTTTTCATCGTTGAAATTAAGATCAAGTGCAACCGAATCCCTGCTGAAGTATTTTTTTGGCGGTTCATTTATACCGATCTTAATGCTTTTATCAAAATTAAGGAAGACCTGACGTTCATTTAGCGGTTGAAGATCCGGGGAAAAAAGCGTGAAATGCACATTGCCGTCTGGAAAAAGGTTTTTTGGCAATTTCAAGGTACAGAAGTTTCTACTCAGGTCTATTACAGCCCTTAACACTTCAGTATCGGCGGCCATTGCTGTCAATAGGTAATTACCTGACTTATCACCTCCTTTTAACCGCATATAAATGTAAACGGAATCCGGATTGGATAAAGCATCAATCCTTAAAGTTGTTCCAGCAGGTTTTGCATCTGGTAACTTTGTTTTATAGGCCATCCCGTTTATGGAATAATTGGCAGTATATGTTTCACCTTCATTTGGAAGCAGAAAAAAATGCCCCATTCCCTTATGCTGCGTTTCGAATTCAGTAATCACTTCATTTTTACTGTTCAAAATATTCCCTTTTATAGCTATACCAAAGCCTGAATCATCTATTGCTTTAAAAGCTACTTTGCCATACAATGTTTGAACGAGAAATCCACCTTCGGGCATAAATTGCAGATCTATTTCAGTCTTTTTCTTTACCTGTTGATCTGTACTTCCTGTTTCAGTTTTGACCTCTTTTCTTGCAGCCTGGTTTTGAATCGCTTTGACTCCAGTGAGTCGATTAATGAATACTGATTTTTGGAAAAAATAGTCCTCACCGAAGTTTTGCTGCCAGTTACTATATGCTCTGATCACGTACGTGCCATTGCTGATTGTGGAATCGAGTGTAAAGTCACCATACCCTAAGCCGGAGTTTAACATCACCACACGCCGATCTGCAACCTGCATTTTTTGATTAATTAATTCCACATAGATTTTATCGGATCGCGTTGATGCCGTATGATCAGCATTGAGCAGGTAAGACTTAAACCATATTGTATCTCCTGAATTATAGTAAGGTTTATCGGTGGATAGATAAAGTTTTTCAATAGGAAGGGCATTCCTGATGGTTAGTTTTTTGAGCCATTGTTGATTGATGTCTGCATTTTGTGCTTGTGCATACAACACACCAATCATTAGGGTATAGAGGAGAGCGAAAATCTTTTTCATCTGACAATATATTCTCTTTTTAAATCAATACATAATTATTGACTGGCTTTATCAGTGACTGGCTTTGAAAGACTAAATCTTATGGTTGATGAAGGTGTAATGCTTATACGAGCGCTGTTAAGAAAAAATAAAAGTTAATGTAAAATTAACAATGACCTCAAAAGGTACGTTCTTTGTGTGCATCACAAAAATTTTACGATGACCTCTAAACAAGCGCTCCTCCTTATCATTCTTTTTTTCAGCTTTTCAGTACAAGTCAGCGCACAGGAAGCGAATCTTCCAAAATGGTATGACACCTTTAGTATCAGGGGCTATATTCAGTTCAGGTACAACGGGCTTTTCCAAACCAATCCGAATCTGGGTTGTGAACAATGTGACAAAAGCTGGGGCAAAGATGCCGGCTTTTTCATCCGTCGAGCAAGACTAGCTTTCTCCGGTCAGATCGGAAAACAGGTTTATTTTTATTTTCAACCTGACTTTGCCAGTTCCACTTCCAACGGCTTGAATTACGGCCAGATCAAAGATGCTTACTTTGACATTGGATTAGATCCGAAAAATGAATACAGAATACGCTTGGGCCAGTCCAAGATACCTTATGGATTTGAAGGTATGCAGTCGAGCTCCAACCGACTACCCCTTGACCGTTCAGACGGGATCAACAGTGCAATTGCAAATGAGCGGGATTTAGGTGCCATATTTTACTGGGCACCGGAAAAGAAACGGGAACTGCTTGCTAAACTTACCAGGAACAACCTTAAAGGTAGCGGCGACTTCGGAATTTTTGCTTTAGGAATTTACAATGGTCAGAATTCAAACACCAAGGATCTTAACAGTTCTTTGCATACCGTTGCCAGGGTTACTTATCCTTTTGAAATTGGCAATCAAATCATTGAACCAGGTATCCAAGCTTATACAGGTAAGTACGTGATTGCTGAAAATGAGCTTTCGCCAGGTGTAAAATATACGCAGGACCGCAATTACCTTGACCAGCGCATTGCTGCAACTTTTGTACTTTATCCACAACCATTTGGCATACAAGCTGAATTTAATGTAGGAAAGGGTCCTGAATTCAATAAGCAAACCGACTCCATTGAGGTGCAAAATCTTAAAGGTGGCTATGTGATCGCATCTTACCTGATTAAAAACGAAGGACAGGCCATTATCCCTTATGTAAGGGTTCAATATTACGATGGTGGGAAAAAACAAGAACTGGATGCCAGAAGTTATAAGGTCAACGATTTTGAACTCGGCATAGAGTGGCAGCCTGTAAAACAATTTGAACTGGTAGGAAGCTATTATTTTTCGCACAGAAGGTACGAAGATTTTGAGTTACGAGATAATGTGCAGGAAGGAAGTTTATTAAGGTTGCAGGCTCAGCTTAATTTTTAATTTCGTTTTAGTAATTTTTGCCTTTTACATTCATTGATCAGCTCATCCTGCTTAGGCATGGCCTGATTTGTTCATCGACTGTTTAATTCTGCTCCTCAGGCTTACGAAAACCTGCAGCTATATTTCTCTACATTTCACGCCAATTGTGTAGTAGATTGTGGTGCTTGAAGTTCTATTCTCTTTGCAATTTCGTCTTGCGAAATTAGGTGCATTTATCTGTGTGCCAATTCCGGGAACCCTATCTACATCATCTATATGAAATTGAAAATTAACGCTTCAACTTTAGCTCTTTTTTTAATCCTGTTCAGTGTATCCGGCTGTAAAGAAAGATTGTTTGACAGTCCGAATGAACCTGCACCCCAGACCGTAGTTACGGCACCTGAGCCGGAAGATCAAACTAACCCTGAAAGTGGAACTACACCGGAAACCACACCCGGAACGACAACCCCGCCTGCAGTAAGCTGGTGGCTGGATGTTTCTGAAATTGCACTGCCGGTATCAGACGGCACACAGGTGGATCCTGCTTTTAAAAGGGGAAATTCGAAACCAACCATTGTAATCTTAGGATCTGCAACAGCCGAAGGTGTGGGCGCAAGTGACCCAAGCAAAAGTTGGGTAGAGTTGATGAAAGCCAAACTAAAGGCCGACAACAAAAATGTAAATGTTGTAAATCTGGCGCTGCGTCAATATACGACTTATCACATCATGCCAACCAATTATAAAGTCGCCGATCGGCCAACAGCCAAGGCAGAACATAATATTACTAAGGCACTTTCAAAAAAGCCGTTCTTAGTGATCATTCATTTAACTACAGGTGATGTAGTAAATGGCTATAGCAACAAAGAGATATTGGCGAATTACGAAACATTACGCCAAATGCTGGTTGCTGCAAATGTGAATTTTATTTTCACTGGTACCCAACCAAGAAACACAACCCAAGCAAACCGCGACCGCCTTTCAAACCTGAATGGAAAGATAAAGGCCATTGCACCTGACAACTTTGTGAGCGTGATTAAGAAGTTAGGTCAAAAAGATTACCGGATTAAAAAGTTTTACGCCTATCACGATGGAAGAAACCTGACAGATCCAGGCCATGCGGTGATAAACGGAAGTATATTTAATGCACCGGTGTTTAAAAAGCTGTTGGGGTATAAGTAAAAGCATCGTTCTCGGTAGCGTTGCTTTATGACTAACACTAGCTATTTTATAGAGGACTTTACCTTCCTACCTTTAGCTGAAGTAAAAATCAGCAGATATGAATGTAAGGCTGAAGTCCATTGTAATGGTCATGGTACTGGTAACCATGATCATTAGTTGTTCCAAAGAAGAGGGGGTTGTCAGTGGTTCAGTTCAAAAAACGGAGAGCAATCCTGAAAGCTATCACTATGCTGTTAATCGACCTTACGATGAAGGAGAACCTGGCATTGAGCCAACTACGCCATTAATTCCTTCCGTTGGAACAGATACTTTAATAACAGATCCAAAATACCCATACACGGTTATAGAAACGCCAACGCAAGCATATAAAGATGAAACTTGCTTGTTGGATATTTCTAAGTTAGAAGAGCACAAGACTTACTATAAAGTGCAAAATGACAAACTTACTATTGGTTTTGATAATCAACCAGCTTTAAAGTTGAAATCCGGTCCTACCGGATGGAATGCACGCTGGGGACTTGCTCCATATGTAGAATGTGAAAATCCAGAGGTATTATTTGTAAGGCCATTAAGCTCTATTGTAACAGTTATTTCTTTTTCAAAACCCTGCATTGAGTTTGGCTTTGAGATGGCCCCAAATCATCAGGACTATGATCACGGGCTGGGTGTGGTGTTCGGAACTGACTTCCTTGATTATTCTGAGGGATTCACAAGTTCGATTGTAAGAAGTCCTTCGGGTGCTCGTTTATTTGCTATAAAAGCGACCAAACCTTTTACTCATATAACAATTTTGCTTAATGATAGCCCTACTGGTGATATTCCTATAAATGGTGTGGGAATTGCAAATATTAGGTACAGGCTAGCTAAATAGGTAGCCAAAGATATATGACCCGCTCCACAAGTTTTTGAGGATCAAGTCAAAAACTTGTGGACTGATGTTTTTTTCAGGCATAAAGTTGAGTGAGTCGGAACAAAAAGAATTCTATGCTTCTTACCCCTCTAAATTGGCTTCTGAATGCTTTGATTTTCGCATTAAAGGATTCAGCTGAAGCGTTTGTCGATCGGCCATCAAAGTAGTTTACGATGGTTTGATAGTGATATTGAATAGATCTGGAAATGGTGTTAAAGGACTTAAAGCCGGAATCTCTTACTGCCTCATGCCATTTGGAAAGTCTGGTCAGGCCATATAATTTATCCGTGGTGAATTCAAAGATATTGCTCAGGTTAAGACTTAGGTTATAAGCCTGTTTAAGTTTAGGATATTTCTCAAAGAGTAGATCTGCACGCTCTTTCTGGCTTTCAGACCAGGCATTAGGCTTTCTGTACAACACATACCGGCTTCTGGCCAGTAGCTGCTTAAGTGTATCTTCGTTTGAGAGCACCTCAGCCCGAAAGGCTGTCTTGGTTTTTCGAGCCTGGTCTATCGCTTCATTTTCTGCATCCAGAGCTTCCCAACGATATTTTATACGCATCTCCTGTAATGCTTCAGTGGCAAGTTTCTGAACATGAAACCGGTCTGTTACCCGAACTGCTGAGCGGAAGCAGCGCTTTGCGATAAGTTCCATGTTACCGGCCATATCAAGAGTGATCTCAGTGACCTTCCTGCGTAGCCTTTCAGGAATTTTTTGGAGTATTTCAATGACTTTATCTGCCTTTGTACCAGCAATGATGGCAACGATTGCTCCTTTTTTACCCTTAGCGGCCTTATTGGTAAGTATGGTATAAAGTTCGCCATGAGATAATGAGGTTTCATCAATAGATAGTTGAGGCCCTAAGTTCTCTGGGAATAACAACCAATCTTTTGCATGAGCTCTTTGATTCCAGTCCTTGAAACCACTTAGTGACCCGCGATAGTTCCGTTGGAGTGTTTTCCCTTTTACGCCATAGAACCCCCCCACAGTATGGACCGAATTAGGGTTCGTATCGACTGATTTCTTTTAAAAAAGCCGCGAATCCCTCTGTTATTCGCGTTCCTTTAGCAACAATATTCCATTCCCGGTAAGCAACCTTATTTGTGCTTTTATTAACCCAACGCCTGCGTTTAATATGAAGAAACACCTTGTGTCCGCGAATAGGAAAATCCTGAACAGTAATGGTAGGAAAAAAGCCTTTCGAATGTAG